>Ga0163163_10006299_pt1 | contig 10359 bp, 11 predicted proteins | sample S65metaG_FD_119766 | JGI IMG/M metagenome (GOLD analysis project Ga0163163, IMG submission 119766) | Switchgrass rhizosphere microbial communities from Kellogg Biological Station, Michigan, USA - S6-5 metaG | ecosystem: Host-associated > Plants > Roots > Rhizosphere > Soil | place: USA... | reverse complement strand
GCTCGTCGGCGCGTTGTTTCTCCAGCGCCGGCCGCGCGATTTTCGGGTTCACGACAAAGTCGGGGCATTTGCCGGTGGGATTGAACACAAGCGGATTGGGCGAATTCGGGGGCGGTTGCGCATCGAAGACATAGAGGCGATTGCACACGTCCACCTTGGGTTCGAGACGCGTCGCAAAGAAGTGATCGTTGCCGATCTTGAGCATCTGCCAGAACGCCAGGTCCGGATGATTTCGATGCCGCGCCAGATTCGCCGGCGTCAAGCGGAACGGATAGGCCTGGACCTGGAATGACGGCCGGCCGAGGAGTGAGTCGCGCGCCAGCGAATAGACCTCGCTGATCTGTTCGTCGGTCATGGCATAGCAACCGCTCGACGAGCAGTCGCCGTGGATCATGAGCAGGCTGCCGTCGCGGTTGTTCGCCTTGTCGAAGTTGTTGGGGAAGCCAGTGTTGATCGCAAGATAGTAGTTGGAATTGGGATTCATCAGCTCGGGCGTAACCGTATAGAACCCCTCCGGAGCCTGACGGTCGCCCTCATACAACTTCGGCCCAAGATCGCCCGACCACCGGCAGATCGGATAGACCTTCAGGAACTGGAAATGGCCGGTGATGTCCTGTTTCCAGACTTCGAGTTCCGCCTCTTCCTTGAAAATGCGCACAAGGATCGGCGAATGTTTTGGCATCTTCCTTTGTCGCAACAGCGAGAGCAGCTCGGGCGGCAACTCCTTTGTCGCCTTGGCCGGCAACGGCTTTGTTGCCTTGGGCGGCAACTCCTTTGTTGCCCTGGCCGGCGACTGATTGCTGTCTTCGCCAAGGCACGTGACCGGCGTCAATGCCGCGGCAAAAGCCGCCGTCAGCACAAGCGCACGGACCGCCGTGGCGCGGATCATTGCCATACCCCCCGACTGGAACCTCTCCTATCTGAATGCGTGTAGTCGGTGGCTTTCCTAGGGCAAGCCCAGACCAGGGCTGCCCGAATGATGCCCGGATACCGCCTGAGTAGGGAGGGGTGGTTGCCGAGATCGGTGCTGATTTGCGGCACCGCGTTATGACGCGATTTGGCACTTCTCCGACCTCCCGCGATGTCTGCTTTTGCGCCGCTATTCGGGGACGAGCCGACATCAAACGCGGCTGAGCGTCCCGATTTATGAGTACACGCCCGAAACTCCGGCGACGACTGGCGGCACGGTCGTCACGTTGTTTTCTACCGCCTTGACACCGAAGACCTGTTCCGCGGCCACCCGCGCGGCCTCCTTCTCTGCCTCGGAGTCGACAATGCCCCACAATGTGACCGTGCCACCCTGCACCGTCGCGTTCAAAAGGGAGTGCTTGCTCCATTGCTCCGATTTGAACTGCGCCATGACCTTCTTCCGGATCATCGAATCACTTGCCGTGCTTTGCTTACTTTCTTCGCTCAGACTCGCCAGAGCTTGAATGAGATTCGCGCGACTGACGATTCCAACCACCCTCCCCTTTGCAACAATCGGCACTCGTTTGATGCGATTTTTTTCGAGCAGCGCGGCTATATCCCGAAGCGACGTGCCTGGTGTCGCCGTGATGACCCTTCGGGTCATGACGTCCTCAACTCGGCGGGCATGCGATTTGACATATTCAACTGCGAGAGTCTCCTGGCTCTTGCGGGCGAATGTCTCCAACCACCACGAGCGGCGATAATCGGTCTCCAGCTCGGCTCGTCGCGCCAAATCTCCCTCGCTGACGATTCCGATCAACTCTCCATGCTCGTCGACAACCGGGAGGGCACTGATCCGGTTCTTGAACAAAATATCGGCCACCTGTCGCACTGAAGCTTCAGGACCAACCGTAATCACATTCATGACCATGATGTCCCTGGCCTTCATGTCAGATGCTCCTCTTCAAGTCATGAACATCCTCTCCAGTCCAGTCGCCCAATTTCTTGCCATCGTACCTTAAACCGATTTGTAGTTGTGCCCTTGTCTAAGTGACGCGATCGGAGCCCTGCATCCTTCGAGGCTGGCCGCTATCGCGGCTCGCACCTCACAGAATGACGGAACGAGAGCCCGCGCGGAGCACTAGAGATTCAATTCACGTGCGCGCCGGAGAACTGCACGACCTTGGCCCACTTGTCGGTGTCGGCCGCGATAGTTCGGCCGTAGTCCTCCGGCGAGCCGGGCAGCGCGACACCGCCGAGGCTGGCGATGCGCTCCTTGATCTTCGGATCGGCCATCGCGAGGTTCACCTCCTTGTTGAGCAAAATGATGATCTCCGGAGGCGTTCCTTTCGGCGCACAGAGGCCGTTCCAGGCGTTGGCCCGATAGCCCGGCACCGTCTTCGACAGCGGCGGCACATCGGGCAGTTCGGCCACACGGTCGTCGGTCGTCGTCGCGAGCGCGCGCACTGTGCCGGCCCTGGCGTATTGCAGCGACGAGCCGGTGGTCGAAACCATCACCTGCGCCTGGCCGGCGATCAGATCGGTGAGCGCGGGCGCCTCGCCGCGATACGGCACATGGGTGAACTTGATGCCGGTCATCATCTGGAGCAGCTCGGCGGACATGTGACCGGTCGAACCGACGCCGCCGGAGGCGAGGTTGAGCATGCCGGGGCTGGCCTTGGCGAGCGCGATCAGTTCGGCGGCATTCTTTGCCGCTACCGACGGATGCACGAGAACAAGCAGCGGCGTGCCCATGACGTTCGCGACCGGCGCGAAGTCGGCGATGAAGTTGTAGTTGAGCTTCTGATAAAGCGAATTGTTGATGGTGTTGACCGTGTTCGCCATGAACAGCGTATAGCCGTCCGCGGGCGAACGCGCCGCCATCTCGGTGCCGATGTTGTTGCCGCCACCGGGCCGGTTCTCGACGAAGAAGGATTGCCCGAGCCGCTCGGTCAGCCATTGCGCGATGAAGCGCGCGACGAGGTCGGTGCCGCCGCCGGCGGAGGTCGCGACCAGGATGCGGACCGGACGCGACGGATACGTCTCGGCGACGGCGATGCGCGATGCCACGGGCAGCGCGGCAAGACCGAACAGGAGTTCACGGCGCTCCACGAATGCTGTCATCGCAGGCACCTCCCCGACAAAGCTTAGCTCCGGCGTGCGGCTCCTGAAACAGGCCGTGGGCGGTCAAGAATTCGATCATGTAGCGGTTAAACAGCGCAGGCTGCTCGATCTGGCAGGCATGGCCGGCGCCGTAGAGGATCTTCAGTTCGCAGCTGGCGATGCGCTTCTGCAGCGCGAAGGCGGTCCGGTGCGTGTTGTCCTCGCTGCCGGTGATGATGATGGCTGGACAGGCGACCTTGGCGTGATGGCCCTCGGGCTCGGGCTGCCGATAGGCCTCGAACTGGGTGATGATGGTATCGACATCGCCGAACACATTGCGATCGTCGAACAGGTCGGCGAAGAAATGGGACATCGGCGTCGCGCGGAAAGCGGGGCTGAAGTCCTCAAAGGTGTAGCCCCAACGGTAGCCGATGCCGTGCTCCTTATAAGCCTCGATGCGCGGCGGGATGAACTCCTTCTTCGGGTTATAGCCGGTGCCGCACATGATCAGCGCCGCCGTCCGCTGCGGGCGGTGGTTGTGCATCCAGATCAGCATCGACGAGCCGATGGAGCAGCCGACCAGGATGGCGCGCTCGCCGGGATAGGCATCGTCGATCGCCTGCCAGCAGGCCTGGGCGATATCCTGCATGGTGAGCCCGGCGCGCGCCTTCGGCGACTTCCCGTAGCCCGGCAGATCGATAGCGATGCAGCGATACCAGGTGGACATCTGCGCCATCTGGAAGATCCAGCACGACTGGTCCATCGGGTTGGGGTGCACGAATGCCATAACCGGGCCGCTCTTGCCCATCGCCTCGTAATAAAGCGGTCCGTCGATGTGCTCGGCCATGCCTTGCCTACTTCAGATTGGGGTCAGATTGGGGTCGTCAGCTCGGCGCCGCCTGCGTCAGCGCAGCGGCTTAAGCATATCTGTATCGGAATTCGGCGTTCCGGCGCAGGGCCCGAAGCGGCCCGGAGGAATCGATCGTGGCTCCCGGGAGCGGATGCAGGACGCGCGATAAAGGCATACGTCCAGTGCTTCGACGAGCGCATTCGGCCGCGGCCTGAACAGGGCTTCGGAGCTTGCAAACATTGCACTTTTGCCTGCCCCCTGATCACCAATGCTCCCCAGCGTTGATGGGCCGAAGCCGCCCCGTTGCCTTTCCATGTCGCCGAGGTCGGGCCGAGCGGCGCTCGGAGTCTTCGACACGGCCGCCCCCTGTTATGTCCAATAAATAGTTCGCATGAAGTGTGACGCCATTCACCTTCGCGCTGATGTGGTGAGCATAGAGATCGTGCAGGCCACACGAAGAGGAGTCACCGTCATGGTGAAGGGTTTAAAGTTTGCCGCCGTGTCGGCAATCTTCCTGTTTCCTTTCGTTTACCCTCACAGTGCTGTTGCACGGACCTATCTGAGCTATCAGGAGGCCGTCTGGCTGTGCGGCGCGGGTGACCTCGAGGCGTGCGACGCCATGAATGCGTATGAGGCCGCCCCTCCCGGGATCAGGCGCGGACCCCTGAACACCCATGATTTCTTCAGGTAGCTGCAGCCACGCGCGGCATGGGAGACTAGCTCAAAGCGCGTGTCACCCGACACGCAAGAGGCAAGCCGAGGGCGCCTACTCATAAAGCACCCGGCCATGTCCGCTGTCGTCACATCTGCGACCTGGGAGATGGTGCCCGCTCGTTGCGGCGAAACGGACATTGAACAGAAATCGCCGCAGGACCGTCGCCGACCCGAGCGGACGTGTGGAAAGTCGGGCTACTGATCGACGCGCATTCTCTTGATCGTCTTTGCGGCCTCGTCCTCGAGCTCCTGCGCCATTGCGGCGGATTGTCGGGCAACGCGGCGTTCCCAACGTTGGAAAGTGATATGCTCCCCGTCCATCGGGACGATCCGATGAAAGAGCGGGCGCGCGCCGTCAGCCAAGTTCAAGCGCCGCCGTGAACTTGATTGCGGCTAATCCAGGAGCGGTTCAACGCAGCCTTTGCGGAACGCTGGCCAAGCAGCGCTTATCGAAGCCGGACGAGGGAGGTCGCGCCAAGCATGACCGGCGACACCACGACCATTCTCGGGATCCAGATACCCTCGACCGATCCGGTCTTTATCGCAGTCATCGTTGCAATTCACATCCCGCTGGGGCTTGCATGCGTCATTGCCGGCGCCGCGGCGATGTTGAGCGAGAAACGCCGGGGCCGTCATTCCACCGCCGGCAAGGCCTATTACTGGTGCTTGTTGGCGCTATTTGCATCGGCAACGTTGCTGTCCGCGATGCGCTGGGCCGAGAACTACCACTTGTTCATCCTGGGGGCGCTGTCCTTCGCATCCGCGTGGCTTGGTCGCAGGGCGCTTCGCGCGCGCTGGCGCGCTTGGGTCAGGCTGCACATCACCGGGATGGGCCTTTCATATGTTCTGATGTTGATCGCCTTTTACGTCGATAACGGCAAGCAGTTGCCGCTTTGGAAAGACCTTCCCGACTTCGCCTATTGGCTCGTGCCTCTTGCCGTCGGGGTGCCGCTCATCGTGAGCGCCCTGTTGCGCCATCCACTCGCACGCGGCGGCCTTACGCATTAGCCCGGAGTCCCGGGAGCGTTTTGTGTCGCCGCCGCGGCGCCGGCCATCGAGCTGCGGAACGTGCGGCAGTCTTACTCCGCGTCGTTGCCCGGCGTTCCGCTGGTGTACCGATTGACGAGATGAACGCGGGCGCAGGACGGACACCGCAGCGAGACATAGGACAGGCTGTCGTCGTCGGGTGCGTCATCCGCAAACCAAGCGTGCACGTTCTTGCCCGTCGTGGGGCAGCGGTAGACGACATCAGCCATCTCATAACGCGTCCGTTGGCCAGACGATCAATTAGTCGCTAATCCGGCCGCTGCCAGATGCAAAATTAGCCACCGCGGGGTCAACGCCGCGGCACGCCAATTCCACAAGAGCAAATGGGAATTTGCGGCGTGCCCTCACGCCAATCCTTGCTGCACATATTCGATGCGGCGATGGAATCCGCTCAGCAGCGTCCTGCGATCGAGCGTCAGCGCGAGATAGCGGAACGAGTCGGCCGCGTGCGAGGTCCAGTCGTGCACGGGGTGCGGCCGCAGCGCCTGCAGCTTGTCGTCGTACTCGGCGCGGTAGAGCTTGAGGGCGTCGATCCCGCGCGCGCATTTCCTCGCGTCGAACCAGCATTTGGGGAGGAACATGCGCACCGCGTTGATCCCGTCCTCGACCCGGTGCAGCGGGGCGAGCGTGATGGGCCGCAGCCCTAAACTCTCCATCACTTCGAGCCGGCTCTTGCCGGTGCCGAGCTCCTTGGCCTGGGCATCGTGCGGCACGATGTGCCCGGCACAGGCGTAGGGCCGCGCATTGATCACCCTGACGTAGTGGCCGAGGTCGACGCCGGAGGCTTCGTAATAGTCGATGATGCGGATCTCGCGGCCGATCACCTGCGCGAACCAGATGGCGGTGGCGTCGCGGATGCCGAGGTCCCACGCAGTCCAGACCGGCGCGGCCGGATCGTAGGGCACGCCGGCGATGCGCCGCTCCGCCTCGGCGCGCGCCATCAGCTTGCCGTAGTAGGCACCGACCACGGCGGCGTCGAACGAGCATTCGAATTCCTGGGCGTATTGCTCTTCGGTCAGATCGCGCCGCGCCAGCTCGAGCTCGCTGTCGGGGATGAGGCCGCTCTGGCTCGCCTTGAGCATCATGGAAAACCAGCCCTCCTCGGTCTGCGAGCGTCGCCACAACTCAAAAAAGGCATTGCGCCCCCTCGGCGTGCCGATGAACACCGCCCAGCCCCGGCGGTCGGCCAGCGCCGGCCGGACGATCTCCGACCACACGCGCGGGTCCATGTCGGCGTATTCGTCGAGCACGATCCCGTCGAAATAGACGCCGCGCATGGCGTCGGGATTGTCGGCGCCGTAGAGCCGGACCTGGGCGCCGCCGGGATAATCGACGCGCAGCTCGCTTTCGTGCACGGTCGCGCCGGCCACCCGCGCCGACGACATCGCCGCGCGCAGATAATCCCACGCCACCGCCTTGGACTGGCGCAGGAACGGCGAGAGATAGGCAAAGCGCGGCCGCACGCGCGGACATCGCAGCGCCTGCCGCTGCAGGTCATGGATGCAGGCCACGGTCTTGCCGGCGCGGCGGTGCGTCACGATGCAGGCGAAGCGCTGCCGCCGTTGATGAAAGGGGAGGAATTGACGTCGGGGCCGGTAGTCGACCAGTCGTCGCTGTCTTTCCATTCGAGCGTCACCTGTCTCGGTCTATCGTCCATGCTGGCGCCGGACGCGCACTTGCCGTCCATGCGGTCGAAGATCTCCTTGATCGCGGAGATATCGCCGCCCAGCGCCCGGGTGATGAGCTTGCCCACGACCAGCTCCAGGGTTTGCACCCGCTGTCCGTCGCCGCCATCGGCCTCGCGCCGAAGCGCGGCGCTCAGCGCCTCGCGCATCGGCTTGCTCGTATCGCCGCCGTCGGGCGGCGCATCGTCGCTGCTCATGGTCTCTCCTTCCGCGTGTGGATGTTGTCGATCCTCTCGCCGATGCCTGCGACGACCGCACGCATCGAAACGGTGGTCGATCGGTATTGTGCGAGAACGCGCCGACGCGGCACGCGTGCGAACAAATGCCGTTCGCGCCCGCGCAGGCGGATGCCCGGCGCCGCTCCAGATCGAAGAACGTGGACAGGTTGGTAACGGCAGGCGACCAACGCGCCGTGCTACGGCAATAGGTTCAGGCCGCCTCGTCCAAGCATCGTATTGACCCTGCCTGTGACTGGGCGCACGCGCAAGCGAATGGCCCAACGGGGTTTCGCCTGCGCACGCCGCAAAAGCGTTCCGCCCCGGAAGCCGGGGCGGTGTTCATGCGCACTTTTGGATGATGTGCATTTTTACTAGATTCGCTGTAACATGTCAAGCGGAAAAGCGGGCGTCGGCGCTGTCGGTTCAACCACGTTCTCAGTCGAGCTTCACCGCGAGCGCTTGGACGACCGGCGTACAGAGCCCGACATCAGGGACCGCCGGGAACGCCCGATCGTCGGCCGCCGCGACCATGCCCGCCCCCAACGGACTGACCCTTGGGGGACCGCGCGGGGCCGTCGTTTCGACCCAAAAAAAAGTTGTGGCGTCGTGGAACCAACCGGACGGTCAAACGTTGCGCCGAAGGTTGGAGGTATCCCTGTCATGCCGGGTGTCAGGGAGCGCTAGTCTGTGGCGGCCGGAAAATCGGTCGGCCGCGAACGCAGGGGGCTGCAATGACCCGATTCCTGAATGAACTCCTGCTTTTTTCCTGCTTGGCGCTGTTTGTCACCGGGGTCGTGCTCGCCGCGGCTAGGTTATTGATCTGACGTCGCCTTCCCCTCAATTCAGTCACCGATGCCCGTTTAGCTGGGCCGCTTACCCCGCGTGAAGCATCATTGACGAATCGTGAGATGGGTCACTCTATAGGGCGAGCTCTGGGCCAGGCCGGCTTGATCTATCTCGCGATCGGCAGCTGCGCGGTGACGGCGCAGGATAATCGGCTTGGTCGCGCAACATTCGCGGAAATGGTGGCCTATGCCCGAGTTGCCGCCGGCCCCTGCGAGCGTCTAGCGCCCGACGCGGAAGAGTTTCACGCGCTGGCGCTCATGAGGCTGATCAAGCCACCGATCACCGGAAAAGAGATTCGTGCAAAGGAACAGCAGGTCAAGCGGCTTCGAGATCGTCTAGGGCTGAGACACTGGTGCCAGCTCTACGCCGGTGAAATGGCCCGGGCCCGAATCCTGGTCAACGCTCTCCGAAGACAAAATTAGTCGCTCGACAAAATGCCTGCGCCTTCGAGGTGCCCCTTACACCCGTGGGCTCGGTCGGCACCACGGAGTTCGTGGTAACTGCTCATTGCAGCGCAAGCGCCTTGTTGTCCAGTCCATCGCGGAGACGGCACGTGTTGTCGGCAAACAGGCCGAAGCGAAATTCAAGCCGGGCATCGAGCGTGCGGTCGAACGATATCAGCGTCTGCATGAGGTTGGCGCGGATCAGACGCACCGGGGCGGCGTTGACGACGCGAAGACAATAGGAGAACTGCACCGGCAGAAGGATATAGGCCGGTCCGTCGCTGGTTGCCCGTATGCGAACGCCATCTCGCTCGACCGTCATCTCCACGTTGCGCGCTTGTGCGCTCGCGGGCGGGACCTCATCCGAAACGACCGCGATCTGATCGAGGCGGCCCTGGTTCTGCCGCAGCCAGTTTGCGATTTCGTCGGCGGTGGCCGCCTTGGCAAAGCGCGTCGGGCTGTAGGTCCCGAGATTGGCGCCGCGAAGCTCGAACAGATACTCCTCGGGGGCGTCCGATGCCTTGACGTCGAGACGGACGACCCCGGGACCGTCGATCGTCTCGGTGTTGGTCAAAATGAACCGAACACCAAGAGCACGCAGGATGTTCGGCTCGATGGCGAACGCACGCAAGTAATTGGTGTGTATTCTCATTCCGGCGGGCGCGAGCAGCCGACGTATGAACGCATGGGCCTGCGCCGACGTCCACTCGCCATATTCTTCGAGGGTCGGAACGTTCGAGCGCCAGAGATAGACGGTATCGTCGAAACGATTGAGCGAATATTCGACATCTTTCGGGTTGTCGTCGCTCGTCCGGCGCGTTGCCAGCCAAATCGTGGCAGCAAAGCCGCGAAACGGCTTTCCGATCTCGATCGCCGCGTGCTGGTGCAGATAGTCGCGCACGGTGGGGTCCCGCGCCGGCGGCGTCGGTTCACGCATACCCATCGACAAGTGAACCAATGCCAAAATCGGAAATGCCCACAGCAGCGCGGTGCGGCGCCAGCCCGTTCCACGCGCCGCAGAAAGCGAGATCGCAAAGCGTCTGCTGCGATACGCCTGGACCAGCGCGACGAGCGCAACCAGGACTCCGACCGCGGCGGCAAAGACGGCAAGCTGAGCCGGCCGATAGCGCTCGCTGCCATAGGGATTCTGCAGGATGACGATGACGGTTACGAGGAGAAGGAGGCCGAAAGCAAAATCGGCGAAGAAGCGGATGACGTGTTCGCGGTGCGACGGTTTCGCGTGCGCGGATGCGTGGCGGCTGAACAGGTCGAACGGTTGAAAGAACGGAACGACGGCGAACATGCAGATGAAGGACCAGGCGGACAGCATCAGAAAATGGCTGGAGAGCACGCCGGCCGGGCCGAGCGAGATCGTCTGGTAGGCATAGGCATGGACGTGGACGAGGCCGATATACCCGATCAACGCCGCGGCCGCGGCCCGCAGCTGCCCGCGATGCATGACAATCGCGATCGCCGCTCCGCAGAGGGCTGCGATCTGCAGCCAGGCGCCGCGATTATGGACGCACAGCAGCAGCCGGGGATCG
>Ga0163163_10006298_pt1 | contig 10359 bp, 8 predicted proteins | sample S65metaG_FD_119766 | JGI IMG/M metagenome (GOLD analysis project Ga0163163, IMG submission 119766) | Switchgrass rhizosphere microbial communities from Kellogg Biological Station, Michigan, USA - S6-5 metaG | ecosystem: Host-associated > Plants > Roots > Rhizosphere > Soil | place: USA: Michigan... | reverse complement strand
TCCTGACCATTCTTGCGCACACCAAAAAGTTCAAGACCAACCCCCATAGGACGAAGCTTAGGATCCTTCGCAAAGGAAGCACGATGCCCCCCGTGCTTTGCGTGAAACCTCTCCGGGATCAAGGTCTCGACTGGATGCCCGTGTAGTTCGTGACGCTGATACCCAAAAAGCGTCTCAATCTGGGAGTTGGCAAGGACGATCTCCCCGCCATTGTTAACGATGATCATGGCGTCGGGAGCAGCGTCGAGTAGTACGCGGAAGTTTGTCTCTATCCAGTCGGGAAGACTGATGTGCGCACGGCGGCTTGAACGGTCCTGAGCCATGGGCTGGTATCCAATTTGTTCTACTACCTACTAAATGTTCGCTGAGTCCCGCCGGGGGTTGGGACGGGTTCGCTGATTCTCCACTCAGAGAGCATTTTTCCTCTATCCGTGCCGGATAGGGCATTGCCCTTCTGAAATCAGCGCCACTTTCCAATTGTTGATAATGGTGTCAGGATTGTTTCATTCAGATTTATCCAAGTCAACCCGAAAGCCGGATGCGATTGTAAAGTCTGTGGAATAACCAAGCGCTTCATCCTTTCGAATGAAGCGCTGGCTTGATCGCATTCAAGTATGGCTGAATGCGATTCTCGGGGGAGAATCTAACTAAACCTTCGAACCTGGATCGGTCGCCTGATCCTCGTCATAGGAGACGCTCCCAGCGAGCACATCCTCGATGCTCTGCACGAAGTTCACGATGACGAGCAAGTTTGCGGCTAGCTTCTTTAATTCATGTGGATCGGCGGATTCGGCCACTAGACTGGTGCCGTAGTGATGTCGCAGCCGGTCAACGATGCACCGGGCGCTTAAAAGATCGGTATGCAGGTTCTTGCACTCCGAATGAATTTTCCAGCGCGCAACCGGATTCGATTGCGTGGGTGACGTACGCTTCATGGAACGCAGTACTCCAAAAGGATCCAGCTTAACTAAACGCAGGAATTGATTAAGTTCAGGGAGGGGGCCGAGCCTTACTAGGGCGTGGATTATTAATACACCGTTAAACCTACTTTGTCAAACAATCTTACAAGCCTTAAGCGGGGAACGACATGCCGAAATGGGGAGCTTTTTCCAGAATTCGATCGCAAGCAGCAAGGCATTGCTCGCGAATTTGCCCCGCTGTGGGCCCTGTAGGTTGTTGACAAAGCAGGCTGGCAGCCCCATGTAAAAGCATCCAGAGCGCCGTCGCAACTAGGTCGTAGTCTGCTGGCTTTCCACCATGACGTGCCGCCAATTTTTCTTGCGCCCACTGGCGGCCGGGACGACCGGTCTCTTTGGAAAAAACCTGATGCCAATGTGGCCCATATATCAGCTGGTACTCATGAGGGTGCTGAATCGCCCAATCCAGGTATCCCGCTGCTGCGCCCTCCAGGGTTCGGCGCTTTGCCTGACGTCTTACATAACGCTCCCGTTCACGAAGCGCCAGGGCCACCAAGATCGCCGCCTTATCTGGAAAACGCTTGTAAACAGTTGGAGTGGTCGTTCCCGCCGCATCGGCGACGGCTCGGAGCGTCAGACCCTTTTCCCCCTGCGAACGCAGTAGACCTTGCGCCACGTCCAGGATTCGTTCCCTTAGCTGAGCGTCAGGAGTTCTCGACATCGCTCGCCTCTTTCCCAATTCGTTGTACGCCGTATAACTTATAGGAATGCCAAGCTTTGTGGCAAGCTCGTTTCTTTGGAAGCAAAAGAAAAGCCTCTCGCCGAAGCGAGAGGCGTTTTTCCGTGGCGCGATCCCCCTGAAGACCGCGCCTCGGATCTTTTGAAGTTATTGCGGGCTCTGCGACATCTGCTGTGGCTGCTGGGTCTGCGGCTGAGCCTGAGCGTTGGGCTGCGCGGTTGCGAGCTGGTCGATGCCATTCTTCATGAGAGTGACGTTAACCTTGCCGCCGCGAAGCTTGGTCGTCTTGCCATCCGCGTCCTGCACCGGAGCATTGCCCATACCCACTTCGAAAATGCGATACACCGGGATCTCATGATTCAGTACGAGGTAACGGACAACCGAGTCTGCCATTGCATGCGAGCTGGAGATGGCAGCGGAGCCGCGTCCCGAAGCGAATCCCTGGACTTCTACGATGTAGCCCTTCTGATCCTTCAAATTCTGCGCCATTTCGTCGAGAGCTTCCTTCGCCTTCGCGCTCAGGACGGTCTGCCCGGCCTTGAAGTGAATCTCAGCCTGCGTAGCTGGCTTGTACTGGTCGAGATTGCCTACGACGGTCGAAACTGTGTCCAAACGAGCACCAGCCTGAGTCGCAGTCTGGTTGGCCTGCTGGGCCCGGTTGCCGGCGTCAACAGCATGCTGGTCGGCCTGATCTGCCTTTGCCGAAGCCTGGCGGATGCCTTCCGTAGCGCGTGAATCGACGTCTTTCAACATCTTGGTGTTGTTTGCGGTGAGCTCATCCAGCTCGTTCACGCGATTGCGGATCGGCGAAAGCTGACGCTCGAGATACTTTTTGCGAGCGAACGGATTCAGGTGTCCCCAGAAACCTTGCTTCAGCTGGGGCTGGAGCGGCTGACGAGCGCTGCTGTCTGTGGAGCTCGCCTGATCCTGGGTGGCTGGTGCGTTCTGGGTCGACGTCGCCGCCGGTTGCTGACTGTTAGTCGTCGAGGACGAGTTCTGCTGCGCCATAGCGGGAACCATCAAGGTTGCGGCTAGCGGCAGCGCCATCAGGTAACGGTTCTTCATTTCTTGGATCCTCCGGCGGTGGGTTCCTGGGTCATTGCCCCGGTCCGCCCGGCACATTCCATGTGCCCATCTCAAAATTGCGGGCCATCTAACCAGCTCGAGCGCGTCACCATCTAACCCGCCGAGCTGTCTGTCCCCTACCGATTCGCGTCTTGATGACGCGAGCACAATGGCTTAGTACACGTATGGTGCCAAACATCCTCAAAAAAATCGCCTCTAAGTCTTTTGTTTTCAGTAAGGGATTCCCGCTCGATCCAGTGCTGCGGGAAGGAACCGCCTAAGGCAGGTAATTTTGTAAGTAGAAGAGCCTAGATGACCCAACACTTGGAGGACAAAAATGCACACTACTTAGGCCCTGCCATCCCGGGGCCTTCCCCGAATTTCTGGGATTGGAAGGAAGACAGTAATAGGCTAATTACGCACGGCTTCACGCCGAACCAGCTTTTTGTGCTGGTCGATAATGAAATTGTCGGTCATCCCGGCGATGTAGTCGCACACCACCCGCGCCAGTGGCTCGCCCTTGGCCTTCTCCTGATAGCTCGGCGGGAGTGACTCAGGACGCCGGAGCCAATATTCGAAGAGATCTCCGACAACACGCTCTCCATCCAATTTCTCCGGCCGTAGCGGCGCGCTCAGATAGAGATTTTCGTATAAAAATTCTTTAGCCTCGCGGCGCTCTCGCTCCACCTGGGGACTGAATGCCGCCAGTCTCTCGCGATAATTTCGCACATCATCGAGAGTTGTGACGTTCGCCTCGCGAATGCGCTTCGCGGTGTTCTCAATCAAATCTGTCACCAGTTCGTTCAACATGCGCTTCAGCGCCTCGTTGAACTTCAGCTTATTGGGCGCGGCGGGATAACGGGTCTCGGCTTCCCGGAAGTGACGCTCAAACAGAGCTACGTTAGATCGAATCTGCTCCAACTTCAGCATCCTCGCCTCGAAACCGTCGTCCATGTCCGCAGTCGTATAACCGATCTCGTCGGTGTGGTCGATCAGTTGCGCTTCCAGTGGGGGATATTGGTCTAACAAGTATTCCGACAGCTCCGGGTAATCGGTGGCCGAGTAGTCGCGAGAGTGTTTGATGATCCCTTCGCGAACCTCGAATGTTAGATTTAGCCCGGGAAAATCCGCATAACGATTCTCGAAGTAGTCAACGATTCGTAGCGCGTGCAGATTGTGATCAAATCGCAACCCATGCTTCCGCATCAGGCCATCGAGAACCTTTTCTCCCGCATGTCCGAAGGGCGGATGTCCAATGTCGTGTACCAGCGCGAGCGTCTCGACCAGATCCTCATTTAACTGGAGTGCCCCGGCGATCGTGCGCGATATCTGCGCAACCTCAATTGTGTGGGTTAACCGGTTTCGAAAGTGATCGGACACCCTCTTTGTGAACACCTGTGTCTTGTTTTCCAACCGGCGAAATGATCGCGCATGAATGATCCGATCGCGGTCGCGCTGATAGCCATTTCGGTAAGGATGTGGCGGCTCTGGGAAGCGGCGCCCACGCGTATCTTCCACGCGGACGGCATAAGTCGCGAGCACGACCGACTGGGACATATCGAAAGTCTAAAGGAATATGTAAGAAGGCAGAAGTAGGAAGTTCGGCATATAACGCCGAGCGTCCAGACAAAGAACAAAGGCTGCGAGATCTCGCAGCCTTTGTTAATACCAATCATGGGATTTCTACTGCTGTGCTCCGCCTTCGCGAGCGAGTTTCACCTTCGCAGCTTCTAGCTTTTTCTGCACCTTCGCTACGTCTCCCGGCTCCACCTCAGCGGCAACGGTCTTGTTCCATCCGTCCAACGCGCGTTCCCAGTGAACGATCGCCTGCTTCAGACGGTTCGTTTTCAAATAGAGATCCGCGAGGTGATCGTGAATCGTCGGGTCATCATTGCTCTTCTCGATCGCCTTACGAAGGTTCTCTTCGGCCAGGTCATACTTCCCAATCTTGAAGTACGCCCAACCCAGCGAGTCCAGGTAAGCGCCATTCTGCGGATCGAGTGCGATCGCGCGCTTGATATAGGTCAGCGCCTCTTCCAAACGAATCCCGCGATCAGCCATCATGTAACCGAGATAGTTCAGCGCGGTCGCGTTCTTCGGATCGTTCGCAATGACCTGTCGAAATGCCTCTTCTGCCTGTTCGTATTTCTTCTGCCGTTCGTAGATCGACCCCGCAACGAAGCTTACGTAGTCTTTCTCTTCCTGCTTCGTTGCCGACTGCTGAGCTTTTGCGATCGCGTCTTCTGCGTCTTTCCACCGCTTTAAACGGCTGTACATCTGGGCTAACGCGATGTAAACCTCGCGGTCATCCGGAGTGCCCTGCAGCAGTCCCTTCACTTCTGCAATCGCTTTATCTGGCTGGCCCATGTCGGCTTCCTGGCTGGCCAGGATCATCTTCAACCCGCGATCCTTGGGCAGTCTCTTGGCCGCTTCCGCCGCAACATCCGTCGCCTCTTTCCATTGGCGATTGTCACGGTAGGTATCGATCATCTGCTGATAACCTCGCGACGCCGAATCATCTCCCAGAGCTGTCATCTTGCGGAACGTCTCCACAGCCTGCTGCGGCTTCCGGTCTTCGCGATAAACCGTCCCCAGTCTCTCCAGGAAGATCGCCATGTTATTGCGTTCGCCCGGACTGTAGACACCCTCCGCCCGTTGATTGCGCTGAATCAGCGTTGTCAGGGTTTGGATGGCTTCTTCATAACGGCCCAGGCTCTCGTAAATCACGGCCATGTTGTAAGGCAGCTCAAGTGAATCAGGCACCACTGCTTGTGCCTTCTTCAACATGTCGAGTGCCTGGTCAAACTTGGCGTCCTTGCGGTAGATCTCGGCAATGCGCATGTACGTTTGCGCATCTTGCGGATCGGCATCGACGATCTGCTTGTACTTTTCCAGCGCGGCGGCGGTCTGCCCATCGTTCAGCAAGTTCTGCGCGAGACCGCGCAGTGCATCAAGGTTGTCGCCATCCTGTTCGACAGCCTTTGAATAGTTGCTGATCGCCTTCTTGTAATCCTTCTTTTGCTCGTAGGTGAATCCCAGCGTCGAATAAACCTTGCTCGAGCGCTCTTTGTCCGGAATCGCTTCAAGAACATTCAATGCCCGGGTGAAATCGCCTTCGTCCGTATACAGGATCGCGAGCGTGGTGACTGCCTCTTCCGACGATGGTTGCAGTTTTACTGCGGTCTGGAATTCCTTTTCCGCCTTCAGGCGGTCTTCTCCCAGTCGATACAATCGCCCAAGAACTAGGTGGTCCTCAATGCTGTCGGGCTGCAATCGCACTATGTTTTCGTATTGTTCGATGGCCAATTTCAGAATGTTTTCAGACTGCGTTCCGGCCTGCATATCGCCTAGCGAGCGCAGATAAATGCGCCCGAGTAGTCGGCGGGCTTCCACATTCTTCGGATCACGCTTGATGATGTCTTGGGCTTCGAGAACGGCGTCGCGAATTCGTCCGGTCTTGGCATAAAGCTCGGCAAGACTCGAATTCAGAAATTCTGATGTTGGATCAGCTTCGATCGCCTTCTTATACTCGTCGACTGCTTTCGTCGCATACTCAGACCTTCCGGTGGCCGCCGCTTGCTCCTCATACATGTGAGCGAGTGAGTAGTGGTAGTAGGCTGCCGACCGATCCAGATCCTTCTTCTGCGTACTCGTTTGTTGAGCAGGCTCAGCCGGCTGGTTCGAGACCGGCTTGGGATCTGTAGGCTTCTGTATCGTAGACGGAGACGCCTGGCCGAATCCGGAAACGGTGGCCGCCAGGAAGATAGGTGCGATGAACAGACCTTTTATTCTCATTAAGGGAAACCAGCCCACTCTTACTGCTTTGGATGCGCGGCCACTCCGAAGGGAGCAATAGTAATTGTAGCGGAACCTGGTGAAGCAGACCGGACCCGAGCAGCCTATTTTGAGCCGGTTCCCTCTCCAGAAACACTGTTCAGCGTTGCCTGTTTCGGCGTTTCGGGAGCTATCTCCTGCAAAATGCGTACCTTCCAACTGCTCTCAGCCGGCGTCATCAGCACCATGTAACGGGCGGTCATTGTCTCATTGTGGATGACCTTCCCTTTATCGAGGTATTGGACTTCTAGCTGGGCCGTATCGCGTAACTGCATCGCCGAACCGTCCACCGAATAAAAGGCTACTTCCAGGTGGTGTCCGTGATCCACAATTCTTCGGGATAAGCCCGAAGCGTTCTGAGCTTTCACCGTCTGGCCCCAACGATCAAGAGCATACCCCGCAAAATTCGCACTCAACAGATCCGGGCGATTCTCTTCCAGAGACTGCTCCAACGTCTGCCAGGCTTTCCCATAGTCGCGGACAATGGACTGCTCGGTCTGTTCTTCCACGTCACGCGGAGCCGCTTTAGAAATATCGAGACGCACGTCCGGACTCTTCGGGGGCGCTGCTCCAAAAAGTGAATTCGGCAGCCCAAGCACCACGACAACAATCAACAAGCCGACAGTCACCAGGAACCAACCCATGCGGTCGCGCATCACCGGCCTCCCCAGTGGATCTCGTTCCCAAGTACGACACCCGCCGCTACCGATAAGGTAGCGTTGTCTGAGGGCGGTAACTCCGCCTGCGCGAAGCCCCGCTTGATACGAGCGTCGACAGTGCTTCTACCATTCTGATCGGTCGAAATGAAAGTAACGATGGTTCCATCCGGAACAGGATTTCCGGCGCAATCACGAATAGGATCGGTCTCGACCAAAATGTTCCCATTCTTCGCCGGCTGAGCTTTCATTCGGATATTGCACGGGTCTGACGCCGTCTGCTGCACGATTCGCTTGACGCTGGCGTCACCCGCCGAGGCTACGAATTGGGCGGCTCCCGCCTTCTTACCGGAATCAAGGCGGACCCACGCCACTCCATTCTTGCTGTCTTCCGTGCGACTCGTAGCCGGAGCTCCTTCAACACTCAACTCGAACTTCACCGGATACTTCTCCAGCACTAGGTTGTTATAAGCGTCGAAGACGTAAGCGCTCCCTGTGACTGCGCCGGTTCGTGAAGCAGGGACCCTCGAAGGCCGCGCTAGAAACGCAAGATTCTCGAGTTTCGCTGGAGCAACAAAGAACGAGCCCGCCACATCCTGGCCGCCGCGTAGTATCACCGTATAACGGCCGGACTTTTTGAGTTGGTCTCCTTCGATCTGAATCGGTTGACCCAGTTCCACAGCGCGCTTGATGGCGGTTCCAGGACCATATACATACAGGGTTGCGCTGCCGCTTCCGCTAGTCGGAATCGAAACCGCCTGCCCCGCCGTGGCATCTGTCGGCACCGCGAGGTTTTGCGCCGCGGCCATCACGGCCCAAAAAGTAACCGCCAACACGAGGAGAGTGATTCGCCTGATGGTCATTGCTGCCGATCCAAACTGTATTGATTAACGGTGACACGATAGGTCTGGATGTTCTTCGCTAGCTCATCATTGACGGCCACCGAAAATGGCACTGGCGTCTGAGGCAATAAAGCTCGGTCCACATACCCGTCAGAGACCCAGATAACACGACCCCCGTTGTCATAAAACGTCGCGAGCACGTGAGGGATATTGACGGTCTCGCCGGTCTGGTTCACAAGTTCGCCCCTGAGAACCGTGCGCCCACGGGAATCCTTCTCGATTCGCTGGTGAAGTACTCCCATGACCGGATCGGCGGATGCCGGAACGAGCAAGGCATTAGGCTGCATGCGAACGCTCTTCACGCTCGCCAGCTTCACGCCGGGAAAATCGATGCGAAACGGCGAGACTTCCTTGGGAAGAATCGTGTGCGAGATCTTGTCAAAGCTCTCTTCTTGCGCCATCTCTTTGCCGTCTTTACCAACCAGGGTTGCGCCAACCGCGACAAATCCCGGCACAGTGTCTTCATTTACGATTTCACCAAGCACGATCGTCGACCCGTCGCGCTCAATCGCATTCATCGAGGTGATGCGAACTCGAGGAGCTTCGACGTTCTGGGCGCCCCAGTCATCTTCCGATCCGCGGGTAACGATGTCCCAACGAAGGAAGTTCACCGGGATTACCTGCGGTGGAACCTTAGCCTGCTTCTCTACCGGCCAGACGACCTTCCAACTGTCGCCTTCCTTCATGACTTTCAAATCGCGCGTGTCGTAAAAAGCGCCCACCGCAGTGGACCATTCGACGTTCGCCCGAACCAGGGCATCGGAGTCGCTCTCGTGCAACACCTTGGTATCGAACTTCTGCAGGCTCGAATAGGTCCGCAGACTGCCGTCACGACCATTCAGGTCCTTTGAAAACGATTGTTGATCCGTGTTGCTGGACTTTGAAACATAGTTGAATGCTCCAGCGAAATCTCGGCCCTTCGCGCGGCTAAGCAGCGACTGCACCGCGCCTTCTGGCGTGGCGGCAGGCTTCAATTCGCTCGTATGCACGGTCGCCATTCCAATTAGGACTGCCGCAAGGATGACGAGGACGACAGGTAGAATCCGTTTCATTACTTCGCCTCCCGCAGGACCGGCTCCGACGTGGTCGTCGGGAATTCGAGTGGTTCGCGAACACGCCTGTCACCAGGCAGGAAGGCCACCACGAATATCGCCAGCAGGCTGGAGAGCACCGGCAGAATCCCCCACATCAACCCCTGTCCCGGTGAGGGAACAAAGGTTCCGAAATCCAGCTTCTTTGCCGGTGGCGCATCGTCTTTTGTCCAGAGCGTGATCGACCCGTTGTCGTAAGTCTCGGTCTGTCGCCAACCGGCGAAAGCGAGTAACGGCTCGTAATAACGATCCCGAACAAAGATGTATCGCAGACCGTATTGGTCAGCATGCTTCAGCATCGACCGAAGCGCTTCCATACCGGCCGCGCCGAAATACTTGGAGTTATAAAGCTGGCCTGAACCATACGCAGTCAGTTCTGGCAGCAATCGTGCCGAGTTGTAATCGCCATCCACGCTGCTCGCGTCCACGTAGGTTGAAACCTTCGCAAACTGATTCCCGAACCCCAGTGTCATGTAGCGATACTTCGCGTGGTCCGGATTGTTCATGAATGAAATGACCTGGTCGACATTGAATGACCCGGAGTTGATCGGATGGAATGTGTTCCAGGAAACCGCGGCGGCGAACGTGCCTACCGCAAGCACCGCAAGCGCGACCATTCCTTTGCGGGCATAACGATCAATCAGATAAGTGGCACCGACCGAAATGATGGGTAACGCCATAAGCGTCGCCCAGAAAGTGAAACGCTCAAAGGTTAGTACGTCAAAAGCGCGGCCAAGTAGCCATTTACCGACAGGAGTTGTGCCGCCAAGCCCGAGTAAGGTTGTTAGGTACCAGCCGAACATTAGCGGTCGCAGCCGCCTTTCTGCCGATCCCTTGATCAGAATGTACGGAAGCGCGAGGATCAGCGCCCCCATCGGGATCACCCAGAAATTCAGGCCGCTATGCGGAATCAGTATGTAGTTGTCACGGCTGCCGTGGGGAATCGGCATCTGCGTGATCGGATTGGCCGTCAATGCAATCCAATAGAACGCCAGCACTATTAGCACGGCCACACCGGTCAGCACTGCATAGATCGCTGCCCGGATGGTGACGCCACCCAAAGAGGCTTCCTCTCCCCGCTCCGGATCATTCCTATCCAGCATCGCCAGCCAGAACACCGGCAATGCGAACAGCACCGCGCCGAAGATGAAGGTA
>Ga0163163_10006297_pt1 | contig 10360 bp, 9 predicted proteins | sample S65metaG_FD_119766 | JGI IMG/M metagenome (GOLD analysis project Ga0163163, IMG submission 119766) | Switchgrass rhizosphere microbial communities from Kellogg Biological Station, Michigan, USA - S6-5 metaG | ecosystem: Host-associated > Plants > Roots > Rhizosphere > Soil | place: USA: Michigan... | reverse complement strand
TGCTCGGGCCGTCCGTCTGCGGGAAGTCCACCTTGCTGCGCATCATCGCCGGGGCGCTGGACTGCGACGAGGGCTCGGTGACGGTCGGCGGGCGGCCGGTGGCCGGGCCGGCTCCCGACCGGGGCATGCTCTTCCAGACGCCGATGCTGTTCGGATGGCTCACGACCAGGAACAACATCCTGTTCGGCCCGCGGGCGCAGCGGGCCGCGGGACGGCACGAGCGGGACGACCCCGAACTGGATGACGACGCCGCGGCGCTGCTGGACCGGGTCTGGCTGACCGGCCCCAGCCGGGGACAGCAGAGCGGCCGTCCGCCCACGGCGCCCACGTGGTGCTGGACTCGGTCGGCAAGACGTTCCGCCGGGCGGGCCGCCGCACCGTGGCCGTGTCCGGGGCCAGCCTCCAGGTCGCCGCGGGTGAGCTGGTCTGCCTGCTCGGCCCGTCCGGCTGCGGGAAGTCCACCTTGCTGCGCATCATCGCCGGGGCGCTGGACCCTGACGAGGGCTCGGTGACGGTCGGCGGGCAGCCGGTGGCCGGGCCCGGGCCCGACCGGGGCTTCCTCTTCCAGAGCCCGATGCTCTTCCCCTGGCTGACGACCAGGAAGAACGTCCTGTTCGGCCCGAAGGCCCAGCGGGCCGCGGGCACCGACGAACGGGACGATCCCGAACTGGACGCCGAGGCCGACGCGACCCTGGCCACGGTCGGCCTGTCCGGGTTCGGCGACGCGTTCCCGCACGAGCTGTCCGGCGGCATGCAGCACCGGGCGGCGTTCGCCCGCGCCATGGTCACCCGGCCGTCCGTGCTGCTGATGGACGAGCCGTTCGGCGCGCTCGACGCGATCACCCGCGTGCGCATGCACGAGTTCCTGCTCCGGATGTGGGAGCGCTACCGGATCACGATCCTCTTCGTGACGCACGACATCGAGGAGGCCGTCATGCTCGGCGACCGTGTCGCCGTCATGGGCGGCCGGCCGCCCGGCATCCGGGAGGTCATCGACGTGCCGCTGCGGCGGCCCCGGCAGCTGGCCGACGCCGACACCGGGCAGTTCCTGGCGGTAAAGCGCCGCGTCCGCGCGGCCCTGGCGGCCTGAGCTACCCGAAGGGAAGTGCGTAATGTCTGGCTGGGATTACGGTTCGCTCAGCGCAACCGGCGTGCTCGACGCCCGGGCACCGTCCGGCCAGGAACCCGGCCGCGGCGACGATCTGGCCGAGCGTGCTGAGCTCCTGGCCCACCGGCAAGCCACCCGGCGGGCCAGGCTCCGGCGGCTGGCCACCGGGGCGGCGGGCCTGGCCGGCCTGCTGGCCGCGTGGCAGGTCGCCGCGGTCATCCTCGGCGACCAGGTCGCGCTGCCGTCGGTCAGCCAGACCGTGGCGCAGTTCGCGCACTACCTGGGCCGGCCGTACCCGGCCCAGGGCAAGCCGCTCTGGTTCGACCTGTACATCAGCCTGCGCCGGATCCTCATCGGCTTCGTGGCGGGCGTGACGATCGGCGTTGCGGCCGGCGCGGCGATGTCCGCCTCCCGGGTCGTACGCCACCTCGTTGATCCGGTCATCGAGGTCATCCGGCCGCTGCCGCCGCTGGCCTTCATCCCGCTGTTCATCGTCTGGCTGGGCATCGGGGAACTGCCCAAGGAAGTCCTGATCATCGTGGGCGTGATCCCGGTCATGGCGGTCACCACCGTCGCCGCGCTGGACGAGGTCCCCGAGGACCTGCGGCTCTGCGCCCGCACCCTCGGCGCGACGAGCCGGTACGCGCTGCTGCACGTCCAGATCCGCTCGGCGCTGCCGGGGATCCTGACCGGCATGCGGATCTGCATGGCGGGCGCGTGGAGCAGCATCGTCGCGGTCGAGCTGCTCGCCGCCACCAGCGGCCTCGGGTTCCTGATCATGCAGGCCGGGGACTATCTCAACACGGCGCTGGTGTTCGCCGGCATCATCACGATCGCGATAGCCGGCCTCGTCCTCGACACCGGCCTGCGCGGCCTGCTCATGCTGGCCGACCCCAGCCGGCGAAGGTAGCCTGCCTTCCCGAAAGCGATCGATGTGACATCGCTCCGCTAAGAAGGTAGCGATGTCACATCGATCGCATCGGGACGGGCGATGACTGAGCGGGCCGTGACGGTGACGTTTGCCGGGTCCGGCGATGCGTTCGGCAGCGGCGGCCGCTACCAGGCCTGCATCCACGTCCGGCCCCGGGGGCAGGCGCCGTTCCTGGTGGACTGCGGGAGCACCTCGCTGACCGCGCTGAAGGCGGCCGGCCTGGACCCGGGCGAGATCGGCACGGTGCTCGTCTCGCACCTGCACGGCGACCACTTCGGCGGGCTGCCGTACCTCGTGCTCGACGGCCAGTTCCGCGGCCGGACCCGCCCGCTGACCGTGGCCGGGCCGCCGGGCACCGCGGCCCGGCTCCGCCAGGCGATGGAAGTGCTGTTCCCCGGCTCCGCGGACGTGGCCCGGCGGTTCCGGGTGGAGGTGACCGAGCTCGTCCCCGGCGGCCGCACCACCGTCGGCGGCATCGGCGTGGCCAGCTTCGAGGTCATCCACCCCAGCGGGGCCCCACCGCTGGCGCTGCGGCTCACCGTGGGCGGCCAGGTCATCGCCTACACCGGGGACACCGCCTGGACCGATGCGCTGCCGGCCGTCGCGGACGGGGCCGGCCTGCTCATCGCCGAGGCGTACTACTTCAGCAGGGCGGTCCCGTACCACCTGAGCTTCGCCGACCTGGCCGCGCACCGCAGTGAGCTGGCCTGCCGCCGGGTGGTGCTGACGCACATGTCCGCCGACATGCTCGCGCGGGGCGATCAGCCCGGGTTCGAGACCGCGCGGGACGGATGCGTCATCCAGCTTCCTGATTAACCGGACGGCGGGGCCGCCTCAGAGGGTGATGACCACCTTGCCGGGGATGCGGCCGCTTTCCTGGTCCGCGATCGCCCGCGGGAGCTCGGCGAACGGGTAGCGGGCACCGATGACCGGGGAGAGGCGGCCGTCCTCGATGAGCTTGGCCAGCGTGCACAGGTCCTCCTGGCGGTCCGGGCCGATCACGGTCTCGGTCAGCGCGATCCGCTGCCGCACCAGCCGCCCCATCGCCATCGCGGCGAACACGTGCCCGGCGGGCTGCAGCCAGCGCCCGGCCGGGCCGCCGATGAGCGCCATCGTGCCCGTGGGGGTGAGCACGCGGCGGCAGGCCGGCACCTGGCGGGTGCCCGCGATGTCCAGCAGCAGGTCATAGCGCTTCCCGCAGCGGTTGAAGTCCACGGTGCCGCGGTCGATGACCGTGTCCGCGCCGAGCGACCGGACCAGTTCCGCGTTCGCCGCGCGGCACACGCCGTCGGCGCGGGCGCCGAACGCCCGGGCGAGCTGCACGGCGAACGTGCCGACGCCCCCTGAGGCGCCGTTGACCAGGACCTGCTGACCGGACTCGACCCGGCCGGCGTCGCGCAGGCCGATCAGCGCGGTCAGCGCCGCCATCGGCACCGCGGCCGCCTGCTCGAAGGAGAGGTTGCCGGGCAGGCGGGCCAGCATGGCCTCGGGGACGGTCACGTACTCGGCGTAGCAGCCGTGGCTGACCAGCGCGAACACGTCGTCGCCGGGGCCGAACTGGGTCACGCCCTGGCCGGCCGCGGCGACCTGGCCGGCCAGGTCGCAGCCGGGGATCTCGAACTTCGGGGCGCGCAGGCCAACCAGGCCGGGCATCAGCCGGGCGACGCGTGGCTCGCCGCGCAGCAGGTGCCAGTCATAGGGGTTGACCGAGGTGGCGCGCACCCGGACCAGGACCTCGCCGGCCGCGGGCACGGGCGTGGGGACGTCGGTGAGCTCGAGGCAATCGGGGGCGCCGAACCTGCGCTGGACGTAGGCCTTCATGACGCAGTCCTTTCTTACGCTGTAAGACTTACAACGTAAGATAGTTCTTGCACTGTAAGTCAGTCAAGTGGCCGGGACAGGCTTACCTTGTACGATCGGGGCGCGAGGAAGGGTTGATGCTGGTGGCCACCCGAGCTGAGCCGGGATCGGTGCCGCGGACTCCGCTGAGCAGGGAGCGCGTGCTGCGGGCCGCGATCAGGATCGCCGACGAGAGCGGCATCGAGTCCCTCACCATGCGCCGCGTCGCGGAGGACCTCGGCGCCGAGGCGATGTCGCTCTACTACCACGTGGCCAGCAAGGAAGACCTGCTCGACGGCATCGCCGACGCGGTCGTCGCCGAGATCAACGACGCGGTGAGCGGGCTCGGCGTGCCGTCCGCGGGCGCGCAGTGGAAGGCGGCCGCCCGGCAGCGGATCCTGGCCGCCCGGCGGGTCCTGCTCCGGCACCCCTGGGCCCCGCGGGTGTTCGAGACGAGGACCAGCACCAGCCTGGCCGTCCTGCACTACTACGACGGGCTGGTCCGGCTCATGCGCGACGGCGGCTTCTCGTGGGACCTGATCCACCACGCGACGCACGCGCTCGGCAGCCGGGCGCTGGGGTTCAGCCAGGAGCTGTTCGACCCGGGCAGCGGGAACGTGAGTGCTGAGGACCAGGCCGCCGCACTGGCGGGCCTGGCCAGCCAGATCCCGCATCTGGTGGGCATGCTGGCCGAGGTGGCCCACGACGACCCGGATTCCACGCTGGGCTGGTGCGACGACCAGACGGAGTTCGAGTTCGGCCTCGACGTGATTCTCGACGGGCTGGACCGCAAGCGGCAGGAGGCCTGAAGCCGGCCCGGCGGCGTATAACGGCGGTATGGGCAACGAGGCGTTACGCGCGGCCGGGCTGACCAAGCGGTACGGCCGCGTGGTCGCGCTCGACGGGCTCGACCTCGAGGTGGGCACCGGCGAGGTGCACGCCTTCCTCGGGCCGAACGGCGCGGGCAAGACCACGACCATCCGCATCCTGCTCGGCCTGCTGCGCAAGGACGGCGGCGAGGTCAGCCTGCTCGGCCGGGACCCGTGGCGGGACGCGGTCGGGCTGCACCGGCGGCTGGCCTACGTGCCGGGCGACGTCACGCTCTGGCCGGCCCTGACCGGCGGGGAGATCATCGACCTGCTGGGCGACCTTCGCGGCGGCCTGGACCAGGCGCGGCGCCGCGAGCTGACCGAGCGGTTCAGCCTGGACCCCACCAGGAAGGCCCGCGCCTACTCCCGCGGCAACCGGCAGAAGGTCGCGCTGATCGCGGCCCTGGCCAGCCGGGCCGAGCTGCTGCTGCTCGACGAGCCGACCGCGGGCCTCGACCCGCTGATGGAGGCCGTCTTCCGGGACTGCGTCGCGGCGCAGCGGCGCGAGGGCCGCACGATCCTGCTGTCCAGCCACCTGCTGGCCGAGGCCGAGGCGCTGGCCGACCGGGTGACGATCATCCGCGCGGGCCAGACCGTGGAGACCGGCACGCTCGCCGCGCTGCGGCACCAGACCAGGATCTCGGTCGAAGCCGAGCTCGCCCGGCCGGCCGTGCTCGACGACCTGCCGGGCGTGCACGAGCTGAGCGTCACCGGGACCACCGTGCGCTGCCAGGTGGACAGGGCCGCGCTGGACGAGGTGACCGGCCGGCTCCACCAGGCCGGGATCCGCGCGCTGACCTGCCGGCCGCCGGCCCTCGAGGAGCTCTTCCTCCGCTACTACACGCCGGAGCGTTCCGCCCCCGGAGGCGGCTGATGAGCGGCCGCACCGGCCCGGCCGGCCCGGCCAGCCCGCCCAGCCCCCGGTTCGCCGGGACCGGCCGGCTCACCCGCCTGATCCTCCGCCGGGACGGCCTCCTGCTGCCCGTGTGCGTATCCGGGATCGCGGCCCTGCTCGCCATCACCGCCCGGGACCTGAAGGTTCTCTACCCCACCGCCGCGAGCAGGCAGTCGGTGGCCGCCCGGGCGGGCGGCAACCCGGCGCTCCGGTTCCTGCTCGGCCGGCTGAACGGCACCACGGTCGGCGCCTTCCTCGCCGCGCGGTGGGCCGTCTGGGGATCGGCGTTCGCGGTCCTGCTGACCGTGTTCATCGTGATCCGGCACACCCGGGGCGACGAGGAAGCCGGCCGGCTCGAGCTGGTCGGCTCGGCCGTGGTCGGGCGGCAGGCCCCGCTCACCGCCGCGCTGCTCACCGCCGGGCCGGTCAACCTGGCGCTGGCCCTGCTGACCTTCGGCTGGCTGGCGGTGCTGCGGCTGCCGGCGGCGGGGTCGGCGGCGCTGGCGCTGTCCATCGCCGGGTGCGGTCTGGCGTTCGCCGGGGTGGCGGCGGTCACGGCCCAGCTGGCGACCACCGCACGGGGCGCCCGTGGGCTCGCCCTCGGGGCGCTCGGCGCGGCCTTCGTCCTGCGCGCGGTGGGCGACGCGGGCAGCACGGCCAACCTGTCCTGGCTGACCTGGGTGTCGCCGCTGGGCTGGGTCGAGTCCGCGCGGGCGTTCGGCGCGGCCGGCGAACGCTGGTGGGTGCTGCTCCTCCCCCTGGCCGCGTCGGCCGCCCTGGTCGCCGCCGCGTTCGCGCTGGCCGCCCGGCGGGACCTGGGCGCCGGGCTGCTGGCTGACCGGCCGGGCCGGCCGGCCGCCTCCGGCCTGCTGCGCGGCCCGTTCAGCCTGGCCTGGCGGGTGCAGCGGCTGATGCTCGCGGCCTGGCTGGCCGCGTTCGGGTTCGGCTTCGCGGCCTGCGGCGCGGGCGCCCGCGGGGCGGGCTCGATCCTCGGCGGCAACGCCGTGCTGCGCCGCTACCTCCTGCGGGCCGGCTACCAGGCCACGGTCATCAACGCGTACCTGTCGGCGCTGATGCTGCTGGCGGGCCTGGCCGCGGCCGTGTTCGCGACCGCCGCCGTGCTCCGGCTCCGCGCCGAGGAGACCGGCGGCCTGGCCGAGCCCGTGCTGGCCGCGGCGACTGGGCGGATCCGGTGGGCGCTGAGCCACATCTCGGTCGCGGTGGGCGGGGCGGCCCTGCTGCTCGCCGGCGCGGGCCTGGCGGCCGGCCTCGGCTACGGCCTGCTCACCGGGCAGGTGGGCACGCAGGTCCCGGACCTGGTCGGCGCGGCGCTGGCCCGGCTGCCCGCGGTGGCGGTCCTGGCGGCGGTGGCGGTCCTGCTCTTCGGCCTGCTGCCGTGGGCGTCGGCCGCCCTGGCCTGGACGGCGGTCGCGCTGGTGGGGGTGATCGCGGTGTTCGGCCCGCCGCTGCAGTGGCCGGCCTGGCTGATGGATATCTCGCCGTTCACCCACGTGCCCCGGCTGCCGGGCGCAGCCGTCACCGCCGGGCCGCTGCTGTGGCTGGGCGGGATCGCGCTCGCGGCGGGCGCGGCCGGCCTGATCGGCCTGCGCCGGCGCGACCTCGGCGACCTGGGCCCGGCGGGCCTGGGCGGCCTGGGCGGCCCGGTCCGCGACCGGCTGGCGGACCATTTCTTCCCGCCGGCCGAGACCCTGTAGCTACCCGCCGCTGTCGCTGGCGTCCTGCGGGTTGAAGCCGACCGCCGCGGGGAACTTCGACACGCAGACCTGCAGCTGCGCCACGTTGGCGTCGCTCGCGCTGGTGGTGTTGAACCGCAGGCCCGCGGTGATGTCGATGGTTGGCTGATCGCGGCGGATCGGCTGGACCGTCACGTTCGGCACGTGCGAGCACGCCGCCCGGATCTGCTTGACCTCCGAGACTGTCGTGCCGGCCCGGAAGCTGACGTCGACCCACCGCTGCGACAGCGCCTCGTTGAATTTCGCGCAGCCGGCCAGCGTCAGCGCCGCCAGGCCCACCGCGGCCAGGCCGGCCCCGGCGCGCGTCCGCCGGGCCGGGCCGCACGGGCGCCGGCGCGGCGAGGAAGGCAGGGGCGGCAGCACGGCTTGAGCCTATGGCACCCCCGCTTGCTGGCTGTCCGGGTGGTGGCCCGAGCCCCCGGAACCGTAATCCGTAAAAAATAGCCAGCTACCGGAGTGACTGATGATTATGGATTACGGAATGAGCGGTGCGGGCCGTGCCGTGTATCGTTGGCCGCGTGACCGGTCGTCGTCTGACGCTGTGGTGGGCCGCCTGACCAGGCGGCTCTGTTAGGTCACGTTCTTCTGCTGGCCGCCTCGGGTGAGGCGGTCCTGCTGTGCCGCCCACGGCCGGGGCACGACACGTGCTGGAGGGCTTCGATGGCACGGACCCTGTCGCTGACCGTACCGAGCGGGCACCTGACCCTGGGAAATCTGCTGGGCGCGATCCGACAGTGGGCGGGCGACCAGCGCGGCGCCGATTCCCTGTACGGCGTCGCGGACCTGCACGCCCTGACCACCGAGCACGATCCGGCGGCAGTGCGGGCGCTCACGCTGGAGCAGCTGGGTTTGCTGCTGGCCGCGGGCCTGGACCCCGGCCGGTGCACGATCTTCGTGCAGAGCCAGGTCCCGGCGCACGCCGAGCTGCACTGGCTGCTGGAGGCGACGGCGTACGACGGCGAGCTGCGGCGGATGGTGCAGTACAAGGAGAAGGCGGCGAAGCAGGCGTCGGTGCGCGCGGCGCTGCTGACCTATCCGTGCCTGATGGCCGCCGACATCCTGCTCTACGACGTGGCGACCGTGCCGGTGGGCGACGATCAGCGGCAGCACCTGGAGCTGGCCCGTGACCTGGCCATCCGGTTCAACAGGGCCTACGGGGAGACCTTCGTCGTGCCGCGGGCAGTGACCCCGCCGGTCGCCGCGCGGGTCATGGACCTGCAGGAAACCGCGACGAAGATGAGCAAGTCGGCGCCTGACGCGGCACAGGGCGTGCTGCGGCTTCTCGACCCGCCGGACGTGATCCGGCGCAAGGTGGCCCGGGCGGTGACCGACAGCGGACGCGACGTCGCCTACGACCCGGCGGGCCGGCCAGGGGTGGCGAACCTGCTGACGATCCTGGCCGCGTGCACCGGCAGCACGCCGGCCGCGGCGGCGGGGCGGCTGGCTACCTACCGCGAGCTCAAGGAGGCGGTCGCCGAGGCGGTTATCGCGGTGCTGGGCCCGCTGCAGGAGCGGTATTCCGGTATCAGCGCCGACCCTGGTCAGCTCTGCTCCATCGCACGGGATGGTGCCGCCAGGGCGCAGGACCTGGCGGCGCCCGCGCTGGCCCGGGCCAGGAACGCTATCGGGCTGCTGTCCGCGTGAACCGGGCGGCTGGCCCGTCCGTGCATGGATCGGCAGTCAACGTGCGAAAGATAGGACGGAGAACATGCGAATTGCCATCCCGGTTGCCCTGGCTTGCGGGGCGGTGCTGATTACGGGTTGCAGCTTCAGCACCGGAAGCGGAGCCGTTAGCCGGCACAAGGTCGAGAAGGAGGTATCCGACGAGCTGACCAAGACGGTCGGCCAGCGGCCGAAATCAATCACCTGCCCGGGTGACCTGAAGGCTGTCGAGGGCACCAAGATGCGGTGCCAGCTCCTGGCCAGCGACGGGACCAAGCTCGGCCTCACGCTGACCGTCACCTCGGTGAAGGACAGCCACGTCAAGTTCCACATCAGCGTCGACCAGAAGTAGCCCTGCGGGGCGACGGCTACGGCTGGGCCGCCATACCGGCGGCGGTCAGCCCGGCCCGGCCGTCGCGTCAGCACGTTTGAATGCCGCGCAACTGCTATGCGGGTGACCGCGTCCAGCCTACGAAGTCGCCTGCCGGGTGCCGGGTGAAGCCCGGCTGCACGGTCCGAGAGCACGCCGCCCACCAGGTCGTCGGCCAGCTCGGTGGTGGTCACGTCGAGCACCCCGGCCAGCAGCCGTGCCTCGGCCAGCGCCTCGAGCGCGCGGCCGCCCGCGCCGGTGGCGTGGAAGACCAGGACCTCGTAGCCGAGGCCGGTCAGCCGCGACCGGGCCGTCTCGACCGCCGGGGTGGTCACGCCGAACATGCTCGCCGCCACCAGCGGCCGCTCGTCGTCCCCGCTGGCCTGGTCGCTGGCCTGCTCGCCAGACTGCTCTCCGGCCCGCGCCAGCGCCATGCCGGCCATCGCCGCCGCGGCGTTGCCGAGTACCAGGCGCGAGATCCGGTTCACGCCCGCCACGTCGACGACCGAGTACATGACGCAGACGTCCTTGGCCCCCACGTACGGCGACACGTCACCCGAGGCCATGGTGGAGACCAGCAGCTTCGGCAGCCCGAGCGGCAGCGCGGCCATGACCTGCGCGGCGATCGACGAGCCGCCAGACCCGCCCGCGGCCAGGACGCCATCCACCCGTCCGGCCGCGGCCAGCTCGCTGACCAGGGCGGCTGCGCCGCGGCCCAGCGCTGTTACGGCTGCGCCCCGGTCCCCGGCCGAGCGCAGCGCCGCGATGGTCGTCCCGGCCGCGGCGGCCACCTGCTCAGCGGGGATGTCCGGCGTGATCCCGGCCGGGGTCCCGGTGCCCGCGTCAACCACGATGACGCCGGCGCCGCTGGCCCGCAGCCGCCCGGCGAGGAACGCGTAGTCCGGGCCCTTGGTGTCCAGCGTGCCGACGAG
>Ga0163163_10006293_pt1 | contig 10362 bp, 10 predicted proteins | sample S65metaG_FD_119766 | JGI IMG/M metagenome (GOLD analysis project Ga0163163, IMG submission 119766) | Switchgrass rhizosphere microbial communities from Kellogg Biological Station, Michigan, USA - S6-5 metaG | ecosystem: Host-associated > Plants > Roots > Rhizosphere > Soil | place: USA... | reverse complement strand
AGAGCAACCCGCCACGCGTGTCCCCTTGTCGGCGAGGACGACCGCCCCTCGACGCCCGAACGATTCACTTCGACTCGTAGAAATCGATCGGCCGCACTTCGACGCCCCATCCCGCCTGCTCGCCGATGTTGGCCGCCGGGTGCTTCGAGGCCACTCGGATGGCCTCGTTCAGGTCGAGCGCGTCGATGATGAAAAAGCCGCCCACCAACTCCTTCGTCTCCGCGAACGGACCGTCGGTCACCAGCGGTTTGCCATTCCTGGGCCGGATCGTGGCCGTGGCACCCGGGGCCTGCAGCGATGCCTGCACGACCAGGTGACCGCTGTTGCGCAGCGCCGCGTCGAAAGCCGGGCAGCGGCTCACGATCGCGTCGAGCTCGGCTTTGGGGAGCGCATCGAATTTCTTTTCGTCGTAATAGGCGAGGCAAAGGTACTTCATGAATTTCTCCTGGTCGTGCGAAGGATTACTCGCGGCGTCCGGCCTGCCTCGTCGGGCGCCGGTGATCCGCCGCGGATCGCGGCTCGCTCAAACGGACAATTCCCGGACGGGCCGCACTTCGATGCTGCCGACGCGCGCCGGCGGAATTTTCGAGGCCAGCTGGATGGCTTCGTTCAGGTCCTTGGCGTCGACCAGGTAAAACCCGGCGAGCTGTTCCTTGGTTTCGGCAAACGGGCCATCGGTCACCGACAGCTTGCCGTTGCGAATGCGCACGGTGGTCGCCGTATGAACGGATGCGAGCGCTTCGGCGGCGATGTGATGGCCGCTCTTGCGCAGTCCATCGACGCAACCCTTGCACTCGGTGTCGGGAACCTCGCCCATCCGGCTTTCGTCGAGGTACACAAGGCATAGATACTTCATGGCTCACTCCTGATCGTGGTGGACCGTCGGGAAAATCGGATCGAGCGTCACCCCCAGCCCGTAGAGGATGCCGGTCCAGCGCCCCTCGATGCGGCTCGCATGCTCGTGCGGAACACGTTCGTGGGTCAACGTGAGCAGGCATCCTTTCCTCAGCGCAGCGATTTCGACGACCACGCGCGTGGACACCTGCGGTTGCTGCTCCATCGAGAGGGTGAAGACCAGCCGCTGGTACGGAGCGATCTCGACATACTCGCCCGTGTACTCGATAACCCGGCCGGAGCGCCGATCGACGAAGCGGAATGCGCCGCCGACGCGCGCATCGATGTCGGGATGCACGATCGGATGCGATGCCGTCGCGAACAGCCATCGGCCGGCGACGTCAGGGTCGAGCCAGGCATCGAAGACGTGCGCCGGCGGCACGTCATAGCGCTGCGCGACCTGCAGCGTAACCAGCTGCTGCGCGTCCGACCGGCCGATGCGCCGGCTAATCGCAGGCGACCCGCCTTTCATGTCGATGCCTGGCTTCATCTTTCCCTTTTGCCCTATAGTCGATTGGCCGAAGCCGATTTCGACACGCAGGTTGCCACTTTTGCGGGTACCGGCACCAGGACACGCGACTCGAAGACGCCAGCTAGCATGCGGGTTGCGGCATCCATTGCGCCCTGCGCTGCCTTTCGGATCTCGGGTCTCCTCCGCCGATACAGGAAGAGCAGCAACGCCAGCAGCGTTCCGCCGGGCAGCAGCATTTCCACCATGAGATAAGGGCCGAACTTCTGGCCGAATCGACGCACTATCCCGAAGTAATTGAACACGATCTGCATGGTCGCTCCTGCTTGCGTTGGATGGGCCCGCAATTCCCTGGGCCTTCATCCAATAGTCGAGCGGGCAAGCAGGAATTCGACATGCTTCGGCGTGCTTTATCGACCTCCTCGTCAGGCCGGCAACTCGGCCAGCCGCCGTTCCAGGAAGCGGCGCTCGGGCTCCTGTCGGGCGAGCTCGATCGCGCGTTGGTAGGACGCCCGCGCCGGCGCGGTCCGGCCCAGCCGGCGGCACAGGTCGGCGCGCGCCGCGTGCGCGAGGTGATAATCGGCAAGATCGCCGCGTGCAAGAATGGCGTCGATCAGGGCCAGGCCCGCGGCGGGGCCGTCGCGCATCGCCACCGCGACGGCGCGGTTCAATTCGATCACCGGCGATGGATCGATGCGCAGCATGACGTCGTAAAGCCCCGCGATCTCGTCCCAGTCCGTGACATCGGCGCCGGCCGCGTCCGCGTGCACCGCCGCGATCGCCGCCTGCAGCGTGTACACGCCGAAGCGACCCGACGTCAGCGCGCTTTGCACCAGGCTCGCCCCTTCCGCGATTTGCTCCCGGTTCCACAGCGAACGGTCCTGGTCGTTCAGCAGGACCAGCTCGCCCGTCGCCGACGTCCGCGCGGCACGCCGCGATTCCTGCAGCAGCATCAATGCCAGCAAGCCGATCGCCTCGGGCTCGGGCAACAATTCGACGAGCAGCCGGCCGACGCGGATCGCCTCCGCCGACAGATCGAGCCGCGTCAGCGCTTGACCGGAGGATGCGGAGTAGCCTTCGTTGAACACCAGGTAGATCACGCGCAGCACGCTGTCCAGGCGCTCGGCCAACTGGTCGGCGGTCGGCACTTGATAGGGAATGCCGGCATCGCGGATCTTGGCCTTGGCGCGAACGATGCGCTGCGCCAGCGTGGGCGCGGCACTCAGGAACGCCTGTGCGATCTCCTCGGTGGTGAGGCCGCAGACCTCGCGCAGGGTGAGCGCCACCTGCGCATCAGGCGCCAGCGCTGGATGGCAGCAGGTGAAGATGAGCCGCAGCCGGTCATCCTCGATGCCCTCGCTGTCCCATTGCGGAGATTCGTCGGCGATCGCATCGACACGCTCGGCCACGCCCTCGTCTTCCATCGAATCGAACCGCGCGTTGCGCCGGATGCCATCGATGGCTTTGAAACGGCCGGCCGACACGAGCCACGCACGCGGATTCGCGGGCAGGCCATCGCGCGGCCATTGCTCGAGCGCTGCGCGAAAAGCATCGTGCAGCGCCTCCTCCGCAAGGTCGAAGTCGCCCAGCAGGCGAACGAGCGTGGCGAAGACACGCCGGGATTCGGTGCGATAGATGGCGTCCGCCATCGCGCGCACGCGCTCCTGCGAATCCTCGCCTGCAGGCGAGCCTCCGACGGCTGCGGATTTGGCCATGCCATCCATGGTATCCAGTTCCACAACCTTCGGCCGGCTGACGATTTAACTCCAGCAGCGCGAGGACGGGAGGTCCGGGCGGCCGGCCCGGACCCTGCGTCTCACTATTGCGTTACCAGTTGCTACTTGGGGGGCGTAGTCGTGTCCGACTTCGCGGGCGCGCTGTCCGACTTCATGGGAGCGCTGTCCGACTTCGCGGGCGCGGTCGCGGCCGGAGGGCTCGCGCTCGGCGTCGTGGTGTCAGGCGATTTCATCGCGGCGCTGCCTGATTTGTTCGCTTTCGCGAGGCAGGCTTCCTTTTCGGCGGCCGGGAGGTTCGCGCACGCTTTTGTGGCATCGCTGTCGCCCTTTGCCGGAGCAGCCATCGTCGGCTTGTCCGTCGCAGGCGCGGCTGCGGGATAACTGGGGGTCTGGGCCCCCGCTGCCATCGCGGTACCCAACGCCACTGCAAAAGCGAGTTGCTTCACGTGCATCCGCATCATGTTGGTCTCCTTACGAGGGGTGGTTCGACAGGACGCGAACCGAGTGCGTCCAGCGAGATTCGATGGTGAAGGCGCAACGATGACGCGGCTATCGGCGTTTCCGCGTTTCCCTTGTAGGCCTCAACCTGCGTATTTGTAGGAATCTGCCGGAGGCCTGGCGCGCAAGTCGACGGCCTGCGTCCGAGCGGCCCGTTGACTCGCGGGCGGATTGCCCCGACAATACCTAACAACTGTTTGGTAGGTAACGGCCGGGCCCCCATGACCGCAGCCCTCGATCTACGAACCTCGCCGCGCGTGCCGAGGACCGACAACCGCCTGTCGACGATCCTCGACGCGGCCGCCCAACTCTTCCGTCAAAAAGGTTACCGCGTGACGTCGATGCGCGACATCGCCGCCGCGTCGGGCATGCTGGCGGGCTCGCTGTACTATCACTTTGCGTCGAAGGAAGAATTGCTGGTCGCCGTGTACGCGGAAGGCGTGCGCCGCATCAGCGTGTCGGTGCGCGCGGTGCTTGCGCGCGATCTCGATCCCTGGGCCCGGCTCGAAGCCGTGTGTGCCGCGCACCTCGCCGCGCTCCTCGAGGACAGCGACTACGCGCAGGTGGTCATCCGTGTGCGCCCCGACGACGCGCCCGACGTGGCCGACCGCCTCATCGCATTGCGTGACGACTATGAGCGCCTGTTTACGCAAGCGCTGACCAGGCTGCCGCTGGTCCCGCGCACGGATCGTCGGTCGTTGCGCCTGATGCTGCTCGGTGCCCTCAACTGGTCGCAGACCTGGTATCGCTCGGGGCGCGATTCGCCGGAAGTCATCGCGCGACAGTTCGTGCGCTTGTTACGCCACCAGCTCGCACCGTGAATCCAAGATGACGACAAAAGTGAATGGAAATGTCATCCACATACGAAACCGCCGATAAGTCCCCAATGGATATCCGCCCGAAAGTTCTCGTCACCAAGATCGGCCTCGACGGCCATGATCGCGGCAGCCGCATCGTCGCCGCGCACTTGCGCGACGCCGGCATGGAAGTCGTCTACACGCCGCCGTGGCAGGCCATTGCCACGGTGGTGAAGCTGGCGCTCGAGGAGGACGTCGACGTGATCGGCATTTCCTCGCTCGCGACCGACCACCTAATCGTGCCCAAGCTGATGCGCGCGCTGCGCGAGGCCGGTCTCACGGATGTGACGGTGATCGTCGGCGGCATCGTGCCCGACGAGGACGAGCACGCGTTGCTCGCCGCGGGCGTTGCCCGCGTATTCCATCCCGGCGCCGCGCTGGATGAAATCGCAACGTTCGTGCGCGAAGCCACGTCGCGAACGCGTGCCGCGCGCTTCGCGGCCTGACTGAATGTCGAAGAAAGGATAGATTCCTCGTTCTCATCGGCCTCATTTCGAGCGCAGCGGGAAATCTGCTGCTCGCCAGAGCAACAGATCCCCCGTCGCTGTCGCTCCTCGGAATGAGGCAGCGAGCATGTCAAACGCCTGCCTAACCTCATCGACACCGCCATGAACAAACCTCTTCCGCACGATACGCCGGCCTCGACCGAGGACGCGCACACCCGCTGGCGCGCCGAGTACGCGGCGCAGATCGGCATGGAGCGCGAGATCCGCAACCGCTCCGGGATCGCGATCCAGCCGCTGTATTCGCCGCTCGACGTCGCCCCCGGGCGTTACGACGCCGACGTGGGATTTCCCGGCCAGCCGCCGTATACGCGCGGCATCTATCCGACGATGCATCGCGGACGGACGTGGACGCAGCGACAACTGATCGGCCTCGGGACGCCCGAGACTTATAACGCGCGGCTGCGCGACATCCTGAGCCAGGGCGCGTCCGCCGTCTCCCTCATTCCGTGCAACTCGGTGTTCCGCGGCTACGACATGGACGAAGTCGATGCGGAGCTGCTCGGCACCTGCGGGGTCGTCGCCAACTCGGCCGACCACATGGACACCTGCCTCGACGGCGTGGATCTCGCGCGCACGTCGTGCGCGATGAACGATCCTTCGCCGTTCACGCTGCTCGCGTTCATGCTGGCCACCGCGAAGCGGCGCGGCGTGGACTGGGCCTCGCTCACCGGCACGTCGAACCAGAGCGACTATCTGTCGCACTTCGTGGCCAACCACATGTTCTTTCGTATCGCGCTGCCGGGTGCGCGGCGGATCCTGACCGACCATATCGGCTGGTGCAACCAGCATCTGCCGCGCTGGAATCCGCTGTCGGTGGTCGGCCAGCACATGCAACAGGCCGGTGCGACACCGGCCGAAGCGATGGCCTTCGCCTTGAGCTCGGCGATCCAGTACGCCGACGACTGCGGCGCCGCGGGGCTGTCGCCGGACGACGTGCTGCCGCGCTTCACGTTCTTTTTCGACATCTCGGTTTCGTTCTTCGAGGAAATCGCCAAGTTTCGCGCCGGCCGCCGCATCTGGGCGCGTCTCGCCCGCGAGCGGCTGGGCGCACGCGATCCTCGCTCGTGGCGCTTCAAGTTCCATGCGCAGACTTCGGGCGTCGATCTCACGCGCCAGCAACCGCTCAACAACGTGGCGCGCGTGACCGCGCAAGCGATCGCCGGCATTTTCGGCGGCCTGCAGTCGCTGCACACCGACGCCTACGATGAAGCGTTGTCCTGCCCGACGCAATTCGGGGCGCGCGTCGCGGTGGCCACCCAGAACATCCTGCGCGAGGAAGCGCGGTTGACCGATGTCATCGACCCGCTCGGCGGCTCCTACTACGTCGAGGCGCTTACGAACGAGATGGAGGCGCGCATCGTTGCGGTGCTGGACGAGGTCGAGGCGCGGGGTGGCATGTACAAGGCCGTGGAGTCGGGCTTCGTGCAGCAGCGCATCGGGGAATCTGCGCGGCGGTTCCAGGAGCGCGTCGATCGTGGTGAGCAAGTCGTGGTCGGCGTCAACGCTTACCAGGTCGACGAGGACGCGAGCGCGCGCCCTGCTCTGCCGAAACCGGATCCGGAGCTGATGGACGCGCACCGCGCGCACTTCGCGCAGTGGAAGCGCGCGCGCGCGAACGATGCCGTTCGCCATGCGCTGGACGATCTCGCGCGTGCCGCCAACGCCAAGGCTGCCGATGCCAACATCTTCGGCGGCGTGGTCGCCGCGGCGGAAGTCGGTGCGACGCACGGCGAGATCTGCGGCACGCTGCGGCGCGAATTGGGCTTCGGCCATCCGCTGACGGCGGTGTGAGAGCGTGGGTACCGTACAGCCATTGGCCGCGCTGACGCGGCCGCTGCCGGGCGCGGTGGCCGCAATGCTCACGGCGATCGAAGCCGGGAATCGCAGCGCGATCGCGCGCGGGATCACCGCGCTCGAAAACGGCGCGCCGTTTGCGCATGAGCTCGCGGGCTCGCTCGCCGAGCGCGCGGGACGCGCCCACGTCGTCGGCATCACCGGTCCGCCGGGCGCCGGCAAGTCGACGCTCATCAACGCGCTGCTGGGTGAATTGCTGACGCGCGGCCAGCGTGTCGCCGTCGTGGCGATCGATCCCTCCAGTCCATTGACAGGTGGTGCCGTGCTCGGCGATCGCATCCGCATGGGCGAATTCGGCGCGGACGAGCGCGTCTTCATCCGTTCGCTGGCCTCGCGCGGTAATCTTGGCGGGCTGTCGCGCACGACCGGAGCGATCGTCGATCTCCTGGATGTCGCGGGTTTCTCGACGGTGATCGTGGAGACGGTGGGCGCCGGTCAATCGGACGTCGGCATCGCGTCGCTGGCGGACACCAGCATCGTCGTGTGCCCACCCGGCCTCGGCGATGACGTGCAGGCCACCAAGGCGGGCATTCTCGAGATTGCCGACCTCCTCGTCGTCAGCAAGAGCGATCTGCCGGCGGCAAGCCACACGGTCCGCGAATTGAAGGAGATGCTCGGATTGCGGCCGCGACCGCAGGGATGGCGCACGCCCGTGCTGTCGGTCACTGCAACCGCGCGCGATGGCGTCATGGCGGTCGCCGACGCGATGCGCGATCACGCCGCGGCCGCCGGGATCGCCCGCCGCCTGCGCAAGCGGACGAGCGATGCCGATCCGGCCTCGGTGTCCGCAGACTTGCGCGTGGCCGGCCTTGCCGGGCGTGACCAGTTTCTGCGCCATGCGGGCATCGAGTTCGTGGCCGGCGGCCCCGGAACGGCTACGCTGCGCATGCGCGTCGGCACGCAGCACATCAACTTCAACGGCACGTGCCATGGCGGCGTCCTCTTCACGCTGGCCGACGGCGCGTTCGGACTCGCCTGCAATTCGTACGGCATCCTGGCCGCCGCGATCGATGGCCACGTGACGTTTCATCACGCCGTGCGCGAGGGCGACGTCCTGCGCGCGTGCGCCGTCGAGGTGAGCAAGAGCAAGCGCGTCGGCGTTTATCGCGTCGAGGTCAAGCGGGAACGCGACGACGCAGTGGTGTCGGCGTTCACGGGTACCGCCTACATCACGGACAAGCCGAACGACCAGGCGATCTAGGAGAAGCACCATGCAGCTCGCCGACGTCAAGCTCGACGATAAGTACACGCTGGAAAGCGGCCGCGTCTACCTGAACGGGATCCAGGCGCTCACCCGTTTGCTCATCATGCAGCGCGTGCGCGACGCGGCCGCGGGGCTCAACACCGCGGGCTTCGTCTCCGGGTTCCAGGGCTCGCCGCTCAACAACATGGACAAGACGCTGTGGGAAGCGCACGACCTCCTGCAGCAGCATCACATTCATTTCCAGCCGGGACAGAACGAGGAGCTGGCGGTGATGGGCGTCTGGGGCTCGCAGCAAGTGACGCTCGACCCGCACGCGCGCTACCAGGGTGTGTTCGGCATGTGGTACGGCAAGTGGGCGGGCCTCGCCCGCTCGGGCGATGCCCTGCTCCACGGCAACTCCGCCGGCGCATCGCCGCACGGCGGCGTGCTGCTGGTCTGCGGTGACGATCACATCGCCAAATCCTCGACCGTCGCGACCCAGAGCGAGACGATGCTGATCTCGCCGATGATCCCGGTGCTGGTGCCGTCCGGCGTGCAGGAATATCTCGATCTCGGTGTGCACGCCTATGCGATGTCGCGGTACTCGGGCTCGTGGCTTGCCTTCAAGGCGCTCGACGACACCGTCGAGTGCTCGGCGTCCGTCAGTGTCGATCCAGCGCGCATCGCGGTGCGCTTGCCCGAGGATTTCACGCTGCCTCCGGGCGGGCTGGGCTTGCGTCTGCCGGACCAACCGTTATCGATGGAACGCCGCATCCACGAGCAACGATTGCCCGCGGTGCTCGCCTACGCACGGGCGAACCGGCTCAATTATGTCGGCTACGACAGCCCGCACGCGCGGCTCGGCATCGTCGCCGCCGGCAAATCGTATCTCGACGTGCGGCAAGCGCTCGAGCACCTGGGCATCGACGAGACGGAAGCCGCGCGCATCGGCATTCGCGTCTACAAGCTCGGACTTGCGTGGCCGCTCGAGCCGCAGGGACTGCATGCGTTCGCGCTCGGGCTGGAGGAAATTCTGGTCGTCGAGGAAAAGCGGCCGCTCATCGAAGACCAGATCCGCGCGCTGCTCTATCACTGGCCAGATGCGCGGCGGCCGCGCATCGTCGGCAAGCGCGATGAAGAAAGCGGCCCCAACGAATGGCTGCTGGCGCCGAACGGCGAGCTCAGCGCGGAGCAAGTCGCGCTGGTGATCGCGGCGCGGCTCAAGCGGTTTCACGCCGGTGGGCGCATCGACGAGCGGGCGGCGTGGCTGCGCGCAAAGGAAGAGGCGCTCGCCAAGCCTTCGCTATCGCCGCAGTTGCGTGGGTATTTGAGCGATGCCGGACGCGTGCCGTATTTCTGCTCCGGCTGCCCGCACAACAGCTCGACGCGCGTGCCGGAAGGCAGCGAAGCGATCGCCGGCGTGGGCTGCCACTTCATGGCGACGTATATCTTCTCCGGCACCAGGATCTTTTCGCCGATGGGGTCGGAAGGCGCGGCGTGGGTCGGGCATGCGCCGTTTACCGACACCAAGCACATCTTCGCCAACATGGGCGACGGCACGTACTACCACTCGGGATTGCTCGCGATTCGCGCGGCGGTCACCGCCAACATCGGCATCACGTTCAAGATCCTCTACAACGACGCGACCGCGGCCACGGGCGGCCAGCCGTTGCCAGGTCCGCTCAACGTGCCCGCCCTCACCCGCCAGCTGGAAGCGGAAGGCGTGGCGCGCATCGTGGTCGTCACCGATCAGCCGGAGAAGTATGGCAAACGCGCACCGTTCGCGAGCGGCGTGACGGTCCGGCATCGCGATCACCTCGATGCGGTCCAGCGCGAATTGCGCGAAGTGGCCGGGGTAACCGCACTGGTGTACGACCAGACGTGCGCCGCCGAAAAGCGGCGGCGCCGCAAGCGCGGCAAGTTTCCCGATCCCGCGCGCCGCTCGTTCATCAACACGCGCGTCTGCGAAGGCTGCGGCGACTGCAGCACCAAGTCCAACTGCGTCTCGGTCACGCCGGTCGAGACCGAGTTCGGCCGCAAGCGCGCGATCGACCAGTCGTCGTGCAACAAGGATTTCTCGTGCCAGAACGGCTTTTGCCCGAGCTTCGTCAGCGTCGAGGGCGGCCGGCCGCGCCGGGGCAAGGCGATGGCGGCCGACGACCAGTTCGCGCAATTGCCTGAAGCCGAGTTGCCCGCGCTCGCTCGCCCGTATTCGATCGTCGTCGCGGGGGTCGGCGGCACCGGCATCATCACCGTCGGCGCGCTGCTCGGCATGGCCGCGCATCTGGAAGGCAAAGGCGTGTCGGTGCTCGACAAGACCCTCGTCGCGCAGTACGGGCGCGCGGTGACGACTTACGCCACGATT
>Ga0163163_10006292_pt1 | contig 10363 bp, 10 predicted proteins | sample S65metaG_FD_119766 | JGI IMG/M metagenome (GOLD analysis project Ga0163163, IMG submission 119766) | Switchgrass rhizosphere microbial communities from Kellogg Biological Station, Michigan, USA - S6-5 metaG | ecosystem: Host-associated > Plants > Roots > Rhizosphere > Soil | place: USA... | reverse complement strand
TACCTCCGCCACGCCGACGGCCGGAGCCACGACGAGGTGCTGGCCTACCTGCAAGACGTCGGCGGCTACGCCCCCGCGGTCGCCGCCAAGCGCCTGGAGTTCATCGAGCACCCGCTGTGGCGGACCTACGTCTTCGTCTACCACGAGGGCGAGGCGCTCATCCGGCACTGGCTGGATGCCGCCCCGGAGACGGATCGCGCAGCTCGGTTCGCCCGCCTGCTCCGCGAGCAGCTGACCCCGACCGCGATCGCCGCCGAGATCGCGAGCGCGGGGAGCCTGCCCTAAGCCTCGCCGGTCCGCCGGACCAGGACCACCCGGTCCTCGCCGTCGCCCTCGTGATCCGGAAATGCGGGGACGCCGAACAGGCGCTGGCTGCCCGGCCCGTCGTCCGGTCGGAAGCCGAGCGCCCGGAAGAAGGCGATCGCGATCGGGTCGTCCGGCCAGGCCAGAGCCGTCACGGCCGTCACGCCCGCCGGCTCGACCTGGCCTCGGAATGCCTCGACGAGGGACCGCCCGGTACCGCGGCGGCGGCGATCGGGACGGACGGCGACGAGATGGACGACGGCCTCGGCGGACCGGTCGGGGCTGCGGTAGCCAAGGAGGAGGCCCACCGGCCGGCCGGCTTCGTCCACGGCCAGCCACGATGTCGATCCGAAGTGGCGGAACCAGGCCCGGACCGCCAGGTGGCGGACCCGCCGCCCGCCGAACCACTCGTCGACGAGCCCGACCATCCGCGGTTGGTCGTCCTCGTTCGCGTGGCGGAGGACGGTGTCCGCTGCCGCCTTGGCGATCACCGCGACGCCGCGGCTGCCAGCCCGGCGCCGGCGAGGAGGCTGAGCGCCACGACGATCGGCCCCTCGACCTCGGCGAGGTAGTCGATCGGGCCGAGCACGCCGCCCTCGAGCCGCCCGAACAGCCAGATCCCGAGGAGGCCCACGACGACCGCCGCCAGCCCGACGACCGCCGCCCGCCCCGGCGGCGACACCAGGCGACCGGTCAGCCAGCCCGCGAACGCGGCGACGAGCACGAGCCCGGCGGTGACGAGCAGGATTCCGCCGAGGAACACGAACGCGATCCCCGTGCCGAGAACGAGCGCAATCGGCACGAGCAGCGCGTCCAGCCGGCCGGCGGGCTCGTCCGTTGCGCTCGGGCGGGTGACATAGCGGTCGCTCGGCGGCCGGTCGAGTTGCGGTCTGGTCGGCTCCGGTCGTCGATCGCCGGGCTCGCTGGTCGGGGTGGTCACCGGGCCATCGTATCGAGTCGTCGCGTCCGGGTCGGCGGCAGGGAATCGGGGAGCGAGGGCCGGACGCCGCACCGGCGGCACGCTAGACTGCCGATCGTGAGCCATCCGTCCCTCGGCCTGCCGCCGATCGATCGCATCTCCGACCTGCCGCCCGCCGCCGCGCGCGTCCTGGCCGCCCGCGAGCGCCTCGCCGCGCGCGCCCTCGAGATCGCGATCGACCGCGATCCGACGCTCCGCGAGCGCCACGACGATTACGCGATGCGCCGCCTCCTGCGCGACACCGGCGCCCTGATCGACCGCGTCGTCGACGCGATCGCGGCCGGCGATCCCGGGCCCGCTCGCGCCTTCGCGGACGCGACGCCGCCCGCCTACCGCCGTCGGAACGTCCCGATGAACGACCTGATCAACCTCAGCCAGAGCGTCCGGACCGCGATCGGGGCGACCCTGGCCCAGGCCGACATGGCTGCCGTCGACGAGGCGGTCGAGGCGATGATCGAGCGGTTCAAATGGCACGGCCGGATCGCCGGCGACGCCCGCAAGCGGAACCGGCTCCTCGCGGCGATCTACAAGGGCGCGTGATCGATGACGATCAAATGGGTCCAGGTCGACCCGCTCGTCATGAACGGCGAGCCGTTCTGCTATGGCTCCCGGCTGACCGTCCGGCAGCTGCTCGAGCTGCGCAGCAACGGGTTCGACCTGTCGCGACTGATCAAGGACCATCCTGAGCTCAAGCGGGTCGGCATCGCGGCCGCGTACACGTACGCCGCCGACCACCGCGAGCGCTACGCCGACTTCTTCGAGGCGGACGGCTCACTCGCCGGCCCCGGCTACGACGAGACCGAGGCGGCCGGCCTGCCCGAGCAGTACCGCCGGCCCGGGATCGTCGTCAAACCCGGCGCGCCCGCCGGCGGCTGACCGGCCGATGCTGCCGATCGTCGGACCGTTCGGGCTCCTCCTCGTCCTCTTCTATCTCATCGTCGTCATCGCGATCATCGCCCTGCCGATCGTCGTCCTGCGCGAGGTCCGCAGGCGGGGCGCCCAGCTCGACCGGATCGAGCGCCGCCTCAACGATCTGGACGGTCGCGGCGGGCCACCCGACCCGGGCTGACCGATCGAGCCCTCGCGGGCCCTCGACGGGGACGGTGATAGGATCGGCGCGATGACCGATACGACGACCGACCCGAACGCTCCTGCGGCGCCCGTCGCACCTTCCGATCCGGCCGTGGACGCCGCCGCCGCTGACGGCGCCGCCCCGTTCGATCCGCAGCGCCGGGCGACCGAGCTCGCGATCCTCGACGCCCTCCGCGCGGTCGTCGATCCGGAGATCGGGATGAACGTCGTCGAGCTCGCGCTGATCAAGCAGATCATCCTCGGACCCGATTCGACCGAGGTGAAGATGATCCTCACCACGCCGTTCTGCCCGTATGCCGGATCGATGATCCAGCAGGTCAAGGACCAGGCCGAATCGGTCGTCGAGCACGACGTCAAGGTGACCCTGCTGGCAGAGCGCTGGGACCCGCGCGACGCCGGCCTGATGTGGTGAGCGAGCCGCCCCTCGGCTGATCGCCCCGTGACCGACCTCGACGCCTCCCCGCCCTTCGACTCCGCCGTCGCGACCCGGCGCGGCGACGACGGCACGACCGGGCTCCTGTTCGGTGGCGACCGGATCGCCAAGGACGACCTGCGGACCGAGGCCTACGGCACGATCGACGAGGCGGTCGCCGCGCTCGGGCTCGCCCGAGCCGAGCTCGTCCGGGCCAGCGCGCCGATCACGCTCGCCGCCGGCGACCTGGCCGGGATCGTGCTCGGGATCCAGCGCTCGCTGTTTGTCGCGGCGGCCGAGCTCGCGACCCAGCCGGCCGCCTGGGACCGCCAGGTCGACGGGGTCAGCCGGGTCTCGCTCGAAATGGTCGACGAGCTCGAGGCGCTGCTCGCGCGGACCGAGGCCGAGATCGTGATGCCGACCGAGTTCGTCGTCCCGGGCGAAACGGCCGTGAGCGCGGCCCTCGAGGTCGCCCGGACGATCCTCCGGCGGGCAGAACGACGAGCCGTGACGCTCGGGGCCCAGGAATTGATTCCGGGACCGCATTTGCTACCGTACTTGAACCGGCTTGCGGACCTGCTGTGGGTGCTCGCACGAGCAGCCGAGCAGGCGGAGGCGAGATCGGCACCACCATCACGACCAGACCGACGGGCCGGACCCGTCACGAGGAGCACGCCATGATGAACAACTTCGGCCAGGCGCCGTCCCAGCTCGGAGTGCGCCCTGCGGCCGCGCTCGCCCAGCAACTGCTCACCCACGCGTTCGGCTGGATGTTCGCCGGGCTGCTGCTGACCGCCGGCGTCGCCGCCGTCGTCCAGGGCTCGGAGACGCTCACGAACTTCGCCGAGCGCAACCTCCTGTTGCTGTTCATCGGCCAGCTGGTTGTTGTCGTCGCCATCAGCGGCGCGATCCAGCGGATCAACGCGACGGTCGCGCTCGGGCTGTTCTTCGTCTATGCGGCGACGCTCGGCCTGACCGTCGGCCTGATCGTCCAGGCCTACACGACCGGCTCGGTCACCGTCGCGTTCCTGAGCGCGTCGGCGATGTTCGGGGCGGCGGCCGTCTACGGCGCGACGACGAAGCGCTCGCTCGCGAGCCTCGGCGGGATCCTGTTCATGGGCCTGGTCGGGCTCATCGTGGCGAGCGTCCTGAACCTGTTCCTGCACAGCTCGCAGGTGTCCTGGATCATCTCGATCGTCGGGGTCGTCCTGTTCACGGCGTTGACCGCCTACGACGTGCAGCGCATCCAGAGCGGCGACATCGCGGCAGCGACCGGCTCGGTCGAGAAGGGTGCCGTCATCGGGGCGCTCCGGCTGTACCTCGACTTCATCAACCTGTTCTTCTTCCTGCTCCGCCTGACGGGCGGCCGCCGCTAGGGTTGCCCCGGCGCGGCGAGTCGCACGGCCCCCGCAGTCCTCTGACCAGCCCAAGATCAGCCCAAGTGCTCTTTCCTGGGCTGGACGGGCGGTAGCGCCGTAGCGGAGCCCCGGGTTGAGCGTCGCCCAGCGTGGGCGAACCGTCATCGCACCCCAATCCGAGTCGCTTGTGACCCGCCGAGTCCCCCGGATCACGATGCGGCTAATATCGGAACCGGATTGGCGGGCCACCCGGGCCTTGCGCCGGTCCTGGCTCGCGCCCTACGCGGCGGGCGCCACGCCTCCGCGCAGCAGCGCGGTCAGCGCCTCCGGCGGCTGGGGCCTGGCGAAGAAGTAGCCCTGGCCACGATCGCACACGAGGTCGCGCAGACGGCCGAGCTGGCCGGCGGTCTCGATCCCTTCGGCGACGACCTCGATCCCGAGCGCGTGGGCAAGGTCGATGACCGCCTTGACGATCGGGAGGTTCGAGTTGTCGTCGTCGATCCCGTTGACGAACGAGCGGTCGATCTTGATCGCGTCGAGCGGGATCCGGCGGAGGTACGACAGGGACGAATAGCCGGTTCCGAAGTCGTCGAGGACGAGCCCCACCCCGAGGTCGCGGATCGCCTGCAGGGCGGTCGCGCTGTCCTCCGCCTCGGCAAGGAGGACCGATTCCGTGATTTCCAGCTCGAGCCGGTCGGCCGGCAACCCGGACGCCTCGAGGGTCGCCCGGATGTCGTCGACGAGGGTCGGATGGCCGAACTGGCGAGCCGACAGGTTGACGCTCATCACGAGCGGCGACTCCGGCATCTCGTCGAGCCAGCGGCGGGCCTGGCGACAGGCGGTCTCGAGGACCCAGCGTCCGATCGGCACGATCAGGCCGGTCTCCTCGGCCACGGGAATGAAGGAGGCCGGCGGGATCAGGCCGCGCGTCGGATGCGCCCACCGGACGAGCGCTTCGAGCCCGACGATCCGGTCCGTGGCGAGGTCCACGAGCGGCTGGTAGTGGAGCCGGAGCTCGCCCCGCTCGAGGGCGCGCCGGAGGTCGTTCTCGAGCTCGACCCGCTCGAGCGTCGCCTCGCTCATCTCGGGTGCGAAGAGGACGTAGCGCGGGCCGGGTGACGCCTTCGCCCGGACGAGGGCGACCTCGGCCTCGCGGAACGCGTCGCCGGGCGTCGCCCGGCCGGGCCAGGCCATCGCGATCCCGAGGCTGGCGTTGACGTACCACTCTCGGTCGCCGAGCGCGAACGGCTCGCCGAGCTCGGCCAGGATCCGGTCGGCCGTCCGGCGCGCCTCCTCGACGCCGCCGATCCCGTCGAGGATGATCCCGAACTCGTCGCCGCCGAAGCGGGCCACGGTGTCCCCTGGCCGGAGGCAATGCTGGAGGCGCTCGCCGACCTGGACGAGGAGCGTATCGCCGACGGCATGCCCGAGGCTCTCGTTGATGACCTTGAACCGGTCGAGATCGAGCAGGATCAGGGCGATCGGCTCGGCATCCTGGTCCCGGGTCCAGGCCAGCGAGTGGCTGACCCGGTCGGTCAGCAGGTCCCGGTTCGGGAGGCCCGTGATCGGATCGTACAGGGCGCCGCGCTGGGCGGCCTCGAACAGGTGGGCATTGTCGAGGGCGATCGAGGCGAGCTGGGCGAACCGGCTGAGGGCGCCGATCTCGCGTGTCCCGAACGTCCGCTCGAGGCTGCCCGACGCCAGCCCGATCACGCCGACGACGCGCCCGCCCGATGTCAGCGGGACGCCGACGACGGCACCGAAGACGAGGGTCGGCATGTCGCCCGCCCGATCGGTCCAGGCGTCGTAGTCGTCGACGGCAACGGGCCGTCCCTCGCGATAGACCGTGCCGGCCAGGCCGCTCTCGATCGGCATCCGGTACTCGAGGAAATCGGTGAACAGCCCGATCCCGTGGCGGACGACGAGCGACAGCCCGTCCGGTTCGAGGAGATAGATGAAGCCGTGCGGCGTCCCCAGGAGCGCGGCCGCTCGGCTGATGATCGTCTCGAGCAGCTCGTCGGGGTCGTGCCGGTTCATCAGCGCGATCGCCGTCTCATCGAGCGCGGCTAGGTACGGGTCGCGCCGGGCGGCCTCGGGATCGTCCGTTCGTGACGTCGGTTTGGCCAGGTAGAGCGACTGGTCCGCGGCCGACACGAGCTCGTCCTTGGTCAGGCCGTCGTCCGGGTAGCAGGCCACGCCGGCCGAGACGGTGACCCGCGGACCGGTCGGTGACGGCAGGTGCGCGACCCCGCGTCGGATCCGCTCGACGACCTCGAACGCGTCGATCCGGCCGGCTCCCGGCAGGATGACCGCGAACTCGTCGCCGCCATAGCGGTACAGGGCATCGCCCGTCCGCGTCGCGGCCCGCATCGCGTCGCCGACGCCGGCCAGGAGCGCATCGCCGGCCGGGTGGCCGCAGGTGTCGTTGAAGCCCTTGAACGAATCCAGATCGAGCATCAGCAGCGCGAATGGGGCGCTCTCGGCGGCCGACACCGCGTCGCCGAGCTCACGCTGGAACGACCCGTGGTTGCGCAGGCCCGTCAGCGCGTCGTGCTCGGCCCGGACGGTCACCGCACCGTGGGCCTCGGCGTTCTCGAGGGCGAGCGAGGCCTGGCCGGCGAAGAGCTGGACGAGCTCGAACTCGTTCTGGCTGAAGTACGCCTCCTCGCCGCCCATCCGGGCGACATTCAGCGTGCCGACGACGGCGCCCGCGACCCGGACCGGAACGACGATCATCGCCTCGGGCTCGGACGGCGTGCCCGGGATCTGGACGGAGCGCGGATCGCCGAGGGCGTCGTTGGCGAGCACGCCCTCGCCGTTCGCGATGACCCAGCCGCTGATCCCGACCTCGATCGGGCCGGCGTAGTCGAGGATCACCTCGGAGAAGCGGTCGCGAGCGACGACGGCACGCCGGACGCCGGCCTCGAAGTCGCAGCGATAGATCGTGAGGGCGTCGTACGGCACGATCGCCTTCAGCGCGTCGGCGATCATCTCGAGGACGCCCTTCGGGTCGCGGGTCGAGATCAGCCGCTCGTTGACCTCGAGGAGACGGCGCTGGCTGGCGAGCTGGTGCTCGAGCTCGCGTCGCTGGCGGTCGAGCTGGTCGAGCTGGGTCGTGTTCACGATCGCCTGGGCGGCGTATCCGGCGAAGATCGTGAGGGTCGTCTCGTCCTCGGGCCCGAACCGGTCGCGACCGATCGCCGACAGGACGATGACGCCGTGGACGTGGTCCTCGAAGCTGATCGGAACCGCGAGGAACGACTCGGACGCGACCGACAGGAAGCGGCGGAGCGAGCGCGGGTCCACCGTCCCGTCGCCGACGAGGACCGTCTCGTTGTGCGCGGCGGCCCAGCCGGTAAGACCTTCTCCGATGAGACAGCGCAGGACGGCCGGATCGGGGCTGCGCGAGCCGCCGAACATGCCCCGGAACGCGATGGGCTCGCACCAGCCGGTGTCGTGGTCGACCCGGTAGACGCGGATCGAGTCGTGCTCGATCAGCTGCTCGGTGCCCTCGACGATGACCTCGGCGATCTGGGTCAGGTCGCGGGTCCGGTTGAGACGGACCGCCAGATCCTGGACGGCCTCGAGTCGCGCCGCGAGGGACCTGACGGATTCGTTCAGCCGGGCGTTGCCGACCGCGGTCGCCATCTGGTCCGCGAGGCCCCGGGCGAGGGCCGTCTCGTCGGCCGTCCAGGCGCGTGGCGCGTCCTGGTACAGCACGAGCAGCCCGACCGGCTCGTCGCGGAAGATCATCGGCGCGAAGCACACGCTCCGGATCCCGTTCCGGACATAGAGGTCGCGGACGTCGTCGGTCGGCGTATCGATCAGGGTGTCGCCGAGGGTCACGACGTCGCGGCTCCGGATCGCCAGTAGCCCGGCGGCCGGTGCGTCCGGCGCGAGGGTCGACGCCCAGCCGAGGACCTCGTCGGTCAGGCCGTGCTGGGCAGCGAGGCTGAGCGGGTGGCGGCGCTCGGCGTGGTAGAGCCACAGTCCGATCCGGGCGAGCGAGAAGAGGTCCATCGCATCGGCGATGGCGTCGGCGAACAGGGTCTCGAGATCGATCTGGCCGCTGACCTCGGACGCGAGCCGGCGGAGCGCGTCGGCGCCGGCCCGGGGATCGCGGACGGCCCGCATCTGGTTGCCGTCGGGGCCGCGCCGGGCGAGCCACGCGTCCAGATCGGACCGACGGACCAGTGGCTCGTTGCGCGGACCGGGGACCGACGGCAGGCGCCCGCTCAGGCACCACGCCCGGGCGGTGGCCCGCGTGATCCCGCCGGCGACGGCGACGTCGCCGAGGCCGAGGAGTGCGTTGTCGTCTGGTGGCTCGAATGCGACGGCCATCTGCTGGGGCGGTGACCTCGATGGTTGGCTGAAGGGCGTGGGCGCGTGGAGACGGACGCCGCCGGGCGAGCGACGAGCCACAGGCTACGTTCCCGGGGTCCTCAGGAACGATGACCCAGAGGTACCGCCGTTCGGGGGGTCCGCCACGCGGCCGGTCCGGGCGATCGTCCGACCGAAGGGCTATCGGATGTCCACCCCGACAACCGCGTTCCACTTCTGGGTGATCAGCGCCGAGGCCGCCGCGAGCTGGTCGAGCGACGGGAAGACCGCTCCGACGACGTCGGGCACGTCGGCCAGGACGTCGGGCGGGATCGAATCGTTGGCCGTCAGGTCGTCGAACCGCATCGGAATGCAGTTGCCCTTCAGCCACAGGTTCTGGCCCTCGTCGCTGTACAGGAACTCCATCCACAGGCGGGCCGCGTTCGGGTGCGGGGCATACGCGCTGATCGCCTCGACATCGAAGCTGCCGAGGCGCCCCGTCTCGGGCACCGTGACGTCGATCGCGGGCGTCCCGTTCGCCCGCTCGCGGTGGGCGAGGGCGCTCCAGGTCCAGCGCACGGTGACGGGGGTCGAACCGATGTCGATCGTGTTCGGCGTGGCGATCAGCGGGATGAGGTTGCCGGCCTTCTGGAGCTTGGCGAAGAAGTCGAGGCCGGGCGCCGCGTTCGCGAGCGATCCGCCGCTGGCGAGGGCCGCCGCGTACACGGTCTGGATCGCCTGGTCGGAGAGGCGCGGGTCGCCGGCGAGGGCGACGCGATTGAAATACGAGGCGCCGAGCAGCGTCGCCCAGTCGGTCGGCGGCGGCGCGCCGCTCGTCGTGTTCGTCTCGAACGTCAGGACCGCGTAGTAATTGCCCGACCAGAACCCGTCGGGATCGCGGGCAACCTTCGGGATCGTGGCCCAGCCGGCGACCTTGTACGGAGCGATCAGCTTGTCGCGTTTCGCCTGGACGCCGAACGCCTGCCCGACATCGATGACGTCCGGTGCCTCGGGGCCCTTGGTGGTCTTGTTCGCCTTGATCGCGGCGAGCTGGTCGGCGAAGCCGGCATCCGGATGCAGCTCGTTGACGGTGATTTCATAGCGGGCCTCGAAGGTCTTGATGATCTCGCCGTAGTTGCACCAGTCGTCGGAGAGGCCGATCGTCGTGAGACCGCCCTCCTGCTCGGCAGCCGCGACGAGGTCCGTCAGCGGCTCGCCCGTGCCTCCCGGTGCGATCGAACTCGGGGCGATGGGACCCGCCGATGCGGCTGCCGCCGGCGCCGAGCGCGGCGGCGTGGCGTCGCTGCCGCACGCCGCGCCGGCGATCGCGACGATCGCGACGCCGGCCAGGACCCGGAGGGTTGAACGGCCGATGGTCAAGGGTTCGTGCTCCACGGTCTGGGCGTGAGCGAAGGCATGGGATGGATCGGACCGGTCGGCCGGCTGCCAGAGGCTGGCCCGATCGGGCTGTCCATCCTACGGCGATCGGGACCCGCCGGCCCGCGCCGGCCCGACGAGATCCGCGACGCTGCCGACGACGAGGTCCGCGTGCGCGGCAAGATCGGCGGTCGATTCGACCCCGCTCGCCACCCCGATCGCGCGGGCGCCGGCGCCTCGAGCCATCCGCAGATCGGCCGTCGTGTCGCCGACCATCGCGGTCCGTCCGACTGCCGTTCCGAGCCGCTCCGCGAGCGCCACGAGCGCCGCGGGCTCGGGCTTGGTCGGCCCGTCGTCGTCGCCGCACAGGACCGCCTGGACCAGCCCGGCCACGCCGAGACCGGCCAGCGTCGCCTCGGTCGGCTCGCGATCGTCGGTCGTGGCCACGGCGATGCTCCGGCCCGCCGACCGGAGCGTCGCGAACAGCTCGGGTAGGTCGGCCAGCGGAACGGCGTGCTCGAC
>Ga0163163_10006286_pt1 | contig 10370 bp, 11 predicted proteins | sample S65metaG_FD_119766 | JGI IMG/M metagenome (GOLD analysis project Ga0163163, IMG submission 119766) | Switchgrass rhizosphere microbial communities from Kellogg Biological Station, Michigan, USA - S6-5 metaG | ecosystem: Host-associated > Plants > Roots > Rhizosphere > Soil | place: USA... | reverse complement strand
GTCGCCGGGAGCGAAGTTCCAGCAGCCACCTGGTTAGCGCAGGCCGCCCGCAGGCAGCGCCGCGATAACCGCTGCCCCGCAGCTACCACGATCACCCAGCATGGTAGCCAGATCGTGATCTTCGCGCGGCATATCCGGGCAAAACCGGCGAGCCTAGCCAGGCTTATGCAGCACCCGGAAGAACATCAGCGCCTGCGAGCGCACAAACGGGTCCGGGTCACTCAGGCAGGCGGCTACGCCTTCTTCCAGCCGGCCCGCCGCTGCCGTTCCCGCCAGCTCAGCATGAACCCGCAGGACCGCATCCACCGGATAGCAATCGCTCCGCAGCGCCCCCAGGCCGCCGCCCCCGAGCAGGTTCTCGCGGGCAAACGCGACGACCTCCGCCGGGCCGTCCAGCGCCGCCACCATTGCTGCCTCAGGAGTCACAACCAGCCCTTCCCAGCACCGCCGTCCTGGCAAGATAGCTGCGTGGAACGTGTGCTTGGGATAGGTGGGTACTTCCTGCGGGCCGCCGACCCTGCGGCCCTGAGCGCCTGGTATCGCGACTGCCTGGGCCTGGACGCCGACGAGCACGGCGTGTGGCAGCAGGACGACGGCCCGACGGTGTTCGCGACGTTCGAGTCCGGCACCGGCTACTTCGGGTCCCCCTCCCAGCAGACGATGCTCAACTTCCGGGTCCGCGACCTGGACGCGATGCTCGCCCAGCTGCGCGCCAAGGGCGCAGGCGTACCCGAAGAGCCACAGGAGATGGAGGGCGTCGGCCGGTTCGCCTGGGTCACCGACCCCGAGGGCAACCGGATCGAACTCTGGCAGCCCGCCTAAATGCCTGACCAGACCACCCCTCACCCCGCACCCCCCGGTGATGTCCTCGGCACGCCCGCTCCTGTCCTGCGCCCCGGCCAGATCACCGACCTGCTCCAGACCACCTGGGGACTCACGGCCGCGACGGTGACCCCCCTCGCCAGCGAACGCGACCTCAACCTCCTCATCGGCAGCCGCTACGTCCTCAAGATCTCCAACCCCGCCGAGGACCCCGCCGTCGTCGACATGGAAAACACGGCGATGGCGCACGCCCTGCGGACCTCACCGGACCTGCCGATCCCCACGGTGGTCCCGGCAGCCAACGGCACCACCGTTGTGCCAGCCACCGACGCCACCGGCCGCGCGTGCCTGGCCCGGCTGATATCCGTCCTTCCTGGCCAGTCCGCGGAGGGCCAGCCCATCACGAGCGAGCTTGCCGGCCAGATCGGGGCGCTGGCCGCCCGGACCAGCCTGGCCCTGCAGGGCCTGTTCCACCGGGCCGGTGACCGGGCCCTCGACTGGGACGTACGCCGCGCCCCCGCGGTGCTGGCCGCCCCGGGCGTCCTGGATGCCGTCGGCGACCTGGGCCCGCGGCTCGCCGGGGTCCTGCCGCGGCTGGCCGCCGCCGCCGAAGCGACCGGCGCGCTCCCGGCCGGGCTCAACCATGCCGACGTTACGCTGACGAACATCCTGGTCGGCCCGGGAGGTGTCACCGGGCTCATCGACTTCGGCGACATGCACCATACGGCTCACGTGTGTGATCTCGCGGTCGCTCTCACCGCGGTCCTGCGCAACACCCCGGGCCAGCAGCCCATCGGCACCTGGGAGCTCGCGGCCGCGGTGCTTGCCGGCTACCAGCGGCATCGCCCGCTCACCCCGCCGGAGGTCGAGGTCATCGGCGACCTCGTCGTCGCCCGCCTCGGTCTCACGCTTGCTATCTCGCACCGGCTCTCCACCGCTTACCCGGACAACCGCGCCTACGTCGGCCAGTACGAGGCAGGGGCCCGGCGCGTCCTGCCGGACCTGCTCGACCTCGGGCCCGGGGAAGTCGCCAGGCGCCTGCACCTCCTGGCCGGCACCGCCAGGACCGGCGGGCCCCTCACCCGCGGCGGCGCGGCCGCTACCGAGGGCCAGGGCGCTCCCGGGAGTCTGCTCGAGCGCCGCCGCCGGGTCACCGGCGGCCCGCTGAGCCCGCTGTTCTACTCCCGGCCGCTGGAGATCGTCCGCGGCGAAGGGCCGTGGCTGTTCGCCGCCGACGGCACCCGGTATCTCGACGCCTACAACAACGTCGCGGTCGTCGGGCACGCCCATCCCACCGTGGTCCAGTCCGTGAACCGGCAGAATGCTCTGCTCAACACCCACTCCCGGTATCTGCACGAGGGCATCGTCGAGCTCGCCGAGCGGCTGCTCGCCACCATGCCGGACGGCCTGGACACGATCCTGTTCACCACGTCGGGCACCGAGGCCAACGAGCTCGCCTGGCGGATGGCCACCGCGTACACCGGCGGGAACGCGGCCATCATCGCCGAGCACGCCTACCACGGATCGTCCAAGTGGACGACTGACCTGAGCTCCAACGAATGGCCGCCCGGCTACCGCCCGGCGCACGTCGGCACCTTTGCCGCGCCCAGGACCGCCGCCGGCGGCGCCGGCCGGCAGACCGCGTCCGGGCGGGTCGCGGCCGCCGCCGTGGATCTGGCCGCGGCGGGCGACAAGGCCGCGCTCGTGCTGGCCGACCCGGGCTTCACCAGCGAAGGGATCCTCAACGCCCCGGCGGAGTTCCTCGCGGGCCTGGTCGACGGCGCTCACCACACGGGCGCGCTGTTCCTGGCCGACGAGGTGCAGTCCGGCTTCGGCCGCGTGGGGCCGGCCTTCTGGCGGTTCGCCGTGGCCGGCATCACCCCGGATTTCGTGGCCCTCGGCAAGCCGATGGGCGCCGGCTACCCCATTGGCGCGCTGATCACCCGCCGCGAGATCGCCGACTGCCTGGCCCGCGACTACGAGTATTTCTCGACCTTCGCGGCTAGCCCGGCCGCCGCCGCCGCGAGCCTCGCCGTCCTCGACGTCCTGGAACAGGAGTCCCTCCCCGCCCAGGCCGCCCGCGTCGGCGACCACCTGCGCAGCCGCCTGCGTGCTGTGGCCGCGCAGGACGACCGCCTCGGCGAGGTCCGCGGCACCGGCCTCCTGGCTGGCATCGACCTGCTGGTCGGCCCCCAGGGCGCCCCCAACGACCCCGAAGCCCGCCCCTTCGCCCGCGCCGTGCTCGACGCGCTAGCCGGCCACCGCGTCCTGGCCGGCCGGACCGGCCCGGCCGGCACGGTCCTCAAGATCCGCCCGCCCCTGGTCTGGCGCGAGGAACACGCCGACCAGTTCGCCGCCGCCCTGGCCGCAGCCCTCACCGACCTGGCCTGACGCCCTTCCCCGGCCGCCAGCGCCGCTTGACAGAACCTTTGGTTCGTGAGAACTTACCGTTCGTGGAGACTTACGAAGCGGTGCTGGAGGCGCTGGGGGACCGGACCCGCCGCCAGATCGTGCACCGGCTCCGGGGCGGCCCGCTGCCGGTGGGCGAGCTGGCGGCGGCCCTGCCGGTCAGCCGGCCCGCGGTCTCCCAGCATCTGGCGGTCCTGCGGCGCAGCGGCCTGGTCCGCTACGACGAGGCCGGCACCCGCAACCTGTACCGGCTGGACCCCTCCGGGCTCAGCGAGCTGAGGGCCTGGCTGGACGGCTTCTGGGACGTCGCCCTGGACCGTTACGCCCAGCGGGTCCGCGACGACAGCGACGTCACGCAGCATCCGCACGACTAGGGGGAACGTCCCATGCCTGACAACCTGACCTCCATCGAGCCCGTCCGCAAAACGGTGACTGTCCCGGCCGGCCCGCCGCGCGCCTTCGACCTGTTCACGAAGCACATCGGTGAGTGGTGGCCGCTGGCCACGCACTCGGTCGGCACCGACCAGGCCGCTGGCGTCACGTTCGGCGAGGGCCCCGGCGGCCAGATTGCCGAGACCCTGACGGACGGCACCACCTCCGTCTGGGGGACGGTCACCGACTGGGAGCCGCCGCACCGCGTGGCGTTCACGTGGCACGCGGGCACGCCCGCGGCCGAGGCGACGCGCGTCGAGGTGACGTTCACCGAGGACGCGCCCGGCCGTACGGTGGTCCTGCTGGTCCACTCCGGCTGGGAGCAGCGCCCCGACGCGGCCTCCGCACGCGAGGGCTACAACACCGGCTGGGACCAGGTCATCGGCCGCTTCGCCGGCCTCGCCGCCACCGCGCCCTAACCACCGCCCTAACCGCGGGCCAGCCACAGCAGCGCCGTGGCCGTGCTGGCGTCCCTGATCTCGCCGCCTGCGATCAGCGCAGGAGTCCGGGAAAGCGGTATCCACTCGATCCGCTCGGCCTCGAAGTCCGCCTCCGGCGGCCCGCGGTAGATCGCCTGCCGGGTGACGAAGACGTGCACGGCGGAGTCGGTCAGGCCGGCGTTCTGCCGCAGGGTCAGCAGCGGCTCCGGCCCGATCGCCTCCCACCCCGACTCGGCAAGCGCTTGCCGGGACGCGGTGGCCGCCAGACCCGCCGCATCCGCATCCCCATCCGCATCCGCGCCCGGCCCGGCGATCCCGGACGGCAGCTCCCAGCCCCAGGCGTCCGGGATGAACCGGTGCCGCCACAGCAGCAGCACCCGGTCCTGGTCATCGAGCATCGCCGTCATGGTCAGCGGCGGCAGCCGGAGCAGGTAGTGATCCAGCTGCCGCCCGCCGGGCAGCTCGACCCGGGCCCGGCGCAGCCAGAACCAGGGCGTCTCCACCACCGGCTGCTCACCAAGGTTGCGCCAGCCGCGCGCCGCGTCCATCCCGTCATCATTTCCCAGCTGGCCCTTCATTTCTCCAGCTGGCGCAGCACGGTGACGAAACGCTGCCCGGCCGGCGTGCCCAGCCCGGTCATGGTGTCGTACCCCGGCCGCGTCGCCTGCCCGAAGTAGTTCAGCATCCGCGGGTTCTCGTCGTCAGCGACGTTCAGCGACTTCTGGAAGCAGGTCCGGGCGTCACACAAGAGCCCGCGGAACAGCGAGGGGGTGCGGCCGGTCACCGGCAGGACGTCGCGCAGCGCCCCGGTCCCCGGCATCCGGTACAGCACCGGGTTCAGGAACCCGAACGGCGTGCGCTGGCCCTGCTGCGCCGCCCGCCCGTCCAGCCGGAGATGGCTGGTGAACGGCGCGGCGCTGCCCGGCAGGGCCACGCCCGGCGGCGGCGTCACCGCGGCCGCCGGGCCGGGCACCCCGGCGATGGTCAGGCCGGTCAGGGCGGCGGCCGCGGCGAGGGCGCCGGGCAGCGTTCGCAGTGCTGTCATAAGACAAGGCCATCACCGGCGGATTACAGGCCCGTGTGATCCGGGCCAGAGTCCCGTGTCACCCGGTTGCCCGCGCTGTTTGGCCGGAAGGGCGGCGGGTAAGCCGGCCCCACCGCGGCCGGCCGGGAGAGGTCCCTCCCGGCCGGCCCGCGGCCGTGCGCGCCGCGGCAGGAGCCGCCGGAGCTTCTAGCATGATCGTGTGGAGGACGGTGACCGGGATTCGGGGCTGCGGCTGGCTGAGCTGCTGGCCGCCTTCTCGCTGACCACCGACCTGGGGCTGGGCCAGCCGATGGAGCACGTGCTGCGGTCCTGGCTGATCGCCGGGCGGCTGGGGGACCGGCTGGGCCTGGGCGCCGAGGCACGGGCCTCGCTGTACTACGTGATGATGCTCGCCTGGGTGGGCTGCGTGGCCGATTCCACCGAGGTGGCGGCCTGGTTCGGCGACGACATCGCGTTCCGGGCCGACAGCTACCAGGTGGACTTCGCCGGCCTGCCCATGATGGGGTTCGCGCTGAGCCACGCCGGCGCGGGCGGGCCGTTCCTGCACCGGCTGCACCTGGCCGCCAATCTGGTGCTGACCGGCGGGCGCGCGGTCGAGCGGGGGCTGATGGCGCACTGCCTGTCGACCACCCAGATGGCCCGGCGGCTCGGGCTGCCCGACGAGGTCTGCCACCCGCTCCGGCAGGTGTTCACCCGCTGGGACGCCAAGGGGGTGCCTGACGGCGTCGGGGGCGAGGAGATCTCCGCCCCGGCGCGGCTGTTCCACCTGGCCGACACCGTCGAGGTCTACCACCGGGCGGGCGGCGTGGACGCCGCCGTCGAGGTGGCCAGGGCCCGGCGGGGCAGCCAGTTCGACCCGGCGATGGTGGACCTGTTCTGCACGGACGCCCGCGGGGTGCTGGCCGACATGGACGCGATGGCCGAGGCCACGGCGCTGATCGAGGCCGAGCCGGGGCTGCGCCGCCCGCTGAGCGAGGCCGAACTCGACCTGGCGCTGGAGGCGCTGGCCGACTTCACTGACCTGCGGTCCGCGTACCGGGCCGGGCACTCCCGCGGTGTCGCCGGCCTGGCCGCGGCGGCAGCCCGGCAGTGGCGGCTGCCGGACCGGGAGGTCACCGCGCTGCGCCGCGCCGCCCTGGTGCACGACCTGGGCATGCACGGGGTGCCCGCGTCGATCCTGGACAAGCCCGGGCCGCTGACCGCCACCGAGGCCGAGCGGATGCGGCTGCGCTCCTACTGGACGGAACGGGCCCTGGCGCGCCCCCCGGCGCTGGCCCGGATCGGCGCGATCGCCTCGCTGGCCAGCGAGCGCCTGGACGGGTCCGGCTACCACCGTGGCCTGTCCGGCGCGGCGATCCCGGTCACAGGCCGGATCCTGGCCGCGGCCGACGCCTGCCGGGCCATGAGCGAGCCGCGGCCGCACCGGCCGGCCCTGCCGCCCAGGGAGTCCGTGGCGCAGCTGCGCGCGGAGGTCCGGGCCGGGCGCCTGGCCGCGGACGCCGTCGATGCTGTGCTGGCCGCGTCCGGGCAGCGCCCGGGCAAGCGGAGCAGCGGGCCGGCCGGGCTGACCCCGCGCGAGATCGAGGTGCTCACGCTGATCGCCCGCGGCGCCTCCACCCGGCTCGTCGCCAGGGAACTGGGCATCACGGCCAAGACCGCGGAGACCCACATCGAGCGCATCTACGCCAAGACCGGGGCCTCGACCCGCTCGACCGCCACCCTGTTCGCGATGCAGCACGGCCTGCTGGACAACCTCAGCCCGGTCGGTCTGCAGGCCGGTTTGTAGGGAGAACCCCGGACGTAATCCGGCGGCCGCCTCCCTAGCGTGCTGTGCACGGGGCCGATCCCGCGCCCCGCTAACCCGCGCCCCGCGATCCGCGCACGGCGCACCGCACAAGGAGGCACGTCATGCCAGGCAAGGCCGTCATCAGCCTGACCACCGGTATGGAGGACCCCGAGAAGGTCACCGTCGCGTTCCTGGTCGCCGTCGGCGCGGCCGAGTCGGGCCGCCCGACGCTCATGTTCCTCACCAAGGAAGCCGTACGGATCGCCACCGCAGGCATCGCCACCGGTGTCGCCTGCGAGGGCTGCCCGCCGCTCGCTGACCTGCTCAAGCGGTACGAGGCCGCGGGCGGCCGCTACTACGTCTGCCCGATCTGCTTCAGCGCCAAGAACCTCAGCGCGGACACGCTGATCGGCGGCGCCGAGCTCCAGGGCACGGTCCCGATGTGGGTCTGGATCGGCGACGAGGCCGCCACGACGTTCAGCTACTGATGGCGGCGTCGTACGGCTGGAACGGAGCGCTCATGACCAGCAGGACCGTCCGCGGTTTGTCCGCCCGGCTGCAGGACCTCCCGGCGGCGCGGGGCCGGGCCCTGTGGCCCGGGCACGAGTACGCACGGGGGTGGGGCGTGTTCGCGCTGCCCTTCGACTCCGGTCACGTGCTCGTGCTGCGGGTCTTCCCGGAGAGCAGCTTCGGCCCCTACCGGGCCGTCTGGCATCGCGACCCGGCCGGCCGCTGGTCGATCTACGTCGATGGCCCGCGGGTGGACACCGCCTGCCCGCGCTACTTCGGCCCGGCCACGGACGTCACCGGGACCGCCAGGATCGGGCTGAACTGGACCGGCCCGGCGACCCTGCGCGTGACTATGGACTCACCCGCGCTGGAGTGGACCCTGACCGCCACGTCCACCCGCATCCTGGCCCTGCTCAACGCGATGAGCGCGGCGATGCCGCAGTTCACCTGGCGGCTGCGGCCGCTGGTGCGGGCCCGGGAGCGGCTGGCCGCCGCGCTGGGGATGGGCCAGCTGCGGCTGACCGCGACCATGCCCAGCGGGCACACCGGGACACTCATGCCCGGGCGGATGTACTTCATCGACGACGCGAGCGCCACGCTGGACGGCGCTGACCTGGGCCAGCCCGCCCGCTGGCCGGCCAGCCCGGTGATCGGCGCGGTCCCGCTGCCCGCCCGCGGCGTCCTCGCCATCGGCCAGGCGGTGTTCGCGCCGCCCGGCCCGGCCGGGGACGGGGGCCCGCTTCCCGCGCCGGAGCCGGCCAGCCGCCCGGGCCGCGGCGGGCCCGGGCGGTGAGCCGGTAGAGCCCGCCGCTGTTCCCGCCCCTGGCCCGCCGGCCCGGCCTGCGGGTACAAACAGGTAATGAGCCCGGGGCTGGCTGCACTGCGCGGCTACCGTGCCTGGCTGGCCGGTGACCTGCTGGCCGGTGTCACCGTCGCGGCCTATCTGGTGCCGCAGGTGATGGCCTACGCCGGGCTCGCGGGACTGCCCCCGGTCACAGGCCTGTGGGCGGCTTTCCCGGCCCTGATCGCCTACGCGCTGCTCGGCTCGTCAAAGTCGCTGTCCATGGGGCCGGAGGCGACCACGGCGCTGATGACCATCGTGGCCATCAGGCCGCTGGCCGGCGGGGACCCGGCCACGTTCGCCGGGCTCGCCAGCACGCTGGCCCTGCTTGTCGGCGTGATGGCGGTGGCGGCCTGGCTGCTCCGGCTGGGCTTCTTCGCGGATCTGCTGTCGCGGCCCGTGCTGGTTGGCTACCTGGCCGGGGTGGCGCTGATCATGATCGCGGACCAGCTCCAGAACGTGACCGGGGTCCCGGTCACGGGTCAGGTGTTCGCCGCGCAGATCGGCACGTTCGCCCGCGGGCTGAGCCACGTCCGCCCGGAGGTTCTCGCGATCTCCCTGTCGGTCCTGGCGTTCCTCCTGCTGCTGCGGTGGCGCTGGCCCCGCCTGCCGGGCCCGCTGCTGGCGGTGCTGCTCGCGACCGCCGTGGTGACACTGATCCATCCGGCCGGCGCCGGGCTGGTCGGCCCGGTCCCGTCCCGGCTTCCGGGTATCGGGCTGCCCAACCTGGACCCGCACGTGCTGCGCGAGCTGCTGCTGCCGGCCTTCACCGTGCTGGTCGTGGGCTTCAGCGACGACGTGGTGACCGCCCGGTCATTCGCCGACCGCGACGAGCACATCGTGGCCAACCGGGAGCTGCTGGCGCTCGGCGTCGCGAACGCGGGCGCGTCGCTGGTGCACGGCTTCCCGGTCAGCAGCAGCGGGACCAGGACGGCCATCGCCATCGCCGCGGGCCGCAAGACCCGGGCGTACTCGGTCGCGACGGCCGCCTCGGTGGTGGTCGTCCTGCTGGCCGCCCGTCCGGTCCTGGCCCGCTTCCCGACGGCGGCCCTCGGCGGGATCGTCATCTTCGCCGCGCTCCGGCTGATCGACGTGCAGGCGTTCCGGCGGCTGTTCGCGTTCCGCCGGGCCGAGCTGCTGATTGCGGTGGCTGCCTGCGCCGGCGTGCTCGCCCTCGACATCCTCTACGGTGTGCTGGTCGCCATCGCCCTGTCCGTGGCCGACCTGCTGGTTCGGGTGGCCCGGCCGCACGACGCGGTACAGGGGATCGTCCCCGGCCTGGCCGGCATGCACGACGTGGACGACTACCCCGAGGCACGGACCATCCCCGGCCTGGTGGTGTACCGCTACGATGCGCCGCTGTTCTTCGCCAACGTGGAGGACTTCCGCGCCGCGCCCTGGCCGCGGCGGACCGGGCACCAGATCCGCTGCGCTGGTTCGTGCTCAACGTCGAAGCCAACGTGGAGGTGGACTTCACCGCGCTGGAGGCCGTGGAAGCCCTGCGCGAGGACATCATCGGCCGGGGCGCCGTGTTCGCCCTGGCCCGGGTCAAGCATGACCTGCTGGCCCGGCTCGAAGCCTTCGGCCTGGCCGGGAAGATCGGGACGGAGCTGCTGTTCCCGACGCTGCCCACCGCCGTGCAGGGTCTGGTGCCGGGTTTGGCCGGGATGCACGACGTCGACGACTATCCGCAGGCCCGCACCGTCCCGGGCCTGGTGGTGTACCGGTACGACTCGCCGCTGTTCTTCGCCAACGCCGAGGATTTCCGGCGCCGCGCGCTGGCCGCCGTCGACACTCATCCCGAGCCGGTGGCGTGGTTCGTGCTGAACATGGAGGCGAACGTCGAGGTGGACATCACCGGACTCGATGCGGTCGAGCGCGTACGCCAGGAGCTGCGGTCTCGTGGCGTCGTGTTCGCCCTGGCCCGGGTCAAGCAGGACCTGCTCACGCAACTGGACGCGTTCGGCCTCTCCGCCGAGGTCGGCGCGGACCGGATCTTTCCCACGCTGCCGACCGCGGTCGCCGCCTATGAACGGTGGCGTGCGGACCATCCCTGAGACACGTACCCGCGGTTCAGCGGGGACT
>Ga0163163_10006284_pt1 | contig 10371 bp, 11 predicted proteins | sample S65metaG_FD_119766 | JGI IMG/M metagenome (GOLD analysis project Ga0163163, IMG submission 119766) | Switchgrass rhizosphere microbial communities from Kellogg Biological Station, Michigan, USA - S6-5 metaG | ecosystem: Host-associated > Plants > Roots > Rhizosphere > Soil | place: USA... | reverse complement strand
TTTCCTGTGGCGGCATCCAGTGCGTAGACAGTCGCGGAGCTGTCGCCAAAAAATGCGACGTAGGCGGACCCCACGCGCTCAATGCGCACGGCGCCCCGCGTGGCGCCGGCCTGGAAGTACCAGTGGATACAACCGGTGACTGCATCCAGTGAATATACTTTTCCCGCGGGGCTGCCGATGAAGAGGCGTCCCCCAGCCAGAGTAATTGCGCCATTGGATGTCTGTTCGCCTGGAAATCCGAATGCCCATTTCACTTTCAGCCGGGGAACCTGATCAACGGTGATTCCGGCCTGCTTCGTTTCCTGAAATCGCGTGTTGGATTTGTTCTGACCCCAGCCGTCCCAGAGAATCTTCGAGAAATCCGGAGGAGGCCCGGCGGGACACATTGCCTGCGGCAGCGGAGCGTCCGGAATCACACCTGTCAGCTTCTTGCCCGTGATGAACTCCGCAATCGCACGGCGATCGGCCGCACTACGCCCGCTGGCCATGGAAATCATGGGGCCGGTTTCCATTGCGGCAAGGACGCGCTCCGCCGACATCTCGCCGAGCGATGCCCGGCTGGGAGCCCGATCCAGTCCGCCGTCGTGACAGCCGGCGCACCGGTCGAGAAAGATCGCTGGGCCGTCCTGGGACAATGCAGTGGCGGAGGCAAGCCCAGATATAAGTAGAACCACGCGTAGGAGTCGTTTCATGCCGCGCAGTCTACCACCGCTTTCGAGTAAAGTTTTGGGCGAATCCCTCTCCTGAAGGGTAAGGGTGCCGCGAAGGGGCGGGTGAGGGGTGAAGAGAATAGTCTTTTCACTCCTCACCCGGGCCCGCCATTTCCTGATGTCCCACCCTCTCCCTTTGGAGAGGGATTTGCCCGATATATCTTTCCAATTGGGACAACACACCACCCCCAATCCAGCCATTCCGTCTGCGTGTTACCATGACACTCGTTATGGATGTACAAGCGGCTCGAACGGAATTGAAATCTTTTATCGAAGCGGAGAAGGCTGCATTTCTTGTGAAGCCCGGCTTTGGCTCACTGGAAGAAACGATTTGCCGGAAAGTCGATGAGGTCGTGCTGCAGTTGTGGGACCGCATCGGCGGACTCGATGTCCCGGGATTCGCGCTGATTGCCGTCGGTGGCTACGGTCGCGGCACCCTGCATCCGGAATCCGATCTGGATCTCCTGCTCTTCTTCAAGGACGTGGTCAATGAAACGGTGGTGAAGAAAGTTCTCGATCCGCTCTGGGACCTGCCATTTCGCGTCGGCCATCAGATTCGTCAGGCCTCCGATTTCAAGAAGTTTGATTCCACCCATATTGAATCGTATGCGGCGTTTCTTGACGGTCGCCCATTGACGGGCAATGTCGCGACAGCGGCAGAATTTCAAAAGATCATTCTTCCAGGTTTTATTGGACGGAATCGTGATGCATTTCTTCGCGGACTGATCGAATCCAAGAAGCAACGTTACGTCCGTTTCGGCGACACCATATTCCAGCTTGAGCCGGATATTAAGGACGCCCCCGGCGGCGTCCGAGATTTTCATTGGGCGGATTGGATACGCAAAGCCCTGGATGCACCCACGGAACCCAACTCTACGGATATTCTTTCGTTTCATCATCTGATGCGGAACTATCTGCATTTTCAGGTCGGCCGGAATTTCAATACGCTGTCGTATGAATTCCAGGAGCTGGTCGCGCCTCTGCTGGGTTATACCGAATCCCCGCACGGAGAAGCGGAAGAGACCATGCTGCGGGATTACTTCCTTCGCGCCGGAGATATCGCGCGGCGTGCATCCATGTGGGAGGAGGAAGTCGGAGGCAGTCCCAACCGGATTGCCATCGGATCGGATTTTCACGATCCCTTCGAGATGATCGATGCTTTTGCTCAAGCACACAGGAAGAAGTCCGGGCTTCACGCCGTTACACTTGCCGCGATTCGAACCAGGCTCGCTTCGCTCAACGGGGAACTGGCGAACAATCCGCGAGCCGGCCATGCCGTCATTGAGATCATGAAGGATCGAAATGGCATCTACGACACACTTCTGGCGATGCATGAAGTCGGTCTGCTCGGGAAAATATTCCCGGACTTTGAAGAAATCCGCTGCCGTGTGATTCGCGACTTTTTTCACATGTACACGGTGGACGAACACTCTCTGATCGCAATCCGGCAAATTGAAAAGCTTCCCGCCAGGCACCGGTTTTCGGTGGTACTGAATGAACTGGAATATCCCGAACTCCTGTTGTTTTCGCTCCTATTTCACGATATCGGCAAAGCTCACAGACACGATCCAAGCAACCATGTGCGTCCCAGTGCGGCCGCTGCGAAAATCATCATGGAAAAGATGGAACTCGCAAAGGACAAGGCCGATAAGGTCTTTGCCGCGATCAAGAATCACCTGGAGATGTCGAAGATCATTCTGAAGCGGGATTTCAGCGATGAATCCGTGATTATTCAGTTTGCGGACCTTGTCGGCACCGTCGACGATCTTCGAATGCTCTGCCTGCTGACCTACGCGGATATCAAAGCCGTGAATAACGAAGTGATGACTCCGTGGAAGGAAGATCTGCTCTGGCAGCTGTACGTGGAAACTTATAACCGGCTGATGCTCGGTCTTGCCGACGATCGTTATGATCAGCAACCATCGCTGGAATCCGATATCGCGTCGGTGGTCAAGGAGCTGCCGAGGAAGACGAACCCTCAGGACGTTCGCCAGTTTCTGGACGGGGTTCCACGGCAGTACCTGAAAAACACGCCCAAGAATCAGATTGCCGAACACTTCCTCCTTTCCCGCAAGCTGGCATCGGTTCCCATGGTCGCTCATCTGGCGCGGCGAGAAGGACAGGTCTATGAAGTTCTCGTGATGACAGCGGATCGGCCCTATTTATTTTCGAAGATTACAGGTGTCCTTTCGTATTTCGGCATGAACATTCTTCGCGGACAGGCGTTCTCGAATCGAGCCGGCATGATTTCCGACGTCATTTCGTTTGAAGATGTGGACAACTACTTTGAAAAGAATCCGAGTGAGGTCGCCCGCTTCCACAAAGTACTCGACGATGTGATTGGCGGCACGATCGTTCTGGATCAGCTGTTGAAGGGCAAAATGACAAGCGTGCTGTTTCGCCAGAAGAAAGGTGTCGTCCAGCCCACCGTTCATTTTGACAATGAGTTTTCCGCGCGTTGCACCATTCTCGAGATTCTCACTCAGGATGCATTCGGTCTGTTGTACCGGATCGGCAGCATCATTTCGTCGCATGACTGCAATATCGAGGTTGCGCTGATCACGACGGAAGGGCAGAGAGCGATAGACGTTTTCTATATTACTCAGCGCGGAAGCAAGGTCACACCGGATGTGGAAGCCAGACTCGAGCAGGATTTGATGAAGGTGATCACGGAATAGGTGTCAGACGGGTTGGAAAAAGGGGTCTGACGGGTCTGACCCCTTTTTCTGTGGCAATCGTTCAATATGAAAAAGGGGTCAGACCCGTCAGACCCCTTTTTCCAACCCGTCTGACACCTATTTGTTACATGGAGTCGCGTTCGCCGGTGCGAATGTTGTATCCGTGTTCGATCGGGAGAATGAAAATGCGTCCATCCCCGATCTCACCGGTTCTTGCGGTGGTAATGATCGTTTTCAGAGTCTCTTCAACCCGATCGTCCGGCAACACCAGCTCAATCATGATTTTGGGCAGTAGCGTGACGCTGTACTCCGTGCCTCGATAAACCGCCTTGTGGCCCTTCTGGCGTCCATGTCCACGCACCTCGGTAACAGTCATTCCCGTGACGCCCAATGCGGTCAGCGCGTCCTTCACTTCTTCCAATTTATTCGGCCGGATAATTGCCTTCAAGAGTTTCATGTCGTAGTCCCAAGGGTTGCATTTGAGAAGCGGTACGTTCGAACCACCATGGCTCTAACGACGGGCTTCTCACGTTAACTGAAAAACGTTACAAAAACGTGTCCAAATTCGAACGTTGAATTGGTTTGATGTCAGGCTGTGAGCCGATCGCCATTGATCGCAGGAAAAACTGGCGTAATTTTGCCATCAATTGAAATCGAAAGCATTAAAATCCTGCGTTTACCAAACTATTTGGCGCGGCTACGGACTTTCTTCGTCAATTTTTCGATCTGGCCCAGGTCGTTGAGTACACGAAGAGAAAGTACGTACTGGCCGCCGGCGTCGATCTCCTTGCTCATTCTTGCGCTTACCGTGGCGAGGTCGGTTGCGGCTTCCTGCAATTCCTTGAAATTCTTCTCGTCCATCTTCTTTTGAGCGCGGATCCGCATTTCTTCGGTGGGATCCGCCAGCGGGTCGTGCTCGATGGCGTCTTTCTTCTTGTCGTCGCTACTGTCGGATGCCTGATCGTTACAGGGAATCGTTTGGCTGACGGTTGGACTCTGTCGTGCCATGATGTGAGCTGCGACAAAAATTAGAAGAATGGATGGGAGCAAAAGTTTGTTTTTCATAACAACCTCGGATAAGCCTTATTCTATGCCGAACTGTGGAAATCTCCGTGTTAGACTTCCTCGTTCGGTTTCGCCGCCCCGGGGCAGCCAGCAGGCATTCCCGCCAGAATATCTATGTTTATAATTATCCACTTTTTATCCGTACTGTCGGTGTGGTTGAAGGATACGCTGCTACCGTACGGCGGTCCGGGTCTGATGGTGCTGGCCATTCTGGATTCCTCGTTCCTTTCCATGTCGGGAATCAATGATGTTTTGTTGATTACATTTTCCGTGGCGCGTCCCGGCAGCATGTTTGAGCTGGCCGGATTGACGTCGCTCGGATCCGTGATTGGTTGTTCGCTCCTCTATGCGGTGGGTCGCAAGGGCGGAGAAGCCTTTCTCAAAAAGCGATTCGCAGATGAGCGCATGGCGAAAGTTCAGGCCTGGTACAACAAATATGGAGTCCTGGCCGTCATTGTTCCTTCAGTGCTTCCGCCTCCGACGCCATTGAAGCTTTTCGTTCTATCGGCCGGCGCCTTTGGCATTTCATGGCCAAAATTCCTCACGGGCATTGCGATAGGCCGGGCGCTTCGATACTTCGCGCTTGGATTTCTCGCAATAACGTATGGACCGGCAGCGATCGATTTCGCGAAGAACAATTTTGGGGCGATCGGAATCGCGACGGCTGTTCTTATTCTTGCCGGCACGGCGGCGTACATGCTGTTCCGCCGCAGAACAAGGAGTCTCGTCGTATGAGCGGCCGTTCGGCGGCTTCGATTGTACTGCTGGGCGCTGCTTTGCTGGCAGGTTGCATCAGTCATACTGTGCCCCTGGCTCCGAATCAGATACCTCTCAGAGCGGATACGATTGCCAAGACCGAACTTCTGAAAAGGCTAACGACAAACAGCCTCGCCATCAAAACACTCTATATTTCGAAGTCCACACTCAAGGTTTCCCGGATGCAGTCCAACGAGTCGATTAAGAGCTACCACGATGTCACGGGAACGATTGCTGTGGATCGGCCGGGCCACCTTCGATTGGAAATCGAAAAGTTTACGACGCTGGCTCTGATGGTTTCCGACGAGAAGCAATATCGTGTGTCTGTTCCAACCGAGGGAAAGTTTGGCATTGGTGATGTTTCTGCTCCGGCTCGAGGCGCGGAGTTCCCGTACAATCTGCGACCAAGCCACATTCTTGATGCACTCTTTGTAGATGGCGAACAGTATGTCGGCAAGCCTGGGATTGATCCCTATGTCATGGTGGTCACGGAGCCACAGCCGGATGGATTGCACAGCTACTACGTTATTTTGTTTGGGAAGTCCGGGGGAGTGCCATTGGAAGAGCTCACGTTTGATCGAACACTCGGTGTAGAGGAGGTCGTTCGAAAAACGAGGTACCTGCCCGATGGTGAGATTGAATCGGACATTCGATATTCGAACTATCAAACGTTCCCTGGCAACGTTTCGTTTCCAATGAAGATTGTGATTAAGCGCCCCGCTGAGAATTATTCTCTGGAAATGAATATCGAGAAGGTCGAGCTAAACAAGGTTCTGGAGGCGTCAACGTTCACGTTGGAACGGCCGTCAGGAGTCGACGAAGTGGATTTGAATACCGGCAAGGACATTAAACCCTAATGAAATGGCAGATCATCTTTTCCGGGCTTAGAGCGAGACCGGTGCGAACCGGTGTGACCATCCTGGCTGTCGCGCTACAGGTTACCTTGATCCTGGTTATTGTCGGTTTGACTACCGGAACTGTTCATGAAATGGGGAAACGTATTTCCGGTGTCGGCGCAGACATTATGTTTCAGCCTTCCGGTGCGGACGTCCTTCTTGCAGCGAACACTGCGAGTTTGAAAGAGACTTTTGCGCCGCTGATTGCCGAGAAGGAAGGAGTTGAGAGTGTCGCTCCTGTGCTGGTTAAGCTCAGCACGGCACCCTTCATGAATATTTTCGGTATCGATCCTGTGAGTTTCGACAAGGTCAGCGGAGGTTTTGAGTATCAGAGCGGCAGGGTCTTTTCAGAACCCGATGAAATTGTTGTCGATGACATTTTCGCTAAAGACAAGAGGCTCGCTGTTGGAAGTAGCATCGAACTGCTGAAACACCAGATGAAAGTTTCGGGTATTGTCACGAACGGAAAAGGCGCTCGCGTTTTCATGGCACTTAAATCGTTGCAGGATATCGACGATCAGCCCGGCAAAGTGTCGATCTTCTTTATAAAGCTGAAGGATGCTCACGATATCAACGGCTCCATTAACAAGTTGAAAAAGGAGTTTCCAGGCTATGAACTTCGCAATCTTCCGGAATACACCGAGTTGATGAACGGCGCGAGTATTCCTGGGTTTGATGCCTTCAACATCGTCGTCGTGTTTGTTGCGCTGTGCATCGGCATTCTCGTGATCTTCCTGTCTATGTACACCACCATCATGGAGCGGACCCGTGAGATCGGAATACTTCGGTCGCTCGGAGCCTCTAAAACATACATTGTGACGATGATCATGAAGGAATCCATATTGTTGTGTGTCATAGGAGTCGTACTGGGGACACTGGCCAGTGAACTCATCGTGAATGGCGCCAAGTCGATATATCCGACCCTGGCATTTCTGATCAGTTACAAATGGATGGCGAATGCTGCGATTTCTGCTCTGGTGAGTGGCGTGGTCGGGTCTCTTCATCCAGCATTGAAGGCGGCCAGCCAGGATCCCGTAGAAGCATTTGCCTACGAATAGGAATTTCATGTTGCTTGAAACCGTTGATCTAAAGAAAACCTACCGAAGCGGGAAAGTGGATGTTGAGGCGCTTCGAGGCGTGGATATTCGCATCCGGGCAGGGGAACTCGTGGCAATTATGGGGCCGTCCGGTTGCGGCAAGTCCACACTGATGCATCTGCTCGGCGCAATGGTTCGTGCCACAAGTGGTCAGGTATTGGTGGACGGTCAGGATATCGCGCGAATGAACGACTCGGAGCGCACTGCGGTTCGCCGGTCAAAGATCGGATTTGTATTTCAGAAACTCAATCTACTGCCGACACTCACAGCCAGAGCCAATATCGAAATTGCCAGGTCCATTCAGGGCAGTGAAGGAGATCCGGCTACGGACGCTTACCTGGCGGAAATTCTTAAGCTTTTGAAGATTGATGAAAAGATGGATCGTAAGCCATCCGAATTGTCCGGAGGAGAGCAGCAGCGGTTTGCTATCGCACGCGCAGTCAGTCATCGACCGGCTATCGTTCTCGCGGATGAGCCTACCGGTGCGCTCGACACAAAGAACTCCGAAGCTGTGCTCCAGATGTTTAGGGAGTTGAATCGAAAGTTTCAGCAGACTATTCTCCTCGTGACTCACAACCCGGAACTTGCGGGTTATGCCGATCGTTTGATTGAAATGCGGGATGGACTGGTAGTACATGACAGCGGATCTGTAGCATCAGCTGCTGTCGGAGTCTGATATCCGATTATGAAACGATTTCTACTCTGGTCCTTTGATAGAGGTTCAATCCAGTACGACGTCATTTGTGGGCTGATCCTTGCCTTTATCTTTCTGACACCAGGGCATGCCTTCAATGACCGGCCGGAATACATGCGCGTATATAAAAGCGATCCTCAGGTTAAGAAAACAGTCGTGAACGGAAGTGAAGTTTTTACCGTCAAACTGGAAAGCGCAGTGCTTTGGGATAATGCAGAACACTATGAGGCCGCAGTGGAAACGCTTGAAAAGTTCCTGAAGTCTAAGGTGAATCCCGTTAAGAAGCAGCCCGTCTACACGACAACCGGAATGACTGTCGCATATGCGATCTGGATAGATCCATTGGAGGGAAATTGAAGAAACTCGCAGTACTCCTGTGTTTAGGTCTCTTGATTGTCCTGCTCCAGCCATTATCCGCACAGACGCCGACATCGGATCAGGTATTGAAGAATATGGAACAGGGGAACGCCAAGTACCCTTCGCTCCAGGCCGATGTTCAAAAGCGGACTTACACTTCGTTTGCTAAGGATCTGAGCGATCCTTCTGTCGGCAAGATCTGGATTTTTCGAAATGGAAATGCCCCGCGCCGCATCAAAGTCGATTTCAATAAGCCGAAGGAGAGTTATTTAATCGAGAAGAATTCTTTTCTTCACTTCAAACCTGTAACTAAAGAAGGGGAACGAAAGTCATTTTCAACCGAGGGGCAGGCCGAAGGGGAATGCATTTTTCTCGGACTATGTCAGTCCGCTTCGGTTATCCAGCAACATTGGGATCCGAAAGTGATCGGAGAGGAAACCATCGGAACGATTAAGACCACCTTGCTGGAATTGAAATCGAAAGACGTCAAGCGATCGAGGGGCATCAGTTCCATCAGACTTTGGCTCGATCCTTCAAAATGGATACCGGTTCAGACTCGAATCTTCCAGGAAAACGGAAATTACACGGAATTCAGGTATTCGAATTTCCTTACTGCGAAGTTCTCGGACTCGGTATTCGAAATCAAGCTTCCCAAGGATGCCGACATCACTACGCTGAAGTAGACTATTGCCCTCGCTCGATGGCTTTGCCTTCCTGCCACGTGTAGAAGATTCGCTGGGCCACGGCCCAGTTCGAAAGAACCGCAAGTACCCATAGAACGGCGCCCATTCGGTTGGCAAGCGCGCCGATAATCAACAGAACGATTCGCTCCGGCCGTTCCAGAAAACCGACCTTACAGGCGGGAATCAGAGATTCCGCGCGGGCGCGCGTGTAGCTGGTCATGATGGAGCCGATGAGGGCAAACACGGCAAGGCCCATGTAAAAGATACTGTCATTCTTGGAATACAGGTAGACGAGGCCGAACAGCAGCACCATGTCCGAGTAGCGATCGATCACGGAATCAAAGAAGGCACCAAATTTTGTGACCCTGCCGGTACGCCGTGCAACCTCGCCGTCGACCATGTCGAAGATCCCGGCGAAAACCACCACGAGGCCGGCCCAGAACAGAAGGTTCTTTGCAAAAAGAACGGCCGCGAAGATGTTAATCACGAATCCGATCAGGGTCAGGATATTCGGATGCACCATGTGGTCCGACAGCCATCCGACGATCAGGTTCAACACCCATTTGCCGGCGGCTCCGATTTTGCCGCTGATGGAGTTGTCGGACATTTTTAACGTTTCAGCTCTGTTGATCATGCATTGTCGTGAAGTGCAAAACTTCGAAAATCCGCGTTCCCGAAGGGATCTTAACTTCCACCGTATCCCCTTCGCGCTTGTTCAGCAGGCTGCGCCCGATGGGTGAAGTCGTGGATATCAGCCCTCTGGTCACATCCGCATCTTCGCTGGTCACCAGCCTGTAGGTGACCTTTTCATTCTTATCCACATCCAGCAGTTCCACGTTCGAGCCCAAAGAAATCCTGTCGCGCGGTATCTTGTCGAAGTTCACCATGGCGAGATCTGCGGCGCGCTGCTTCAACTGACTGAGCCGGACTCTGACGAAATCCTGACGTTCTCTGGCCGCAGAATAGTCTGCGTTTTCACTGAGATCCCCCAGAGCGGCGGCCGTTTTCAGGGCGCGAGGCAGTTCTTCTCGAAGCTCCTTTTCCAGGGACTGGATTTCCTCTTCCAGCTTCTTTCTTGGGTCTGTACTCATGAATCGATCCTTTAGAACAGTCGGAAGTTAATCGTTAGATACTTCTTGGGATTCTGCCTGAAATCGTACATCAATTTCTGCAACTCCGACGATGTTTGGGTGAGGCTGTTATAAAACGTCGCGTCCTTCATCATCTTCCCAATGGTGCCTTCGCCGTTTTCCACGGATGTCAGCAACGCATTGGTCTTAGTCAGGGTGGTGTTCAGATTGTTATAGAGCGCCTCGTCTTTGGAAAGTTTGCCGAATGTCCCTTCGCCGCGCTCAATCCGGTCTGCGACTGTATTGAATTTGGTGACAAGCTGATCGGCCTTGTTATACACCGAAGGATCGTTCAGAAGTTTCGC
>Ga0163163_10006282_pt1 | contig 10372 bp, 3 predicted proteins | sample S65metaG_FD_119766 | JGI IMG/M metagenome (GOLD analysis project Ga0163163, IMG submission 119766) | Switchgrass rhizosphere microbial communities from Kellogg Biological Station, Michigan, USA - S6-5 metaG | ecosystem: Host-associated > Plants > Roots > Rhizosphere > Soil | place: USA: Michigan... | reverse complement strand
GCACCCCCAGAATGAGCGAGAAGCTTCAGACAAACTCTCGGGTCTCCCATTACCGCATCATCTCGAAACTCGGTGCCGGTGGAATGGGTGAAGTCTGGCTTGCTGAAGACACTCGCCTGGACCGCAAAGTAGCCCTTAAACTCCTGCCCGCAGAGTTCACCCAAGACTCAGAACGAGTTCGTCGATTTACTCAGGAAGCGAAAGCAGCGTCCGCACTCAATCATCCAAACATCATTTCGGTCTACGATATCGGCGAATGTGAAACTGGGCGTTTCATCGTTATGGAGTTGGTGTCAGGCAAAACTATGCGATCGGTAATCGCAAGCGATAATTCCCTCGACACATTCTTCGCGCTTGGTGGCCAGATGGCCCGCGGACTTGCCGCTGCTCACAACGCCGGCATCACTCACCGCGACGTCAAACCGGACAACATCATGATTCGGGAAGATGGCTACGTGAAAATGTTGGACTTTGGTTTGGCCCGACTGCTGCCAAATTCCTCGAGCGATCCTGAGGCAATGACCCTTGCTCAGCAGACAACTCCCGGCACCGTCATGGGCACTCTTGCCTACATGTCGCCGGAACAGGCGAGTGGTCAAACGGCAAGTTCACCCTCCGACATCTTTGCTTTGGGAATTGTGTTGTATGAACTTGCGACGGGACATCACCCGTTCAAATCGCAATCGATGATTGGTTATCTTCACGCGATTACTAACCAGTCACCGCTGTCATTGACCAGCTATAAATCAGAATTGCCAATCGCCCTCGACGATTTGATCCTGCGGATGCTTGATAAAGATCCAAGTGGTCGACCGACTGCGACAGAGGTGGCCCAGGCTCTATTAGAAATCGAGAAGTTTGGCAGCAGCAAAACGCTGCCAATCCGAGTCTTAACTTCCAAACCAAAAGTTGTCAGAGAGGACGAGGGGTTTTGGATTGCGGCGCTGCCATTTAAGTACCGCGGATCTGATAGCGATCTTGAAGCTCTGGCGGAAGGCCTGTCTGAAGATATCGTCACTGGTCTAGCGCGCTTTTCCTATCTAAAAGTGATCGCTCGAAGTTCTACGCTTCGCTACACAGCTGAAAGTAACGACGCTCGTACGATTGGACAACAACTCGGGGCGCGATATTTGCTCGAGGGTAGTTTGCGTCAAGCCGCGTCGATGCTTCGTTTATCCGTGCAATTGATCGATTCCGCAACCGGTGCTCATCTTTGGGCAGAGACTTACGACCGTCAGTACAAACCAGAAGATATCTTCCAACTCCAGGACGATCTCGTTTCTCGCATTGTCTCAACAGTCGCTGATCAGCATGGCGTGTTGGTGCACAGCATGGCCGATCATCTGCGTCATAAACCGAAAGACCAGCTCTCTCCTTATGAAGCCGTAATTAGTGTCTTTGGTTTTCACGAACGAGTGACGCCTGAAGAACATGCGGAATTGCGAGACACTGTGGAGCGAGTAGTTCGTGAATTTCCGGACGATGGAAACTGTTGGGCAATGCTCGAAACTCTTTACGCGGATGAGTACATGTTTGGTTTTAATTTGTTACCTGATCCACTAGGTCGAGCTCTCGCAGCTGCACAGCGCGCATTTGAATTAGCATCTTCAAGCAATCTCGCATCGCAAGCATTGGCCCAGGCATATTTTTTCCGACGCGATCTGATTTCGTTTAGAGCCGCCGCAGAGCGAACTATCGCTTTAAACCCAAAAGATGCGGCCACGATGAACTTCATGGGATTGTTGATTGCTTGCTCAGGAGATTGGGATAAAGGATGCGCAGTTGCAGATGCAGCAATGCAACTAAACCCAAATTTCCCCGGCTGGTATCGCTTTGCTTCGATATTCAACGATTATCGCAAGAAGAATTATCAGGCAGTACTTGAAGGTGCACAGAAGGTAAATATACCCGGGTATTATTGGACCCTCGTGATGTCCGTCGCTGCTCATGGCCAACTGGGAAATCGTGAAGCTGCAGAATCTGCGTTGGTTGAGCTACTCGCCCTACGTCCAGATTTTGGCGAAGCAGCAAGTGACGATCTGGCTAAATGGTTCCACCCGTCTTTGGTTGAACATCTGCTGGAAGGACTTTGGAAAGGCGGACTCCGGGACCAAGGGGGCGAGACGTCGACTGGGCGAGTGGACTCGTCAACAATCGCCGATGCGCCCGCTCGCCCAATCACCGGCTCGCAGTCCCTCTCACCTTCACAATCATCTCTGATCAAAAGCATCGCCGTTCTGCCATTCCACAATCTCTCCGGCGATGCCGAACAAGAGTTTTTCGCAGATGGCATCACCGAAGAAATCCTGAATGCACTCGCACAGATCGAAGGGCTTCGCGTTGCCGGAAGAAGTTCGGCGTTCTCTTTTAAAGGACGAAATGAGGACTTGCGCTCGGTCGGAGCAAAGCTAAACGTTGGCACCATCCTTGAAGGAACGCTGCGACGCTCAGGAGATCGTCTGCGCATCACTGCGCAACTGATCGATGCGAGCAATGGTTACCAACTCTGGTCTGAACGTTACGATCGAGTTATCGACGACATTTTCAACGTTCAGGATGAAATTGCCTCAACCATCGCTGGACGTCTTCAGTTGTCTTTCAGTGAAGAGCCGGGTGGAGAGCAACGCCCCACGCATAATATTGAAGCCTATGAGTTGTATCTAAAAGGCCGAGCTCTCTTGTATCAGCGTGGACTCAGCATCATTAAAGCAATCGACTGCTTCAATCAGGCTGTTGCGCTCGATCCTGATTACGCTCACGCATGGGCCGGATTGGCAGATGGTTACACAACCTCCGGGTATTCGGGATTAAAGCGGCCCAATGAAGTAATGCCTCTCGCGCTTAAAGCAGCTAAGCGAGCCATTGAACTGGATCCAAACCTTGCTGAATCACACAATGCACTCGCTTGCGCCACGTTGTTAGGCGAGAGAAATTACGACCTCGCGGAGAAGGAATTTCAGACAGCGCTAAAACTCAACCCACACTATCCGCAGGCTATTGCCTGGTATGGCTTATTTTACCTTCAGTGGGTTTGCGGTCGAGACAACGAAGCGCTTGAGGAGATGATTCGTCTCCTCAAGGTTGATTCGTTATCAGCGTACGGCCACGTTATTTTCTGTTTCTCAGCAATTTCAAGTGGGCGTATGCATGAAGCTGTAGAACATGGAGCACGCGGAGTCGAACTCGATCCGACTTCCTACCTTGCACTATGGTGCTCAGCAGTTGCCTTGGAATACGACGGAAAATATGAAGAAGCGGCTGCAGCCGCAGAGCGTGCTCTTGCAATTTCAGGACGTCACACTTGGGCACTAATGACCCTCGCTTCGAACTATGCTTTATGGGGCAAACTCGACGAGGCAAAAGGAGTATTTCAAGAGTTAGAGGCGCGACGTACCCGAGAGTACATCCAGCCGGCGATGCTTGTAGCCGCAGCTGCTGCCACGGGCGATCTGGATCGGGCTCTCGAGTTTGCGCAACAAGCCGTTGAAATCGGAGATCCCATGTTTGTCATGCTGGCTCGATCATGGCCCGATTATCGAGCACTCCGAAACGATTCGCGCTTTCTGGAAATCATGGGCCAACTAAATTTGCCAAACTGGCATTAGTGTCGATTGCGGCCCGAGGAATGGGAAAATGAAACCAACAAATCCGAACGATCTCCGAAACACGATAGAAGTAAGGCTACGCACTGTTCGAACACTTTGGTTTTCTCTGTTTATTAGCGTCGGTATGTATTTCCTGATCACGATTTTTGTAAAGCGAGCGGAAAGCCAGGATCCAAACAATCTTCTCTTCATCGTGCTGGTAGGGGTAGCGTTGGCGGTTACCTTGATTTCGTTTGTGTTAAAAGAACAATTTGTCCGCAGGGCGATAGAGCAACAGCAGCCAGACGTTTTACAACAAGGCTTCATCGTAGCGTGGGCTTTAAATGAAGCACCGGCGTTGTTTGGACTGGTAATCTATTTTGCGAGCGGCAATCATTACTACTTTGTTCTCTTCATTATTTCGACGTGCGGTCACTTGCTGAACTTCCCGCGACGGGCACAAGTCGAAAGCGTCTACTTTAAGTGACGTCCGTAACGACGGGTCGTCACTTGATTCTATGGCCTTGATTGATCTGGCACCCGACGCGTCGGGGTACTGACTGACTCGCAAGAACACTAATGGCTGACCTGGCTTCCAACTCGACGCTCTCTCATTACCGCATCATCTCCAAACTCGGTGCAGGCGGAATGGGCGAAGTCTATTTGGCCCATGACACCACACTCGATCGCAAAGTGGCGCTCAAGATACTTACCAGCGATCTTGCTACTAAAGGCCAGCGTATGGAGCGATTCGTTCGTGAAGCGAAAGCAGCTGCCGCGCTAAGCCATCCGAACATCGCCCAAATTTTTGAAATCGGCGAGCATGAAGGAACGCATTACATCGCCATGGATTTTATCGACGGCGTCACGCTACGCGACAAGATTCATCAGAAAACCGACCTGCGGCAGTTAATGCGTCATCTCCAGCACATCGCCGAAGGACTAACAAAAGCTCATGTATCAGGAATAGTTCATCGGGACCTCAAACCTGAAAACATCATGATCACGACGGATGGTCATGAGAAGATTCTCGATTTTGGTTTGGCAAAACTTGTCGAGCAACAACGGCTTCCAACTGGAGACTCGAGTGAAGTTGCTACTGCAATGTTGGTCCAACATTCAACGCCGGGCATGGTGATGGGCACAGTCGGCTATATGTCTCCCGAGCAGGCGCAGGGCAAGGTCAATGAGATCGATCAGCGCTCCGATATTTTTTCTTTTGGCTGCATTTTGTTTGAAGCGGCAACAAGGAAAAAACCGTTTGAAGGTGATTCCGTTATTAAATCTTTGCACAGTCTGATTTATGAGCCTGCACCACCAATAAAAGATCTAAACCCTGGTGCGCCCGCAGACTTGCAACGCATCATTCGGCGTTGCCTGGCGAAAGACAAGGAAGAGCGATACCAGACAATCAAAGAAGTAGCGATCGAATTGAAAGAGCTGCGCCGCGATTTGGAGAAGGCCGGTGACTTCGACACGACAGTGCCGCCGCCCATGCGACCTGGATCGCTAGCAAATATCAGTACGAACTCGACTATGGCTTCGACAGCAATTCCGTCGGGTTCGGTGCCATCAACACTTTCGAGCGCTGAATATCTGGCAACTCAGATCGGGAAACACAAAGGCAGCGTCTTAGTTGCGGTTTCGCTAGCCCTTATTCTGGCGATTGGCGCTGGTGTTTGGTTTTTCAAGTTTCGCCAACCCGTGAGTACGAGTGGCCCAATCAAATCGATTGCAGTTCTCCCATTTCAAAACAACAGCAAAGATTCCGACACTGATTATCTGACGGATGGTCTGGCGGAATCGCTTATCTTTCGTCTCTCACAGTTACCCGGGTTGAAGGTTAGTCCGACAAGTTCAGTGATGCGTTACAAAGGAATGGAGTCTGATCTTGCAAAGATCGCAAAGGACCTCGGTGTTGAAACTGTTCTGACGGGACACTTATTAAAGCGTGGGGACGACTTCGATATCAGTGTCGAATTGGTAGATGTCAGCAACAACAAAACTCTATGGGGCGAACAGTACACCAGGAAGATGTCCGACTTCATGACGACGCAGCGCGAGATCGCCACGAATGTTACTGACAAACTCCAACTTAAACTTGGCGGAAAAGAAAACCAGGGCGTCGTCAAGCGCTACACAAACAACAACGATGCCTACCAGCTTTACATGAAAGCTCGCTTCTATTTCGCCAGACGAACAGATGAAGATATTCGAAAGGCAATCGATCTTTATAACGAGGCGATAAAGCTGGATCCCAATTTTGCCCTGGCCTATGTGGGCGTCGCCGAAGCGTATAACACGATACCGTCGTATCCATACGCTGCTCCAAACGACGTTGATCCATTAGCTAAGCAGGCCATGAAGCGAGCGCTCGAACTAGATCCCGATCTCGCTGAAGCTCACACGGTCGCTGGCATGATCGCGGCGACTTACGATTGGGATTGGGCGAAGGCAGAGAGCGAGTTCAAACGAGCACTTGAACTCAATCCGAATCTTCCTTTGACTCACTACCGTTACGGTTGGACCTACCTGAGTCCGCTCGGTCGTCATGAAGAAGCGATCGCCGAGATGAAGAAGGCAATGGAGCTCGAACCGTTATCGTTAATCCAGGGGGCGAATTATGCCGCTGTCCTGATGTATGCACGCCAATACGATCTCTCTTTCGATCAGGCTCGGAAAACTTACGATCTCGACCCAAACTTTTTTGCCAGTATTGTATGGTTCACGCATGTTAAGAATCTTCAAGGCAAGTATGAAGAGGCACTATCGCTAGCGGGAAAACGGAGCGAGTACGCGCCGAATCTACGACCCGACGTGATTTACGCTTTGACAAAACTTGGACGTCGAACCGAAGCGCAACAGGCTTTGGCCGAATGGAAAGAGTTAGAGAAGACCCATTACATCAGCCATTACTGGATGGCCGTTGCTGAAATCACACTCGGAAACAAGGACGAAGCGATCGCAAATCTGGAGGAGTCGTACCGACAACGCGACTGGTTTTTCCAACGCATCAAAGTCGATCCGTTTATGGATCCACTTCGTGGTGATCCAAGGTTTGAAAGTCTTGTGAAACGCCTGAATTTCCCAAGTCAGTAATCTTCGCAGTGATGCTCTCATGAACAAGGATCTAGCACCCAACAGCAGAATCGCGCACTACCGGATCATCTCCAAGATCGGCAGCGGTGGGATGGGTGAAGTCTATTTGGCCCAAGACTCCAAACTCGATCGCAAAGTCGCCATCAAGTTTCTAAATGAAGAGTTCAGCAAAGACGCCGACAAGCTCAAACGCTTTGTCCAGGAGGCAAAAGCCGCCTCAGCGCTAAATCATCCCAACATCCTGACTGTCTATGAAATCGGTGAAGTCGATGGGAAGAATTACATTGCTACCGAATTAATCGATGGTCATACATTAAGGGAACAACTAAAACAAAAAGAACCAATATCCCTGAAGGAAATTTTGAACGTGGGAGTGCAAGTTGCCGAAGCACTCTCCGCTGCCCATTCGGCAGGAATTATTCATCGCGACATCAAACCAGAAAACGTAATGATACGGAGAGACGGTTACGCGAAGGTTCTCGATTTTGGGCTCGCGAAATTGTCAGAACCCGCGGGTGCTTCAGGTGGACCAGCAATGACAGATCCCGAAGCCGCAACGCGCTTTCAAGTAAACACAAATCCTGGCGTAGTGATGGGTACCGTTTTCTACATGTCGCCGGAACAAGCCCGTGGTTTTACTACCGACGCCAGGACAGATATCTGGAGTCTCGGGGTTGTGCTTTATGAAATGATAGCTGGCCGTGTTCCCTTCTCTGGCGAAACAGTTAATCACACGGTTGTTGCGATTCTCGAAAAGGAACCACCGGCACTCGAGAACGCCCCAGTTGAGTTACAGCGAATCATTCGCAAGGCAATGAGCAAAGACGCTGATATGCGTTATCAATCTGCTCGCGATCTGTTGATCGACTTGAAGAACCTGCGACGTGAGCTCGACATTAAGGGGGAGATTGAAAGATCTGTCTCTCCAAAAAGGGACACGACCAGCAACATCGACTCTGAGAATCAAACACGCGCCTATGCAGCCACTAACGTGGCAGCAACCGTTGGAACGCAGGCGAAATCCACTTCGAGTCTTGAATACGCTGTAAACCAGGCAAAGGGTCACAAGCTTGGGGCGATAGCAATTGTGCTCCTGATTGTCGGGGTCATTTCGACTGTTGGCTACTTTGTTATTAACGCTAAACGAAACAGTGGATCCGGACGGATCAACTCGATCGCCGTAATGCCATTCGTTAATGCCAGCGGCAATTCCGAAGTTGAATATCTCTCGGATGGACTTACTGATTCATTGATCTTTCGTTTCTCGCAACTACCAAACCTGAAAGTTAGTCCCACAAGTTCTGTGATGCGTTTCAAAGGCACAGCGAAGTCGGTCAGCGATATCGCGAAAGAACTTGAAGTTGATGCAGTGCTCACCGGACGGTTGATGCAAGTCGGGGATAACCTTGGCATTAGTGTTCAACTAGTCGATGTGCGCACACAGAAACTTATCTGGGCCGAACAATACGATCGCAAGTTGGCCGATTTGCTCGCAACGCAGCGTGAAATTGCGACGACTCTTACGGAAAAAATGCAGCTGCGCCTCGAGGGTGACGAGCGGGGCGTGACTAAAAAATATACGAACAGCAACGAAGCCTATCAGCTCTACCTGAAGGGGAAATATCACTGGGCGCGTCGAACAAAAGACGACCTGATCAAAGCAATCGAGTGCTATAAACAAGCAATTGATATCGACCCGAAATTTGCACTTGCCTACGCTGCGACCGCCGAAGTGTACAACTCAATGGGTAAGAATCCGGACGTCTTTCCGAAGGATGCAATTCCCCTAGCCAAGGCGGCCGCTACTCGCGCACTCGAAATCGATCCCATGTTGCCAGAGGCTCATTCAGCACTCGGTGATTCACTCACCCTCTATGATTGGAATTGGACAGAGGCGGAGCGTGAATTTAAACGAGCGCTGGAACTTGACCCAAACATTTCTTACACGCATGTAGCCTATGGTCTTGATTATCTTCCTGCGACAGGCAACAAAGACGCCGTCGTTGCGGAACTCGAGCGAGGAGTAGAACTGGAACCGCTAGCGATCATTAACAACGGGGTTCTCGTGACCGGATATATCTTTGCTCGTCAGTATGACAGGGCACTGGTCCAGGCGCGCAATACGTTTGACCTCGATAAGAATTTTCCTCTCGCTCGACATTGGCTCGCCTCTGCCTTGGTAGTGAACGGAAAGTATGACGAGGCCATAGCGGTGGGTAAGGATGTCGCGCCTGACTCGCCTTACAAGTGGATGTCTGTGGTGGTTGATGCGCTGGCATACGCCAAACTGGGGAAAAGAACCGAAGCAGAACAACAGATCGCTTTCCTCAACGATCTTGCAAAGACTCGTTACATTCGACGGTACTATCTTGTTTCGATTTATGCCGCATTGGGCGACAAGGATAAGGCCTTTGTTGAGTTGGAACGATCGGTTGAAGAAAGGGATTGCTACCTTAGCCGGATCTTGCTCGACCCTTCTATGGATCCGCTGCGTGATGATCCGAGGTTTAAAGATATCTTGAAGAGGATGAACTTGGCCCAGAATTGAGATTTCGCCTGGATGCAGCCAGTACCACAGCGCGGTAGCGCGTGGGTCCCACGTCAAGACTCCCTAATAAACCCGCACGCTACCGCGCTGTGGTAATGAAGTGACTCTTACGTCGAGCCACTTCTCTCTGGAAGATTCTCCTGTGAAACGATGCCCCCAATGTAACCGTATCGAGAGTGACGACTCGCTCACCTTTTGTCGCGTCGATGGCTCTACATTAATTAACGACTCCGGTGTTTCGAGTGCAGAGTTAGGAACTATCCGACTCGACTCGGCTGTGAGTGCTGAGTTGGCCACCACGATGTTGCCGGCCGGTAAAACCAGCGACAGTCTTCCGACAACTACCGCCGAAACAAAACTACCGCAACCAAAGAAAACGCAAACAAGCGAACTAACTAAGCCGAAAGGTCGGAAGGTTTTGCTCGTCATTGGTGGCGTAGTTATCTTGCTGGTAATTGCTGCCTGCACTTACTTCTTCTGGCCCAGGAAAGTTCAACCGCCAATTCAATCGATCGCCGTATTGCCTTTTGTGAATGAAAGTGGCAATGCGGACGTCGATTATCTTTCCGACGGCATGACTGACACTTTAATCAGTAGCCTCTCACAGTTGACCAATCTGAATGTCAAAGCAAGATCTTCGGTGTTTCGCTACAAGGGCAAAGAGACGAATGCGCAAACGATAGGAAAGGAACTCGGAGTCCAGGCGATCTTAAACGGCAGATTTGCGCAACGTGGTGATCAATTAACACTCACGTTAGAACTGGTGGATACTCAGACGGAAAATGTTATCTGGAGTGAACAGTACAATCGGCCACAAGCTGAGTTAATAAAACTGCAAACGGAGATCGCTCGCGATGTCTCAAGCAAACTGAGAACAAAACTGGCGGCGACCGATTCTCAAAAGCTATCGAAAACCTTTACGTCCAATCCGGAAGCATATCGGCTCTATCTGCAAGGACGTTTCTATTGGAACAAACGTGAAGAAAACAATCTGAAGGCAGCAATTGACTATTTCAATCAAGCCATTGGGCAGGACCCCAATTACGCTCTCGCTTATGCTGGTCTTGCCGACTCCTACGTCCTGATGAGTAGTTTCGGTTTTATGACACCACCCGATGCTATTCCGAAAGCTCGTGGCTTC
>Ga0163163_10006281_pt1 | contig 10372 bp, 10 predicted proteins | sample S65metaG_FD_119766 | JGI IMG/M metagenome (GOLD analysis project Ga0163163, IMG submission 119766) | Switchgrass rhizosphere microbial communities from Kellogg Biological Station, Michigan, USA - S6-5 metaG | ecosystem: Host-associated > Plants > Roots > Rhizosphere > Soil | place: USA... | reverse complement strand
TGCCGGGCGCAACTACGTTCGGGCTGTTTGGATCTGTGAGTGACGACTGCAACCGTTGGCCCATCAACACGCCTGTATCTCCGGCGACGACAGCCGGCAGCCACGCGCCGCTCGGCGTTGCACTAAACATGTTGCCGTCTCCATCGACGACGTTGACGCAGGTCGTATCGTTGGCGCGCTCGATCTCGGGTAACCCTGAAGCGCGTCCGATAGTTTGTACGGCACTGGCGAGCACGGCTTTCTTGTTCAAAGGATCACCGGGCTGTTGCGCTAGTGACGCGTGCTGTTCGTCAATCAGAGGACGTCGCAACGTGGCGTAGTCTTTCGACAACAGTTCCGTCATCGGAATCTTTACAAAGTTCGGATCGCCGTAATAGCGATCGCGGTCAGCCAATCCGAGTTTGAGTGCTTCGGCGAGCGTGTGAATGTAGGTTGGCGAGTTATGGCCCATTTTCTTCAGGTCGAAACCTTCGAGCATGTTGAGGGTTTCGAGAAGTGCCGGGCCTTGGGTCCAGAAGCCGGCTTTGTAGACCTGATAACCGCGGTAATCAGTTTCGACTGGCTGGCCCACTTTCGCAGAGAAGCGAGCAAAATCTTCCGCGGCTATCAAGCCGCCGTTGGCCTGCATGTAGTCGCCGATGCGGCGCGCTATGGGCCCACGATAGAAGTAGTCGCGCGCGGCCATTAATCCGGCATGACGATTGTTCCGCATGCCCTTGGAGCCGAGCCGTTCCGCGCGCACGATCTCGCGCAAGGTGCGAGCCAGATCGGCCTGAACGAAAACATCGCCGGGCTTTGGCACCTCGCCGCCGGGCAGGAAGATCCGTTTTGCGTCAGCCCATTGCGAAAAGACGGGCGCCCTGGATCTGATGTAATTCACCCTCAATTCGTCGAGCGGAAAACCATCAGCCAGTTCGATTGCCGGCTGCATTACTTCGGCCAGTGATTTGGTCCCAAATTGGTCCAGCGCAGTTACGCACGCATCGAGAACCGCAGGCACAGTTGCCGACAATGGACCCGTCGAAGGTATCAGCCCGCCTCTTCTCGCGCCTGGTTGAGTGGTCTGACCAGGACCCGTTAACGACGGCGCCTGGTCCCGGTTGACGAAGAACTCACGGGTGGCTTTCATCGGCGCCTGGCCCATTCCTTCAATCACCACCACCTTCTGACCCTTCAACTTGATCAGAATCGGCACTTCACCGCCAAACGAAAAGTGAGAGAACTCAATGACCGAAGCCGCCAGGATCGTTGCCACGCCAGCGTCGACAGCGTTGCCACCTTTTTGCAGAATTCTCAAGCCCGCTTCGACTGAAAGCGGCTGTCCACCCGCAACCACGCCGCGTTTACCGCGAACTACTGGTCTGAAAGTGTCAGCATGCGAAGTTGAGAGAGGCAATCCAGCGAAAACGAACGAGGTTACCAGGCACAAAACGAACAGGTTTCGTTTGTTTATAAACATGGCGGGCCACCTTTCGAGTTTAACTGGCGAATTGTGCCACAAAGGGACACAAAAAGGTTAGCCGCAAAAACAGACAAAAGCACAAAATCAGGCTAAGAAAATTTTCGGTCTTTTGTGGTTCTTTGCGGCTTGATAAGATGGCGAGCAGACAAAAAGAGAGGGCGCTGACCTCCCCCAAGACCAGCGCCCTTGCCTTTATCTCAGTTCTCCCATGGAGAATTAACGACGGGGCAGATACTAACCGCCTCTCGCCTAATGTAGGTTGCATATGTCTTGTAAACACTTTACGAGGTTGTGACAAAAGTTTCTCGAACCAGCACAATTAGCGCACAACTATCGATGTTCGGAGATCATGAAGCGAGGTTGGACATTGGCTAATTCACCGAAGATTGCGCCCTATGGCTCCTGGAAGTCACCAATTACTTCTGATCTGATCGTCGAAGGATCGGTGGGTCTTGGTCAGCCGTCGTTTGATGGCGATGACATTTATTGGCTTGAATTGCGCCCGAAAGAGGGTGGCCGCAATGTCATCGTGAAGAGATCTCCGACCGGCGCTTGTGCTGATGTAAACCAACCACCTTTCAATGCGCGCACCAAGGTCCATGAATACGGCGGTGGCGATTATCTGATCAGCGGGGGAGTCGCGTACTTCTCAAACTTCCTGGACCAACGACTTTATCGCCAGGAGGGCTCGGCCGCGCCCGAAGCGCTGACGGGCGAAGGCGATGTGCGTTATGCGGACGCCCGTATGGACCACGCGCGACAACGCGTCATCTGCGTGCGTGAGGACCACCGGACCGAGGGTTCAGAAGCCGTTAACTCGATCGTTGCGGTTGACGTACGGTCCACTGGCGACTTCGGTTCCGTGCTGGTTGAAGGAAACGATTTTTATTCGTCGCCGAGACTCAGCCCCGATGGAAGTCAATTGGCATGGCTCACGTGGAACCACCCAAATATGCCGTGGGATGGCTGTGAACTGTGGGTCGGCGAGTTTGGCGAGGACGGCAAACTGGCTTCGACGAGATGGGTGGCAGGCGGTTCGGCGGAATCGATCTTCCAGCCCGAATGGTCACCTGACGGCGTGCTGTACTTCGCTTCGGATCGAAGTGGTTGGTGGAACCTCGAAAGAATTACGGCCGACGGCGGCATCGAAAATGTCTTCCAGTCGAAAGCTGAACTGGGTATGCCGCAGTGGGTGTTTGGCATGTCGTCTTACGCGTTTGCGTCGGCGGAGACGATCGTTTGCAGTCATATCGATCAGGGTGTTTCCACTTTTGCCGTCTTTGACATAACTTCCGGAAAGCTGACGCCGGTCGATTGTCCTTATACCGACATACAATACCTGCGAGCCGCGAATGGACAGGCCGTTTTTCGCGGCGGTTCGCCGACCGATGTGGTCTCGATCGTGAAGTACGATCTCGCGACGCGCCAATTTCAGACGCTGCGCCGGTCAAACGACCGGGAAACTTACCCGCAGTATTTCTCGGTGCCGCGCGCGATCGAGTTTCCTACCGAAGGTGGACTGACGGCCCACGGTTTCTTTTATCCGCCGCAAAATCCTGATTACCGTGCGCCTGACAACGAAAAGCCGCCGTTGATTGTGAAGAGTCACGGCGGACCGACGGCTGCCGCTTCAACGGCGCTGAGTCTTTCAGTTCAGTATTGGACCAGCAGGGGATTCGCCGTACTCGACGTCAACTACGGCGGCAGTTCCGGTTATGGACGGCAGTATCGGGAGCGTCTCAACAGAAAGTGGGGCATCGTCGACGTCGACGACTGTGTTAACGGCGCACGCTATCTCGCCGAGAGAGGCGAAGTGGATGGCGAGCGACTGATCATCACCGGCGGCAGCGCCGGTGGTTACACGACGCTATGTGCGCTGACGTTTCGTAACACGTTCAAAGCCGGCGCCAGTCACTTCGGGATCAGCAACGCGGAATCGATGGCGCGCGACACTCACAAGTACGAGTCGCAGTACCTGACCGGGTTACTTGGTCCATATCCGAAGCGCAAGGACATCTATTACGAACGTTCGCCGATCAACTTTCCCGAGCGGCTGTCGTGTCCGGTGATCTTTTTTCAGGGACTCGAGGACAAGGTTGTGCCGGCGGATCAGGCGGAGACAATGGTTGAAGCGATCAGAGCAAAAGGAATTCCGGTGGCGTACGTCGCGTTTGCCGGCGAGCAGCACGGGTTTCGGCAAGCAAAGAACATCAAGCAAGCTCTCGACGCCGAGCTTTACTTCTATTCGCGGGTTTTTGGTTTCGAACTCGCCGAGCCAGTCGAATCCGTCGAGATCGAGAATTTAAGATCCGGTCGTGGTTAATTGATCGGTGGATCCGAAGCAGTGGCGGCGGCGCCGCCGCGGTCACCACCTCGCAGCACGTGCGACTGGTCCATAAAGAACGACTTGTTTCCCGTTTTGCCATACTCTACCGGGACCGCCGACACTTCATACTTGTCACCAGTCAATATTAAGTCGAACTTGTAACCGGAGTTTTCCAGCATCTGCTTCGGCAATAAGTTCTCCGCGAATAATTGTTCGAGCGTGCCGTAGTTATTACCGCCCTTCGCGTCTTTATACCGATCTTCGGCTCCGGCGATCATGTACATCAATCCGATTACCATGCGCTCCTTTTGCACGTCTGGAGGTGGATTCATTTCGCCCGAGATACCGCCCGCGGCCATCAAGACAAGGCTCTTCGGCAAGTGCATTTCGTGCAATGGTCCCAGTCCTTCGTTCGAAAGTGAATAAGTGATGGGCTGGGCCAACATGCTGACGCGCGCCAGAAACGCACGTGTCTGATCGCTCATCAACGTGTTTGGTTGGGCGATCCAGGTGCGATAACTCTCCATCAGCGCCGGAGAGATATAAACCTGACCGTGCAACTGTCGCGGTTGCCAGCGCGTGTAGTTTTTGAAATTCACATCGCTCGAAAGTGTTTCGTGCTTCAGGTAAGAGTCGACCGCGTGACGTGTGGTCGCCGGATCGGCTGAAAGCACGAGAAAGTTGCCGATGAATGCATAAGCAAAGGCGTTGGCGAAAGAGACGAGTTCTGTGTCCTCGCGGCGTTCTGTTTGTGCGAGCGAACTCGCGCCTTTGAAGCCGAGTGCGTCGACAACTTTCGGCATCAGAGTGCGTAGCGCTTCCTTGTCTTTTACCGAGAGGACCAGGATCGGCGAGGCTTCGTTCGCGGTTTCCTCTTTTCCTGACTTCTCTGGTGCAGGTAGTTGCGGCGCCATCGGGCCGCCCAGTCCGATGCCGCCAATGTTCATTCCATTCATCGGCAAAGCAAGCGCGACTTCAGAACCAAGCAAGGGCAGTAGCTCGTCTTTGAGATTCATCTTCAAACGATTCTCGATAACGGCGAACGGCGACTCCCATTCGGTTTTATGAACCGTCACCATCTGGCCGCGGCTGACCGTGTACTCAGACGGAGGTTGCGGCTTGACCATCTCCGTATAAATCTGCGGCAGATCGAGCGACAGCATTACAAACACGTCAGTGTTTGCCGGGAGAATGTTCGGTGAGTCAGGCGCGATCGGCGCGCCTGTAGCCACTCGGGGCCAAAACGGAATTGCATTGTTCTTTTCGCCGGGCGCATTCAGAAGTAACGCGCGTAAGTCAAACGATTCGCCTTCAAACGACAGCGCGAGAGCAATAGCATCGGGCAAGTCTGTCTCGCCGCCGAAGAATGAAGTGCCGATCGTCGATAAGGAGTTGAGGACCGGATCCGGTGTCGGCGCTTCTTTCGCCGGCTCGGGCGATGCAGACGCCGCGGCAGCGGCCTCAAGCGCAAGCAAATCTTCGCCGGCAACTGCTTTTTCCTGTTCGGTCAGTTTCAGTTTTTCCGGGCCACTATCGGGTCCGGACTTTTTCGCTTCCTCGACCGCTTCACGTTTTACTTGCTCCACTTCCGCAGTGCGCGATCCTTCAAGCTGTTTGCGACGTTCTTCGTCCTGCCGCTCCATCGCCTTCACGTCGATGAAAACGAAGATTGGTTCGGAGCTGAATCTACTGCGCGCTGCACGGAAGTTGACGTCCTCGGTTAGCAGTTTGCTTCCGGCCGGCTTCAGTTGTTTCATGGTCCAGGGTTTGGGAGTGATCAGGACCAGCGAGCCCATACGCTGCAAGTGGAAACTGGGTTCAGGAGGTTTCGGTTTCTCGGTTGCTGTCTTCGGTGATGGTTCCGGCGTTGAAGTTGGGAACACGCTGGGCAGGAACTCATTCAATGGAGTGGCAAACTTCGCCGCTTCTTCTGCGGAGGCGAATTCAATCGCGACGATGGTTTCAGGAGCGGCTCTATTTGTCGCCGGCCAGGCCGCGACGAGCAGACGCGACGTCATCACGTCATCTGCATGCGCATTTAGCCATTTCACGATCGAGCGGAACTCTCTCGGTGGACCGGCAAGCTTCAGAATCGGCTCGAGCAGATCGTTCAGCGCGTTCGAGCGAATCAACTGACCGGCGCCTCTCACTTCGCCGTAGATTACGTAAGAGTCTGCGGGCAGCAAGTTGTCGAACGTGGGCGCCGGTGTGGGAGCAGCCGCCGGTTTTGGTTGAGGCTTTGCGGGCGCAGGGCGTTTTTGTTGTGCGTGTGTTTGAATCGTGAGGCTGGTTGCGAACAGGAGCACGAAGGCGAAGGCGCGGGTAATGACTTTCATAACTTGAACACTATAGCGCCGTTCCACCGGTCTTTTCCAAGGTTTTGTGATTACCCATTTGATGGGGATTGCTAAGTTGAGCGATGGTCCAACCACAGCTTTGGATTATCAGACGGGGCCAGCCGCGCTGTGAATGCGTGAATTCGTCGCGTCCCGATTTGTGAATACGCGATTAATAGCAGCGTGAGATCAGGTTTAGGTCCGCGTGTCGGTTCGGTTTTCGCACCGTACGAGCAAATGTGGTTAGGCACAAAAGAGTACAAAAGCGAACCGTCAAGCGACGGATACTTTCGGCATAAAAATATGACCTTGATTGGGCCAACATTCCAGGAAAAAGAATGTTGCAAATTCCAGCGCTCGCGGGTAGATTGATTCGGTTGCTTACAAGGTAGTGTGCTCTCCCGACTAGGGGGAATCCCTGCCTTCACCATTGCGGGGGAGGATGAAACAGTGCCGACCGGAACTTGCCCTGAATGCGATGCTGATGTCCACGTGGATCTGGACACCGATAAGGGCGAAATAGTCTCATGTGAAGAGTGTGGAACGGATCTCGAAGTGGTAGGACTCGATCCTGTCGAGTTGGACATCGTGGAAGAGGAGAGTTACGACGAAGACGAGGACGAAGACGAATACTGACCAATCACCTGCTTGCCGCTCGATACTCAGAGCGGCTCTGTCTCAGAGTTAAACCATGTGGGCCCTCAACCCTGATCGTGTGTAATTGCCCATCACGCCGTTTTTCTTCAGGTGGATAAAAGGCCAGCACGTACGCGGAACTCACTTCTTCGGCCAACGCTCGAAACAATGGCGCATAGTCTTTTTCGTTTGCATAGACGTTGCGTCCGCCAGTTGATTCGGCTAAACCACTCACGTCGAGAGGAGTCGGGAGTGGTGTTTGTGCTGACGAGGCCATCACTCGTGAATACGAAGGCAAGGTGACCACAAAGACGCTCACGTCAGCAGCGTTGGCGCGCTCGATCACCGTTTTCGGCGCCACGACGTCACCTACCGGAAAACCGTCGGTCACGACCATCACCGCCCGTTTCATCAAACGCTTCTCACGTGTGCGCGGCGCGCTTCGCACCAGCATCCGGATCGCATCGTCGACGGCGTCGTACGTGTGCGTCGACAATCCATTTGGCGAATCGCGAGCAATCCGTTCGAGCGAGTCATCCAGTTTATCGGGATCCGAAGTAAATTTCTGGACGGTCTTCACGCGCATGCCGAAGGTCATCACGGCATAGACCACCGGATGTTTCGCGAGGTGGCTTGAAAACGATTGTAAGGCGTGGCGCAGTCGCTGGATCTCTTCCGCCGTCATGCTACCGGAAACGTCCAGAGCGAAAACGATGGCGAGTGGTCGTGCTTCACCTTCTCGCTGCTCGATTTGAAAGAAGGAAACTGGTTGTTCAACGCCGTCAGAAAAGACTTTGAAGTCTTCCTGGCGCAGGTTGCGAATGGGACGACCTTCGGCGTCCATGGCGGTCACATCCACTGAAACCAGGTCAGTATCGAACCGCAGCACTTCGTCAGGTTCCTGCTCTTTGGGGAATACTTTGCGTGGTCGTTGAGGCGGAGGACCCGGATCCTGATTTTGCGGCACACCGGGTGCGGCAAGCGCGATGAGTAGCAGGAGAGGAAGCGATAGTTGCGCTATAAAAGCCGCGCGTCGTTTAGGCATTACATTCTTTCCTGGGGCTGCCGCTCAGGATTATACGGGCGCGACCTGCGGAAGCAAACGGTGATATGATCCTGAGCGTCTAAATCCGGAATCTGTCCCACTATTACGTGAAGGATTGCCTATGAGGTTCAAGAAAAGTCTTTTCGTGCTCGCCATATTGCTCGTCGCGACCGGCATCGCAACGGCTCAGGACAAAACGCTTGGCGGGATTAAGGGCAAGGTTCGCGTCGAAACGGGCACTCCGGGCGGCGTGACGGTCATCGTTAGACGTGGAGACAAGGAAGTCTCTCGTGGGACGACCGAGAAAAATGGCGACTTCTTGATCGGCCGTCTGACGCCGGGAGTTTATGGCCTGACGTTTCGCAAACCGGGTTTGAGCATCGGAACGATCGAGGACGTCGAGGTGAAAGCCGGCAAAACGCGCTCACTTGGAGATCGTTTGATATTGACGATCGATGAAGGTTCGATAGCGTTTCTCAGTGGCAGCGTGTTCAGTGCGACAGGACGCAGCGTACCGAATGCGAAGGTCGAGTTAGCCAGGATTCAGGACGACGGAAGCACGAAGAAGATCGATGGACGAGTGACGACCGAGACTGGATCGTTCAAGTTTCGTTTGTCGCCGGAACCGGGCAAGTATCGCGTGAGTGTAAAGACAGATGGCGCGGAGCCGGTGACCAAGGACGTTGAGATTGACGGCGCCGCCATTTATCGCGTGGCGTTGAATCTGCCGCCAAAGCCGTGATGGAAGAGAAGCGTGAAGAATTCCTGACTGCGAAACAGCTTGCCGCGTTTCTTCAGGTTAGCGAATCGACGGTGCGGCGGCTGGCGGCGAAGCGTCGCATTCCCTCAGTCCGACTAACTCCGCGAATTATTCGTTTTCATCTGGATGCGGTTCGTGAAGCTCTCGAAGTTCCTCGGTATCGCATTCGTCACGGCGAATACACTGAGCGTGTCGATGACGCGCAGTTGAGCTTTGACGATCTACTTCTGACCTAAGACTCACTTGCCACGCCGCGGCGCGTTGAACTCGACCCACTTATCGTTCTGCTTGACGTAAATGCGTGGCGCTCGAATCGTGAAGCCTTTCGCAAATCCTGGATTCGCCGCCAGAAACTTTTTAACTGTGGATTGATCGCCGGTCGCTACCCGCCACTTTCCAGCTTCGCGCAGTAGATACTGCTGCACCACAATCTTTCCTTCTGCCTGGATCGGATTCACCACTCGTCCGTAGAGCACCGTATCGACGACGGCGAGATTTCCCATTACCTTGATCGCGCCGACGTCCATGCGATCGAGTTGATAGAAATCCTGCGCGCGCTGGAGTGCGTTTACGAAACGATCGCGCGACATGCGATTACGTGAAGCCCCGGGCAGGGAATCGTAAAGCGCCTCGTAGTTGCGCGACTTCAACTGTTCGAACACGCTTTGCACCGTAGCGCGAACGTCAGCTTGATCCGACGCTCTCACCAAACCGGATAAGACTGTGATCGTTAGAATCGCCGCTGCGATATTACGAATGTACTTCTTCATCTGCCTCGTCATCGTCCTGCGTCTGTTCTTCTTCCTTATCCAACGTCTCGCGAATGTGTTGTCGGTAATTGAGAAACCAGCAGACAGCGCCGCTGGCCGCGGCCACAAACGCATTTTCGTAGTTTCCGCGGACCACCAGAAGTATCGCAATCACGCCACCGGCGCCCGCCATGATCATCCAGAACGTCTTCACTTGATATTTACCGGCACCAGCACATCGAGCGTGCCGGGAGCGTAACAAACCTGGTCGTCACATGCCTGGACGCTCAATTTGGCGGAAAGGTTGTGTTTGCCCGGCTTGGCTGTTTTGTCTGCTTTGAGTCGCGCTTTGAGAAGGGTTTGGCCTTCGTAAACTGCTAACGGCTTCTCAGCGAACGGGAACTGCTTTACGAGCGGATCGGGGTACTTGATGAACTCGACTGAGATACCTTCGGCCGGCTGCAGCTCGAGTTGGGTGGCTTTGAGATATGGGAACGTCGGCGGGTTAGCGTTGACGTGATAGCCGTTGGTGATCTGAAGTGTAACGGGCACCTCGCCTGATTCGCCTGCGGCGATCGTCGTTTCCGAAGGCGTCGCTTTCACCACGTCGACTGAGTTGATGTGCTTTGGTTCATTCGCGTTTGCGGCGGTGGGGTTGTTCGTCGGCGCCTTCGCGCACGCAGCTCCGAGGCAACAAAAAACAAGCAGCCATAAAAAGGTCTTCATTATTTTTCAGCGGCCCTCTGCATTTTCGATTGCAGTTTAACGCAGAAAGCGCATCAGTGTTATCCGTGTTATAGGGTTCTCTAATTTGCCAGCCACTGGCCAGGAAGCAAAAACTGCCGTTTCGTCAAGAACCCTTTCGCTGCCAAAACTTTTTCCGCTTCGGCGTCGCTGTCCCGCGCAATGCGGCGAGTACCTCGCGCACTTTTGCGGCGTTGGGATCTTCGATCTGCTCGTAAATCGTGAGTGAGTGTTCAGCGTGTTTGATGGCTTGAGTGCGCTGGCCGAGTTGATTCAACTCCAGACTCATGTTCAAAAGCGCAAGGCTTTCAGAT
>Ga0163163_10006277_pt1 | contig 10374 bp, 12 predicted proteins | sample S65metaG_FD_119766 | JGI IMG/M metagenome (GOLD analysis project Ga0163163, IMG submission 119766) | Switchgrass rhizosphere microbial communities from Kellogg Biological Station, Michigan, USA - S6-5 metaG | ecosystem: Host-associated > Plants > Roots > Rhizosphere > Soil | place: USA... | reverse complement strand
TTCGAGGAATGGTTGGCAGACGACCTGTGTCGGCGGCTGCTCGGCGGATAACCGGAACCCCACCCCTTGTGGTGAACTACCTCGCCAGTTTGCCGATCAGCGTGTCGCCGATGCGCTCGCACAGCTCCTGAGTGTCCTCGAAAACCGCTTGGGCACCGGACTTTTCGAGCTCGCCGCGTGATACGCCGCCGCTGAGCACGGCGATGGTGGGCACGTTGGCGCGATTGCATGCCTCGACGTCCCATACGGTGTCGCCGACGAACACGGCGTGGTCTGCGTCCACCCCGGCGCGCTCCATTGCGACGTCCACGATGTCGGGCTTGGGCTTGGCGGTGTCGACGTCGTTTGACGACGTCACCGCCGACACCAAATCGTCGCTGGCCAGCACCTCACGCAGGATCTCCAGCTCGTCCTCGGGTGCCGACGTCGCCAACACGACCTGCAGGCCGAGCCCGTCGACCGCCCGCAGCAGCTCACGCGCCCCTGGCAGTGGCTGCAACAGCGGCACCGTCTCCTTGTAGTACCGAGAATGCAAGTCCTTCAAGCGCGAGCGGGTGTCCTCGTCGGCATCGTCGGCCAGCGTCTTCACCAGCGTCGAGCCGTCCATTCCGATCGACCGGTGAATCCGCCAGGCCTGCACCTCGACTCCGGCCTCATCGAACGCTCGGTACCACGCCTGCACGTACAGATAATTGGAATCCACCAGCGTGCCGTCGATGTCGAACAGCACAGCCGGCCGGTTGCCTCCCGAGGTCACAACCGATGCCGTTTGGGGGTCGGCGTTTGCGTCCGAACCTGCTGCGTCTCGGCACCTTCGGGGCCATCGAATTCACCCTTGGGGCCCTGATCGTCGCTGCGCTTGGGATCGAGAGCGTCCGCACGCTCCCTGTGTGCCTCCAGCTCTTCGCGAGAGGCGCTCGCGGCGTCGCGATGGTTTCGCGCGGTGTCCTGCAGCCGCGCCGCTTCGGCGGCCTTGACGTCGGCCTCGGCCTGCGGCGCACGTGCCCTAGCCTCGGTCTCGGCGGCGACGGCTTCGCGTTTTTGGACGTGCTCGCTCTTGTGCCCGATTTCCTCACGCAACTGTTCTGCCTGTGCGTGCCTGCGCTTGTTGCGGGCGCTGCGGGCCAGGAACGCCACAAGTGCAATTACTACGATCGCCGCCACCACGGCGACAACGATCCAGATAACAGCGTTGCTATCCACGTCGGCTCCTTCTGTCGGTCGGGCCGCTTCGTGATTGACGAACCCGCTAATTCGCCGGATGCCCTACCGAGCCGACGCCTAAACCGAAATCCCATATCACCGGGCTTGTCAGGGGTAGCCTGACAAGCGTGGTGGCGACGATGTCCGAATTGCGATGTTCCTTCTGCGGCAAGCAGCACACAGAGGTCGGCAAGCTTGTCGCGGGGCCCGGCGTCTATATCTGCGATGAGTGCGTCAATCTGTGCGTCGATGTCATGGCCGAGGCGACGCACACAGCGCCACCGTCGCTGCCCGAGTGGGCCACGCTATCGGATGACGAACTGCTGCAACGTATTCCATTTATCGCGGCGTCAGCGGCCAACATCGAGGCGGGCCTTCGCGATCGTGTTCACGAACTGCGCGAGCGCGGCGTTTCGTGGGCGCGTATCGGCACGGCGCTGGGCATGACCCGCCAGTCGGCGTGGGAGCGGTTCTCCCCAAGGGCTACTTGACGGTCAGCGTGCCGTGCATCGACGGGTGATACTTGCAGTGAAACGCGTAGTCGCCCGGTTCGGTCGGCGCGGTGAGTGTCTTCTGTTCCTTCCCGTCCACCTCGACGTCGAACTTGCCCGCCGTGTCCGAGGTCACGGAATGCTCGGCTGAGTCGTTGTTCTTGATGGTGATCTGGGCGCCGGGCGGCACCGTGATGGGCTGACCGAAGTTCATGTCCGCGATCGTGATGGTCGCTGCGCTTGCTGACGCTGGAGCGCTAGTTGCCTCACTGTTCGCGGTGGCGGTCGCGGTGCCTGACTTGCTTTCGGACGTGCTGTTGCTAGACCCGCCACATGCCGTGGCCAGTGCTGCAACCAGACACATGCCGGCGCAGAACAAACCGAATCTTTTCATTGTGACCCCTCTCGATCGGACCTTCGGGAGAGACACGTATACCCGGTGTATTTAGTTCACATTCGCCTGGGCGTCGAATGGGTCAGAAGTAGCCGTTGGCTGGCGGCCATACCCCGTTGACTGCGTAGTTGCCCGCCGAATAAGCCTTGTAGGCCAACGGATTATGGCTTGCCAGTGTCCTGGCGTTGCGCCAGTGCCGGTCCAGGTTCAGTTTGCGCGCGGTGGCTGATGCTCCCCCGGTTTCGAACAGCCGCTCGGCCGCCGCGAGCGTGAGTCGTTCGGCGACCAGCTGAGCCTTGGCGATCGTGATCGAGAGTTCGGCCAGCGTTTCGGGGTCGGCCTGCCGTCCGGTGTCGACCACTGCGTCGATCGCTGCGGCGGCGGTGAGCACCAGGGCTTCGGCCGCGGCGGCGTTGGCGGCGATATCGCCGACCGCGGCGAGGATGAACGGATCGCCCGACGCGGAGGCGGCCAGCGAATGCGAAGCGGGCCGGGCCCTCTCCCGCACGTATGCGACCGCATCGTCATATACGCCGTGCGCAATGCCCGCTGCCACCGCTGCGAGATAGAGCTGGAGGAAGGCCGTCGAGTGGCCCAGGTGTTTGCCGTCGGAGACCGTGGTCACCTCGAAAGGCTCGACGGCAACGTCGGTGAACCGGGTGCCCCCGCTGGCGGTCAGCCGCTGGCCGAAACCGTCCCAGTCGTCGTAGAGCTCGACGCCGAGTCGGTCGGCAGGCACGATCGCTTGAAGGTCCCTGCCATCGGCGTCCACCGCCGAGACCGCGATCACGTCGGCGAACAGGGTTCCGGTGGAGTAGAACTTGTAGCCGTTGAGCCGCAGCACCCCGCGGGCGTCGGCGAGCAGCGTGGTATCGGAACTGCCGGGGGCCTTGCCGTTCGCGTCGGTGACCGCGTTGCCGAATATCAACCCGGAGTTGACCTTCGGGAACCAGCGCTCACGTTCGGCCTCGATAGCCCTGTTGCTCAGCAACCGTTCCGAGAATCCGTAGTGCGCCCGAAGTGATTGCGCCACATTGGAACTGCCGCGGGCGATCTGGATGACAGCGGTGAACACGTCGCGCGCCGCCCCGCCGGGCCCACCGTAGCGGGCAGGAACCCGCAGGTTCAGCAGCCCGGCGTGGCGCAGTCGTTCGACGGCGCCGTACTGCAGCACGCGTTCGCGCTCGGCGTCGGCGTCCGCGCGGCGCAACTCGTCGACGATTTCGGGCAACCGCGCCAACCGCTCCGCGATCGAGCCGCCCAGCGGCTGAGCGGAAAAAGCGGGGCGGGCCCCGATCGCTTCAAGCGTCATTGATGTCTCCTCTTAACGAAAATGCCGAATGATGTTGTCCGCAAACCGGTCCAGCTCCGCCTCCAGCGGCTGAAACTGCAACATGAACAGCTCGATGCCCGCGTTGTGGAACGCCTCGATGCGTTCGATGACCTGGCTGTAGCTGCCGACCAGACCCGCGAGTGTGCCGCCGTTGGATCCGACGCGACTGGCGCCGGCCAGCACCTTGTACATCTGGGTGTTCGGGTCGGTGCCCGAAGAGATCTCGGGCCGCCGCTCGGCGTCGACCAGTGCCTGCAGATATTCCAGCTCGGCTAGCGCGTCCGCCTCGGTGTCACGTGCGATCACGAAGGCGGACAAGCCGAACCGCAACGGCGCGCGGTCGCGCGGCCGCGCCTGCAAATCGTCGATGAGGTCGATCGTCTCCGGCAGCAGTCGGCCGTTGATGAAGAACACATCGGCATGTCGGGCCGCCAGCACGCGGGCCGGTTCGGACTCGCCGCCGAAGTACACCGGCGGTGCTGGGTCGGGTGTGGGACGGATCAGGGCGGGCCGGCCACCGCGGCCCGCGATGTCCACCTGCTTGCCCGTCCACAGGTCCAGCACCGTTTCGAGCCATTTGCGGGTGTAGTCGTACCGATCGTCGTGATCGGCGGCGTCAAGGCCCAACGCCTCGAGTTCGGGTAGAAACCAGCCGCTGACGACATTGATTGCGAGTCGGCCATCCGAGATGTCGGCGATATTGCCCGCAAGTTTGGCGAACACCAACGGGTTGAGTAACAGCGGCTTGATCGCGCCGATCAACTCGATGCGGCTGGTGGCTTCGGCCAGCGCGGCCAGCGTCGACCACGTCTCGAGTACATCGTCCTCCACATTGCTGGGGTGAATGACGTGCTGCGCCAACAGTGTCGAGTCGAATCCCGCCTGCTCTGCGCGGACCAGCAGATCGCGGTTGCGCCGGTAGCCGGCGTCGGGGGCGTCGGCCGGATGGTCACGCGCGCCGTGGTTTCCGTACACCGGTGCCCACACACCGAACCGCGGGGAGGTCATGAACTGGTCAGGTAGCGATGGCGTTCCCAATCGCTGACGTGGTTCGAGTACTGCTGCCATTCACTGCGGGCGATGGCGGCGAAGTCGCGGACGGACGCTTCGCCGAGAATGTCGAGAATGGTGTCGTCCTGGGTTGCCAGCGCCAGCGCAACACCGAGCGATTCGGGCAACGGGGTGCCGGTGAAATACAGGTTCCCGCCTTCGGATTGCGGCGGCGGACGCCGCGCCTCCAGCCCGGCGACCACCGCCGCCAGCGCAGAGGCCACCAACCAGTACGGGTTGGCATCCGACGCGCCGCTGCGAAGTTCGATGCGGGTTGCGGACGGATCAGCCTCGATCAGCGATCGCACTGCGGCGCTGCGGTTGTCGCGGCTCCATGTCACCGTCGCCGGCGCGAACGAATCGGGCACAAACCGCCGATACGCGTTGACCGAATGCGCCCCGAACACGGTGATGGACGGCAGGTGCTCGAGAAGCCCCGCGATCGCCTGCAACGCCACCGCGTTCTCACTGCCATCGTCTGACGCGAAGGCGGGTTCGCCGTCGCGCCACAGCGAGATGTGCAGATGCTGGGAGCTGCCGGAGTGCTCGGAGAACGGCTTGGCCATGAAGCTGGCGACCTTGCCGTGCCTGCGCGCCACCTCTTTGGCGGCGTACTTCAACCGCGCTGCGTCGTCAGCGGCTTCCAGAGCATCGGTGTAGACCAGGTTGGTCTCTACCTGGCCCGGGCCGTACTCGGTCTGGATGCCCTCCAATCGTGTGAAGGCGCTGAGAGTTTCGTTGAGCTCGGTGAGCAGCGGGTCGAGCGCGTTGGCGTTCTCCAGCGAGTACGCGTGGATGTCATTCTGGAACGGTGTGCCGTCGGCGTTGAGCAGGTAGAACTCCAGCTCGACGCCCACCTTGGCGGTGTAGCCGAGCCCGGCCAGCCGGGTCAGCACCCTCTTGAGCACGGCCCGCGGATCGAGCAGCGACGGATTGCGGTCGTGGGCAACGATATCCGCGATGACGTGACCGACACCGGACCGCCACGGCAGCGGCCGGAATGTGGCGAAGTCGGGCACCGCGAACACGTCGGGATAGCCGCCGTCCCAGTTGGTCACCCCCAACCCGTCGATGACGGTGCCGTCGGCGTTCCAGCCCAGCGAGGCTTCGCAGAACGCGAAGCCGTGTCCCTTCGCGCGGTCGAGGAACTGCCCCGCGGGTATCCGCTTGCCCTGCGCGTGGCCGAACGGATCGCTCCACGCCACCTCGATCTCGGTCAGCGAGCCGTCGGCGAGGACTTGCAGCAGGTCGGTTTGCGTCATGCCGTCACCCGGGTGACCCTGGCACCCACCGCCGCGCCGGCGGCAAACGATCCGACCAGCAGGCCGATGATCACCCACGCGAGAATGCTTGAGCCGCCGACCAAGTCCTTGAGGTTGGCCAGGATCAGGACCAGCGAGCCGACCAGTCCGACGAGTCCCAGCGCCGGTGCGATGCGCACGCGCCACTGCGAATGGCCTCGTCTGTCGCGGCCGAAGAACACCAGCACGGCGACGCTGGTAGCGATCAGCAGCACCACGAATCCGACCGTCGTTGCGCCGGCGAACCAGGTGTAGAACTGCGCGGCCGGGTCGAGTTTGAATACCACCGCAAGAACGACGCTGACCGCGACGACCCCTGAGATCCACAGCGAAGCCTGGTGCGGTGAGCCGTGTTTGGTGTGCGGGTAGCTCAGCGACGCAGGCAGCACGTCTTGTTGCGACAGGGCGAAGACATAGCGCGACGCGACGTTGTGGAACGACAGGATGCAGGCGTACAGGCTGGTGAAGTACAGCACGGTGATGATGTCGTTGCCTGCGACGCCGATGTAGCGCTGCGCGGTGTCGGAGAGGAACGTGCTGCCCGAATCGGTGGCCCGGCTGACGGCGGCCTCGTCGCCCCACCCGGAAACCAGCGCCCAGCTCGTCACGGCGTAGAACACGCCGATCAGGATCAGCGCGGCGTAGGTGGCCCGCGGAATGGTGCGCTCAGGCGTGCGTGCCTCGTCGCGGAAGATCGCGGTTGCCTCGAAACCGACGAAGCTGATCAGCGCGAAGAGCAGACCGATACCGACCGAGCCGCCGGAAATCGCGCCTGGGTTGACGATGCCGGTCGACAGGCCATGGTCGCCGCCCTGCCCGACGATGACGGCGTCGAGCACCAACACGATCGCGATTTCGGCGGTCAGCAGCACGGCAAGCACCCGGCTGGAGAGCTGGATGTTGCGGTAGCCGAGGAACGTCGTCACCGCGAATGCGACTGCGGCGAACAGCCACCACGGCAGCGCAGGGCCGCCGAACAGCTCGACGACGGCGGCGCCCGCAGGGCCGAGTAGGCCGTAGACCCCCGCCTCGATCGCCACATAGCTGACCAGCGCGACGAACGCGATGCCGATGCCTGCCGGAAATCCCAATGCCTTACGCACGTAGGAGAAGAAGGCGCCGGCTTCTTCGACATACGGCGTCAGCGCGGTGAACCCGACGGCGAAAAACAGCAGGATCACGGTCGAGGCGATGAAGGTCGCCGGGAACCCCGCTCCGTTTCCCGAAGCGAGACCGAGCGGCACCACACCGCCGATCACGCCCAGTGGTGCGGCGGCGGCGACGACCATGAACACGATCGCCGCAACGCCGAGGTTGCCCGTCAGCTGGCGCACCGGCGTTGGTGAACGCTCCTCCAAAGTCTCTGGGGTGGTGGTGGTTTCGGACATGGGTGACCGTCCTGTCGGTGGTAGTTGAGCCGACGATAGGGACAACACCATGGGCGACACCACATCTGGAGTCACCGTGAGTCATATGTCGTCACAATTGGACACATTCGCCGGGTTTGCGGGCTGCGCGTGCGTCGGTAGTGTTCGGGCGGTGAGCAGCTCGGTGCGTGCCGTCGGCAGCTTGGGTAAGCGACCGCTGCGGGTTGGTGCCACGCCGGCGCCTCACGCCGAAATCCTGGACTTCGTTCGCGAGCCACTGGCCGCGTTCGACATTGATCTGCAGATCGAGATCTTCGAGAGTTTCGATGAGCCGAACGATCTCCTGGTCGCTGGCCGGTTGCACGCCAACTTCTTCCAATACCTACCGTTTCTTGATGATTTCAACCGTCGCACCGGCAACGGGCTGGTGCCGGTGGCGCCGGTTCACATCGAACCGTTCGGGTTGTATTCCACGACGATTCCCGAGCTGGCTGCGATTCCCGACTACGCCGAGGTTGCGTTGCCCTCGGATCCGGTGAACGTGGAACGGTCGCTGGTGATGCTGGACCAGTTGGGGCTGATCGAGTGCCGGCCTGCGGACCGGGGCCTGGCGAACGTCGGTGACGTGCGGTCCAATCCACGTCGACTGGTGTTCAAGGAGCTGACCAGTTGGCTGCTTGGCGACATGCGCGAGGACTTCGGTACGGGCGGGCGAAGCGGGACGGGCGCAGGTGTGGTGTTCCTGTTCGGCAACCAGGCGATGGAATGGGGTGTCGACACCGGCACCGCGCTGTATTGCGATCGGGGTAACCCCGCGTACGCGGAGTACCTGGTGGCCCGGCCGGACAATTGCCAGAGCTCGGGTGTCCGCGCGCTGGCGGAGGCGCTGAACTGCGAGGCCACCCGCGAGTTCATCACGAACATCTATGCCGGGCAGGTACTGGCGGCGTTCTGAGTTGCGCTCAGCGCGACGTTAACCCTGTCGCCTGCGGTGCCGGATCGCCAGAGTGATCGGGTGTACCAAGCGGCATCGCAGCCCGCACGGCCGTCTGTCGACACCGTCAGGGTGGTGCTGGTGCTCGACGTGCCTGCCCGCTCTGCCGGGTTGCCAAGGCGCACAGCGGAACTGGCGGATGAGTTCGGCCGCTTGATCGTGCAGTCGCTGCCGGGCGTGCGCGCCCACAAGGCGGTGGTGGCGGCTGGCCCGGCGGGGACCCTTCCGTCGGCCGGCCTGACCATCGACAGGGTCAACCGTGAAGTGCGCCTGGACGGCGACCGGCTGCGCCTGACCTATCGCGAGTTCGAGCTGCTGTGCTATTTGGCGGGGTCGCCGCGGCGGCCGGTGTCACGCGCCGAGCTGATGCGCGAGGTATGGCAAGACAGGGCGCCCGGTGGCGAGGTTTCGCTTCGCACCATCGACACTCATGTCCGGCGGCTGCGAGCCAAGCTGGGCCGGTACGCGCGGGTGCTGACCACCATCCGCGGTCGGGGCTATCGGTTCGACCCTGCGCCAGGCGTGCGATACCTCGCCGCCTGACGATTACAGGGTTGCGGTCAGCGGGCCCATCGGCCGACAGACCGGTTGCGGCGGGTTGCCGGTGTTCGCGCAGCCCCGTCCTGTCGCGATGTACGTCGCACCCGGCCGGTACGGCTGGTAGAACACCTGCGCGGTCAGAATCCCGTTCTGCTGTGCGCATTGGCCGGGGCCGTCGCTGCCCTGCAGCTGCACGCACGCCACGGTCATGTACCCGACCGACTGGTCACAAGCCGCGAGCGAGAGTGTCGCGGTCACCGCGGTGCCGCTGCCGAGCGGAGCAACGTGCGGCGGCGACAGCGTGTACTGGCACGGCGGCTGGCTCGGTTCGGCGGTCGCGGCCGGTGCGATGCCCGCGAAACCCACCGTCACTGCGGCGAACAGGGCCATCGGCAACCGGAACATGTCTGGATGGTAGTTCACCGCAGGTGCCGTTCATCGATGATGAACAGACACAGTGTGACCGCAAGGAATCCCGCAGGCAGCCAGATCGCGTGCACGCCCCACGCCCGGCTGGCGAACGCGCCGATCAGCGCCCCTGCGGCGAACGCAACGATCAGCGTGCCGTACACGCCGAATGCCCGGCGCGACTCCGCGTGTTTCTCGACGAAGCCGTCGTATCCGGCCTCGACGAACCGCATCAGATTGCCGGTCGTGGCCACGGGCAGATAGACGAGTTCACCGACGTTGCGGAACAGGCCGATCTGCATGGCGGCGAGAAACGAGATCGGCACGGTGACGTAGCTGTGCGGGACCGACGGCGGAACGAAGCCGATCACCGCGAGGGCGACGACCTGGACCGCCATCGTCCACACCAGCGGGCGTGCGACGAAGCGATCCGCACGGCCCGACTTGATATGCGACGCCAACCCGACGCCCGCGATGAACGCCAACAGCGGCCAGACGTGGGCGAGCGCCAAGGTCCACTCCCGCTTCGAGGTGTCGATAGCGCCGAAGATCACGTTGGCGGTCTGCACGTTGGCGAACACGCCGCCGCGCGCAAGGTAGGTGTGTGCGTCGAGGAAACCGTTGGCCAGTGTCAGCAGCAGGGCGAACCACAGGCTTCTCGCGCGCTCGGTGTCCGCGGCCATCCGGCCAAAGTAGCGCTAGCTTGCGCCTAATGCGCTGAGCATGCCCGCCGCCGACCGGGGCCAGGTGAACTGTTCGGCGCGCCGGCGTGCGCTGTCACGGCGCAGCCCTTCGGGCCTGCTGATGATCGAGGTGACGGCGCTGGCGATGGCGTCGGGATCGTTGTCCGCGGTGGCGCCGCTGTCGGTGGTCAGGATTTCGGCGAGCGCCGATGTGCGAGACACCACCGCCGGTGTACCGGAAGCAAGCGCTTCCAGCGCCGCCAGGCCGAATGTTTCGTGCGGCCCCGGTGCGAGCGCGACGTCGGCGGTGGCCAGGATGGTCGCGACGGTGTCGCGGCAGCCGATGAAGCCGGTGAAGTCGACGGGCAGACCGACGGCCTGGCGCTCGAGTCTCGCACGCATCGGACCCTCACCGACCACGACAAGCCTGGCGTCGACTCCTGAATCACGCAGTGCGGCAACGGTATCGATGCTGCGGTGGGCATGCTTTTCCACCGAAAGCCGTCCGCAGTGCACCAGCAGCGTCTGGTCGGGTTCCGCCCAGCGCTGCCGGAGATCGGCTGAATGTCTGCGGGGATGGAACTGATCGAGGTCGACGCCGAGTGGCACG
>Ga0163163_10006275_pt1 | contig 10376 bp, 14 predicted proteins | sample S65metaG_FD_119766 | JGI IMG/M metagenome (GOLD analysis project Ga0163163, IMG submission 119766) | Switchgrass rhizosphere microbial communities from Kellogg Biological Station, Michigan, USA - S6-5 metaG | ecosystem: Host-associated > Plants > Roots > Rhizosphere > Soil | place: USA... | reverse complement strand
TGCGCGTCCTCCACAAATCCCGCGGACGTGATGGAAAGCGTCGGCCGGCCGCGCTTCTCAAGCAGGCTCATGTCACGCACGAGCCATGAAGTGCAACTCCCTCAATCGGCGGTCGTTCCGATGATCGCGTCGCATTCGCGCGCCATCGCCTCTATCTGCGGTGCGCTGGCGTGCCGCATCTGTGAACCGAACTCGCCGTAGTAGTCCTTGAACTTCACTCCCGGGTAGCTTCGGCCGATATTGTGCTTCAGGCGCTCCAGCGCGATCCCGCCATGCGCCTTTCCGTTCCAGAACAGGCCGATGGTCTTTCCCGCCAGCCCTTCCAGGCGTTGAGCGGGCGGAAACGTTTCGACGTCCTGTCCGCCACCCGATTTTTGGGCGATCGGATTGACGATTTCAAGCGATGCCGCGCTGCTTTCTTTTCCAGACATGACGTCCCTCACGATTTATTCAATTGTCTTCGCCGCCGTGAAGCGATGAAGTTGCGCATCGGGTTGGCGGATGGCCTCGAAGTATTCCGATTCGCACTGCGTTTTGGGGGGGCGCTGCTTTCGTTCGCCGCCGCCGGGTGCCGGTCCTAGTCCGCCCTTAGGTTCAGGCGTTTCACCAATGGAACCAACGTCGCCTCTTCATCCCGGAGCCGCTGGGCCATTGCTTCGGGCGTTGTTCCAAGGGAATTAAGTGACAGCTTGCCCAACTGGTCGCGCACGCTTTGCGTCTGCACCGCAGACACGGCCGCCTTGTTGAGCACCGCCACCAGCGCGGGCGGAGTGCCCGCCGGCACGCTGATCCCTGACCAGACCAGCATGGAGGAAGCCTTGGGATAACCGAGCTCTTTCGCACTGGGGACGTCGGGTAAGGCAGGCACTCTTGCCTCACTGAACACCACCAGCGGACGAAGCCTCCCGGCCTTGGCATTGCCAAGTGTTCCGGCCATGGTGGCGGCAAACGCGTCGACCTGCCCGCCCATGAGATCGATCAGCGCCGGCGCCTCGCCCTTGTAAGAGGTGGATACCAGGTCGATTCCCGCCTCGGTTTTGAAGACCTCGACCAGCAGATGCGTGGGCGTGCCGGGCCCGGTATTGGCCGCCGAGAGCTGGCCGGGACGTGCTTTTGCGGCCGCAATAAGGTCCTGGAGCGACTGATACGGCTTGGGCTGGCCGGTGACGAGGACCAGGGCGCCATAGTCCCACAGGATCGACACCGGGGCCAGCTCTTCCGGCTTGTACGGCAAGTCCTTTTGCATTGCCGGCAATGTGACGAGCAATGCCGTGTGCGAAATCAGCATCGTATATCCGTCGGGCGCCGCCTTCGCCACCGCTTGCGCGCCCACGGCGCCTCCGCCTCCGGCGCGATTCTCGACGATCACCGGCTGCTTCAGGGAAGCTTCCATCTCGCGCGCAATCGCCCTGGATGCTCCGTCCATGGTGCCGCCGGGCAAAATCGGGACGATCAGGCGCATGGGATGGTTCGGAAAATTCTGCGCCCCCGCCAATGCGCAGACCGACGAAAACGCCGCCGCCGTCAATACCCTGAGCACGGCGCGCGGTCCGGCGCCATTCGATGAAGAGCGCGCCCGGCGCGCCATAATGCGCTTCATTGTGATCCTCCTCCTATAATTGAAATGCCTCCGTTCAGCGCGCATCAGCCCCGTTTGCGTGCGCTGGCCGCCTAAGAAGGAGGGTCCAGCGCGTTCCGCAGCAGTTCACGGGCTTTGTTGCTACCTGCCACGTAGGAGACGCGCGTGGAAATCTTCCAGACCCCGTTTCTTTTTTCCAGGTCGATCCGGGTGCAGGCCTGCCGCAGGATGTAGCTGCCCGGGCCTTCCTTGTCTTTGACAATCAGGCTGGCGTAGCCGGTGGCGGTGGCTCGCGCACCCTTCATTTCGACGATGAACGGCACCATGACGTGCGCGCATTCGGGAAGAATCGCCTGCTGCCCAGGGCCGGTGACAATATTGCGCACCTCGCTGCCGCGGTAGAAGGTTTGATCGTCGATGTTGACCACACAATCCTCCCAGTGCTGGGCTTGTGTGGCGTCTGCATCCTCGGAATCCACGGCGAAGCAATAGCGCACGATGACATTGCGGACTTCACGCTCGTCTTCAAGCGACTGCAGCCGGGACAGCAGTTCCTCAAACCGAGCTTCAATACCAGCGCCTGGCATGGCCGTCCTTATCGTTCCGACAGAAGAAGTATATATTAGTTATGTAAGATAGTCAATTAACGCAGCAATCTTTGTTTGCGCCATGGCTTGCAGGGAATCGAACCGGGCCATCGCGAAAGACCGTCCGCCGGGCGCCGATCCGGCGACGGCATCTTCTAAAGTCGCTGTGGCGGATCGCGCCCGTTATTCCGCCTTGAAGTTGTTTTTTCTGATGATCTGGCCCCAGTACTCGAAATCGTGCGCAATGGCGTCGGCGAAGCGCTCGGGGGACTGATAGTTCGCATGCACTCCCCCAGCGGTTTCCAGGGTCTTGACGATTGCCGGATCATTCATGGCCGCCTTGAACTCCGTCGACAGGACCGCGATAACCGGCTGCGGGGTGCCGGCCGGAACGGCCATTCCCACTTCCGCACGGCCGACAACGTCGGCATAACCGGATTCAGCCAGCGTAGGCACGTCCGGAAGGGCGGGGTCCCTGTGCTCGGAAACCGACGCCAATGCGCGCAGTTTGCCCGCCTTGACCAGCGGCAACTGCGTCATCGTGCCGACATAAACGGGCACCAGTCCGGAAAGCACATCCGGCAGGGCTGAAGCCAGCCCCTTGTAGGGCACGTACACGAAGTGCGCACCGCTATGTTCCTTCAATTCAGCCATCATGAGGTGGGCCGTGGACCCGTAGCCTGATCCGGTGATCGGCAACTGGGGGACGGTCTTGGAATAGGCGATCAGCTGTTGAATCGTCTTGATGTCCTTCATTCCCGCTGCGTCCGGATTGCTCATGATGAGCAGGGTAGTCTCATACACCTGACCGAGGCTGCTGAAGGTCTTCTTGAAGTCGAAATCGCTGCGGTTCCTGAAATGATAGAAATAGATTCCGGTGCTCGCCACCGCGGCCATTGTGTAGCCGTCGGGCGCGCTGCCTGCAACGTAGTCAAGTCCCAGCGTACCGCCACCGCCGGGGCGATTTTCCACCACGATGGGCTGCTTGAGCTTGTCGGCCATTTTGCCGGTGATTGCCCTGAATATGGGATCAAGGGGACCGCCCGCGGCATAGGGAATAACCAGCTTGATGGGGTGCGATGGGAACGGCTGCTGGGCAATGCTCGGCGTGCTGGCCACGCCCAACAGGAGCATCGACAGAAACAGGGCGCTTCGGGAGCAGAGCTTGGGGATGCCTCTGTTGCTTGCTCGGAACTGGATGTCATTCTTCATCAATGTTTCCCCATGCGGTTCGTTCCCAGGGCCAATGCGCCCGATGCTACGGCCATTGTCTTCGATGACGTCCGTTTGCCATCCTGCAGCGACATTGGGTTCTCCTTTATCGGCATCTCTGCTATTCTTTGGTTGATTATCTAGGTTAACTAGGTTGAGCATCAGCGTCAACGGGCACAAGCGGAATCCGTTTTGCATGCGTGCGAACCGCAGAAACGCATTTGCTGTCGTTCATTTCATGATCGTGAGGAGGAGGAATGTGATGGGAAATTTCGCCAGGTGGATCGGGACAGTGTCGCTGGCCCTCGCGGCAACCACGGTGTTCGCGCAGAGTTGGCCGAGCCGGCCAATCAGAGTCTTGGTCGGTTTTGGCGCGGGCGGGGCCACGGACATCTCGGCTCGCCTTGTGTCCGAAGAGGTGGGCAAGAGGCTGGGCCAACCCCTGGTGATCGAGAACCGGCCGGGCGTGGGTGGGCTGCTCGCGGCCAACGTGGTCAAGACCTCGCCTGCGGACGGGTATACGCTGTTCAGCGGATCGGCTACGGGCTTCACTTCGGTGTTTCTCAAAGACAACCCGATGGATCCCCCCAAGGAACTGCAAGCGGTGTCCCTGCAGGCTCTCGGTGACCAGTTCATGTTCGTGCGTTCGGATCTCGGTGTCAACTCGATCAAGGAGTTTGTCGCCAAGGCCAAGGCCAACAAACTCCGGCACGCAGCAGTCGGGCCGACCCAGCACATCGTGGCCGCCATCATTGCCAAGGAGGCGGGATTTGAATTCGACAACATCCCGTACAAGACCACCGATCAGGTGGTCGCGGCGCTCCTGGCAGGCGATGTCGATTTCGTCACAAACTCCATACCCGGGATGCCGCCGCACCTCCAATCCGGAAAAGTCCGCGCGATCGCGACCATGGGGTCCAGCCGCTCGTCGCTGCAACCCAATGTTCCGACACTGAAGGAACAGGGTGTCAACATGGAGTTTCGCTTCAACCTGGGTTACTGGGCCCCGCTCGGCACGCCGCGCGAGGCCGTGCAGAAGATCGGCGCCGCCGTGGCGGAAGCGGCCAAGGTCCCCAACGTCATCGAGAAAATGGGCGTCATCGGACTAACCCCAGTCGCCTCCACTCCCGAAGGGCTGATCCGGCAGCACAATGCGGAGTTGCAGATCTACGCGGAAGGGGCCAAGTTGACGGGATTCCAGCCTCAATAGCAAGGACTGAACCCCGTGCAACGGGTTGTCAGGTGAAGATCATAGTCTAGACAGTCAAAGGATGATCGGATGGATTTTGCACTGACCCCCGAGCACGAAGCCGTGCGCGAGGCCATCGCGGCCAAGTACCTGGAGCCAAGGCCGGCTTCAAAGCCTGCACGCAAGCCGTGATGACCCACGGCGGCTACGGCTACGCCAAGGAGTACCACGTGGAAAGGTATATGCGCGAGATCATGCTCTCGCGTATCGCGCCGGTGAGCCCGCAGCTCATTCTTTGCTGTATTGCGGAACAGGTGCTGGGGCTGCCCAAGTCGTACTGATGTTGCGCTGACAGGACCGTAGGATGCCCGTTGACAGCCTGTTTTCCGCAGCTTAAGATCACATAGTTAACTATGTAAACCAACCCTAGAAGGGGGCGGCATGAACCTCGAAGTCAGAAATCCAGTGGCCAAGCACGCATTGAAATCGGAGCCGCTCGCTCCGCGGGTAAAGTCGCTGAAGGGACAGACTGTGGCGCTGTGGTGGAATCTTAAGGAGGGCGGGAACATCGCCCTGGAGCGAATCGGCGACGTGCTGGTCGAGCGCTACGGCGTGAACCTCCACAAGGCCTATTCCGGCTACCCGGCGCCCAAAGCGCTTATTGAGTCCACTGCGAACGCCGTCACGGTAGCCATAGGTTCGACCGGGGATTGAGGCTCGTGCACGAGCTGGTTGACTCACGATCTCATCCAGCTCGAACGTCGGCGTGTTCCGACGGTCATGATTGTCTCCAAGAGCTTCGAGGAAGATGCCGAGGCGAGCGCCGTCGCGTTCGGCATGCCGGATCTTCCCTTTGTTGTCGTGCCCCAGACCTTGACCAACCATACCGAGGCCGAAATTGTGGCCATGGCCGATGGTGTGGTCGACGAGATATGCAAGCTGCTGGTGTCGTCCGAGGAGAGCTCCAATCAATTCCTGTCTGAGGCCGCGCCCGAGGTCCTTCAATACGCCGGCACCGACTATGAGACGACGGTGGATGCCTTCCAGGAAGACTTTTTGAGCCGCGGCTGGGGGGACGGTTTCCCGCTCGTGCAACCCACGGAGGCACGGGTCAGGGAAATGCTGAAGGGAACGAGCCACAAACCCGACGAGGTGGTTTGCGTTCTCGAGCCGGGCAACACGCTGGCCACGGTGGAGAAAATCGCGGTCAACGCGGTGATGGCCGGGTGCAAACCCGCATACCTGCCGGTGGTGCTGGCCGCGGTGGAGGCGATGAGCGACCCCAAGTTCGAGTTGCGTATCGTCGCCTGCTCGACGGGCATGCACGCACCGTGCACCATCGTCAACGGGCCGATCGTCAAAAAACTCGGGATCAATTCCGGCCGGGCGGCCCTCGGGCCGGGTGTGCAATCCCGGGCCAATATCGCCATTGGCCGCGCGGTGCGGCTCGTGTTGATGAACGTGGGGCATGCCTACGTCGGTTCCCTCGACCAGGACACGATAGGAACGCCCAACAAGTTCAGCATGTGCATGGCCGAGAACGAGGAGGCGAATCCGTGGATGCCGTTGCATGTGGAGCACGGCTTCAAGCCCGCCGACAGCACCGTGACGATGTTCGGGGTTACCACCCAGCTTGAGTGCATCGACATGGGGAACACCGGCGGGAAAGAACTACTCAAGACATACGCCGGGTCGGTCACGGTCGCGGGCTGGGATGGATTGACGGCCACTTATCGCACATTGCCGCTTCATTGGGGACACATCATGCTCGTGTTCGCCCCTGATCACGCGCGGTTGCTGCATGCAGCGGGGATGTCGAAGGTGGATATTCGCCGCTACATGTTTGAGAATGCGCGCCGGGAGTGGAAGTGGATGGGCAACCTCCTCGCGGGTGACCTCGAGAATCTCAGGCCCGAGTGGGAGGAGTTTGCGAAGGACCCTGAAAAGCCGACGCCACCGGTGCGGGGCGAAGACTACTTCCACATGTGCGTCGTGGGCGCAACCGCGGGCAAGAGTCAGATCCACCTGGGTGCCGGCGTTCCCATAACGCGATCCATCGACAAGTGGATGTAGCCGAGGGGCGCTAAGTCACCAATGAGAACGGAGTGGTAGGGGCCTGCGGGTGCGCCGACCTCGTGAACGGGTAGGCCGCATTGCGGACAACAAGGAGCTGGAATGAAAGTAAGCGAATCTGAAATCCAGGCCCTTCGCGAGAGGTTTCTTCGGGAAGGGCGGCACTGGCGGCCCCTTCAGGAGGGCCTTGCGCGTTTCGACCCGGAATGGCTCGACATTTACGGCGGCATTGCGACCGGGGCTCTGCTGTCCCTGAAGCTGCGGCACCTCATCTGGGTGGCCGTCGACGCGTCGACCACGCATCTTTATGAGACGGGAATCCGCCACCACGCCATCCTGGCCCAAAAGAGCGGGGCGACCCGGGAAGAGATTTTCGAGGCGCTCCAGGTCACGACCGAGGCAATCAGCCTGTCGCCCAAGGCGGCGCTGCCCATCCTTATGGAGGAACTGCACGCCGCCGGCCGCGAGGATGAAATCCGCGTGTCGGCGGCTCTTTCCGACGAACAGAAGAAGATGAAGGAGGATTTCATCAAGACCGTGGGTTGCTGGCCTGCCTGGCTGGAATGGGCCTGCCGCGCCATGCCCGAGTTCGCCGCAGTGTACTGCCGTCTTGCCGCCCGGCCGTACAAGACTGGAACCTTGAGTTCGAAGGAGAGGGCGCTGATTTCGGTCGCGGTATACGCGGCACCCACGACCCTGCACGAGCCCAGCATCCGCGATGCGGTACGGCTGGCCCTGCGTCATGGAGCGACCGGAGGCGAAATCGCCGAGGCGATCTGGCTGGCCAGCGGCATCGGGCTCCATACCATGGCTATCGGGGCTCCCGCTGTGCTCAAAGCGATCGACGGTATCGACATCCCTCAGCTATAGGCGGTAGGATGCGACCGGCCGTTTGAATTCGTTCGGGGCCGTTGCCGCCAGCACCCGGAACCTCAAATGTGTGTTTTCAACTTCCGCTTTTCACCCTTGGTGTCGAATTCGTAGAACGCGTCGGTTCTGTCGACCCCGATAAACAAGTCGCTAATCGGACGTTCGCTCACCACCACCCGGCGCAGGGTGCGCCTGGAGTTCTGGCCGAATGACGCGCGCCCATGCTGAACCGCCAGGGCATCCCACACCAGAAGATCGCCTTCGGCCCAGTTATGCGTGTAGACGTTAGCCGGATCGTACAAGAACCCGAAAAACCGTTGCAGCAATTCCTCGCCCTCTTGCGCAGGGAGCTGATTGATGTGGCTTGTGAAGTATTCGCTGACAAACAGCATAGGGTCGCCGGTTACCGGGTGCACCTTTGAGACGGGATGTGTCGTGCGAGGAAAGGAAGTGGAAGGCAGGGAAGGGTTATGCTCCAGAAGGCGAACGCGGTCGGGCGGGTTCTTGCGCTCCTGCGAATAATCCACGCAATGCACCGCCGACAGGCGATCGGCTTGTTCCCTGAGTTCTGAAGGCAGCTTGGCATAGGCGCTGGTGCAACTCGCCAGCGTGGTGGGAACGCCCGGCCCGCCGATCTCTTGGCCATACAGTGACTGCACGGGCAGTGGCCACTGGGTATACACGTAGTCCTGATGGAAAAGCAGTGGGCCCTGGGCCACTATGGTGTTCGCACGCACGTTAGACACGTAGGAATGGTATGACCCATCACCGTGCTCGTCGCAAACTGTACCGAAATAACCCAGGACTCTGATCTGCGCCTTGTCATCCAAAGCCTGTTTCCGGAACAGCAGTACCTGATGCTTGTGAAGCATGGTGAGCAGCATGTCCTGCTGCGTCGCCGGCAGTTCCCGGGCCAGGTCCAAGCCTTGAACTTCGATTCCGAAATTGTTCGTCAATGGAACTGTTTGCACTCTTTTGCTCCATGAAGTCGTCGCGTTAAGTGGATCGCCGCAGCAGGGTTTGTCCGCTGTGCGCAAGCTCAAGCAGAAGCGGGGCCGGCCGCCACAGCCCATCTTCGTCCTCTCGTGCGAATGATTGAATGGCCTTGACGACGTTCTCCGGACCGCGAAGCTGGGCCTGAAACATCGGCCCGCCCCGGTAGCGCGGAAATCCGTACCGCTGGACGAACAGTACGTCGATCGCGGAAGCCGAGATGTCCGGCTCGGAGGGTAGGCGCCGGGCACCTTCATTGGCCAATGCAAGAATGATCCTGGCGATGATTGCGCCATCACCAATCTGAGTCCCGGAAGGTTGTGTAGGGACGGGCGGCGGATCGTCGAGCAGCAGATGTTGGGCCTGGAGCCACCCGAAGCGGCGCAAGGCTTCCCGGCAGATCCCACGGGCGGTTCCCCTTGAAGCGAGCTTGCCGAGTTCGTCTTTGGCGCGCTTTAGCATGCCCTCGGCAATGTCCTGGGCAAGGCTTTCACTGTCGGGGCGAATGGCGGACGCGCGGGGCCGTTCGGCTGCGAACAGGTAGCGCAGTGCCTTGGACTGGTCCAGCCGTCCCAACTCGTCGAGGGCAATCATCGCGGCCCGGCCTCCCTCCTCGAACGAGGTCAGGGATATCTCCACGCAATCCAGGATGCGAAGTGGTGCGACAAATCCTGGAGCGTCCCCCTCAAGCTTCGCCCGGCGTTCGGCGAACAGCCCCGCAAGATCCTCCCGGTTGTGTCGCGGAGGCAAGTCCCTGACCCTGCGGATAGGCTTGCCTTCGGCCACCATCCTCTCAGCCAGCTCGAGCGCGGCACGCAGGCCTCTGCCATCGCTCACCACGTCGACCAGACCCAGGCCCAACGCCGCTTGGCCGGAAACGGAGTCCCCCAGCAACAGCATGTCCAGGGCCTGCGGGAGAGGCACAAGCCTGGGTAGACGCTGAACGCCGCCGCCGGCGGCGAGAATGCCCAGCTTTACCTCCGGAAGGCCCAGTTTGGCGTTTGAGTGCGCCACCCGGTAATGGCAAGCCAGTGCAAGTTCGAGTCCGCCCCCGAGCGCCAGGCCGCCGACGGCAGCGACCATGGGTTTGCCGATGGCATCCATGATTTCCACCAGGTCGCGAACCATCGGGAATGCACGCACGTCGGGCCCATCGAATTCGCGTATGTCGCCGCCAGCGCTGAAGCTGCGTTCGCCGCCGGTCAGGATGATGGCCGCGATGCCGCTATCGCGCTCGGCTCTCCACAACCCTTCCAAAAGCGCTCTCCGCGAAGCGAGGCAAAGGCCATTTACGGGAGGATTGTCAATGGTGAGGATGGCGAACGGGCCGTTCCGCCCAAAGTGCGTGGTGGCCACGGGTTTGTCTTCAACCCGCTTGAAGCAACTGTCCGCCCCGTTCCGGCTTGGTCGCATCCCCATCGGAGAGCGTCAGGCCGTTGACGAAGACCTGCGCGAGACCGCGTGCGCGGTCCCCGTGTGTCCTCTCGGGGGCGCCGCCGCTGCCATCAACGACCGTGCCGCCGCGGATGACGAGATCGAAGAGGTCGGCGCTCAAACTACGTTACTCCGTTGCCTGGATCAACCGGCGCGCCGTCCTCGATGAGAACAATGGTGCCGGAGGGGCACAGATCCGCGGCCTCGCGGGCGGCAGCCTGGTCTTCCGCCGTCAAAGGATTGGCGTTTAGCAGTTCGACAAACCCCTTGGCGTCCTGTCTGAACAGCGTGGGCGCCGCCATCGCGCACAGCCCCGCGCCCATGCACTTCTTTTTGTCGATGACAATTCGCATTGTGATGACACCTGTTCACCAGGTCACGGGCAATTCGTACAGTCCGTAAGTGATGGATTCATGTTTAAACCGCAGCTTTTCGAAGG
>Ga0163163_10006274_pt1 | contig 10377 bp, 8 predicted proteins | sample S65metaG_FD_119766 | JGI IMG/M metagenome (GOLD analysis project Ga0163163, IMG submission 119766) | Switchgrass rhizosphere microbial communities from Kellogg Biological Station, Michigan, USA - S6-5 metaG | ecosystem: Host-associated > Plants > Roots > Rhizosphere > Soil | place: USA: Michigan... | reverse complement strand
GATGACGCTGATCTTGCCGTCCTGCGCGATCGGCTCGAGCTCGGTGCGATCGGCGCGGCCGATCTTTTCCGCCGGCGCCAGGCCGATCGCCTCGATGCCGTTCGCGCTGCGCAGCAAGGCCGCAACTTCTTCCGGCAACGGCTGGCCGAGGCGCGTTTCCGCGTCGTGCAGCGCCGTGTCGTCGGCGCCGTGCACGTCGGATTTCACGAGCGCGGGGAGCAGTTCGGCGAGTGGCAGCGCATGCGCGGCCTGCGCGAATTGCGCGTGGTCGGCCTGCATCGCCTGCACACGAGCCTGCGACTGTGCAGGGTCGAAATGCGGGCGCAGTGCCAGCAAGAAGAAGGCTACGCCACCAACCGGCACGACCAGCAGTGCGGCCAGCACACCGGCAAGAATCGAACGCTGCCACCAGCGCATCGGCGGCTGGTCCGCGGCGTTCAATACCGCTTCGGCCTGGGTGATGCGCCGCTGCGCTTCGCGCGCCGGGCCGGCGACGCGCTCGAACACGTCGAACACGCGGCGCAGGCGCAGATTGCGCGGCTGAGTTGGTGGTGGAGCGCCCTCGGCCAGCAGCGTTTTGAGCACACGGCCGTTCTGCAACACCATCGGCAGTGTCGTCAGTTGCAGCAGCGCGAGCACGGCGATCGCGCTCATGCCGAGCAGGCTCGCGCCGAGCGCACCGGCTATGCAGGTGACCGCAACGAAACCCGCCTGCACCGTGTGCCAGCGCGGCGGCAGCATCGCCTGCACCACGCGCGCGCCATCGAGCGGTGGAATCGGCAACAGGTTGAGGTAATTGATCACGAGAAACAGTGGCCACGCGTCGCTGACCCAAGCCGCGAGTTCCGGTACGCTCGCCAGTGCCGGCGTCGCCAACATAAAGATCCAGCCGATCACGATACCTGGCAGCGGACCCATCAGGCTCATCCATGCGCGCTTGCTTGCGCTCGGATTCGCTTCCTGCCCGATCGTCACGCCGCCGATCAGTGGCAGCGCGAGCATATGCACGTTGCGATAGCCGAACGCGCGCATCGCCAGGTAATGCCCTAGTTCATGGATGCCGATCACGACGAGCAGGATTACTGCATAACGCGGATTCCACACCAGCGCGCCAAGTCCCGCGAACAGCAGCGCGCTGACGGCGAACAAGATCCATTGCGCGTGCGCCGGCGGTACGCGCTCGCGCATTTTTTCGACGACCGCGGCGAGTCCACTCAAACGCGCGGCGGGCACGGGCGCGGTATCTTTCGGCGGCTTCGGGCGACGCAGAAACGCGCCGAGCATGCGCAGCGCGAAAGCAAAGCGCGGACGTACCATGCCGGCCGGATCGCGCCACAGCGAACCGCGTGCAAGCAGTTGCTCGCGCTGGCGGTTGTGCCATGCGGCGGCGAAGTCGAGCATGGCCGCCGGCTCGGTGAACGCCGGGTCTGGCACCGCGTTGAAACCGGCGAGCCAGCCGCGATGCCCTTCGTAATGCATGCGCAGCGTCGCCGGCGCGACCGATTGTGCCGGCGCATCGGCAGTCGCAGTTACGGCGAAATAGACATCGTAGGCCTGACTGATCGCTACACGGCCGTCGTCGAGGCGCGAAGCGACATAAGCGCTGAGCCGGTTCGGCGCTTTCGCGCTGATCGGCGGCGCCAGGCAAAACACCGCACCATCGCGCGGATGGCGGTACACCGCCTGTAGCTTGAACGTCGTCGCATTGGTCGGTTCGGTGTCGCGCAGATACCACGTCGGGCCCTCGAAGCCGAGCGCGGTCAATTCCTCGTGCGCGCGCTGGAACAAGTCGGACGAGGATGCGGGCGCCGGCGTGCCGGGAGGTAAGGCGCGCGCTGCATGCGCCGGAAAAATCCAGGCGAGGAATGCGCGCAATAGCTGCACGCCAAGCAGCAGCAGGATGGACGCAATCAGTACCGCGATCTGCAACATCGGAGTGCTCGCTATTTTTTGTCGTCTTCGCGTTGCAGGCGCGTGAGTTCGGCCATCACGCCGTCGCGCACCTGCGCATAATGTTCCTTCGTCAGCGCGCGCAGCTCCTCGTCGGTCACGTAACCGATCGACTGGCGATAGCGGTTGCGGGTCTCGCGCTCGGCGTCGCGCACGCGGTCGTACGTGGCGAAATCGGTGACGTTGACGACGCTGATGCCGGGCTCGCGCGCAAGGCGCGATTCGACGCGGCGCCGGTGGGCGGCGAGCTGGGCGTCCGGCGGTGTGTTTTCGGGCATACGCACGGTGTCGAAATGCGCTGGCGGCGTAAACGGATTGCGTTGACCGCTGTTCGATGTATCGATCACGCCGCCGCTGCTGAGCGTCGTCGTGAATTCCAGGATCTGCCGCGGCTGCGGAATTTTTCCAATCAGCACGAGATGCAGCCGTTGCAGCAAGCTGACCTTGAGCTTGGCGCGCACCACGGCAACGGTGGCGCGAATCGCGCCGTCCTGCGTTGTCAGCAACCGGTAGCGCAATCCGTCCGCCGCTTGACCCGCACCGACATCCATGCGGAAGCAGCTGATGTCGCGAAAACCCAGGCCTTCGAGAATCCGCTTCGTGCGCTGCAGGAAACGCCGGTCGCGCCAAGCCACTTCGGACAGCGCAATCGGCACGAGGTCCACCCGCGGCTGATGCGCGAGGCGATAGATCTTCAAGGCGATATTGCGCGCGGCCGCATCCCACGGCTGGGGTTGGGCTTGCATCGGATGGGATCCCCTTCGATCAGAACGAACGGTCGCCATGCCGCACGTTGCGCGCGGACTTTAGCACACGCCGCTGACCGGCTCGATCGCGTGTGGCCTTACACGTCCCCGTCTTGTGCCCAGCCCTCGCCGGTTCCGCGATTGTATACTTTATCGCCCGCCAGGACGTGGCCGGCCGGAATCGATTCCTGCACGGCAAGCTCTGCGTAGATCGGCGTGAAGTCCGGTTCGGTCGCGCGCATGAGCTGTTCGTAGCTGTCGATGACGAAGTAGGTCTTCTGATACGTATCGATGCGGTAGCGCGTACGCATGATGCGATTCAAGTCGAAGCCCAACCGGTTCGGCGCGGCCGATTCCAGGCAGTAGATCGACTCGCCCTTCGAGGAGACGATGCCCGAGCCATAGATGCGCAGGCCGTCATCCTGCTTGATCAGGCCGAATTCGACCGTGTACCAGTATAGGCGCGTGAGATTGACGAGCGCTTCCGGGCCGATGCCATGGGCCTTCACGCCGCCACAGCCGTACGCCTGCATGTAGTCGGCGAAGACCGGATTGAGCAACAGCGGTACATGGCCGAACAGGTCATGGAACAGGTCCGGTTCGCTGATGTAGTCGATCTGCTCGGGTTTGCGGATCCACCAGGTCACCGGGAAGCGGCGGTTGGCGAGGTGATCGAAGAACGTGAGTTCCGGCAGCAGGCCTTCGACGCCGATCAGTTCCCAGCCCGTGGCTTTGCGCAGGACCCGATTCAGATCCTCGAACTTCGGGATCGCATCCGGGGCCATGCCGAATTTCTGCTGATTCTCGATGAATTCGCGCGCGGCACGACCGACGAGGATTTCGCGCTGGCGTTTGAACAGCGTCGCCCACGTCGCGTGATCGACGCTGGTATAGGTATCCCACGGCTGTTCGACCACGGCGGTGGTGTATACCGGCACGGAACCCTTGTCGGTCTGCAGATGTTCGACGCGGCGCGGTTGGGCGTTCATGGTCGCATTCTACACCCGCTCTTTCAGTGCAGCGTTTGCCCGTCGTCGCGGCGCGCGGGAAACGCCACGACGTTGTCGCCGCCAAGCTGCCGGCGCGGGCCCTCCCAGAGCACCGGAACGTCGTGCGGCGCCGGTGGTTCGAGTTCGTCTTCCACAGCGGCGGCTTCTTCCTCTTCCTCCCAGCTGTAGCGTTTGCGCGGGGGTTCCGGATCGAGCTTGCGCAATACGAGCGCCGCGGCGATGCCGGCGAGCGCGCCGAACAAATGGTATTCGAACGAGACGTGTTCCTCGCGCGGCAACACCGACATCAGCATGCCGCCGTAAAGGAAGAACACGAGCAGCGCGATGGCGACACCGAGGCGGTCGCGGCGCAGCAGTCCCATGACGAACAGGAAGAACATCAGGCCATGCGTGATGCCGCTGATGCCTACATGCACCGACGGCCGCGCCCATAGCCACACGCCGAGTCCCGACGCGAGCCAGATCACCGGTAACGCGTAACGCGCCGCGCGCGGGTAGGCGTACAGCATAAGCGCGGCGAGCAGGCCGAGCGGCAGGGTGTTCGACATCAGGTGTTCGAACGAGGCATGCACGAACGGCGCGCTCAGAATACCGATCAAGCCGCGCACGTCGCGTGGACGGACGCCCAGATCGTCCATGTCCCAGCCCAGCGCCCACGCGCCGAGCCAGGCCAGCCAGATGCCGACCACCAGGGCCGCGGCGCCGAGCAGGGCGTAGTACACGCGCGTGCGATCGCGGGCGATGGTGGTGGCAGTCAGTTCGGGAGTACGCGGCGCAATGTCCATGTCCGGATCATTGGGGCGTGAGGGATCAGCGACAAGGCATCTGCGGGGAAACCCCCGTTTTCGGACGGCACACCCGCCAGATAGTGGGGCGCCGTGCTCGGTTTGCGCTCGGGCGCGGGCGTACAGTTGCGCGCATGCAGCTGGACGTGCGCACTACGCTCATGATCGCAGCGGCGCTTGCGCTGCTCGTCGGACTGAGTTTGCGCTATGTACAGCGCGACTATCCCGCTGCGCTGGCGCCGAGCATCCGCCAATGGATGTTCGGCACGCTGACTCTGCCGATCGCCTGGGTGCTTTACGGCTTGCGCGGCGAAGTGAGCGACCTGCTGGCGATCGTTGTCGCCAACACCGTGCTCACCTTCGCCTTGGCCCACCATGTGCAGGCCTTGCGCAGGTTCTGCGGCTATCCGCATCAGCGCACCCTGGTCTATGTCCCAGTCACTGCAATGGCGCTGTGCGAATCGTTTTTTGTATACGTGGCGCCACTGCCGCGCGTGCGCGATTTCATCGCCGCGGCCATCCTGCTCGCACAAATGCTGATGGCGCTTGCGGCGCTGGCCGACTGGAGCCGCCTGCGCCGGCGCAGCTATCGTCTCACCGCTGCGGCGTTTGCTCTGTGCGTGCTCGTACTGGCCGCTCGGATCGTCGGTGTCGCGTTTGTGCCCGAAACCAATGTGTCGGCAGCGGCTGGGCCGATACAGACGCTCATGCTGGGTGTCGCGGTATTCCTGCCGACCGTCGCCAGCTTCGGTTTCGTGCTGATGTGCAGCGATCGCCTGCAGCGCGAACTCGAATACCGGGCCACGATCGACTCGCTCACCGGCATCAGCAACCGCAGCACGCTCGGGCGGCTAGCCACGAAAGCGATCGCGCTGGCGCAGCGTCACGGCCGTCCGCTGGCGCTGCTGATGTTCGACATCGATCACTTCAAACAGGTCAACGACGCGCACGGCCACGAGGCTGGCGATGAAGCCCTGCGCCTGTTCGCTGCGACGGTGCAGGGCGAGCTGCGCGGCGAGGATCTGTTCGGACGGCTTGGTGGCGAAGAGTTCGTCGCCGTGCTGCCTGAGAGCGATCTCGCCGCAGCACTGGCCAGCGCCGAGCGCCTGCGCCTGGAAGTCGAGCGGATCGTCCTCGCGTCGGAGGGTGTTGCCATTCCACTGCGCGTTTCGGTCGGGGTGGCGGCGCTGCGCGCAGGCGAGGATTTCGTCGCGCTGCTGCGCCGCGCGGACCTTGCCATGTACGCAGCCAAGCGCGCCGGGCGCAACTGCGTGCACGGGCCGATCGACGAGCCCGTCGAAGCGAACGTGGCACGGCCGCGCGGGAGCGAGTCGGCTATCATCTGGTGATGACGCGTATTGCCATCCCCACCATCCACCTGAAAATCGAACGCCGCTCGAACCACCCCTGGATTTTCCAGAAGATGGTCGAGAAGCCCGACCCGAAGCCGAAGCCCGGCAGTATCGTCGACATCATCGACCGCGAGGGTGCATTTGCCGGACGTGGCTTCTATAACGGGCATTCGCGCATTGCATTGCGCGTGCTGAGCGCAAATCCCGACGAAGCCGTGGACGATGCGTTCTTTGCGCGCAAGATCGGCGCTGCGGTGCGCTTGCGCCGCGAATTGCTCAAGCTCGACGCCGTCACCGATGCATATCGCGTCGTCCATTCCGAAGGCGACGGCCTGTCAGGGCTCGTCGTCGACCGGTTCGCCAATACGCTGGTGATCGAATATTTCTCGGCCGGGATGTTCAAGCAGCGCGATCTGATCAAGCGCTGCCTGCTCGAACATTTTCCCGATGCGCAGATTTACGCGTTCGCCGAAGATCACGTGCAGAAGCAGGAAAGTTTCGATCTTGCACACCCACCTGCGCCGAAATCCAGTGTGATCCACGAGCATGGCGTGCAATTCCATGCGGCGCCGGGCAGCAAGCATAAGACCGGGTTCTTCGCCGATCAGCGCGACAACCGCAAATATCTGGCTGAGTTTTGCGCCGGCGCGCGCGTGCTCGACCTGTGCTGCAACTCGGGCGGCTTTGGTATTTACGCCAAGACTATCGGCGGCGCGAGCGAAGTCACGGGGGTGGATCTGGATGAGGAAATCCTCGAAATCGCCGAACAGAACGCGCGCCTCAACAAGGCGAAAGTGAAATTCATCCAGGCCGATATTTTTCACTGGCTGCGCGACATTGCCGCCAACCCGGAAAAGCGCTTCGATGTCGTCGTGCTCGATCCGGCGAAGATGACGCGCGATCGGGAGCAGGTGATTCCGGCGCTGAAGAAATACCTCGACATGAACAAGCTCGCGCTCGCGGCGGTCAAGCCGGGCGGGGTTTTCCTAAGCTGCTCGTGCACCGGCCTGGTCAGCGAGGAACAGTTCCTCGACATGTTGCGCCGCGCGGCGTTCTACGCGAATCGCACGCTGCAGGTACTGAAGGTTTCCGGCGCGGGACCGGATCATCCCTGGCAGGCGCATGTGCCGGAATCGCGCTATCTCAAAGCCGCTTTCTGCCGCGTCGAGTGAGTCAACCGTTGGCCGCGGCGCGCGTTGTGATGGTATCCAATTCGCATCCGGGGAGTCGCTGTGCGCTTGTGGCTGTTGCTGTGCACCCTGCTCGGCGCTGATCTGCATGCGGCGCTGGTCTACGATTTCACGCCGGTCACGCAGCAGGTCGACGCGCTGCTGCTCGCCCATCCCGGGATCAACGGTGCCTCATTGATCGTGATCCGCTATGGCGTGGTCATTGATGAGGAGTATTTCGGTAACTACACATCATCGACCCGCATCCCGATTGCCTCGGCCAGCAAATGGCTGGCGGCGATCGCGATTGAACGTCTGGTCGAAAAGCACCAGATGAACTGGAGCGACACGGTCGGCCAGTATTTTCCAAGTGCGTCCGCGGACAAGCAAAGCATCACGCTCGGCCAGTTGTTCAGCCACACGTCGGGCTTGCCAGCGACGGACGCCGCGTGTATCGGCGATCACAGCAACTACACGCTCGATACCTGCGCGCAGCAGATTCTGGCATTGACGCTGCAATACCCGCCGGGCACGGCCTTCGCCTACACAGGCAACGGCATGCAGGTCGGCGGGCGCATGGCAGAGATCGCCAGCGGCAAGTCCTGGGATCAGCTGTTTCAGGACGAAGTGACCACGCAACTCGGCATGGCCCACACCGACTTCAACCCGGTCTCGCTGTTGCCGCCGTATCAAGCCATCCAGAATCCGCAGATCGCCGGTGGCGTGCGTTCGACGCTGCACGACTACGCGAATGTCGTGCAGATGATTGCACAGCGCGGCAGTTGGAACGAAGCGCAGTACCTGCTTGCGGACGACGTCGCCGAAATGCAGAAAGATCAGACCCATGGCGCGCCGGTGATCAGCACCCCCGACCCGCTCGCTTATGGCTACGGTTACGGCGAGTGGCGCAATCGCGTCGACGCGCAGGGCAATGCCGTGCAGGTATCGAGCACCGGCAAGTTTGCCACCTCGCCTTGGGTCGACAACGAGACCGGCGTGGCCGCGGTGTTTCTCGTCTACAGCAATTACAGTGTGCTCGCGAACGATCTGCGCGAGCTGTGGAGCAATGTGCGCGGCGTGGTGGCCGATCCGATTTTCAGTGACGGCTTCGGTCCGTAACTGCGCACGCTTTGGCCGATCACGCTAGACTTGGCGCCGTCGTTTTCGATTCGAGGCGTCCATGAAGAAGGCCAAGACCCCGCGCGTTTCGCTGCGCCAAGCCGAAGACGCCGTGCGCACGCTGCTGGCCTGGGCCGGCGAAGATCCCACGCGCGAAGGTTTGCGCGACACGCCCAAACGCGTTGTCGAGGCCTATCGCGACTGGTTCTCCGGTTATGCGATCGACCCGGCAGCCTACCTGCGCCGCACGTTCGAAGAAGTCGCCGGCTACGACGAGTTGATCGTGCTGCGCGACATCGAGTTCGAATCGTTCTGTGAGCATCACATGGCGCCGATCATCGGCCGCGCGCACGTCGGCTACCTGCCGACCGACAAGGTCGTCGGCATCTCCAAGCTCGCGCGCGTCGTCGATGCGTATGCGCGGCGCTTCCAGGTGCAGGAGAAACTCACCGCGCAGATCGCGCATTGCATCGACGATGTGCTCAAACCACGCGGTGTCGGCGTCGTGATCGACGCCACGCATCAGTGCATGACCACGCGCGGCGTGCACAAGCGCGGCGTGTCGATGATCACGAGCCAGATGCTCGGCACGTTCCGCGAAGACGCGAGGACTCGTTCCGAGTTCCTGCGCTTCGTTGACATCCACGGCGAGAAATAGAGAAAGGGATATTTGTGGAAACCGACAACACCGTCACGCCGGTGCGCAAGGCCGCGCTCGTATTCATCTTCATCACCGTGCTGATCGACATTCTGGCGTTCGGCCTGATCATCCCGGTGCTGCCGCACCTGATCCAGCATTTCCTCGCCGGCGACGTGTCGCGCGCGGCGATCTGGTATGGGTACTTCTCCACCGCGTTCTTCACGATGCAGTTCTTCTTTACGCCGGTGCAGGGGTCGCTATCGGACTGGCTCGGCCGGCGCCCGGTGATCCTGTTGTCGAATCTCGGCCTGGGGCTGGATTTCCTGATGATGTCGCTGGCCAACACGCTGCCGCTGCTGTTCATCGGCCGCATCATCTCCGGCATCACGGCAGCGAGTTTCAGCACGGCGAATGCCTATGTTGCCGACGTGACACCGCCGCAAAAACGCGCGCAGGCGTTCGGCATGATGGGCATGGCGTTCGGCATTGGTTTTGTCGTCGCGCCGGCGATCGGCGGTTTTCTCGGCGAGATCAATCTGCGCCTGCCTTTTTACGTGGCCGTGGTCATGTGTCTGGCGAATTTCACTTACGGCTACTTCGTGCTGCCTGAATCGCTGCCGAAGGAGAAGCGCACGCCGCATTTCGACTGGGCGCACGCGAACCCGTTTGGCGCGCTGAAACTGCTGCGCCGCTACCCGCAGGTGCTCGGCCTCGTCGGTGTATTGTTCCTGATGGCACTGGCGCACATGGTCTATCCGACCACGTTCGTGCTGTATGCCGACTACCGTTTTCACTGGGGCCCGCAGATGGTCGGCTATACGCTGGCGCTGGTCGGCGTCCTCGCGGCGATCGTGCAAGGCGGGCTGATCAAGAAGATCGTCGGCGTGCTCGGCGAGCGTCATGCGCTGCTGTTCGGCCTGGCCTGCGGCACGCTCGGCTTCGCGCTGTATGCGCTCGCGCCGAGCGGCTATTGGTTCTGGGCCGCGATGCCAGTCGCCGCGTTATGGGGTATCGCGCAGCCGGCAGCGCAGGCGATCATGACGCACCACGTCGATCCGCGCGAACAAGGCCGCCTGCAGGGCGCCGTTGCGAGTCTGTCGAGCATCGCCGGTATCCTCGCGCCGACGTTGTTCACGCGTGTATTCGCGGCGGTCACGCATTCCAATCACCACGACGACGCCTGGGCCGGAGCAACGTTCTGGTGTGCCTCGGCGATGGTCGGCGCGGCCTGGGTGCTGGCGTGGTACACGGTCGCGCATTTGCCCAAAGCGGCAGATGCGGGAACGCCGCCAGCGGAGTCGACCGTCACTTCCGAAATCATCGCGGGCGCGAGCGAACTGGGGCCGCCGGCCGATGAGAGCCAGACCCGGGCATAACGACACTAGCCATCCGCGGCGTGCATGAACGTTCTGATGCCGCTGCCGCGCGCCGGCTTCGATCCGAGCGAGGCGGCGATAAGCTGGAAGGTCCTTGTGCAGGCCGGCCACGACGTCGCCTTCGCCACGCCCGACGGTCGCGCGGCAGTCGCCGATCCGGTCATGCTGACCGGAGAAGGCCTGGATTTCTGGAGCCGCGTGCCGGGATTGCGGCGGCTCAAGCTTATCGG
>Ga0163163_10006272_pt1 | contig 10379 bp, 10 predicted proteins | sample S65metaG_FD_119766 | JGI IMG/M metagenome (GOLD analysis project Ga0163163, IMG submission 119766) | Switchgrass rhizosphere microbial communities from Kellogg Biological Station, Michigan, USA - S6-5 metaG | ecosystem: Host-associated > Plants > Roots > Rhizosphere > Soil | place: USA... | reverse complement strand
CGCGCCCCTAGGCGATCGGAGAGGTCGACCGTAAGACTGTGGCGAGGGTTTCAGGGAGCGGCGCGTTGCACGAGGAGGTCGAGGTCTGGCGAGGCAGCGTCGCCATGTGGGAATGCGACGCCATGGGTCACCTGAACGTCGGCTTCTATGTCGCCAAGGCCATGGAAGGGCTGATGGGTCTCGCCGCCGAGTTCGGCATGGCCGACGCCTTCGCCGCCGACGCTCGGGCCACCCTGGTCGTCCGCGACCAGCACATCCGCTTCCTGCGGGAGGCGCGCGCCAATGCGCCGCTCGTCATGACCGGCGGGGTGATCGAGATCGGCGAGTGCGAAGCCCGGCTGCTGTTCCTGCTGCGCCATCGTTCCGGCGAGCTGGCCGCGAGCTTCCAGACGGTGGTGGCTCACGTCACCGCCCGCGACGCGCGGCCCTTCCCCTGGCCCGAGCGTGTGCTGGCGCGAGCCAAGGCGCTGAAGGTCGCCGTCCCGAAGGAAGCCGCGCCACGCAGCCTCGACGTGGCGCCGGTCGTCAGCCAGGCCAGCCTGTCTCGGGCCGATGCGCTTGGCCTGGCGCGGACGGCGCTCGGAGCGGTTCGGGCGGCCGAGTGCGACCTGTTCGGGCGCATGCGGACCGAGCAGGTGATGGCGCGCATCTCCGACGGCATCCCGCATTTCTTCGGCGAGACCCAGGCGCCTTCGGAAGGCTCCAAGCGCATCGGCGGCGCCGCCCTGGAGTACCGTCTGATCTACCTGCACTGGCCACGCGCCGGCGATCGGGTGGAGCTTCGCTCCGGTCCGTCCGGCGGCGACGCGCGGTTCCGCAAACAGACGCACTGGCTGCTGGACCCGGCGAGCGGGCGCGCCTGGAGTGTGGCCGAATGCGTCGCCGTCTCCTTCGATCTCGAGACCCGCAAGATGATCGCCCTCAGCGAGGAGGCCTTGGCCGAGACCAACGCTCGGGCGATCGCTGGGCTGACGCTCTAAGGCGGCGGGCGGCGCCGAGGGCACGACGGCCGCCCGCGCCTGGTGGCGTCAGGCCGCGGCGTCGCCGTGCAGGCGACCTCGGCGGCGCAGGACGCCACCGACCAGACCGAAACCCGTCAGCATCAGGGCCCAGGCCGTGGGTTCGGGAACCACGGCGGTTTCCGACTTGAACAGGTCCCGCAGGTCGGTGGCGTTGGCCGCATCGCCGAGCCACGGCGTGCCCTGCCCTGGCGAAATCCCGAAGATCTCCTGCATGGTGCGAAGATCCGACGAGTGGGTGTAGTTGATGGTGTTCGTGTAGGCATCGCCCTTCGCAAGAGGCGAAATCACGATCTCCGTGCTGGTCAGGCCGGCCGTGCCCAGCTGCACGTCGCCCTCGGTCTCATCGTTCCAGATGATGATCACGCCGTTGTCCTTGAACGCCTGCGACGCCTCGATCTGCGGCACGAGGATCGAGAGGAAGTTATCGCCCTGGGCGATGCTCGCCGCGTCGCCCGTGTAGTGGACGCCGTTGTAGGTGAAGCCGCCCGTCAACGCGGTGTGCATGTCGTTGAACTGGTCCGGCGTGATCCAGTTGTACTGGGCGACGGTGTTGTTGTTCAGATCCGCGGTCAGCTGCTCCAGCGGCGAGTAGAACTTCGCCTCCGGGTTGCTGGGCGTGGAGTCGTTGCCGCCGTTGGTGGCGGTGAAGAACACCTCGGGATTGTGCTTGGCGGCGTAGTTGAACTGGTGGCTGCCGTTGTAGGGATTGACGTAGGTCGCCGAGGTCCCGGAGAAATTCTTCAGGGGCACGATGTCCTGGTCGGTCGGCAGGATGGTGTTGGTCAGCAGACCGTTGACCGTCGCGAGGTCGATCCCCTCCTGGTACGACCGCCACGTCTGGCCGGTGGCCTGCAGTGTGGCGCTCAGGCTGGGGCCGCTGACGATGTTGTTCGGGAAGGGCTGGTTGTCGTTCAGCGGACCAGCCTTGCCGGCCTCGGCCCAGACGTAGTTCGGCTCCGACGGGTGGATGGGCAGACCGGCCTGCGGCGGCACATTCGTATAGTTGCTGGCGTAGGAGACCATCGCCGCGTTCGGATTGCCGGGCGTGATCAGGCTGTTGATGAACGGCGCGGCGGGATTGCCGAAGATCTGGCCGAGGCCGGCGTCGGTGACCGCCTGCGGCTGGGTGAAATTGTGGTTCTCGAGCGCGATGACGAAGACGTGCTTGATGTCCTGCGCCTGGGCGCTCGCGGCGGCGAACACCGCTGCGGCGGCGAGGGCGAATGGCTTCAGCATGAGGGGAACTCCTGACGGGCTTTCGGGGGCCCAAGCGCCGGCGAGGGTCGCAGACGGGGCCGGGCAAGCTCTCCCGAGACCGTGTCAGTCCGGCCTCGGCTTCATGAGGATTCTAAGAAGAAGCGGTGACAATAGCCGAGCTTGTACGAGGCCGGCGGCCACGCCCCACACCCCCTGGCGGCTAGAGCGCGACGACGGCCCGCAGGGTCTCGCGCACCAGGTCGGGGCGTTCCATCGGCAGGAAATGCGTGGTTCCCGGAATAGTCTCGACCGTGATGCGTCCGTCGGTTCCGAGATCGACCTCGCCGCCCTCCAATCGGAAGGTCGAGGCCTCCTCGGCGCGCAGGATGCGGATTGGACAGCGGCTTTCGCGGAGGGCGGCCCACGGGTCGTAGTTGTGGGTCCGAAAGTTGGACGCCTCCCATTCCGGCGCGCAGGTCAGGGTGACGTCGCCGGCGCCCGTCTCGGCGAAACCGGCCTCGATATAGTCGGCCAGCTGTGTGTCGCTCCAGGTTCGGAAGGCGCCGCGGCCTCGGTAGGTCTCGAACACGGCCCCCCGACTAGGGAAGGTCGCCCGGCGGCGGAGGGCTCCCGCCACAAGAGGCGATTCCGCCACGAGGGGACCGGTTTGCGCGGCCAGCGGGTAGATGACAGGGTCGAACAGCGCCAGCGCCCTCACCCGGGCTGGCTCCGCTGCAGCGGCCAGCAGACTGCTCGTGCCGCCCATGGAGTGGCCGGCGAGCACAACCGGACCCAACCCGACGGCCGCGAGGAGCGCCAGGAGGTCGTCGCGGAATTCGCTCCAGCCGTCGCGCCCCTCGATGACCGTCGGCAGGGTGCTGGCGCCGTGGCCCCGCAGGTCGAGGGCCAGGATGCGCAGGTCCGCCCCCAGCGGCTGCAGGATCGAGCGATAGGTCCGGGCGTTGAAGCCGTTGGCGTGGGAAAAGACGATGTCCACCGGACGATCGGCCGGTCCGAAGTCGAGTGCGGCCATCGCCCCGCCCCGCGTCGGCAGCGGAATCTTCCGCAGCTGCGGCTCGCCGTCGACCATGGCGTTCATGACATCCCCTAAGTCTCTTCCCATATAGCCGCGGCGAGCGTGAGGAGAAGACATGAAGCTGGCGACCATCGGCTACGAGAAGGACACCCAGGCCGCGGTCATCGGCCGTCTGAAGGCGGCCGGCGTGGAGGTGCTGATCGACGTCCGCGCCGTGGCGGCGTCACGACGGGCGGGGTTTTCCAAGACACTGTTGTCCGCCAGCCTCAACGAGGCCGGTATCGGCTATGTCCACCTGCGCGAGCTCGGGACGCCGAAACCCGGCCGCGACGCGGCGCGCAAGGGGCGGGTCGCCGAGATGCATGAGATCTTCAAGGCCCACATGGTCGAGCCCGCCGCCCAAATTGAGCTGGCCAAGGCCACCGACATCGCCCGTCGGCAGAAGACCGCGCTGCTCTGTTACGAGGCCGAGGCCCACGACTGCCACCGCTCGATCCTCGCCGGCTGGATCTGCGAGGAGTTGGGCTGCGACATCGAAAACCTCTGAAGGTTCAGACCTCGAGTTCGGCGTCGGTCAGGTCGCAGCCGTTGAGGTTCGCGCCCGTCATGTCGGCTTCGAGGAATCTGGCCCGGACCGCATGGGCCCCGCGAAGGTCGGCGTTGCGCAGGATGGCGCGGGTGAAGTCGGTGCGCACGAAGCGGCCGTCGCCGATCGTCAAGGGGCCTAGCTTGGCGCCGCGCATGTCGGATCGTGTGAAGGAGGCGCCCGCCAGCTTCGCGCCACGGAAATCCGCATCGCGCAGGTCGCAGCCCCGGAAGTCGCTGCCGGAAAGGTCGGCCCCCTGGAACTGCGCGCCCTGCACGTCGAGGCCGAAGAAGATGGCCCCGCGCGCGACCATGGCGGTGAATCGTCGACCCTTCAGGCCACGCATGGGGCGGAAGTCCACCTTGCTGAGGTCGGTCACCGACCCGCGCCCACCGGCGGAGTCGCAATAGGCCTCATGATCGGCCAGCACCTTGTCGAGGGGCCGCTCGTCGACAAAGACCACCGCGGGGGGGGCCCGAAGCACGTCGCTCATGTCGACGTCGTCGAGGACGGCGTTGTCCAGATTGGCGCCATTCAGCACCGTGCGCTTCATCGAGGCGCCGGAAAGGTCCGCGCCCGCCAGGTCCGCGCCGCTCAGATCGGCGCCGTCGAGCACCGCGCGCGTCAGCTTGGCTCCGGCCAGCATGGCGCCGGACAGGTTCGCGTCGGTGAAGTCGCTGGACATGGCGACCGCGCCGGTCATCTGGGCGCCCGCGAGATTGGCGCCCGAGAGGATCGCGTAGTTGAGTTCGCCAGGCCGATGCTCGTGGCGAAGGATGCGGAAACCGTCCAGCTTGTCCTGCAGGGCGATGCGGCCTTCGCGCAGGTCGCAGCCCGGCAGCTCCGCACCCGCCAGGTTGGCGCCGCGCAGACAGGCGCCCCGCAGGTCCGCCTTGGATAGGTTCGCGCGCCGCATGTCGGCTTCGCGCAGGTCCGCGCCGAACAGGATGCCGCGCGTGAGGTTGGCGCGGGCCAGGCTCGCGCCGTGGAAGTTGGCGCCGGCGAAGTCGGCTTCGCGCAGGTCCAACCCCTCCAGCGTACAGTTGGAGAGATCGGCATAGGTCAGGCTGAGCCGCCGACCGCCCGAGCGGCCGCCCAGATACTTCTGATGGGCTTCGACCGCCTCGCGCAGCGCCTGAGCGTCGAGAGCCAGATGGTGAGGTTGGGCTTGGGAGGACATGCAGGACCTTTGCGCGATCGCACGGTGCCTCAAGGTCACTTAAAGAACGGTTGCGCCCTGCGAGGGGCGTCCCGAGTTCAGAACCAGCCGCGGCGCCGGAACCACAGGAACGGCCAAATGGCCGAGATCGCCATCAGTCCCAACGCCATCGGATAGCCGAACGACCAGGCGAGCTCGGGCATGTGATGGAAGTTCATGCCGTAGATCGAAGCCACGAGGGTCGGCGGCATCAGGATCACCGCAGCCACCGAGAAGAATTTGATGATGCCGTTCTGCTCGATGTTGATCAGCCCCAACGCCGCGTCGAGCAGGAAGGCGATGTGGCTGGACTGGAACCCCGCGTGTTCGGTCAGCGACTGTCCGTCCCGTTGCAGGGTCTTGAGGTGCGCGCGGCACTTGCCGTCCGTGGAAATCTCCGGCGCCAGGGCCGCGAAGCTGAAAAGGCGCGCCAGGCTTACGAGGCTGTTGCGGGTCATGGAGGTCAGGGACTGCGCGCGGGCCAGGTCGGTGAGCAGGGCCTCGAATTCCGCGCCCTTGGGACGGCGGAAGATCGAGGCGGAGACCCCTTCGACATTCTCCGCGGTCTGTTCCAGAAGGTCCGCGAGGCGTTCGACGACCGCGTCCAGAAGGCCGAAAAGGCACGAAATTCCCGAGCCCGCGCCCAGTCCCTGCGCCCGTTCGGCGAACAGTTCGAACGCCCGCACGGTCTCGTAGCGAATGGTGATCAGCATGCCCTTGGCCAACACGAACGTCACCGGCGCGCTGAATCGGCCGTTGTCGTCGCGGCGCGCCAGGAGGGTGGCGGTCATGTAGGTCGCGCCGTTAGCTTGGTAGAGCCGGCTGGACGGCTCGATCTCCGCCATCTCTTCGCGGGTCGGCAAGGCGAGTCCCAGGGCCGCCTCGACGGCAAGCTCCTCCTCGCGCGTCGGCGTCAGCAGATCGAGCCACAACGCGTCCTCGGGCGGCCGCCAGCCCTTTTCGGCCGGCATCGCCTCGAGTCCCACCGCGCCGCGCCGAAGGAGTTTGAGCATGCAGACCTCCGCGCCCCGCCTCCTAGTGGGACGGGTCGCGCGGAGCGTCAATTCGCAAGACGCGGCCTAGTTGTTGTTGTCGCCGCGGGTGGCCTTGGCGATCAGGGCCGCGATCCGGTCGGTGGAGTCGGCCGCCTGGCTCAACATCTGCAGCGGTCCGGAGCCGGGCCGCACGGCCGAAGCCATCTGGCTGGCGGCCGACTGGGCCATGGCGATCGCCGTGTTCTCGGCGTTGGACAGACCGGACGACGCCATCAGCTTGGCCTTGGCGTCCTGGTAGATGAAGCCATAGGTCTGATAGGTGGAGCCGCCGAGGTCACGATTGGGGTCGTACCAGACCTTCACCTGGCTCCAATTGCCTTCGGGAGAGACGTCGACCAGGGTCACGTCCTTCTCCACCTTGCCGCGGGAGCCCTCGATGGGCGACCAGTTGGCGTGGGTGATCTGGACGATCCGGTCGGTGAGCACCTCGCTGACCACCGCCACGTGACCCAGGCGCATCCGCTCGGTGGGCTTGAAGCACAGAACGGCGCCCGCCTTGGGCTGGAAGCCCACGTCGTACTTGCCGATCGCCTGCTGCCACCAGGTGCGCGCGTCGCCGAAGATCTGGATGCCGGAGATCAGCCGCGCGAACGGAACGCACTGCCAATAGGTATCCGCGAGCGCTCCGCCCGCTGTGGGCGTGAGGCTCATAACCGCCGCGACGGAAAGGCAACCCAGAAGGGTCCTCGTCCGCTTGAGCATGTTTTTGGAACTCCCCGACGCAAACTCCAGAACAGGTAACCCTATCCTGCATTGAGTGAAAAGAGGGTTTAGATATCTGCGTTGGATCATTCCGGCGCGTCTATCGCGCGGTCCGCCTACCGCCGAGGCTGAATAACTTTCAAAAGTCAGAGTTGACAAGAAAAATCCACCAATCATATGGCTTGATTCAAGATATCAATCCCGCCTTTGGCATCTTCATCGCCTTCTATTATATATTCGAAGGTCACTTCTAATCTTAGGGTTGCCACATCGTTCCGAACGGTCACTGAAAATCACGGGCCGGTAATGGATTGAAACAAGAGCTCGCGGGGCCATGGGAAATCTTCGCCTGCAGGGCGAATTTTCGAGAGTGCGAGTTCACAAGTTTGCGACATGGGCCTCCTTGCCGACAATCGCCGCAAAATCGGACGATCGGGCCCATGACTCGGGCTCCCTAGCCGAAACAGGCCGATGCGCTAGAACGCGAGGACACACGGTCGACAGGAGCTGGCATGGGCGGATTCGACAGTGGGCTGGCGACCCTGATCACCAGCCCGGAGGCCTGGATCGCGCTCCTGACCCTCGTCGTCATGGAGGTGGTGCTCGGGGTCGACAATCTGGTCTTCGTCTCGATCCTCTCCAACAAGCTTCCGGAGGCGGTGCGCGCCCGGGCGCGGCGACTCGGCATCGGCCTGGCCCTGGTCCTGCGCCTGGCCCTGTTGTCCGGCATCGCTTTCATCGTCAGCCTGACGAAACCAGTCGTGACCCTGCCCTTCGCCGTTCCATCGCTGGCCGACGGACACCCGATCGTCGACGTGACGTTCTCCTGGCGCGACCTGATCCTGATCGCGGGCGGGCTGTTCCTCGTCTGGAAAGCCACCAGCGAGATCCATCACACGGTGGATCCCGAGGAGACCTCCGATCTCCTCGACAAGAAGGGCCGTGCGGTCCTGACCTTCGGCGGCGCCATCGTGCAGATCCTGGCCCTGGACGTCGTGTTCTCCATCGACTCGATCCTGACCGCGGTCGGCATGACCGAACACCTGCCGATCATGATGGCCGCCGTGATCGTCGCCGTCGGGCTGATGCTGGTCGCTTCCGGACCGCTCGCCCGCTTCCTCCATGAGAACCCCAGCGTAGTGATGCTGGCGCTGGGCTTCCTGCTGATGATCGGCGCGACCCTGATCGCCGAGGGTTTCGGCGTCCACGTCCCGAAGGGATACATCTATGCCGCCATGGCCTTCTCGGGAGCCGTGGAAGGCTTGAACATGGCGAGCCGCAAGCGGCGCAGGCGTTCGCCGCCACCCGACCGCACGCTACACTGACGGCAACCTAGACGTGCCGACCCGCGTTCTGTGGGCTGCACCATGGGAGAAAGCCATGAGAGGGTCTCTGATCGCCGCTGGGCTGGCCGCGGCAGGACTGCTGGCTGGGGCTCCGGCCGCCGCCACGGAAGACAACGAAGCCGGCGTCCCGCTGACGCCGCAGGAAGCCGCCGGCGCCTGGACGGTTTCGTCGAATGGCCAGGACCTCTGTGTGCTGACGCTCGGCGCCGACCATACGGTCAAGGCGCCGTGGAGTTGCAACGACGCCCTGCCCAATCGGCCGACGACCTGGCAGCCTACCGGGGACGGGGTGCAGCTGGTGGGCGCCGACGGCAAGGCCGCGATCGCGTTCCACCGCTGGAGCAACAGCCTGTTCGTATCCCATCGCCGGAGCGGGCTGGATGTGCAGTTGCGCCGCGGCGGCCGCGGCGCCTGAGATCGATGACGGCATAGACGATGCCGAGAGTGCTGCGACGAAGTGTCCTCGTTCGACAGCGCTCAACCGGCAAGCTCTGGCACACGCCTTGCGCCGACCCGGGCGTGGTAGTCCCGCTTCAGAACGTTGGTAGACAGATGAATCAGACCATGACGCGCACCGGACCGGACACGCTCGACATCGCCATCGGCGCGTCGATCCGACTGCGCCGCAAGCAGGCCGGCCTCTCCCAGGACATGGTGGCCGAGCGCTGCGGAATCTCGTTCCAGCAAGTGCAGAAGTATGAGAACGGCGCGAACCGGGTTTCTTTCTCCCGGCTGGTGCAGATCGCCCATGTGCTCGGCCTGCGGGTCTCCGACCTGGTCGGCGACATCGATCAGGCGGCCGGCTTCAGCTCCGCGGAAACCACCGTGCTGACCCAGCTCGGGACCGCCGGCGCCAGTGAGCTGCTGCAGGACTACGCGCGCCTCAGCCCCGCCCTGCGGGCCAGCGTCCGCAACCTTGTCCAAGAGATCGCCGCCGGCCAGCGCGGCTAGCTCAAAGGAAGCTATAGGGGTCGATGTCGATCGCGACGCGGATCGCGGCGGGCGGCTTCACGCGCGCCCGCCAGGTGGCCATGTAGGCTGACAGATCCACCGCCCGGTCGGCGCGGACCAGGAAGCGCTTTCGCCGCCGTCCGCGGATCAGGCCCAAGGGCGCGTCGGCCGGCCCATAGACCTCGACGCCCGCCGAATTGGGCGCCGCCTGGGCCATGGCCTGGACAAAGGCCTCCAGCTGCATCGGGTTTTCTCCCGACACGATCACCGCCGCCAGGCGTCCGAACGGCGGCAGTCCGGCCAGCTCGCGCTCGGCCATCTCCGCGGCCACGAAGGCGTCGCGGTCCTGGGCGGCCAGCGCTTGCATCACCGCGTGCTCGGGGGCCCAGGTCTGCAGCAGCGCACGGCCCGGGCGGTCCTTGCGCCCCGCACGACCGGTCGCCTGAGCCAGCAACTGATAGGTCCGCTCGGCCGCCCGCAGGTCGCCGCCGCGCAGGCCGAGATCGGCGTCCACCACGCCCACCAGGGTCAGGCTTGGGAAGTTGTGGCCCTTGGCGGCGGCCTGGGTCGCCACCAGGATGTCGATCTGGCCGTCAGCCATGGCCGCGATCAGTCGGCGGGCTTCGCGGGCATCGAACACCGTGTCGGAGGAGAAGACCGCCACCCGGGCTTGCGGGAACAGCCCCTTGGCCTCCTCTTCCACCCGTTCCACGCCCGGCCCGATCGAGACCAGGCTGTCATGCGCCCCGCAATGTGGGCAGGCCTTGGGCTTCGGCATGGAGAAGCCCGTCAGGTGGCAGACGAGCCGGCCGGAATAGCGATGCTCCACCAGCCAGCTGTCGGTGTCCGGCGCCGTCATCCGCTCGCCGCAGGCCTTGCAGAGCACCAGCGGGGCATAGCCGCGGCGGTTGAGGAACAGCAGGGTCTGTTCGCCGCGGGCGAAGGTCTCGCCCATGGCCTTGACCAGCGGCGGCGAAAGCCAGCGCCCATGATCCGGCGGAGTCTCGCGCAGGTCGATGAGCGTGATGTCGGGTAGCCGCGCCTGGCCGTGGCGCGACGACAGCCGAAGCCAGCTGTAGCGGCCCTGTTCGGCGTTGCGCAGGCTTTCCAGCGACGGCGTGGCCGACGCCAGGACCACGGCGGCGCCCTCGATCTTGCCCCTCGCCACAGCCAGGTCCCGGGCGTGGTAGATGAAGCCCTCTTCCTGCTTGAAGGAGGCGTCGTGCTCCTCGTCGACGACGATGAGCCTGAGATGAGCGAACGGCAGGAACAGCGCCGAGCGGGCG
>Ga0163163_10006271_pt1 | contig 10379 bp, 11 predicted proteins | sample S65metaG_FD_119766 | JGI IMG/M metagenome (GOLD analysis project Ga0163163, IMG submission 119766) | Switchgrass rhizosphere microbial communities from Kellogg Biological Station, Michigan, USA - S6-5 metaG | ecosystem: Host-associated > Plants > Roots > Rhizosphere > Soil | place: USA... | reverse complement strand
GCCAATATCATCTTCAACCAGTTCTGCGAATTCGGGAATTATCTGATCCACCGCACCTGCACCGGCACGGCGATGGAACGCGTGTTCGACCATCTCGCCAAAGGCCGCGCCAATACCCGCCTTGCAGCCTATGTCTCCGCTTCCGGCTCCGCCGGAACGTTGGCCGCCGGCGATCATCTGAAGCAGAAATTCGGCGCCAGGATCGTCGCCGTCGAAGCCCTCGAGTGCCCGACATTGCTCTATAACGGGTTCGGTGAGCACAACATCCAAGGCATCGGCGACAAGCACGTGCCCTTTATCCACAACGTCATGAACACCGACCTCGTCGCGGCCGTGAGCGACCGCGCCACCGACACGCTGTTCGTGCTGTTCAATACCGCCGAGGGCCGCAAATATCTGATCGAGCGTTGCGGCCTCGGCGCCGACCTGATCGGGATGTTCAGCAATTTCGGTCTGTCCAGCCTTTGCAACATGCTGGCCGCGATCAAGACCGCGAAATATTACGACCTTGGGCAGGACGATGTGGTGATGTCGGTCGCAACCGACGGCGCCGATCTCTATGCCAGCGAAATCCGCAGGGCCACGGCCCGCTATTTCGGCAACCGTCTCGACGCGGTGTCGGCGGGCGAGGCGTGGGGCCGTTCGATGCTCGCCACGACCACCGACCATATGCTCGAGCTCAACCACTACGACCGCAAGCGTATCTTCAATCTCGGCTATTTCACCTGGGTCGAGCAGCAGGGCGTTCCGCTCGACGAGTTTAACGTGCGTGCCGATCAGTCCTTTTGGGACGGGCTGCTCGAATTGGTCCCGGCGTGGGATGCGATGATCGCCGACGTCAATGCGCAAAGCGGCGCGGCCGTCGCGCTGAATGCATGAGCGGCCCGATTTTCGTCTGTCATGGCTGCGGCGCGACGGTTGACAGCGCGAGGGAGCTGCCATTCGCCTGCCCGAAGGCCGGCGCCGACGATCACAACGATGACATCGATCACGTCCTTGTCCCAGCGAACAGCAGCGCCGCCATTGACAAAGCACAAACGGACCCTTTTCTGCGTTATCGCGCGCTGCTGTCGCCCTACCAACTTTGCCGTTCGGCCGGTTTGACGGATGATGCCTGGTCCGAAATCGTCGGAGCGCTTGAGGACAGACTGACGGCCGTCGACGAACGCGCGTTTCGGGTCACGCCAATGGAGCCGCAACCGGCGCTGGCCAACACGCTGGGGATGAACGGCAGCCTGTGGGTGAAGGACGAAACCGGGAACGTCGCCGGATCGCACAAGGGGCGTCATCTGATGGGCGTGATGCTCTACTTGTGCATTCTTGAGGCCGGCAAGCTGCCCGCGGCGTCTGGCTTGCGCGCGCGCCCGCTGGCGATCGCATCGTGCGGCAATGCCGCGCTGGCCGCGGCCGTCATCGCCCGCGCCGCGGAATGGCCACTTGATGTGTACATTCCGCGCGACGCCGATCCGACGGTCGTTAAACGGCTCACGGCGCTGGGCGCAGCCATTACGGTCTGCGAACGCCGGTCGGGCGAGACCGCCGATCCTTGTGTGCGCAATTTTCGGCATGCGGTACGCGGTGGCGCGATTCCCTTCAGCGTGCAGGGTCCGGACAACGGGCTGGCGATCGAAGGCGCGCGCACGCTCGGCTTCGAGATGGCGGAGCGCTTTGCCGCCAGCGCAGAGACGCCGGAATCTTTGTACGTCCAGGTCGGCGGTGGAGCGCTGGCCAGCGCCGTGAGCCAAGGACTCGCAATCGCCGGTAGATTTCTTCCCTTGCCGCGCCTGCCGCGGTTGATGCTGGTGCAGACGGAAGGCTGTGCGCCGTTTGTGCGCGCTTGGCAGCGTCTCGCCGGTGTCGTGTTAAGCGATGCCGTGCGCCATCGCTCGCGCTTCATGGCACCCTGGCCTACCACGCCGGCAAGCGCCGCCAGCGGCATCCTGGACGATGAAACCTATGACTGGTGGGAAGCAGCCAACGGTGTGCGAGAAACCGGCGGCGATGCTTTGGTGGTTGGCGAGGCGGCAATCGCTCGCGCCTACGAATTGGCGAAAACTGCCACGACCATCCGTGCCTCCATCACCGGCACGGCAGGCCTCGCGGGATTGCTGGCAGCGCCCAGCCCATCGGCAGCGATCGTTTTCTCTGGCGGCGATTTGTAAGGTTGCGGCATGCTGAGTCTGACGCCGGTTTCGGCCGCGCTGATCCGCTGCAAGATCTGCGGCGAGTCCGCGCCGCTCTACGGGACCGTCGACTTCAACAGAAACTGCGAGATCCCCGGCGCGGTGAAGCTGCCGCCCTCCGGCACGCCGGTGCGCTACCGGCGCTGCCGCGCCTGCGGCTTTCTGTTCACCGACGCCTTCGACGGCTGGAGCCAGGACGACTTCAGGACGCACATCTATAACGACGGCTACGCGGCGGTCGATCCGGACTATGCCGAGAGCCGACCGCGCAACAATGCGGCCGCCGTGATCACGTTGTTCGGCGCGCAGAAAAACGAGCGGCGCCTGCTCGATTATGGCGGCGGCAATGACGCGCTGTGCGCGCAGTTGCGGGCGGCGGGATTCCCTGTCGCCATCACCTACGATCCGTTCGTCCCGGATTTCGCCACGCGGTCGGACGGCAAGTTCGACCTCGTCACCTGCTTCGAGACGCTCGAGCACATGCCGGACCCGGTGGCCGGGATCGGCGACATCGTGGCGCAGCTGGACGAGCCCGGGCTGGTGCTGTTTTCGACGCTGCTGCAGCCCGCGGACTTCGACCAGCTCGGGATGGGCTGGTGGTATGTCGGCCCGCGCAACGGGCACATTTCCCTATTCAGCCGCACCGCGCTCGCCAAGGCCTGGGGCCGGCACGGCTTCCGGACCGCATCGTTCGACGACAACATGCACGTGGCACTCCGCACGCTGCCGGATTTCGGGAGGCATCTGGCGAAAGGCTGAGACCTTTCCCCGTCATGGCCGGGCGCCCCTCCCCCGTCATGGCCGGGCTTGTCCCGTTCATCCACGTCTTGGCTTTGCAAAGTCGTGAAGACGTGGATGCCCGGCACAAGGCCGGGCATGACACTGTGTCGGTGGCAGCGCATTCCAGCGTCCTGAAAGTACGCATTTGCTTGCCGGGCCTTGTCTTGGCTAACGTCAACCGACGGGGGACAAGCTATGGCGAAATCGCCATACGACACGGATCTCGAGCGCAATCCGGCCAATTACCAGCCGCTGACGCCGCTCGGCTTTCTCGAGCGCGCGTCCGCCGTCTTCCCCAATCACACGGCAATCATCCACGGGCCGTTGCGGCGCAGTTATCGCGAGTTCTACACGCGCGCGCGCAAGCTCGCCTCGGCGCTGGCCAAGCGCGGCATCGGGCGCGGCGACACGGTGTCGGTCTTCCTCGCCAACACGCCGGCCATGCTCGAATGCCACTACGGCGTGCCGATGTGCCAGGCCGTGCTCAATACGCTCAACACGCGGCTTGATGCCGCGATCATCGCCTTCTCGCTCGACCACGCCGGCGCCAAGGTGGTGATCGTCGACCGCGAATTCTCCAAAGTGATGAAGGACGCGCTCGCGCTCGCCAAGGTGAAGCCGCTGGTCATCGACTATGACGACCGGGAATTCACCGGGACGGGCGACCGGATCGGCAGCATAGAATACGAGGACTTTCTCGCGCAGGGCGCGTCCGACGACCCCTGGAAGATGCCCGCGGACGAATGGGACGCGATCACGCTCAACTACACGTCGGGCACGACCGGCGACCCGAAGGGTGTCGTCTATCATCACCGCGGCGCCTATCTGCTCGCCACCGGCAATGTCGTCACCTGCTCGATGGGCAAGCACCCGGTCTATCTGTGGACGCTGCCGATGTTTCACTGCAACGGCTGGTGCTTCCCGTGGTCCATCTCGGTCGTCGCCGGCACGCATGTGTGCCTGCGCGCCGTGCGCGCGCCGGCGATGTATGACGCGATCGCCAATCACAAAGTGACGCATCTGTGCGGCGCGCCGATCGTGATGGCGACCTTGCTCAATGCGCCCGCGAGCGAGAAGAAGCCTTTGCCGCACGTCGTCGAATTCTTCACGGCCGCGGCGCCGCCGCCGGAAGCCGTGCTGGCGGCAATGAAAGAGGCGGGCTTCAACGTCACCCATCTCTACGGACTGACCGAATGCTACGGCCCGGCCGTGGTCAATGACTGGCACGGCGATTGGAATGCGCTCGGACCCGCCGAGCAGGCGATGAAGAAGGCGCGCCAAGGCGTGCGCTATGGCGCGCTCGAGGGCCTCGACGTGCTGGATCCCGAGACCATGGTGCCGGTTGCGCGCGACGGCGAAACCTTGGGCGAAGTGATGATGCGCGGCAACGTGGTGATGAAGGGCTATCTGAAAAACAAGGCCTCCACCGACAAGGCCTTCGCCGGCGGCTGGTTTCACACCGGCGACCTCGGCGTGATGCATCCCGACGGCTACATCCAACTCAAGGACCGCTCGAAGGACATCATCATTTCCGGCGGCGAGAACATCTCCTCGATCGAGGTGGAGGACACGCTTTACAAGCATCCAGCGGTCGCGGCCGCGGCGGTGGTGGCAAAGCCCGACGACAAATGGGGCGAGACGCCCTGCGCCTTTGTCGAGCTCAAGCCCGGAACGCAGGCGACCACCGACGAGCTGGCGCAGTGGTGCCGCAAGCACCTCGCCTCATATAAATGCCCGCGCTACGTGGTGTTCGCCGAGATCCCGAAGACCAGTACCGGCAAGATCCAGAAATTCAAGCTGCGCGAAATGGCGAAGGGGGTTTGAGGTTCTCCGTCATTCCCGTGAAGGCGGGAATCCAGCCCTGGACCCCCGTCGCAAGTCGGCTTTAGCCGACTTGCGCACGTATATTCCAACATCAGATATATCCGATGTTGGTGCGCGGGGGTGAGCGGGTTGGGGAAACGTTTGCCGCAGTCACGCAGCCTTTGCGCGCCGGTCCAGATGCCGTCGCAGCGACTCGAGCCACCCGGCAAAGGCATCGCGGAAGAACGCCGTGCGCTCGTCGTGGCGATCGGCATCGCAGTCGAACGTCGCCCACCATTCGACGAAGGTGCGGTTGCCGTCGACCACCGGCGTCACGCGCAAGGTGGCGCGGAAATCCCGGGTATGCAGCGGCGGCTCGCTGGCAAATCCATAGGTCTGTGTGCGCTCGGTGTCCGACAGCGCCAGCAATTTCTGCCGCCGGCGCACATTATTGTAGAGGACATTGCGCACGGCCCCCACAGAATCGCCCGACTTGCCGGTTTCGATCTCGCTTTCGCCGGCGCCGTCGACCCAGACCGGATAGTTGTTGAAATCGCGGATGACGGCCCAGACCTCGTCCGCCGGCTGCGCGAAGATCGTGCTGTAATAGCTTCTTGCCACGTCTATGCTCCACTTGTGATGTGCGTGCACTACGACTTGGCAACCGGGCCTTTCATTCGCCACCCGATTCCTGCGATGGAACACTGATGCCAGACGTCCTGATCAGCAACGAAGGCCCGATCCGCAAGATCCGGATGAACCGGCCCGACAAGAAAAACGCGCTCACGCTCGCAATGTATGAAGCGATGGCGGCGGCGATCGAAGAGGCCGGCACCACCGACGGCGTTCGTTGCATTCTGATCGCCGGCGCGCCCGACGTGTTCTGCGCCGGCAACGACCTCAATGATTTCGTCACCATGGCGCGCAGCGGCGGGCTCGGCACTCCGATCATCCGCTTTCTACATGCGCTCGCCCGCTGCCAGAAGCCGATGGTCGCCGCGGTGAGCGGCGCCGCAGTCGGCGTCGGCACCACCATGCTGCTGCATTGCGATCAAGTGATCGTGGCCGACAATGCGGTGCTGATGACGCCCTTCGTCTCGCTCGGGCTTTTGCCCGAAGCGGGCTCAAGCCTGATCGCGCCGCGGTTGATGGGGCACGCGCGCGCGTTTTCGTTGCTAGTGATGGGCAAGCCACTCACCGCCGCAGAAGCGAAAGACGCTGGCATCGTCAATCAGATCGTGCCCGCCGCCGATCTCGACGCGCACGCCCACAATGTCGCGCGCGACATCGCGGCGCTGCCGGCGGAAAGCGTCACGGCCGCGCGGCGCCTGATGCGCGGCTCGGTCGAGGAGATCGTGGCGCGGATCGATGAAGAGGCCAACGCCTTCAAGACGCGGCTGTCCTCGCCCGAGGCGCAGAAGGCCCTGGCGATGTTCCTGAGCCGAAAGCGCTGAGGGTCAGCGGCCTTCGCGGGCGTAGGGATTAAAGAGGTTCTCGTTATTGTAGCGCTGGCCGAACGACTGCTGGTTGCCGAACTGCAGCGTCGAGTTGCCCTGCTTGATGGTGGTCTGGCCGTTCTCGCTGCCGAAACGATTGACCGGCGCCATGCGGTCCGGAGCCGCCGTCGGCTTGTCGAGATCAAGATAGCCCTGGCCGCTCACCGTTCCGTTCGAATCCTGCATCGTGAAGGCCTGCGCGGCGGACACAGCGAACATGGCCGCGGAGACAATAGCGGCGGCGGTGAACGCACGTGACATTGCGCGGTTTTTCATGACGGCCTTACCCCTCGTCCTATCCGATTGCAGCAGCACAATATGGCTGCAGCGCGGCAGTGCTCTATTCTACCTTAAGACCGAGCTTTTTCACCAGCCCGCTGTTACCGCAGGCCCTGCAACACTCTCCGCTCATTCCCGCGAAAGCGGGAATCCAGCGCTGGACCCCCGCTTTCGCGGGGGTGAGCGGATGAAGTGGCAATCTTGCGTTACTCGACCTTCAAACCGAGCTTTTTCACCAGCCCGCCATATTTCTTTTCTTCCGCCGCGATATCGGCGGCATAAATTTCGGGCGTTCCAGACAGCGCTTCCGCGCCTTCGGTGGCAAGCCTTGTCTTCACATCCTCGGCCGCAAGTGCGGCATTTAGCTCCTTATTGAGTCGGGCGATGACCGCCGGCGGGGTTCCGGCCGGCGCCGCCAGCCCATAGCGCAGCGCCACCTCGAAACCTGGCACGCTTTCGGCAACAGTCGGGACCTCCGGCAGCAGGCTCGATCGTTTCACGCTGGTAATGGCGAGCGCGCGCAAAGTTCCTGCCTTGACGTTGCCGAGCGCGACCGGGATCGGCAGAAACATCATCGGAATATGTCCGCCGAGCAGGTCGCTGATGGCGGGGCCGTTGCCTTTGTACGGCACGTGCAGAAGCTTGATGCCCGCTTCGGTCGCCAGATATTCGAAGGCGAGGTGATTGACCGTGCCGACGCCGGGCGAGCCGTATTGCAGCGGCGACGGCGCTGCCTTGGCCTGGTTGATCAGTTCGGCGATCGAGTGCACGGGCATTGACGGATGCACCACCAGCACGTTCGGCGCGAACCCGATCATGCCGATCGGCGCGAAATCCTTATCGGGGTCGTAGCCCGCATTGACGTTCATGGCGGGCGCGATCGCCATGGTCGCGGTGTAGCTCAGAAGGATGGTGTAGCCGTCGGGCGCGGCCTTGGCGACAAAGCGGGTGCCGAGCGTGCCGCCGGCGCCGCCGCGATTCTCCACCACGATCTGCTGCCCGAGCGCGGCCGACATCTTGTCCGCGACGTTGCGCGCCATCACCGTGGTGCTGCCGCCGGGCGGAAACGGAACGATCAAGGTGATCGGACGGGTCGGATAGTCGTCGGCCTGAGCAAGGCCGAGCGCGCCGGTCAGCGCGACGAAGGTGAGTGCTGCGACTTGCAACAAACGTGTGGCCGTCATGGCCGGGCTTGTCCCGGCCATCCACGTCTTTGCTTCGCTGCAACGCTGCCAAGACGTGGATGCCCGCGACAAGCGCGGGCATGACGAATGAGAGGGTGGGAACCTACTCAACTTTCAACCCGAGCTTTTTAACCAGCCCGCCCCACTTTTTTTCCTCCTTGTCGATATCGGCGGCGTATTCCGCCGGCGTCGATGTGAGCGGATCGCCGCCCTCATTGTGGATTTGCTTCTGCACCTCCGGCAGGTCGACCAGCTTGCGCAGCTCGACGCCGAGACGATCGACGATCTCCGGCGGCGTGCCCGCCGGCGCCAGCAGGCCGTAATGCAGCACGGCCTCGAAGCCGGGCAGCCCGGATTCATCGAATGTCGGCACGTCGGGCAGCAGCGAAAAGCGTTTCTTGCTGGTCACCGCGACGGCGCGCAATTTTCCGCCCTGGATATTGCCGAGCGCCGGTGGCAGCACGCCGAATGCGATCGGGACGTGCCCGCCGAGCAGGTCGTTCATCACCGGCGCGGTGCCCTTGTAGGGAATGATGGCAACGTCGATGCCGGCTTCGGACTTGAACAGCTCGGCGCACATATAGCCGCCGGTGCCGACCGCCGAGGTGCCGAGATTGAGCTTGCCGGGATCTTTCTTCGCCATCGCGATGAATTCGCCGATCGACTTTGCCGGGAAGGACGGATGCGCCAGCAAGGCGACGGGCATCGATGCCACTAGCCCGATCGGCGCAAAATTCTTGCGCGGGTCGTAGCCGGCATGCGTGTAAAGGGTCGGATTGATGGAGATCGTGCCGGTATGTCCCAGCAATAACGTGTAGCCATCGGGCGCCGCCTGCGCGACCGCACGCGTGCCGATGGTGCCGCCAGCGCCCGCCCGGTTGTCGACGATGAATTGCTGGTGAAGCGCGTCCGACAGTTTCGCCGCCACCACGCGCGCCATGGCATCGACGCCGCCACCCGGCGGATAAGGCACGACCAAAGTGACAGGGCGGGCGGGATAATCGGCCGCGACGGAGACCCCGGCCGTGATCAGGATTGTGCTGGCGACGGCCATGAAGCCCGCCGCAAATCGGTACACAAACCGGGACATGACCCTTTCTCCCCGTGCCTGCCGTCTTTTTGTTGGGCCAACTATACTCTGCCCACTGCAAACAAAAAGCCGGATGCGGGCAAGCCTGGGGCCCGGGATAAGACAAAGCCGAACGCGGGCGTTGCCCGAGTTCGGCTTGAGCCGGCCAGACCAGAAACTGTGAGCCGGAGATCGATCCGGTCAGTGCACGCTTGCGCTGCCGTTGATACGCAACCGCTCGATCTCGTCCTTAACCTGTAATTTTCGCCGCTTGAGTTCCACGATTTTCAGATCATCGACCGCGGGATGAGTCAGGCATTCGTTGATTTCCTCTTCGAGCGCCTGATGTCGTTTCTCCAATTCCGCAAGGTGCGATTGCATCGACATGCAGTATGTCTCCTCAATCAGTGGCTCCCTACGATGTAAGTGTACCGCAGACTCGCCACAAGAGCGACGGTACACCTGCCGCAGCACCGCGGCAAACCGGCGCAAAGCCTTTGATTGTCTCCGATTTTTCGAAACCTTGAACGCGTCTGTGGAAAACGCAATAATTGTGCCGCTTCCGCCGGCATGGAGCGGCCAAGCGGCGACCAAGCGCAAGCAAATCCGCGGTGACGATGACCAACGACGAAGAACGCGCGTTGCGGGAGCAGCTGGCGCGCCTGCTACAGGAACACCGCGATCTCGATGCGGCGATCGAAGCCTTGGTGATTTCGCCCGGTTCCGACCTGATCCAGGTGCAGCGGCTCAAGAAACGCAAACTTGTGCTGCGCGACAAGATCCGCCGCATCGAGGATCAGCTAACCCCCGACATTATTGCGTAGTCGCGTAGCCGAATACCTGCGGCTGCTCACTCGCCCCAGCTGACGGCCGCCGGCAATCCCCGTCTCGCGTCCTTGCGTGCGTACATCGCCTGATCGGCGGCGGCGATGATGTCGGCCGCGTTTGCATCCTCGACCAGAGGAGCAACCCCGATGCTGGCAGCGACCTCGATGCGGGTCTTACCGTGCGGAATCCCGACGCTGGCGATCTTCGCTTCCAGTTCACGCGCTTTCTTAGTCGCCTGCGGCCCTTCAAGGCGCCAGATCAGAACGCCGAATTCGTCGCCGCCGATACGGCCGACGATGTCGGATGCACGAACGCTGCCGATCAACTCGCGGGCGACCGCCTTGAGCAGCAAGTCGCCGGCGCCATGGCCATAGCGATCGTTGATCCCCTTGAAGCCGTCGAGATCGACGAACATCAAGGCGGCCTGCGTTCCGTAGCGTTTGACATGAGAGAGCGCCCGCTTGAGCTCGCGCTCGAAGCCGCGCCGGTTGAGAATGTCGAGCAGCGGATCGATGTCCGCACGCGCCTCAAGCTCGCCGACTCGCGCGCGCGCGACGGCCAGCTCGCGCTTCAGGCGCTCGTTCTCGGCCAGCACCGCGGTCATCGATGGAAACTCGTCGTCCACACGTGGTTGCGGAAGGCCCATGATCTCTGCTCTCGCGAATCTTAACTGTCCGGCCAAGAATACCCCTTTCGCCTTGCCAGTAGGGGGTCTCGACCTATAATCCCCCGCTTCCTTCCGCGGGCTTTGGCGGAT
>Ga0163163_10006270_pt1 | contig 10381 bp, 7 predicted proteins | sample S65metaG_FD_119766 | JGI IMG/M metagenome (GOLD analysis project Ga0163163, IMG submission 119766) | Switchgrass rhizosphere microbial communities from Kellogg Biological Station, Michigan, USA - S6-5 metaG | ecosystem: Host-associated > Plants > Roots > Rhizosphere > Soil | place: USA: Michigan... | reverse complement strand
GGTCACCGACTCGTATTCCTTCTCGCCGGTCTGGTGGACGATGTGGAGTCCGGGAACGCGGCTCGCCAGTTCACGTAATGATTGCACCAGAGCCGTATTCAAGATATGCGAACCCTGGCTTCCACCGAAGAGCAGCAGTGAAGGGCGGTCGGTCATCTGGCGCGGAGGTATTTCGAAAAACCTCTGCCGAACAGGAACGCCGGTCACGGTGCACTTGCGGAAGTATCGACAGGTTTCCTGGAAGTGAACAGCCGCCGCGGTAGCGAGAGGCGCAACGATACGGTTGGCGAAACCGGGCACTACGTTAGGCTCGAAGATCAATGTGGGGATTCGCCGCATGGCCGCGGCCAGCATGGCCGGACCCGAGGCGTAGCCCCCGACACCAATCACGACATCCGGTTTGAACTCCGTCAGTATTTTCGAAGAGGCGAAAATAGCCCGCGGCAGAGCCGTAATCGTCTTCAGCCGCGTTGCCAGACTCACACGGTTCAGTGCGCCAACCTCGATCAGTTTCAATTCGAAGCCGGAGATGGGTACAAGTCGGGTTTCGATGCCGCGGGCGGTTCCGACAAAAATCACTTCCGCGCCAAGGCGTGTCTTCAACTCCTGCGCAATCGCAAGCGCAGGAATCACATGTCCGCCCGTGCCTCCACCCGCTAATACCGCTCTCATGATCTAGTCCGTCTGCTTTGTGATGTTCAAGAGTACGCCTACGCTGGCCAGGGTGATGAACAGAGATGAGCCGCCGTATGAGATGAACGGCAGCGGAATACCCTTGGTGGGCAGCAGCCCTAAAACCACGCTGATGTTGAAGAATGCCTGGACGCCGACCATGGCTGTGATTCCGACGGCCATGAAGCGTGCAAAATTATCCTTGGTGTTCAGCGCGCAACGCAGCCCGCGATAACAGAAGAAGGCGAACAGCAGGACGATGATGATCGAGCCAATCAGGCCCCACTCTTCGGCGATGACCGCATATATAAAATCCGTTTGCGGCTCGGGCAGATAAAAGAGCTTCTGCTTCCCTTCCATCAATCCTTGCCCAGTCACGCCACCGGTTCCGACGGCAATGAGCGACTGGATCATGTGGAAACCCTTGCCTTGTGGATCGGCATAGGGATCCATGAAAGCAAGGATTCGCTGGTAACGCCAGGGCGTCCGGAAGATGAGCCAGTAGAGCGGTACCGTCGAAATTGCCAGGGCGTACCCGAGGTACTTGGGATGGATGCCGGCGACCCAGAGGATTGCTCCGGTTATAGCGCAGCAGGCCATAGCAGTTCCGAGATCGGGTTGTTTGACGATGAGCAGCGCGAAGAGAACTGTGGGAATGATGGCCGGGAGCAGAGTTCGCCGCCAGTCGTCGATGTCTCGTAAACGGGATTCCAGGAAGTAAGCCAGATAAATGATAAGGGCCGGCTTTGCGAGTTCCGAGGGCTGGAATGAGAATGCACCCAGCTTGATCCAACGATGGGTATTGTGCGAGCGGTCGAGAAACAGGACGAGGACGAGCAGAAGCGTAGTTATAGCGATGCTCGAATACACGAAGGCTGGATGGCGGAATTTCCGGTAATCCACCTTCATCATCAAAAACATTGCCACGACCCCGGCGAATGCCCAGAAGGTCTGCTTGCCCATGAAGTAATAGGGCGAGCCGAATCGCTCTTTGGCAATAACGGCCGATGCGCTGAAGACCATTACCAGTCCGATGAGGACGAGCAGCAGTGTGACTCCGAACAGCCACCGATCCACACTGACACGCTTAGCCAATTACTCTCCTCCTACCTGACTGGTCTCGCGGGCTGCGAGTGCGTGGACAGCTTCCTTGAACGCCCGACCGCGATGTTCGTAGCTCTGGAACTGGTCGAAGCTGGCGCATGCGGGCGCCAGCAGAACGATGTCGCCTGGCTTCGCGAACTCACTCGCCTTACGAACGGCCTGATCGAGCGTTCCCGCGCTGGTGACCTCAGCGCCGACGATTTGCGACTCTATCTTCTGAGCCGCCGCCCCAACGGTGTACACGCGCTTGACACGCGCTTTTAGGAGATCATTCAGGACCGAGTAATCGCTACCCTTGTCCTTGCCACCGAGAATAAGGTGAACGTTTCCGGGGAAGGATTCGAGCGCCTTGATGGTGGCGTCTACGTTGGTAGCTTTCGAATCATTGAAGTATTGAACGCCGTGAATGGTCGCCGTGTATTCCAGACGATGCTCGACGGCCTTGAAATCTTTGACGGCCTGGCGAACCTTGGCGGGCTCGACTCCCGCGAGTGATCCCATGGCGACGGCGGCGAGGACATTCTCGAGATTATGCGCACCCTTCAGGGTGATCTCCGCGATCGGCATGATCTCGCGCTCGCCCTTAGCGTCGCGGAAGAGGATCTTGCCGTTCCTGACGAATGCACCCCGCTCGACTTCGTCTTTACGGCTGAACCAGTGCACCTGCGATTTCAGCTTCTGGCCGAGCGCTAAACAGGTCGAATCATCCATGTTAAGGACGGCGAAATCCTTCTCGGTCTGGTTTTCAAAGATGCGAGCCTTGGCGGCGATATAGGCATCCATCGAGCCATGGCGATCAAGATGGTCAGGGGTGATGTTCAGAATGGCGGCGATGTGCGGCCGGAAGGTCTCGATGGTCTCTAACTGGAAGCTGGAAATCTCCAGTACCACCCAAGTGCTCGGCGAAGACTGATCGACAAAGGTGATGGCCGGCGTCCCGATATTCCCGCCAACGAGTGACTGGAAGCCCCCCGCTGCGATGACCTCACCGGTTAGCGTCGTTGTGGTTGTTTTGCCGTTCGAACCGGTAATTGCGATGACCTGGCCTTGCAGATACCGTGCAGCGAGCTCTATCTCTCCGATGATCGGCGTTCCCTGCTTGCGTGCGTTGAGCAGCGCGGGAACATTGTTCGGGACACCGGGACTGACAACGATGAGGTCCTGGTCGCGGAAGGTCCTCTCACCGTGCTTGCCGGTCTCGACGACGATTCCCTTGTCGAGGAGCGCCGGAATCTCATTGCGCAGCTGATCCTGAGATTTCTCGTCGGATACGGTGACGCGCGCCCCTCGCGATTGGAGGAACAGCGACGAGGCCACGCCCGATTTCCCGAGCCCGACCACCAACACACGTTTGCCTTGCACGTTCATGAGCGCCTTCGTCATTGTGCCACGGAAACTCAGCGGCGCAATCAGGTGAGTACCTATAACAACATGGAAAAAATTCGATACTGATGCCCTGCTCTTCGCAAAAAAAGCAGGTGTTTATCTCAGTTTCAAGGTCGTCAGCGCGAATAGCGCGAAAATCAGACTGGCGATCCAGAACCGCACAATGATTTTCGACTCCGACCAGCCCATCAACTCGAAGTGGTGATGGAGCGGCGCCATCTTGAAGATACGCTTCTTGCGCAATTTATAGCTGCCCACCTGCAAGATCACCGACACCGCCTCGATCACGAAAACCCCGCCGATGAACGGTAGCAACAGCTCCTGCTTGATGATGACTGCGACTGTCCCGATGGCGCCGCCGAGCGCAAGGGAGCCAACGTCGCCCATGAAGACTTCGGCAGGATGCGCGTTGTACCAGAGAAAGCCGATCGAGGCCCCGACCATTGCCCCACAGAAGACCGTGAGTTCTCCGACCTGGGGCAGTTTAGAGAGTTCCAGGTAGTCGGCGAACACGGCGTGACCGCTCACATAAGTAAGGACGGTCAGGGCACCGGCTGCAATTACGGTGCAGCCAATAGCTAGTCCATCCAGTCCGTCGGTCAGGTTTACCGCATTGCTGGCGCCGACGATGACGAGGACCACAAACGCGATAAATGGCAGAAAAGCGATGGGCCACAGGTGCGGCTTGTCGATGAGCGCACTGAATACCAGGTCAGGCCGGAACTTCTTGGCAAAGGGCACGATCAGGTGCGTCGAATAATCGGTGCTCGCCTGGAACAGGATTAAGGTCACAGCGACCAGGACGCTGAACAGGATCTGCAACGCCATCTTGGTGCGGCCAGTCAGGCCCAAGTTGCGACGGTGCACCACTTTCAGGTAGTCGTCAGCGAAGCCGATGCCGCCAAAGGCCAAGGTCGAACAGACCGCCACCCAAATGAATTTGTTGCTCAGGTCGGACCACAGAAGCGTGGGAATGACGATCGCAATAACGATCAGCACTCCGCCCATTGTGGGTGTGCCGGCTTTCTTCTGGTGAGCTTTAGGACCTTCTTCGCGAATGTATTGCCCGATCTGGAATTCACGCAGGCGGCGGATGACCCAGGGACCTACGATCATGCCCATGAACAGCGCCGTGAGACTTGCAAAAGCGGTGCGGAAGGTCAAATAGCGGAAGATTCGGAATGGACCGATCCCGAAGTGACGGAATATGAATTCGTAAAGAAGCCAGTAGAGCAAATCGGACTCTTTCTAAGCGACTAGCAATTAGCCATTAGCAATCAAGTTGCGAATAACTAAGTGTTAATGGCTCGGTGACCAACTCTCGCTTTGAATGCCTCCAAACCTTTTTCCAGCCGGACACCTCGCGAAGCCTTAAAGAGGATGGCATCTCCTTGCTTCAAGTCAGCGGCTAACCGCTCACCAGCCTCTTCGGGTGTCGTGACGAACTCTGCGGCTTCCAGACCAGCCTCACGTGCGCCTTCTACTAACGACTCCGCCAGGCCGCGTACACCGATCACTCGGGACACTCCTCGCTCCGCCATGTAGCGGCCGCACTCTCGATGCAGGTCGGCGCCCGTCGCTCCGAGTTCCAGCATTTCGCCAGCCACGACGATGTGCCGCTCCGCAGGGAGCGACAGTAACGCATCTACCATTGCCTTGAGAGCCTTCGGATTGGAATTGTAACAATCGTTGAGGACGGTTGCGCCGCCGATCTCGGTTACCTCTCCGCGCTTCTCTACCGGAGCCATCGACCCAAGAGCGGTCACCGCGTCCGAGGGGGTAAACCCAAACTGAAGGGCCACGGCCACGGCTGCGAGAGCATTTAGGACGTTGTGCTCGCCCACCAACGGTAGCTTGGTGCGTTCGCGTAGGCCGTCTATCACTACATCGAATTCCGATCCGGCGGCGCCGAGGCTGTCGATACGCTGAGCACAGACATCCGCAGGGCGCCGAATGCCATACGTCACGACTTTGCCATGAAAGTCGCGGCCGAACTGAGAGACGTATTCGTCATCGGCGTTGAGCACCGCGATGCCATGCGACGGAAGCGACTCGATCAGCTCATACTTGGCGCGAGCGATCCCGCTAATGGAATCGAAAAACTCAAGGTGCACCGGCGCAACGTTGGTAACGACTCCGATGTTGGGCTGCGCCTGCCGCGCGAGTTCGGTGATCTCGCCGGCATGGGACATGCCGAGTTCCAGCACCGCGATCTCATGCTCCGGTTCCAGTTGCAGCAGGTTCAGCGGGAGTCCGAAGTGGTTGTTAAAGTTGCCGCGAGACTTGTGTACGCGAAACTTCGCGGCAAGAACATGCGCAACGGTTTCCTTGGTTGTCGTTTTTCCGGCGGAGCCGGTGATGGCAACCAGTTTCTTTCCCCAAATTCGCCGTACTGCCGCGCCTAGTGACTGCAAAGCAACGAGAGTGTCGTCGACGGCGAGCAGTCGGCTCTTGACGCAATAGCGCGCGACAGCATCTTTGCGGACTACAGCCGCAACAGCACCAGCAGCCAAGGCCGCTTCGACATAATCGTGTCCGTCGAGGCGCTCGCCCTTCACGGCGAAGAACAGGTCACCATGCTGAATCGAACGACTGTCGATGGAATAGCCGGTGGCGACTGCCTTGCCATCGAACTCTCCGGTGGCGTGCAACAGTTCCGAAATTTTCGTCAGGGCCAGCTTCATCTTCGTTCCAACCGCTCAGGGCAAGTCACTTCTGGTAACCCAATTTTCGTAACTCTTCTCGCGCAACTTCAAAATCGTCGAATGGGACGACGCCTTCCCGGGTCGTCTGCGTTCGCTCGTGTCCCTTACCCGCAATCAGCACAATATCTTCAGCCTGGGCATCGCTCAGACCTTTTGCAATCGCCTTTCGCCGGTCAGGCTCAAGAGCGTAGGGCGTGTGCGTGCGCTGGAGACCCGGCAATGCATCATTCATGATCGCGAGCGGATCTTCACTCCGGGGATTATCCGAGGTGAGCACAACAAAATTACTGCCTTTTCCGGCCGCCTCGCCCATCAGGGGGCGTTTTGCGCGATCCCGGTCTCCACCGCAGCCGAAAACAGTGATCACCTGGCCGCCGGCTTTCGCGACGAACTCTCGCGCTAATGCTGTCAAATTTTTCAGGGCATCATCCGTATGAGCATAATCTACGACCACCGAGAATGGCTGGCCTTCATCGACGCTCTCGAAGCGTCCGGGAACGCGAGCCAGCGCGCCCACGCCCTTTGCGATCTGGTCCAGCGAACATCCACGCGCATAGGCAGCAGCCGAGGCAGCCAGAACGTTATACACATTCACACGGCCGCGCATCGGCGAGAACAATGGGACGACGCCAGTGGGGGTCACAAGATCGAACCGATTGCCGGCGGAACTGATGTCCAGGCGCTGGGTGCGGAAGTCGCCCTTCTCAAGGCCGTAGGTAAAGACCTCGCTCGATTTCTTGCGGCTGAAGTCCATCAACTGACGGCCATACTCGTCGTCCTGGTTGACAACAGCGACTCGCGGCGCATCCGTCCCACAACCCTCAAATAGGATCCGCTTCGAGGCGAAATACTCTTCCATGGTCTTGTGGTAGTCGAGATGGTCGCGCGTGAGATTAGAAAAGATCGCTACGTCAAAAGGGATTGCGAACACCCGTTGCTGGGATAGAGCGTGTGACGACACTTCCATCACCGCTTCCGTTGCTCCGTTGCCGAGCGCTCGCGAGAACATCTGATTCAGCTCCAGCGATTCCGGAGTGGTATGCGGCGCGGGCAGAACTTCACCAGGCAGGTGATACTCCACCGTTCCCACTAATGCGTTCTTTCGGCTAGCCGCACGCAGAATCGACTCGACGATAAATGTCGTCGTGGTCTTGCCATTCGTTCCGGTGATCCCAGTGATCCGCAACTTCTCCGCAGGCCGTCGGTAGAAGTTCGCGCTAAGGCGCGCTAAAGCTCGGCGTCCGTGAGTACCTTGTGCCCAGGCTACATTGGCTCTGGGCTTCTCGCTCGCTGAGTCGCTAACTACTGCGACAGCACCGGAGGCGATTGCCTTATCGATGAATTGATTGCCGTCGGTGCTCTCTCCGCGCATGGCAATGAAGGCATAGCCGGGCTTCACCCGTCGAGAGTCGTAATCCAACCCTTCGATCTCCGGGTCGCCCTGCTGCGCCAGTACTTCGGCGCCTTCTAGCAAGCGCTGGAAATTCATCTTCATTGATTATATGGGCGCGGCTCCTGTGGAATTCGTTGCAAAAAGGTACCGAGCACTAAGTATCGAGTACCAGTGCCCTTTCGTACTCAATACTCGGTACTCGGTACCGGGTTCCATTTTTTCTGTTTAACGCGTAAATCTCACGGCAATCTTCGAGCCTGTTGCCACACGCGTTCCGGCTGCTGGCGATTGTTCGCGAGCGACCCCGTTACCCAAAATCGCTAACTCAAACCCGGCTTGCTGGGCCGTCGCAACCGCTGAACGCAATGGCATCCCGATCAGCGAGGGGACAATCTGCCCACCCTCTACATCGAGTATCACCGTACCGCGCGCGGGAGCTGGGTTTGGATCGGGCAAAGACGGAGGAACGCTAGCAACCGGTGTCTCAGTTGTCTGCCTCATCGAGGCAGGCATAAAGGACGCTGCTGAAGGCTTCGTTGGCGGAGTCTGTACGGAGGCCGATTTTGTTGCTTCCTCTACCAATGGTTCGCCGATATGTTCCAGCGCACCGTCGCTTAAGTCTTCGTCTTTGACACTTGCCAGCAGCACTTTGCGCTGCGGATCGGTCTTTATCTCGGCGTCATGAGGGACGTTCAGATATGCCAAAACTTTTTGCGCGATCCGATTGAACACGGGTGCGGAAACCTGGCCGCCCTGGTGCAATCCTTTTGGGGTATCAATGCTCACCAGGATCGTGAGTGCGGCGTTATTCACCGGGGCAAAGCCGACAAAGGTCGCTACGTAATCCGTCTTGGAGTATCTTCCCGTCGCGGGATCGACCTTCTGTGCCGTACCGGTCTTCCCTGCGCTGGTATAGCCATTCAGAATCGCCCTCCGCCCTGTGCCGAAGAGCACAACCTCTTCCATGAACTTCCTCATCATGGCCGAAGTCATGGGCGAAACCACACGGTGCTGTTGTGCCGGGCGGAAGACGACCTGCTGATATTGATTGCTCGGCGGCGTGACCCCGGCCACGATACGCGGCGGTGTGTATGTTCCGTCATTCGCGATGGAGGACACCATCGAGATGAGCTGAAGAGGCGTAACCCCAACTTCCTGGCCAATCGACATGGCGCCGATCGATGCGGCAGACCAGCGACTCGGGGGCTTTACCAGGCCCTTCGTTTCGCCCGGCAATTCGATTCCTGTCTGCTGACCGAAGCCGTAGTCGCGAATGTACTTGTAGAAACGGTCCGGGCCCAATCGAAGTCCCATTTTTACCGCGGCGACATCGCTCGATTCCGCATATGCCTTGTTGAGTGGCACGATGCCGACGTGGTGCGCGTCGCGGATCCTGATTCCACCAACCAAGATGTAACCAGGATTACAGTCAACAATTTCGTCACTCTTTGCGAGCTGATCTTCGAGTACCGAAGAATAAGTGACGGTCTTGAACACGGATCCAGGCTCGTAAATGTCGCTGACCGCACGATCCTTCATCGCCGCCGGAGTAATTTCGCGCGAACGGTTGGGATTGAAAGTAGGACGATTCGCGAGCGCCAGGATTTCGCCGGTCTTAGGGTTCTGTACAACCACCGTCGCGGCCACCGCGTGGGTGTCTTCCATCGCCTGATCGAGTTCGGTTTCGACGATGTATTGAATCTTCTCGTCCACGGTCAGGACGACGTTTTCACCGGGATCGGGTTGTTTCTCAATGCTGCCTAGAGACTTGCGTCGAGCATCGAGGGACACGACCATCTTGCCCGGAGTGCCCCGCAATTGCTCGTCGAAGTTGCGCTCGATTCCAGCCAGTCCTTCGTCGTCGAGGCCGACATACCCGAGCACCTGCGCACTGAGTTCTCTTTTCGGGTAGAAACGTTTCGGCTCCTGCTGGAAGTAGATCCCCTTCAGATTCATGGCACGAATGCGTGCCGAAGTCTCGGTGTCGATCTTGCGCGCGATCCACGCAAAATTTCGTTGAGATTTAATGCGTGCAAGTATTTCGTTGCTATCGGTCTTCAGTACGCGCCCGAGGATCGAGGCGGTCATTCCCTGGTCGGGGACTTCGCTGGGAACCGCGAAGACGGAGTCAACCATCACGGACATTGCCAGTTCCTGCCCGTTGCGGTCGTAGATGATGCCGCGGCGCGCTGAGACATCAATCGTGCGCTGTTGCTGACGCGCAGCACGCTGCACGAAGTCACCGTACTGAATCACTTGCAGATAAATGAGGCGGCCGCAGATTGCCACGGCCCAAAGGCATAACAAAATAGTGAAGATATAAAGTCTGGGTTTGGCTCCGTTCGCCGCTGTGCTGGATGCCATCCGATTTCCGTCCGCGCAGTTCGTTCTGACTGCTCAGTTTTTAAAGATGCCGATGGCGGTCCCCACCTCGAGGACCGCCATCCTTTCGCCTAAGACTCTGGTTGAAGTCTGGCAAAAACTTACTGCGACAGGCTGACGACCGTTATGCCCGCTTGTGCCATCACCGGGCCATTGCTGTCCGGCGCGGCATCCATTTGCTGAATCTGGCCAGCGTGCGGTGCATCGTAGCCCATGGCCCGGGCGAGTCTGTCGATGCGCTCCGGATCCTTCAGCTTCGCTTCTTCCAGTCGCAGCGCGCGGTTGGCTTCGATCAGCCGATCGCGATCTGCCTTTGCCGCTTCAATGTTGTAGCCGTATTCGATGGCGCGGAAGTGCTGCCAGACATAAACCGTGCACAACACGAATATGACGCTCATCGCGATCGTAAACATCCGCATCTCGTGTTTGCGTCGCGGATCATCGAGCTTTACCAGGCGAGTGTTATCAATCGCCTTGTGAAAGTAAACTTCCGGCGCGCCTGGAACGAAACGGCGCCGCTCACGACGCGTTGGCACATCCGTCGTAGTCGCGGTCTTCGCACGCGACTGCAGCACATCCTGAAGGCTTGAAGTGGCAATGGCCCAAACTGACATTACGCTACCCCCACCATCACCGGTGCATACACCGGACGATAGAAGTCGTATTCCAGCGAAAATACGGGAACCAATCGGATCTCCTCTTTCAACCGGATCTCCGTCTCTGCCTTGTTTTCTGCCTT
>Ga0163163_10006269_pt1 | contig 10382 bp, 5 predicted proteins | sample S65metaG_FD_119766 | JGI IMG/M metagenome (GOLD analysis project Ga0163163, IMG submission 119766) | Switchgrass rhizosphere microbial communities from Kellogg Biological Station, Michigan, USA - S6-5 metaG | ecosystem: Host-associated > Plants > Roots > Rhizosphere > Soil | place: USA: Michigan... | reverse complement strand
GCTGGTCATTCCCACGATCCAGATCGCTGCTACTCCGAGAATCAATGTGGCGATCAATTGTTGTGTGTGTCTGGACAGGTTTCTCAACATCACTACATCGAGCCACGGCAGTGTCAATAGAACGAGCAGTCCCAGGCCTGGAATTACGACTCCGATAATCGACCCTAAACTTCCAGGAACATACTTCAGAGTTTGATACAACCAAAGAAACTGACCTCCGGGCCGCGGCAGATACTCAGCGGTCGCGTCAGAGACTGATGGGCCAAGCGGCGCGTGAAACTTTAGAGTCCATAACGCGAGTACCACGAAGACAACTCCCGCAGCAATTGCGTTTCGGCAAATTGTCTCCCAACCGACATTTCCACCGCTCTGCTTTGCCAGACGAATGCCCACGATCAATAGAATTAAGAATGGCGTTACAAGTACATGCAAGGCGAAGAATCGCGACAGTGTCAGCGTTGAGATCTCAACGCCACCAAGTAACCACAATCTGGCCATGCGCCCGATGACTGGAAGTCCGCCCAACAGTCCTTCAGCGACGCGCGTGCTGAAGAAAGCTCGCGCGTCCCAGGGCAATGAATAACCAGTAGCACCCGCGGCCATCACCAGACCGAGCAGTATCACTGCCGCAATCCAATGCAGCTTCCGGTATTTGTATTCCTCGCAAAAGACAAGGCGAAACAGATGAAGGAGGACGAAGAACGGAAGCCACTGTGAGCCGTAATGATGAAGAGAACGAATCCAGGCTCCCGATGAAGCTGCCTTTTCAATGAAGGCTACACTCGTATAGGCATGATCGACTGAAGGGACATAGTAAAAACTCAACAGCAAACCGCTGGCAAATTGAACAAACAAAAGCATCAACACTATGCCGCTTGTCGTTGTGAGCCAACGCGACAACTTTCCATTCCTGCCCGAATCGCTAAGGCTCACGCTATTGAAATCACTCATGCTCGTTTGATTTGCTCTGCGCTATTGTTTTCAAAGGCCTGATACAGTACTTGCAGCTTGCCATCCTGCACACGGGAAGGCAGTTGATCGAGACCACGGCGCGCTGGCCCACTCAGTCGAGAACCATCGGCCGCGAAGTAACTCTCATGACACGGGCAGGAGAATTGATTACTGTTTTTTTCCCACCACACCTCGCATCCTTCGTGCGGACAAATCGCCGACAAAACTTGATTGCCTTTGGCGGGCAACACAAACACCTTTCGTGCTTCGCTGGTTAATGCCCAGCCTGCGTAATGTTCTGTTCGGATTTGCTTAGGCACTGGTAGATTGCCCTGCAACTCTGACACGGAAGCAACGTCAGTCCAGTCCTCGCCTCGGGTTTGAGTGATTCTTGGGCGCAGGAAGCGAAAGCCGGCCGCTGCGATCGTTGTGAAGACGCCACCAACAATGCTAAGGGGAAACAGAGAGAGAAACCGACGTCGATTGTGCTTCGCTACCTGATTGTTAGGCATGGGCCTGTCATTCTCTATAGAAAGGAGGGGAGTGGCAAGTTACCTTAAGTCCTCAGCTGCGGCCTTGCGACCTTCGGGTTCGAACCCCTCACAAAGGTTCCGCCGATTTAATGAGACGCTCAGAGCCTTCTCTTTCTTCCCGAGTTGCAAACAGTAGCTTTACTGGGCAGAATAACTTCGTCTTCGCACAATCTTTCAAAGTCATATCGCTTTAAGTTAGAGGTAACAAAAAATGAGCAGCGACAAGGAACAGGTCCCCAATACCCGCGGTGCTCTTCGTCTTGCCCCTACTTGCTCAGAGGTAGAAGAACAGAAAGCCAAACTCCCACGGCAGTTCGTCAACTTCACTTTTTATCATGCCCGACCCGAGTGGCGTTTGCTGTCGAATGAGGATAAGCAACGTTGTCGAGATGGCTTCGTCAAAACCGTCGACGAGTTTCGCGGTTTGCTGTTGTTGCACTCGTACTCAACAATCGGGCTGCGCACGAATGTCGATTTCATGATCTGGCGAATCGGACACGAACTCGATCCGATTCAGGAAATGACCGCTCGGCTGAATAAAACGGAGATGGCAAAGTACATCGAGCCAACTCAGTCGTTTCTTTCGATGACAAAACGTTCGATGTATATCGACAAGGACAACCCGGAACACGCCGAAGACCGTCTCCACATCGTGCCTGGCAAATCACAGTATCTTTTCGTGTATCCGTTTGTGAAAACACGCGAGTGGTATTCACGGCCGGCTGAGACGCGTCAGGAAATGATGGATGAGCACATTCGAATTGGCTCGAAGTATCGTTCAGTAAAACTTCACACAACGTATTCGTTTGGATTGGATGACCAGGAATTCGTTGTTGCCTTCGAGACCGACTACCCGTCGGATTTTCTCGATCTCGTGCAAGAACTTCGCGAGACCAAGGCTAGCTCGTTTACCTTGCGCGACACGCCGATGTTCACCTGTCGTCAGCGGACCCTTGCTGAGTGTCTCGAAGCACTAGGCTAGCATCGACCAAGTTTATCCACAGATTACGCCGATTACGCAGATGGCCTCAAAGACGGCGCCGAACAGAATTCTCGGCAAACGATGTCCGAGAATTCTAAGATCGGGTCGTCTGTTTTTTTTGCATCGAGTTTTTTCTTCTCTGTGCCTCCTCTGCGTCCTCTGCGTCTCTGTGGTAAATCCTTCGCAAAGTAACTCTAAAGCCCAAAGCGAATTTCCTTCCGCGCCAAATAAGCAGTCATCGCGAAACGAATACCTCTGGTATGAAGCCGAGAACATGCGCGGTTTTACCACCGGACCGATTGGCGCACCGGTATTGAACCCGTCGTATTTGAACTATTCGAAAGACAAAGCTCCCGGCTGGGGAATCAATGGGCCAGGCGTCTCAGCCGAATGGACGCAAGGTGGCGAGAGTGAATGGAACTCTGCTGCCGCCGCCGCCGACGAGACCAATGCAACTCTCTACCAGGATCTCGAGATCCCGCGTGCGGGCAAGTATGTACTCTGGATTCGGTACGCAGATTGGTCCAACAAGAATGAGAACTTTACCGTTCGCATAGCCCAAAACGGAACGCAGGTTTTTGAGCACGAGTTCGGAACGAAAGATATTATCGATCCTCATGATGAGGTCAGCATGTACTGGGGTTGGGCCTTTGCCTGGGACGGCGCTTCCGGGGATTTAAAAAAAGGCCCTGCGCGAGTCTCGATAGAAATCGTCAAAGCTGCACAGGCAAGACGTCATGTAGATTGTTTTGTTTTGACGACTGACCCTGACTACAAACCGGCCGGTCGACAAAAACCAGACTTTTCAGCCGCTCGCTATCTTCGTACCTGGTCACGTTCCAATAAGCCACTCACTTCACTTCTTCAGTCAGAAGGGAGCTCAACCGTTCCACTGTTCTGGATGCGCCCTAAGCTTGCCGGACGTGACTTCCTGATGCCGTGGAACATCGCCAGGGAGTATTGGGATCAGTACGACAAGGCACCTGCCGAACGAATGCTTTTTCCTTTCAACGCCGAACCCATCGATCAATTCGTCGCCAAATACAAAGGCACCAAGGACGTTCCGATATTTCAATCGAAGCTCGTCTGTCCGGTAATTCACATAAACAATCTTCCGGAATACTTGAAAGAAGGGTCAGTCTTTCTCCGGTATCTTCGTGAGACAAAAAGTCCGTTTGCGATTCTCATTAACTATGGTGGGGCGAAGTTTTCTGAAGCAGATGGAAAAGCTGCGTTTCATCTGCTTACTGGAGAATTGAAGGACCAATTCCTCGGGTTCATCTCCGGCGAAAGCGTTGGCTACGTTTGGGAACACGCACCTGAAGAGCTGAAGATTTCCTCCTCGCAATCACGTAGTCAATTACTCGAAGCGCACCGGCAGTTCTATACCAACGCAATTGCGCGAAAATGGCGTGAAACATTTCAAACTGAAACCGGAGCGATGTGGGAAAAGTTGATACCAGCACAATCCACCTCAAGCACTTCATTCGCGCATGCTCTCACCCAATGGGGTGTGAAGTTGATTGGAATGGAAACTGCTGCCGTGCTGCCGATGACAGGTATGCGTATCGCATTTACGAGAGGCGCTGCGAGGCAATCCGGCGGTGACTTTCTTTACTATCACGCCCCAAACTTCGGTGACACGGCAACCACTTTTACGAAGTCACAGAATTTTGCCGGCCCTGATTTCTTCTACCACACTCGTTACGGTTCAACGATGGGCCCGTCGCTTTCCTGGTATCGCAAGAGCTACTTCCTTTTTTACATGTCAGGCGCTTCGGCCATCTACCTCGAACAGGGTCACGATCAGTTTTTTAAGCCGGGCCCCGGAGACAATCCACTTCAGTTGAATCCACTGGGTAAAATCACAGATGAGTTTATGAAGTTTGCTGAAAAGCATCCGGACCGCGGCACGCCCTACACATCGATAGCTTTTCTTCTCGATCCGGCCCACGGCTTCGAGATGACTGACTATCCACAATGGCCATTTGAAGTTTCGCAGATTGATCGAAGTGATCGAGGGCTGAGGGAGCTTTTCGGCGTCGCATACTATCCTGGACTTGTTGTCGAGGGTGAACCTGCCATTGCCGACCGGCAACCGTTTGTGTCGAGTGTCTTTGGTGATGTGTTTGATGTGTTAACGGCGACTAGCGATAAAAAAGTCAATGCAGATTCCTCTCGTGATCTACTGTCATCGTACCGGGCTGTGGTTGTTGGTGGCCGCATCGAGTGGTCGCCAGAGTGGACTCAGAAATTGACCGACTACATTCGCCGAGGAGGCACAGTCGTTATCAATGCCGCTCAGGTTAAAGGCATACCCGAGTCACTTCTCGGGATTCACCTAACCAATGAAACTGCTGAAGCCGAGACCGCACGATGTCTTTCGCCGGGTGAAGAAAGCCAGGACCTGAATGGACAACTCTTTCGTTACGAGAAGGTCGAACTGAAAGGAGCCAGCCTTTTGGTTACGACGAACTCAGGCGATCCTCTCGTCACCATCAATAAAGTTGGAAAGGGAAGCGTCATCTTCGCAGCGGTGCCGGATCTGCTGGGCGAGGACGAACGAATGGTTCCGTTTGCTGCTCACACCTTAGCGCACGTGTTTAGCGATGCGACTCCAGTCACCGTGCGCGGTGATGTGGAGTATTTGATCAATCGGAACGCTTCAGGATTTGTGGTTACGCTGCTGAACAACAACGGCGTGTTCAAGCCGCAGCAAGGAATGGCTGCTGTTGATCGTAGCGCTTATGTAACGGTGAACGTCACGTTGCGCGGTCAACGGATTCAAAGCGCCACGGACTGGATCACGGACAAGCAACTTCCTTTGAATGGTGACGGGCTGAGTCTCCAGGTCGCACCGGGGGGTGTCTCAGTGATCGAGTTAAATATAAAGTGACGGCCCCTCACAGTGAAAACTCTGATAGTCGAATACAAGCGGTCGGGAAGGGGGCAAGCGCAGCGCGCCCCCCGCAGGATGAATAATCTCTGAGTCTGACTTCCCACTTTGATCTTAGTGCCATAATTCTCTGCGGGGGCGCGCTGCGCTTGCCCCCTTCCCGACCGCATGTAAGTTAGTGTCCGAGTTTGCACTTGGGCACTGCTATTGCGATTACTGCGGTTTCTTTCCTTTGCCTTTTCCACCACCACCATTAGGTTGTGCGTTGGCTGGCGGTCCCTGCTTCCGCTCAACTTTTTGCTGACCCTTACCCTGACCTTGGGCCTGCCCTTGCCCCTGTCCGTGCCCAGGTCGACCTGCGTTCTGCGGTTGCGGTGCCGGCTGACGAACCTGTTGCTGCGGAGGAGGCTGTTGCTGTTGACGAACCTGTTGCTGCGGCGGTGACTGCCGATTGACGGGAGGACCACGCCGTTCCATCACCTTGGGTGGCTGTGGTTGCGCAGCGGGTTGATTAACCGGCTGTGGCGGTCTGGCCTCCCGCATAAACCCTGGTTCTCGACGAGCTTTCTGTTGTGGACGAGACACCTCTTTTTGCACAGGTGCTTGCGCTGGCTGTGCTACTCGTTGTCCTTGAGGTTGCTGCACCCCTCTAGCCCGCTCAGCTTGTACTTGGGGCATTGCATTATCTATTCGGCGTTGACCTTTACGTCGTTCCACACCCCTCGCGCCGTCGGGCTGCACTTGCGGCGCAGGATTGTCGATTCGACGTTGACCTTGAGCGTCATTCATGCGAGCCGCCTCGCGTGAACGACCCTGGTCATTAATTGCCGGTGGCGCCGATTGCGACATTCCACTTTGTCCGCGCTCGTCACGCACCTGGACCTTACGGTTGTTGAACCGATCGTTGCTCGTCTCAACTCTCATATCTCTTGCGAGATTCTTTCGAAACGGAGGAGCAACAGGCACACTACTCGTCACTACCGTCGTATCGTTAAGCTTCTTCGCTATTCCTGGAGGTAGTCCGATCTTGCCTCGACCCCAGGCGGAGTGAATCACTGCATTGCGCAGAGGTGTCACAGTAAGTGGATCCAACACAGGATTGATGTTCGACAGCATTTGTCTGTCTGCGTGGCGCGCCCTGCGAAAATCCACCTCACGTGTGAAGTCATCAATCGGAACCACAGTTACTGCGTTCGGTGCATACATGTTCACTACACGTGGCTGAATGTTCTGCGTTCGGCTCAGGTAGTAAGGACTCCAATCATTATTATAGTAACGTGGAGCGTATGCATCGCCAGGACCAAGAGGCACCCAACCGATGTCATTTTGAGCAAACGGAACAAAGGCAACCAACGCCGGCGAATAAGCAGGAGTGGTGTTGACGCTATCGGGAACCCAGTACCACTGATTGCTGACATACGCCCACCGCCCATAGTGATATGGAGCGTAGCCCCACGGTTCACTCGAGACCCATGTTGGACCATACGGGTAGTCGGTCATCCAGTAACCATCTTGATAAGGAGCCCAGTTGTTGTCGACGCGCGGCGCCCAGGCATTGCCGTAACCGTTCAAGTTTTGCCAATCGCCGTAGTAATCGAGATCATTCAAACCGGGTATGTAGGAGTTAACGTATTGATAACTACTTGTTCGCCTGTACGGGTCAAAGTAGTAAGGATCGTTTAGATAAGCGTTGTAGTCGCTGTAACGACCATCGTAGTAACGCGGGTACTGGTAGCTGTAGTAATCGTCAACCAGGTAGCCCGCATTGCGTCCATCAATCCGCGACAACACCGCGTTCGCCGCCGTCTGGCCAACCAACTGCAGCACTTCGCCTCGACTAATCTGGCCACTGCTGCCCAGTCCGACGACCTGTGCCAACCCACTCAACACCGATACAAGCACATTACCGTTATCGATTCCGACGTTGTAGAGCCCCGGTTGTTGCAGGTCCACGGCGCCATACGGAGTGGCAACTTCGAACAACTCGCCCGGTGCAAGAGAGCCAATGTCAAACATTGCCGAACCGTCTCGTAAGGCCAGCTGGGTTCGTTGGTCAGCCAGCGACAAAACATCCAATGATGTATTGGAATTTAGTCTGGCAAAGTCGCGCCCAGTGAAGGCAAGACTCGCGTGGGAGTTCTCTCTTGTATAAATGCGATCACCAACACTGAAGGGTTGATTCGGAGTTGCTTCAACCCAATCCGAATCGGACGGTTCGTTGTTGGAATCGGCGTTATTAAGTGCGACATTTCCATCAACCCGCTGGATGCGAGCTGCGTTCGGAATCGCACTCGCCTCAGCAGTTCGCTCGTGTCTCACCCACCAGCCGACTCCGATGCCGGCAACAAGCGCGCAGATGACGCCAACGATTGTCATATGCGGCCAAACCTTCATGTTACTTGTATTCATAGCTACCCTCCCAAACTCGCGTTCTTAGTGCCTTGTTTGTAGGGGCGCCCCTCCGTGGGCGCCCGATTGAGAAGTTGTTACTGACTCAACGATCTAATGGGGCGCCCGCAGCGGGACGCCCCTACAAACTAGGGACTAGGCACTTCTTGTCTTGCACCTTAGTTTTCGGCAAGCAGTATGCCCAGTTTTGGGAATGACTACCGCAAACATCGCTTATCGCACTTGTCCAATGCGGGTGGACCACACGGTAATCAGATCGCCATGTGATTGCATGAGGAAGGCAACTGATGGGGAGACTGTGGGCGGCCTCATGCCTAACCCAAATGGGTTATTCATGAATGAAATCCGTCCCAAAAACAGGCTAAAGAGTGCATCGGAATCGGATATTTGATATGGAATGGCATTTGCCAAAAGGAACAGTGGTCTACCAAGGTCTCCCCGGTAAACGATCCAGGAAAGGGGTTTCGATGCACAAAAAATTCTTACGACGGTTCGCAGTCACTGCAGCGCTCACCGCTTCGCTGCTTACTACGACCGGCCTCGCAAGCGCTCAAGGACGGCGCAGCCGCGGACAGCAAGGCAGCGACGAAAATCAGGGCCAGGCTAAACAGCATCAACAAGAGCAACAAAATCGGCGCGAAGAGCGACAAGTGGCACAGCCCGCTCAGCAGGTTCAACGTCGTAGCGAACAACAGGCTCAGCAGCAACAGCGCTGGCAGCAGCGTCATCAGCAGCAACAGCAACCACAGCAATCACAGGAACGCGATCAGCGGTGGCAGCAACAACGTCAGCAGCAGCAACAGCAATCACAGGAACGCGACCAGCGATGGCAACAGCAACGTCAGCAACAGCAACAGCAATCACAGGGACGCGACCAGCGATGGCAGCAACAGCGCGACGACCAACAGCGCCGTGACGCACAGCAACGTCAGCAAGATGATAGTCGGTTGCGTGAACAAGAGCGTTTACGCAATCAGCAGCAACAGCAGCAACAGGAACTGTGGCGACGTCAACAACAAGATCAACAGCGGAACGCCCAGGGAACCTGGAACCGTAATCAGGGCAATCTGGCAAACCAAGGTCGATGGCAGCAGGATCAGCAACGACGCATCGAACGTTATCGACAGGAACAGCAGCAACGTCAGAATTTTGTCTGGCAGAGTCAGCGAACTCTTGAACAGCAACGACGTCTGGCGCAGTTGCGTTTCCAACAGCGCTATGTCGAACGGCTGCAACAGGACCAACTGCGACTCCAGCAGTGGCAATACAACAACAATAGCTTTTACAACAACTATCGTTACCAGCGCGGCTCGAGTTTCTACGAAACGAGTCAGTACGGCGCCGACATGTTACGGCGTGCGGTCAACGATGGATACCAGGAAGGGTTCTCTGCCGGCCAGGCTGATCGCGAAGACGGTTGGGCTTTTAATGCCGAGCAAGCGTATGCCTATCAAGATGCAAGCTACGGGTACGACTCTTACTACGTGGACCTGAGTGAGTATCAATATTACTTCCGCGAAGGGTTCCGACGTGGCTACGAGGATGGTTACTACAGCCGTTCTAGTTACGGCAGTTATTCAAATGGCGGTTACAGCATCCTGGGATCAATTCTCGAAGGGATACTGAACTTGCAGTCAATTAACTAACCTTGAAGAGCGGCGCCCGCCAGCGCCACTTTGTTCAACCTTCAAAAGCCAGGGCGGCCACTGTGGCTGCCCTGGCTTTTGTTTTGACTCAACGGTGGATGTCAGGAGGCTATCGCTTTTTCTGCTTTGGTGCGCACGAAAGCGTAGTTCAACAGTGGAAGCGAATTGAACTTTGCCGCTTTTGTAAACCACTCTTTCGCTTTTGCAGAATCACCTTTTCCCTGGTAAGCCTCACCTAGTAAGTACAGGTCACTTGGATTCTGTTGATTGCTTTGATCCAACTCCGCAATCGCTTGATCGTAGTTCTTTTCCTGAAGCGCAATCCTGCCGGCCAACTCGTGCGCTTGTTTTATCAAGCCCGGGTTTTTTGCTGTCTCAGCGCCTTTGCGAAATTCGTCTGTTTCTTTTTTAGCGCTGGCAAGATCACTCTGCCCAAGCGCAACGCGCGCTAAATTGAAATGATGAAACAAGGAAGTGTTGTCCTTTATCTCCTGCGAGAGACTTGACTCGCTTGTCATTTTGAGCGCTTGCTCATAGGCTTGTTTCGCGTCAGGGTACTTGCCCATTTCCAACAGAATGTTGCCTTTCAACTGCAGATCAGCCGCCATGGCGGGAATGTCATTGGACTTCTCTCCCAAAGCATACTGCTTCTGAACTTCAGCTAATGCCTGATCGAGTTTTCCACCATCTGCCTCCACAACCATCTGACCAAATAACGCTGTGCGCCTCTCACCGTCGCTGCGCGCTTTGTCAGTCATCTTCTGAAGTTCGGCCAGTGCGTCAGACGACTTACCTTGATAGGTCAACGCCGCGGCGATTCCAAAGTGGGAGTTCAGGAAGTTGGGGTCGATGGCGAGCGCTTTCTTGTATTGCGTTATTGCTTCGTCGAATCGCCCCATCTTCAGAAGAAGTTCGGCGTACGAATCATATGGATTCGGATCGTTGGGAATCAGCTCAATGTATTT
>Ga0163163_10006268_pt1 | contig 10383 bp, 8 predicted proteins | sample S65metaG_FD_119766 | JGI IMG/M metagenome (GOLD analysis project Ga0163163, IMG submission 119766) | Switchgrass rhizosphere microbial communities from Kellogg Biological Station, Michigan, USA - S6-5 metaG | ecosystem: Host-associated > Plants > Roots > Rhizosphere > Soil | place: USA: Michigan... | reverse complement strand
GCGGCGCGATAGGTGGCGCCGTGCATCCACGCGCGGTTGGCGGCATCGAGCGAGATGTAGCGCACGCGCACCAGCGCCTCGCCATCCCGCGGCTCCGGAATTGTTGCTTGCCTCATCTCGAAATGCTGCGGTCCAAGTTTGCCGGCCGGCTTTTCCACCAGCAGGATCTGGCGATTGACACCATCTGTCATGGCATTCCTCCCATCGACGTGGCTGTTCTCGTGAAAATTACGCGAACTTCGGATTTTGGACTCTAGCTGCAGTCGCCGCGCAAGAAATCCGCAAGAGGCGCGTTGTGCGTTGCGTCTGAGGCTAATCGGCCGCTACGCATTCCACAACCGGAATCGCGGCAAACCGGCTTCGGCCTCAAGCGAGTTGCGTCAGCGCCGGAATCTGCCAAACTCGGCCTGCGACTTGAAAGCTAGGGGTGGCGCGATGTCGAACAGGTTCACGCAGTATATCATGATCGCAATGTTGCTCGGCATAGCGATGGGTACACTGGTCTTCAACTATTTGCCTGACAACCGGGCGGATATCGCGTCAAGCATCAACCTGATCGCCGTTATTTTCCTCCGCCTGATCAAGATGATCATCGCGCCGCTGGTGTTTGCCACTTTGGTCGGCGGCATCGCCCATATGGGAACTGGCGCCAAGCTGGGGCGGATTTTCGCCAAGACCATGGGCTGGTTCGTCAGCGCGTCCTTTGTGTCGCTGCTGCTCGGCCTGGTGATGGTCAACCTGCTTCAGCCGGGTGCGAATTTCCCCGGCACGCTGCCGGACAAGGCACAGTCGACCGGACTTCCGGTATCGGCATTCTCGCTGGAAAAATTCCTGACCCATTTGATTCCGACATCGATTGCGGATGCGATGGCGCAGAACGAGATCCTGCAGATCGTGGTCTTTGCGGTGTTCTTCTCGGTCGCGATGGGCGCGCTGCCCGAGCGCTCCAAGCAAATCCTTTCGCTGATCGATGATCTCGGCCACATCATGTTGAAGCTCACCGGGTACGTCATGCTGTTTGCCCCGTTTGCTGTGTGGGCGGCGATCATGGCGACCGTGTCGAAGAACGGCCTCGCCGTGCTGTGGAAGCTCATCGTATTCATGGGCGGCTTCTACGTTTCGCTCCTGATCCTTTGGACCATTCTTGTCGTCGTCGGCTTCATCGTCATCGGGCCGAGATACGGCCATCTGCTGCGCCTGATCCGCGAACCGCTGATGATCGCGTTCTCGACGGCGAGTTCGGAAGCCGCCTATCCCAAGACGCTGGAGGGTCTCAACCGCTTCGGAGCGTCGTCGCGGATCTCGAGCTTCGTCTTGCCGCTCGGCTATTCGTTCAACCTCGACGGCACGATGATGTACTGCACCTTTGCCAGCATCTTCATCGCCCAGACCTACAAGATCGAGATGCCGCTTGCCACCCAGCTTGCGATGCTGGGGACGCTGATGATCACCTCAAAGGGAGTTGCCGGCGTGCCCCGCGCCTCGCTGGTGGTGATCGCATCGACGCTGAGCCAGTTCGGCATCCCGGAAGCGGGCCTGCTGATGATCATGGGCATCGATACGTTCCTCGATATGGGGCGCAGCGCCACCAATGTGATCGGCAACTCGCTTGCGACCGCCGTGGTTGCAAAATGGGAAGGCGAGCTCGCTCCCGAACATGCTCTCGGCCCCGACGATGTCGTGCCACCGGATATGATTCCGGGCGAGATACCGGCGATGGCCGGCCATTGAAGGGGGCATCGCATGCGTCAGTCGCTGCGAAGATTGATATCGTGCAGCTTGATGCTGGCGGGATGCCTGCTGGCTGCGCCGGCAAGCGCCCAGAGCGGCGAAGGGCTTAGCCCGACGCTCGCAGCCATCAAGAGCCGGCACGTGGTTCGCCTCGGCTATCGCGAGAGTTCGCCGCCGTTCTCGTTTCTCGATCAGGCCAACCGGCCGATCGGCTACAGTCTCGAACTGTGCGCGGCGATCGTGGACGAGATCGGCGTCGAGGTCGATGAACCCGAGCTGAAGATCGAATACGTCAAGGTCACTTCGGACGATCGTATCCCGGCCGTGCTGCAGGGCAAGATCGACCTGGAATGCGGGTCGACCACCGCCAATGCCGAGCGCGTCAGGCAGGTCGCCTTCTCGCCGCTGATCTTCGTTGCCGGCACCAAACTGATGGTGCCGAAAGGTTCCAAGATCTCGGCGCCGAAAGACCTGCAGGGCAAGACCGTCGTGGTCACCAAGGGCACGACCAACGAAGAGGCCATGCATTCGCTCGATAAGAAATTCGCGCTCGGCCTCAAGATCATTGCATCGGCCGACCACGAGCAGTCCTACCAGATGCTGGTGGACGGCAAGGCCGACGTGTTCGCGACCGACGACATCCTCCTGTACGGGCTGATCGCGCGCCACAAGTCGCAGGACAAGTTTCGCGTCAGCGGCGATTACCTTTCTTACGATCCCTACGGCATCATGTTCCGTAAGGGCGAGCCAGAGCTGACTGCGGTCGTGGAACGAACCTTCCGCAAGCTCGGCACCAATCACGATCTGGTCCCGCTTTACCACAAATGGTTTGTCGCCCGCCTGCCGACGGGCGAGAAACTCAATGTTGCGATCTCGCCCCAGCTCGAGGACGCCTTCAAGGCGCTCGACGATTCGGAGGGCGTGAGCAACTGAGATCTGCCTTGCGGTTCAGTGCAAGGCTTTTTGACGGTGGACCTGGATCGCCTCTCTCCGCGACGAGAGACTGCGGCGAAGCCGCAGGGTAACGGCAACTTGTCTATCGTCTCAAGGTTTGATGTGCAGGGCAAATCTAGTGACGTCGAGCGCGTGGCTGAATGCCGCCTTGGTGCGGCCGGCCAACGTATTGGCCTCGTAGGTGGAGCCGGACGTGGTGAAGCCGGTTTTGGCGCGCAGCCCGACCGCGGTTTCCACGTGGTGAAGGGTGCTTGCAAACGAGGCTGCCGTCGCATCACGGGCCCGCTTCAGATCCTGCACCTGCCTGTCGATGAAGGCCGAAGGCGGAGATGAAGGTGTCACCGAAGATGTGTCGCTCATGGCGGCTATCCCTGCTTTGCCTTAAACATCGGCCGGGAACATCGTCCTATTATGGTTAATGAAACGTTAAAGGGCGCGATATGCGATGCCCGCTCAGAAGAAATCCAGCTCCTCGGCGCGCCCGCCGCGCGCAACAGCGGCGAACTCGATTGCGGTGAACAGTCCGCCGGCCACGTAGATCGGCGCGTCAGCGGATGCGGCAAGGGCCCGGCTTGTTTCGAACGCTGCCCCAATTGTGGTGGCGATGCGGACATCGGCTTGCGGATTGATCTTGCGTACGGCGGCAGCCAGCGCTGCCGGATCGCCGCCTTTGTGATGTGCGCCCGTGCAGATGATGGTGTCAAAGGAGGGCGCCAAGGCTGCGACGATTTCATCGCTGTCCTTATCGAAGGAGACGCCGATCACGAGGATCCATCTGTGCGGCCCGAATGCGTTGAGCCCGGCAAGCGATTGCCTGACCGCATCGGGCGTGTGTCCGACGTCAATCACCACAAACGGATTGTCGCTGATGACTTCCAGCCGTCCGGGCCAGCGCGTCCCGCCAAGACCCGATCGCACCGCCGGTTCGATTGCTGCGGGGGCAATTTTTGATTTCGTCTGTTCGCGCCAAAGCAGGAACGAGGTTGTCGCGATAGCCGCATTGTTGACCTGGAATCCGCCCCGCAGGCTCAGCTCGAGCGAACCAAACGCGTGGTGACGGAATGCGAAATCGAACCGCTGACCCGCTGCCGAGCCGGCCACGCCGTCGATCTCGATCTCGTCGCCAACAAACAGGCTGGTAACATGACGGTTGCGGTTATTTTCAAGGATGTGCGGCCGCAAGGCGCGGCAATTCTCGCCATAGATGATGGTTCCGCCGCTGGCACAGGCATCGCTCTTGTCGGAGACGATCAAGGCCAGCGAATGACCCAGAAGTTCCACATGCTCATAATCGACTGAAGTCACCGAGGTGACAGAGCTGCCGAGCAGGCGAACCGGATCGTAGCGGCCGCCGATCCCGGCCTCGAAAACCGCAAGATCGCAGCCTCTTTCTTGGAAATACAGGCAGGCCAGCGCAAACATCGCTTCGAAGGCGCCGAAAAGTTCACCACGGCTTCGTGAAATCACGCCGACGGCCGTTTTGACCCGCGCCACCAGGCGGTCCAGATCGTCATCGCCGATCGGCTCGATGTCGATCTGAAACCGTTCGTTGACGCGAAATAGATGCGGCGAGGTAAACAGGCCCGTCCGCAAACCGCAAGCGCGCGCGATATTGGCGCAGAAGGCCGCCGTGGAACCCTTCCCGTTGGAGCCGGTGACCACGATCGATATGCGCGCGAGCGCGTCGCGGTCGATGGCCAGATGCGTAAGCAGCTCCGCCATTCGCGCCAGGCAAACCCCGTCGCCGTATTTGGGCAGATCAAACATCCGTCAGACCCATCGCCGAAAAGGTATGGCGCCAGATTTTCAAGATCAGATCGCTGCGGCCGGAATCTTCCAGAAAACGAATCGAGGGATTGGAGTTGATCTCGATGATCCGGATGGCGTCCGCGTCGGCGCCGATATCCGTGAAAAGATCGACGGCAGCCACGCGCAAGCCGAGCATGCGAGCGGCCTTGCGTGCCATCGCAACCGCGCCCCTCGCGCGCGGCGTCTCGAACGCCATGGTGCCACCTGCGCTCAGGTTCATCCGCCCGGGAATGTCCCAACGCTCGCCGGATGCTGGTACGGCATCGAGCGCGCTCTCATCGAGCGCGGTCGCGGCAAGCGCGGAAAGGCCGCGCGCTTGTAGCGTGGCAATATGCGCCATCAGGAGATCGCGCCTGGTTCGCAGGCCATCGCCGGTCAGCGAGGGCGGAAATTTCCGGACACAAAACACCATCTCGCCGTCGAGCAGGAAGATGCGGTACTCACTTCCCTCAACGATCGGCTGCACCAATACGGCGTCATAGTGCAAGCATACCTCGGTCAGGTATCGCTCGAGCGCGGCTTTGCCGTGTATGGCTTGCGCAAAGTCGCCGCGCGATCCGGCAAGCGGCTTGATAAAGGCTGCCGAATTCAGCTTCTCAAAGTATGCGAATGCGTCCTGGCGCTCGTGGCCCCCAGGCCGATGCGCGCGGTGTCGATCGCTGAGGAAAAAGTAGTCGCCGCCCAAATTCGGCACGCCGGCATCTTCCCAAATCCGGTTGGTGAAGTATTTGTCCGATGCAAGTGTTGCAGCCGTGGAATCGTTTTGTGGATACCAGGAACATCGCCCCGCGCCGAAATTCATGCTCCGCTTCTTCGAACTGACGCGGAAAACCAACCCTGTTCCGCCGTCGAGATCTTCGAAGCAGAGGCCGAATGCGGCACAGGCATAGGCTGCATACACGGCCTGGTCTGGATAAAAAGCTGGTTTTCCCGCTCGAAATTCCCGCAAGTCGCGCATGCAATATCCGGTGGTCTGGCATTCCCGGTTCGTCAACGTTCAACTCTAGCGGTTCTGTTGCCCGCATTCGGCAATTAACTGCTCTGCGCATGAATATCCAGGCAAGTTAATTGCGCCTCGGCAGGCCGTCAGAGAAGGTTTGTGCCGCGGCAATCAAGTGCACCCGGCCCTGCATTTTCTGAAGCGAGAGCCGCGCGCCGGCCTTGTTGACTATCGCCGATAATAGGATACGTGAAAGCGAAATTCTTCAATTGTTGCAGTGGCTTTTGCCTATTTCGGCTGCTGCATTTCCTCTCCCGCAAGACCAATCGGAAAAATAAAACTCATGAGCGCGTTCTATCGAGAGAAAGTCCTTTCCGTTCGTCACTGGACCGATACCCTTTTCAGCTTCACCGCCACGCGCGATACCGGTTTTCGATTCCAGAACGGGCAATTTGCGATGATCGGGCTCGAAATCGATGGCCGGCCGCTGATGCGCGCCTATTCGATGGCAAGCGCCAACCACGAACATGCGCTCGAATTCTTCTCGATCAAGGTTGCGGACGGGCCGCTGACATCGCGCCTGCAAAAGATCAAGGAAGGTGACATCATCCTGGTCGGGCGCAAGGCAACCGGCACACTCATTGCCGACAATCTCATTGAAGGAAAGCCGCTGCTGCTGTTGTCGACGGGCACCGGGCTTGCGCCGTTCGCAAGCCTGATCAAGGACCCGGACGTCTACGACAAGTTCGAGAGCATCGTGCTGGTGCACGGCTGCCGCCAGGTTTCCGAGCTTGCTTACGGCGAAGAGCTTGTAGCGAAACTTCACGATGACGAGATATTCGGCCCGCTGCTGGCCGAGAAGCTTGTCTATTACCCGACCGTCAGCCGCGAACCGTTTCGCAACCGCGGCCGCATCACTGATCTGATCACCTCCGAACAGTTGTTCGACGATATCGGCCAGTCTGCTTTGGATATCGCTGAGGACCGCATCATGATGTGCGGCAGCCCGGCGATGCTGGAAGAATTGCGCCAGATGTTCGAGGGCCGCGGATTTGCCGAAGGCAGCCACAGCGAGCCCGGTCATTTCGTGATCGAAAAGGCATTCGTGGAGCGCTGAAAATCGCAGGCGCCATACGCGCCAGCGTCGCGCCGGGCCGGCAGACACCCACTATTGATGACTGGCGGGTCCGCGCTCTGCTATAAGCGGCTTGAACGTCGCGGGAGTATCGTCGACGCGGCGATACAGGGAGAGCAGCTCCTTGTCGGCGTCTGTCCAGGATGGCCGGGTGAAGACTGCCTTCGTGTTCGCGGGCGGCGGCAGCTTTGGTGCCATCCAGGTGGGGATGATGCACGCGCTTGCCGCCAACGGCGTTTCTGCCGATATCGTGGTCGGCTCCAGCGTCGGCGCCATTAACGGCGCTTATTACGCGGGCAATCCCACGCTGAAGGGCGTATTGCAACTGGAAACGATCTGGCGCGGATTGCGCCGCTACGATGTTTTCCCGGTCACGTGGCGCACCTTGCTCGGTTTCATCTGGCGCCGCGACTTCCTGATTCCGCATGACGGCATTCAGAAACTGATCGAAAATAACCTGCCCTACCGCAACCTTCAGGACGCCCAGCTTCCCATCCACATCGTCACCACCGACATCGTCTCCGGCGACAGCATCGTGCTTTCCGAGGGCCCGGCCGCGCAGGCCATTGTTGCCTCCACCGCGATCCCCGGAGCCTTCGCACCGATCCCCTACAAGGACCTTTATCTCGCCGATGGCGCGATCTCGTCCAACACGCCGGTGCGGGTCGCGGTAGCGAAAGGAGCCCGGCGCTTGATCATTCTGCCGACCGGCTATTCCTGTGCCATGGACAGGCCGCCGATCGGCGCGGTCGCCAATGCGCTTCATGCGCTGACATTGCTGATCGCACGACAACTGGTCAGCGAACTGGAAGATCTGGCGGCGAATATCGAGTACTTCGTGGTTCCGCCACTGTGTCCGCTGGTGGGATCGCCTTACGATTTCTCGCAGAGCGCCGCTCACATCGAGCGCGCGGTGCGCAGCACCGAGGAATGGCTATCGCATGGCGGACTGACGAAAAAAGTAATTCCCGACGAAATGCGACCACATGGTCATTAGTGCCGCCTATTTGAAGTTCACAGCGGCACTAGAATTTGAGTTTGCTGGTGCCCCTGACTTTCCGAAGTTCGTGGAAGGTGGATGCTCAAAGGTAGCACGAACTTCGGAAAGTGGGGACCAGGCCCGAACCGGGTCATGACGGGTTGCATCGCGAGAGCAAAAAAAGCGGCGAAACGTAGCCGGCTACCTGACTGATTGCTTGTTTGAGGGATGATTCGGTACCCTCCCGGAGTCCTGATTCCCGAGTGCCCTTTGTGTGTTGCAACCTGCTTGCGCTCAGATTCGGAACCGCCTGAACATGTCATCATACCTGTGAGCTTGTCCGCCGATAGCGTATAAAGCCGATCCAAGAAATATAACCACGCCGCAGCGAGTGAATGCGGCGGAAATGCCGAGGGACCCATGGAAACGCTGATGCTTCCGTTCTCGCCACGCTTCATCGTTCTCACGATCTGTGCCGTCGTGACCGGGCTGCTTCTTGGCCTGGGGATCGTCGATCACAAGGTGTTCGACATCGTTCTCGTCCCGCTGGTCATCTTCAGCGCCCTGACCCTGCTCGGCGTTCGCGATCTCATGCAAAAGAGCCACGCGGTATTGCGCAACTATCCGATATCGGCGCATCTGCGCTTCCTGCTCGAGGAAATCAGGCCCGAGATGCGGCAATATTTCTTCGAGAGCGAGAAAGACGGCATGCCGTTTTCGCGCGATACCCGCGCGGTGGTCTACCAGCGCGCCAAGATGGCGCTCGACAAGCGCCCGTTCGGCACCCAGGAGGACGTCTATCGTGAAGGCTATGAATGGATACACCATTCGGTCGCGCCGAAGGTCCGTGCCAGCGAGAAGTTCCGCGTTCTGATCGGTGGGCCCGATTGCACCAAGCCGTACTCGGCCTCGGTCTTCAATATTTCGGCCATGAGCTTCGGCGCGCTCAGTCCTAATGCGGTGCGCGCACTGAACGCGGGCGCCAAAAAGGGCGGATTCGCGCACGATACCGGCGAGGGGGGCGTCAGTCCCTATCACCGCGAGAACGGTGGCGACATCATCTGGGAAATCGGTTCCGGATATTTCGGCTGCCGCAATCGCGACGGCAGCTTCAATCCGGAGGAATTTTCTCGCGTCGCAACCGACGATCAGATCAAGATGGTCGAATTGAAGATCAGCCAAGGCGCCAAGCCGGGTCATGGCGGCGTGCTACCGGCAGCGAAGGTTTCCCAGGAGATCGCCAAGATCAGGGGCGTTCCCGTCAACGAGGATTGCATCTCGCCGGCGACGCATCGGGCATTTTCGACGCCGCTCGAAATGATGACCTTTATCGCCGAGATGCGGCGCCTCTCGGGGGGAAAGCCTGCCGGTTTCAAACTTTGCATCGGCCATCCCTGGGAGTTCCTGGCGATCTGCAAGGCGATGTTGCAGTCGCAGATCTACCCCGATTTCATCGTCGTCGACGGCAACGAGGGCGGCACCGGTGCTGCGCCCTTGGAATTCATGGATCACATGGGCATGCCGATGCGAGAGGGCGTCAATTTCGTCCACAACGCGCTGGTCGGGATCAATGCCCGCGACCGCGTGCGAATCGGCGCTTCCGGAAAGATCGCCACCGCCTTCGACATGGCCCGCGCGATGGCGATCGGCGCCGACTGGTGCAATTCGGCGCGAGGCTTCATGTTCGCGCTGGGCTGCATCCAGTCCTTGAGCTGCCACACCGATCGATGCCCGACCGGCGTGACCACGCAGGATCCTTCCCGCAACCGCGCGCTGGTGGTGCCGCACAAGACCGAGCGCGTTTACAATTATCACCATGCAACGCTGCACGCGCTGGCGGAGCTTCTCGCCGCGGCGGGGCTGGAACATCCGCGCGATCTGCGGCCGATCCATTTCTCGCAACGCAGCTCGACGACCGAGGTGCAGACATTTGCGAAACTATATCCGTCGCTGCGCCCGGGCGAGCTGATCGACGGCACCTATGACCCGCGCTATCGCGATGCCTGGGCGATGGCTCGGGCCGAAACCTTCGCGCCGGCGTGATATCGGCGCGCCTTATCGTTTTCGAGCGATTCAATCAGAACCGAAAAGTCTCTAATGCGGGTTTTCCAGGCTGAAGGTTTCCGATTGCTCGTCATAGGCGAACAGTTCGGCATAGCGGGCCCATGAAACGATGGTCTTCAAGGTTTCGTCCGCCCTGTCCTCGCTCATGTAGTCTTCAAGCTCGTTGCGGAAACGCGCCGCAGGCGCGGTGTGCGAGGGCCGTTCGTCGAGCACGCGGCGGATCAATCCCATTACCGGGACGTAGCTCATCAAATGCTCGGCAAACAGCCGCTTGCGCGCGTCGGTTTCGAGATTGGCAAAGCGCTTGCCCGCTTCGGTCAGAACGATGTCGCCTTCGCTCAATTGGGCGAATCGCAGAAGTTGCAGGGACTCGCCGAGATGGAAGATGTCGTCGGCCTCAAGCTGCAGATGGCTGGCGAGCACAGGCAAGTCGGCATGCCCGTTATAGGGCGGCCCGGCCAGCGTCTCGATCAGGCCGGAAAGCACGTTCGACGACACATGGCTGAGAAACATCCCGACACCGGTACCATGAATGCCTTCGAGCGAGGGCATCCTGACCTCCGCGCGCTGGGTCATCCGGGCATAAATGTTGTCGACAAGCTGCCGGAAGGCCGGATCAAGCCGGTTGCGCGGATGCGGCAGGTCGATTCTGATCTCGGCGGCAACCCGACCCGGATTGGAGGAAAAGACCAGGATGCGGTCGCACATCAGCACCGCTTCCTCGATGTTGTGCGTCACCATCAGGATCGACTTGATCGGCAGCCGGCCCTC
>Ga0163163_10006266_pt1 | contig 10384 bp, 7 predicted proteins | sample S65metaG_FD_119766 | JGI IMG/M metagenome (GOLD analysis project Ga0163163, IMG submission 119766) | Switchgrass rhizosphere microbial communities from Kellogg Biological Station, Michigan, USA - S6-5 metaG | ecosystem: Host-associated > Plants > Roots > Rhizosphere > Soil | place: USA: Michigan... | reverse complement strand
TGGCCACTGCTTGTCCATAAACGACGCGTCGCGAATGAAACTTCCCTCGCACCAATTGCGCGGTTGGATCCGATCGGCCGCCACGACCGAATCGAGCTCCGACCCCGGCTCCACGCTGAATAGTCCCAAGCGGCGCTCGCGATACGGCCAATACAAGAGCAGTTGATTTCCTGCGATCATCGCATTTATCGTCTTCGTATCTTCCACTCCTGAGACCCAGGCCGCCTCGGCGCGGTCCCAGCCGAGGCGCCGTTCCCGAACCACCTCGTCCATCCCTTTTGATGCTGGAAATACCGACAACATCGCCACCAGAACGAACGCGCTAAACGCCAGCGCCGGACGCTCGGATTTCTTCGGCAGCAACGCCAGCACCAGCAAGGCAGCCATGAACCAGAACAGCAACGCCGGAGTCTGATAGCGGCTCGACCCCGCCTGTCCGAGTCCAAAGTTGAGGCGCCCTAAAGCAGCCAGGAAACCGGTGATGATCGAAAACGACATGACCGCCAGCGGCACTGCTTCCCATGGATTCATCGGGCCTCTTCGAACCAGCGGCAGAATGCGCATTCCCAGCAATATGACTGCCGCCAATGCCAGCAACTCCCCGAATCCCATGGTCCACCACTTCCACGAAGATCCAAGAAAGTAAGCCACGTAGTGTAGAAGGCCCAGCGGATTGCGAAGCGACTCCAGCGGATGTCCATGCGCCTGCGGCTGCTTGTAGCCCTGCACATACAAGACAATCGTTACTACGCCGGCAGCCGCGTAGATCAGAGTCCACTTGCGCGGCAGACGGACCGCGATCGACATTGCGACCACAATCCACCACACGAACACTCCCGAGGCCAGACACAATGGCGCGCCGATGGCGCACAGGAATATAGCCACGACCCACTTCGGTGATGGACGCTCCTTCTGCGCGGCAACCGCCGCCACTGCTCCCGTAGCAAAAAAGAAGTTCAGCACAAACGCCGTCTGGAACGACCAGATGAAGTTTTCCATCTGTGCCGGTGAGAAGCAGCAGAACACCGCGAGCGCCGCCACAAGCGCGAGATAACGAGCCTCAAACGAAGCCTGTTTGCGCGCGATCCACACTAGCAGGCATGCATGCGCAAGCTGGGTGAAGAAGATCACCCCAAACGGAATGTATCCCTGCCCGCCCGCCCACAGTGTGTCAGCGAGAATAGGAACCCTCGCAAACAGCGGCCGGTGTTCGCTGTGAAACCCTACCAGAAAGCCAGGAGTTACGCGAAAGCCCGCCGCCTTATAGTCCATCAGGACTTCCCACGAATCGGCAAACAGGATATGCGAATATCCTTCGAGAAACATCCGCCCGGCGAGCACCGCAACGGCAAGCGCCGCCGCGAGCAGCGCATAATTCAAAACCCTACTTGTATTCACTGCGGATTCAGCATCCTCGGCCCCTGTGCCAGCATCGCATCAAACCATCGATCCGCGCAATTTCGGGAACCTCCGGGACGATTGGCGCATCCTAAATTGAGCCGGTCGATTCATGAAGATCAAAGCACTCAAGTTGAAAGCGTTCGCAGCAATTCTGACGTTCACAAGCGCGGTCTTCGCCCAGGATCCGACGCCGCCCGATCCATCCCAACCCGCATCTTCAGATCAATCCGCCTCGATCGACAAGCGCGTCTTCGGAGTCCTTCCCAACTATCGCACTGCCGACGCCAACACGCCTTATCAACCGATCAGCGCCAAACGTAAACTCTGGATCGGCTTTAAAGATTCGTTCGACTATCCGGTATACTTCACCTCGGCCGTCTTCGCCGGATTCAACCAACTATCCGACACCAGCCCTCAATTCGGTCAAGGAGTCGAAGGTTTCGCCAAGCGTTACGCAGCCTCCTACGCGGACCAGACGCTTGGCAATATGATGACCGAAAGCTTCTATCCCATCATGTTCAAGCAGGACCCGCGCTACTTCCGCGTCGGCAAGAACGGCGGCTCGACAATGAAGCGCACCGGGTACGCACTCACTCGCGTGTTCATTTGCCGCTCCGACAAAGGAACTCCTGTCTTCAACATCTCCGAGATCGGAGGCAACTCCACCGCAGTCGCGATTTCGAATCTCTATTACACTGACAATCGCAATCTGCACGACAACGTTCAGAAGCTCAGCATCCAGATTGGAACGGACGCACTCTCGAACGTCCTCAAGGAGTTTTGGCCCGACATCAAGGAACGCTTCTTCAAGAAAAAGACCAAAGACAACTAGGCCTCTTCCAAACGTTACCACTGCTTCGCACGTCTCGTATCTCTGGTAACAGGGCGGACCGCCGAAGTTGCACGATACAGAAAACCGCGATCAACTCACTGAATCGCTCGGCCGCTTGCTGGTCGAGTACCAACAGGGCAACCGCCAGGCCGCGAACGAATTCGTCGCGCTCCTTCACCCCGTTGTGTATCGCTATTTCCTCGCCCAAACCGGCAATCCGGCGCAAGCCGAGGATCTCATGCAGGAATGCTGGGTGCGCATCCATCGCGGACGTTCCAGCTACCGCCCCGGCGAGCCTGTGCTGCCCTGGGCATTTGCCATCGCCCGGCATACGAAGATCGACGAGTATCGAAAAGATTCCGCACGCGCCAATCGCGAAGCAGCCGTGGCCGGCCCCGGCGAGCCCATCACCGATCCACGCCGCGCGATCGAACAAGGTTTGGAGGCATCCGCAATTCTGGCTCGCCTCCACGAACTCCCCGACGGCCAGCGCGAGGTGTTCATGATGTTGAAGGTGCAGGGAATGAGCGTCGACGAGGTCGCAATCGTAGTGGGAAGTTCGCGTAGCGCGGTCAAACAAAAAGCCTATCGCGCGTATGAGACTTTGCGGAAGTGGTTCGCTCAACCGGTGGCAGGGGCGGCTGGGGAAGGAGCCGCCGGATGACCTGTCAAGAGCTTTCGACAATCCTCTCCGAACGTCCTCTCGCGGCGCTTCCGCCTGAGCTGCGCACGCAAGTAGAGGAGCATCTGGCAACGTGCTCCGGTTGCCGCCGCCTGGCTGAGACGATCGATGGAATTCAGCGTATGCCTGTACCTCAATCTTTTTTTGCCCCTCAAGAGATGGCGCCTGTCCGACCAATGCCCTCGCGCTTGTGGTTCATAGCAATTGCCATCGCCCTTCCGATTTTCCTCGCGGCCGTGGGCGTCATGTGGAAAGGCGCCTTCGGATGGTCCGCCCTGCCCGCGGAGACCGCCACGCTCTACGTGATTCTTTCCGCCGTCGCCTTAGCGGCTCTCGGAATCGGTTTCTATCGCCAGTTCAAGCCGGGTGCACGCGACATCATCGACGGGCGCGCCGCTGCCGGAATTGTCCTCGTGGGAGTAATTGCCTTTGCAGCCGTCGAATTCGGCTGGAGTCCTGCCGAAGCGTCATCCGAAGCTTACTGGGCCTGGCGATGCTTTACCTTTGGAACCCTGGTGGCGTGCAGTACTTCCCTGGCCTTACTAAGCTGGTCTCGCCTCGGATTTGCGCCTAATCCACTCTCGGCCGCGTTCTGGACCGGCGCCCTCGCCAGCATGGCCGGCATCATCGCCCTCGGAGTCCATTGCCCCAATCTCGAGCTCTCGCACTTCCTGCTGGGCCACGCGAGCGTCGTTCTGGTCGGCAGCTTGATAGTCGCCTGGATCGGCCGCCGCTTCTTCGGTCTCCGATAACTATACAAATGTCTTGTAACCTGTGGGCGATACACCGGTAATCACCGGCATGACCACGAAAACCCTGGCCCTCGTACTCGCGGCGGCCGTTACTCCCCTTCTCAATGCTTCGGAAGCCGCGCCGTTCAACTGGTCCGGCTTTGTCGCGGCAGGCAAAACAGTCACTATCCATGGCATCAACGGCACTATCCGCGCTGAACGCGGCACCGGCGGACAAGTAGAAGTCACCGCCCGCCGCACCGCCGAGCGCAGCGATCCTAATGAAGTCCAAATCCAGGTCGTCCCCTCCGGCGACGGAGTCAAGATCTGCGCTGTCTACCCCAACAGTGGCAACGATTGCGACGGCAACTCCAGAAATCGCGAGTCCGGCCGCAACAATAATGACGTCCAGGTCGCCTTCGTCGTGAAGATCCCGGCTCAGGTGAACTTCACTGGCCACAACGTGAACGGCAACGTCGAGATTTCCGACATTCTGGGCGAAGCCAAAGCCCACACCGTCAACGGCAACGTAAACGTAGCTGCCTCTGAGAGCGTCGAAGCCCACACGGTGAACGGCAACATCGTGGCCACCGTGAACGGGGCCGCGCGCAAGGCAATGGGATTCCACACAGTCAACGGCAGCATCGATCTTACGCTACCCGGCGCATCCTCCGCACAGTTGAGCGCAAGCACAGTCAATGGCAGCATGAGCACTGATTTCCCGATCACCGTAAGGGGCGAATTCGGCAGCAAGTCCCTCGCTGGTGCAATCGGCTCCGGCGGGCCAGACATCAAGATGAACACCGTCAACGGCAGCATCCGTCTTCACCGCGGAGCATAAACTCTAAGACTCGAGGGAACGTCGGCGCCCGTTGGCGTTCCCCTTCTGTTCTAGTTCGAATCGATTATCTAGTTCGAACCCACAGCCTTTCCCCGCCTGACCGATTCGCGATCCCCATTTCTGATAGACTTACCCCCAATAGGAACTGGTACCAAGCAGTATCCATTCAATGAGGTATAGACCGATGAGACACCGTTTGTTGATTTGGTTCGCGCTGACCCTGTTCGTTTCCGCTCAGGCAGCGTTCGCCCAAGCCGTCTACGGCAGCATTACCGGAAATATCACGGACTCCAGTGGGTCCGTCATTCCTTCCGCAAAAGTAACCGTAACCGATTCCGGAAAAGGCGTCAGCTTCACCACGTCCACCAACGATTCCGGCAACTACAACCAAGGCCACTTGATTATCGGCGTGTACGAAGTACGCATCGAAGCCCCTGGATTCCAAGCCTACGTGCAGAAGAACGTGCATGTCGAAGTCGACTCCGTCACCCAAGTCAACGCTAAGCTCACTATCGGCACTGTCGGTGAGACCGTGAGCGTTACCGCCGAGACGCCGTTATTGAAGGCAGAAAAAGCGGACGTCAGCGACACCATGACCCAACGCGCCGTCCAGGAACTTCCCGTCTTCGGCCGCGACCTGAGCCGGCTATACTTCCTGGTACCTGGCGTTCAAGCCACAGGCACCAGTGCTCCAAGCGAGCAACCGCAGGACGTCTACCGTCCAACCATCGGCGGCCAGTACTGGGGCGGAATCTCCTTCCAGTTGGATGGAACGGATAACCGCGAGTCCGTCCTCGGCGAGCCGGTCATCACGCCGAGCCTTGACTCTGTATCGGACTTGAAGATCACCACCACCGCCTACGACGCCGAATTCGGTCAAGCGAGCCAGGCAGTCATTTCGGTACAAACCAAGTCCGGCACCAATACGATTCATGGCAGCCTCTTTGAATATCGCCGCGATCAGAACGGCGCCGCCCGCGATCCCTTCGCGCAGGCGCAGCCCATTCCCGGTAGCAACGGCCGCTTCATCCCACCAACCCTGTGGAATCAGTTCGGCGGCTCCCTCGGTGGACCCCTTCAGCGCGACAAGACCTTCTACTTCGGTGACTACCAGGGAAATCGCCAGCACAATGGTGGATCTCTCCTCACTCGCGTGCCCACAGCCGCGGAACGCGGTGGCGATCTCAGCGACCTCAACACCGCCTTCTACAACCCTTGCAATGGGGCCGATTGCAACATCCTCCCGGCCAATAGACAGCAATTCGCCAACGGGATCATTCCCACAAACCTGCTGTCGCCGCAGGCACAGAATCTCCTCAAGGTAATTCCGCTTCCCAATATTGCCGGGGTTTCCGGAGCTGTCCCCAACTTCAACGCCTCCGGGCAAGGAGTCCTCAACAGCGACTCCTTCAACGTCCGCGTCGATCGCTACCAGACTGACAAGCTCCACCTGTTCGGACGCTACAGCTTCATGCAATACGGCCAGCAGGCCCCCGGCGCCTTCGGCCTCCTCGCCGGCGGACCGAACTTCAGCGCGCCCGGCTTCGCGGGCACATCATCCTTGCGCGACCAAAGCATCGCCTTCGGCATGGACTACTCGATCCGTCCGACATGGCTGACCGATTTCCGCTTCGGATTCTTCCGCTACCGCGTCTTCGTCAACCCCAACGGACTCGGCACCTCTCCCGCGAAAGATGCCGGAATCCCCGGATTGAATCTTGATGATTACTACACGTCCGGTATGCCCCACGCAGTCCTCAACGGCACCGGCGGATTCAACTTCGGCTACTCGTTGACCGTCAACCAGTGCAACTGCCCGCTCAATGAGCAGGAGAACGAATACCAATTCGTCAGCAACACCACGCACATCGTCGGCAATCACTCTTTCAAGTTCGGCGTCGACTACCGCTACCAGCAGAACCTGCGCGTGCCCAGCGACTCGCACCGTTCCGGACAGTTGACCTTCGATCCGACCACCACGCAAGGTCCCACCGGTGGCGGCCTCGGCTTGGCGTCGTTCCTCTTGGGACAGGTGCAGTCCTTCACCCGCTACGTCAGCAACTCAACGGATGCTGCCGAGCGCCAGAATCGCTTGTTCTCTTATGTGCAGGATACGTGGAAGATCAGCCGTAAGCTGACCATGAACTACGGCCTCCGCTGGGAAATCTACTTCCCGCAATACGTTAACGCTAAGGACAACGGCGGCTTCCAGAATCTGGCAACCGGCGAAGTCATGATCACCGGCGAGAACGGCGTGGGCATGAACGGCAATGTGAATACGTCGTTCAAGCACTTCGCGCCGCGCGTCGGACTCGCTTATCAGATCGAGCCCAAGACCGTCATCCGCGCCGGTTACGGCCGCTCCTATGACGTCGGAGTCTTCGGCGTTTCCTTCGGCCACAACGTCACTCAGAACCTGCCGGTGTTGGCGAATCAATCCAACAATCCCGCGCAGCCGTGGCTGTCGGTCTTCACGCTCGCGCAAGGTCCGACTGCTCTCAATGCCAGTTCGATCCTCGCGTCACAGCCCAAAGGACCGAACGGAAATCCGATCCTACCCAATGGCATCGCCCCCAACGTGCTTCCGCTAACTTCCGACAACACCATGCGCCTGCCCGTCGTCGATGCCTGGAACTTCACCCTCGAGCATCAGTTCGGACCCGCCACGGTATTCTCGGTTGGCTATGTCGGCAACAAGGGCTACCACGTAACGCCAGGCGGCACAAACTACAACATCAACCAGCCTTCCATCGTGGGCTTCGGAACTCTCTCGACGAATCAACGCCGTTTCTTCTTCCCGAAATATGGATGGACGCAGAGCATCAAGTACTTCAGCGACGACGCCAGCGTGAAGTTCAATTCGCTTCAGATCCGAGGTGAGCATCGCTTCGCTGGTGGACTCCAACTCCAAGGTAACTTCACCTGGGCAAGCGCCTTCGATTACGCGAATGACTACTTCTTCTGGAATCACGACATCGACTACGGCCGCGAAAACGGCGTCCGCCGCTTCGTGATGAATTTCAACGGATTGTACGAACTGCCCTTCGGTAAGGATAAGCACTTCTTCAAATCCGCCTCCCGCCTCGCAAATCTGGTGGTCGGAGGATGGCAGGTGTCGGCTCTCGGAACATATGAATCCGGAGTCCCCTTCACGCCGTCCTACGTCAACTGCGGCAGTGACGAAGATACTGGACCGTGCCGCGCCAACTTGGTCGGGGATGCCTCCATCTCCAATCCAAGTGCGAAAGGTTGGTTCGCCACCGCGCCCGCCGGTACCAGTGGAACCGGATGCCTCGCCACCGCAACAGCCACGCCTCTATTGAACGCCAATGGATGCACCCGTGGTGCCTGGAGCCGCCCCGCCGCCGGAACCTTCGGCAACGTCGCGCGCAACTCCTTCTTCGGTCCGCACTTCTTCAATGTGGACTCATCGCTCAGCAAGAAATTCCAGATAACGGAAAGAGTGAACGGGCAGTTCCGCGCCGAGCTGTTCAACGTATTCAATCACGTCAATCTCGGCCAACCGAACGCGCAGGTCGACTCCCCCACCGCGGGACAGATCTTCGCGCTCGCGGGTCTCACCCAGATGCGCAAGTGGCAGTTAGGTATCCGCCTGCAGTTCTAATCACAACGATGCGCGGGGCCGAACGCCGGTCCCGCGCGTTCTCCGACAGTACCCAATGCGCGAGTTGACGCCACGAACTCCTGATGTCAAACATAAGCGCCCGAGCATGGGAATCTATCGACCCATCACCCTGGTGAAACATGACACCGAAATCTGCTTCGTGGCATGGCCGTCTGAGGCTCGCGCACCAGAGAATTTGCCTCGCTGGACGAGCTGAATCGTTCCTTCGCTTCTGCTGTAAATAAACTCCACCGTTAACGACTCACCCGCGTGCCGATTAGGTGCGGCGCTATTCGCCTCGTGCTCACGTCATCGGATAAGGGAGATGCCCCCCAACTTTTCAATCCTTTGAGCTGTCGCAGTCCTCGCGCGCCGCCGTGGGCACGGGTGGCGGCGAGCATGGGATTCAAATGCGCGTGGTCAGAAACATTGCTCTGAAGTCTATCCGAAAAGATAGAGTGTATCCGAAAAGATAGTCAATTTCCTTTCCGGAAATAGGTGTACGCAGCGCCCGCTCCTGCGTTGCTGTTGACCGTCAATAAGATGCCCCGTTTCTTGAGTTTGGCCGCCTGCGTGCTCCGCGGTTTGATCGCGCCTGCGATTAGTTGTAACAGTCTACATTGCTTTAATTAAAAAGATTGACCAGCGAGCGGAAATCCGAATACAATCATGCTGATGCGCTACTCACTCCCCGCCCTCGCATTCCTGTTCGTCGTCCCCGCCGCCACCCAGGCCGCGGTCATCCTCACCAGCGGAACCTTCGACCAATCCTACGGTGCGGGCGACAATATTTTTCCCCCAATCGGAGGAAGCTTTTATAGTCTAACCGGGGATAACTTTTTTCTGGACGCGTCCCGGCCCCAATTCGCGACCTTTGACCCAAGCCGAGTCTTGTCTTGCGCTCTCGATCTGCCGAACGCGATCGACACCTGCACGGTCAATATGAGCGGCAGCTTTCCGCTTAGCAGTATCGTCTTTGCGTTCCCGTCGTCCTCATTTACCTACAACGGAGTATCTTACCCGGTAGCGCAGGTATCTATCGCCATGGCTTTCACGAGTTCCATCGTGCAGGTGACGGAGTTGTGTAATCCCTCTCAGTCCATCTTTAAATTTAATTGCGTGGGCACCGTCGCCAATATCCCGTTTACGGTGACCGGCTCGTTTACCATCATGAACGGCTCCACTGTGATTGCCTCTGACACGCTCTCGGGGCACGGATTAGCTTCCTTCAGCGGACAGAACAATGATGATGGATACGGCATGCAGGCCACGTATGTCTTCAGTAGCGTCCCCGAACCTTCTTCGATTGGGCTTGTCGCTTCAGGACTGTTCGCCGCTGGTTGGCTAAATCGCCGCGGGCGCGCGGCGCGACGTCCTCGACAATCTTGATTTAGTTGGATGATCCGATTTAGCGGTCGGAAAGCGCGGAACTCTTGCACACTGCAGCCGCCTCTCGAGGCCTTCAGGAGCGATTTCTCTTCTTCACTCAATCTCCCGTGGGTACTGGGGAACCGGTCCTCGCGCGCAATTTTCGATCCTCAGTTACACGACTGCTACCGATTCCACTTCAGTCAACCACTCTGGTCGCACAAGCTAGCCCGACGACCACAAACGTTCTCGCCGGCGGCAAGTAGTCCGAGTCGCCCGGCCTCCGGCATACTTAAAGGAGACACTGCCACGAGCGTACTGACGATCCGAATTCCCGATGCCAAACATGAACGCCTCAAGAACCTGGCAAAGGCCCGCGGCTTGAGCGTCAACAAACTTATGGAGGAGCTATCGACCATCGCTCTGGTGCAACACGACACCGAGGTCTGTTTCCGTGGCATGGCATCCCGCGGCTCGCGCAAGACGGGCTTGGCGCTGCTCGACAGGCTGGATCGATCTTTTCGCACAACCCGTGATTAGACTCAGTCGCCCGCTCGGCGGCAAGTAAGCTTCGCGTCCTGCCAAGATGCATGGGAGCGCTCGCCGCAAGCAGGGGGCGGCCACCCGCCCCCCAAAACGAAAATTCCACATCGAGGTTGAACTATCGCCCCATCCACAGTCCATTAATTTGGTTATATGCGGAGAACGGCTGTGTAACCGCGCCAGGCGTTACGACGGCGTTTACTACGTTGGACCAGCCATTCAACAATTGCTGAACCCGCGTGCTCGTCCAATCGATCGGCACGTCGGCCGTACAAGCGGAGGTCGCTGAATCCCCGTTTATGTTGCATGTCGCAAACCGGTCGGTGTGGTTGCCGTCTATCACCGCAACCCTCATCACATA
>Ga0163163_10006265_pt1 | contig 10384 bp, 14 predicted proteins | sample S65metaG_FD_119766 | JGI IMG/M metagenome (GOLD analysis project Ga0163163, IMG submission 119766) | Switchgrass rhizosphere microbial communities from Kellogg Biological Station, Michigan, USA - S6-5 metaG | ecosystem: Host-associated > Plants > Roots > Rhizosphere > Soil | place: USA... | reverse complement strand
GATCCCCCCGCGCTGTCCGTCCTCCATCCGCCGATCCTAAGCTTCGGCGGCCTTGCTCAGCACTTCGGGCACCTGAGCCAGCCAGCGACGGGCCCGATCCACGTTCGGGCCGCTCGGCGCGAGGACGACGGCCTCGCGCTGCAGCTCGTTCATGACCAGGAGCGCGCGGAACGGGTCGAGCTCGGTGAGCGCTTCCTCGATCCGTTCGGCGAGGCGCTCGGGCTTGACGGCGAGGCCTTCCGCCCGGACGGCGACGCGCTTGTCGGTCGGCGGCCAGACGCCGTTGAGCGCGTAGAGGAGCTGCAGCACGCGGGACGCGTCGTCGAGCAGGCGGCCGACGAGCGCGAGCCGCTCGCCCGGACGGGTGATCGTGAGCATGCCTTCCGGCGCGTAGCCGCCCCAGGTCAGAGCCGCGTTCTCGATCCGCGCGGCGGCCAGCTCGTCCGGATAATCGCGGAGCTGCTCCTGCCAGCGCGCCAGCAGGCCGATCGTGCGCAGCGCCACGCCGTGGACGAGCGCGTCGCCTGACGACGACGCGTCGCCCTCGAACAGCGCGGCGACCGCGGCCTCGGCGAACTCGCGCGGCCACCAGACGAGCTCGATCGGCACGCCTTCGCGGTAGCCGAAGACGCGTGACGCAGGCCCACCCTGCGGCCCCCAGGTGTCGAGCCGCTCGAGACCGGCACGCTCGGCGTGATCGAAGCAGGTCGCAAGCTCGAGCTCTTCGCCCGTAACGACCAGCAGCTCGATGTCGGAGAGCTCGTCCGCGGCGCCGCGCGAGACGCTTCCGGTCAGCACCACTTCCTCGGCCTCAGGCGGAAGCGCGTCCGCGACCCGCTGCGCAAGCGCCTGGAGCTGGAGAGTGCGAGCCGTGGTCAATCGCCTGACAACCGAGCGACTTCGCCGTCACGATCCATGTTCCGTGCACGCAGCGGATGTGCTCCGCGTCCGGAAGATCACGTCTCGTGCAGACGTGTTGAGGACGACGGTACGGGCTGGTCGGCGGCGCCCGAAATACACAGTCAGCAGTCGGCGCGCGGCTCGGCAGGTGACGTTAGAGGACGCGCGGAGATGCCAGCCGATTCCGCTTGCGAGCGTCCCGCAGGACCGCGTCGCCTTCGTAGCTGCGAGGGTCGTTTGGACTAACGCGACCCACACCACGGCAACGACCGCGATCGCCAGCGGAAAGCGGATCATGATGTGGCCGCTAATTCCCGCGTTCGATGAGCTCGATGCGGTAGCCGTCAGGGTCCCGGACGAAGCAGAGCCGCGAGCCGCCCTCCCGCACCGTGTAGGGCTCGCGCTCGGGCTCGATGCCCTGCTCGCCCAGGCGCGCCAGCGTCCCGTCGAGGTCGTCGACCGTGAGCGCGACGTGCCCGTAGCCGGTGCCGAGCTCGTACGAGTCGACGCCGAAGTTGTGCGTCAGCTCGAGCTCGGGCGAGTCCTGGCCGGGGACGCCCAGGAAGTAGTTGACCGCCTCGTCGCGGATCGGCAGCTCGCGGCGCTTCTCGAGGCCGAGCGCCTCGTAGAACGCGACCGACCGCTCGGGGTCGGTGATCCGGTAGCAGGTGTGGATCAACTCCACGGCCGGAGCCTACCGCCCTGGACGTACCATCGGCCCATGGCCCGCGAGCTGACGCTCTACCAGGCCGAGTGGTGCCCGTTCTCGTCGGCGGTGCGCGAGGTGCTGACCGAGCTCGGGCTCGACTTCGTCGCGAGGCAAGTCGAGCCCTGGCCCGAGCAGCGCGTCGCGTTGCTGGAGCGCTCTGGCAGCGACGAGATCCCCGCGCTCGAGACCGAGGACGGGCGCTTCGTCCACGGCACCCGCGCGATCTTCGGCTACCTGCAGGAGCGCGAGCCGTGGGAGCACGCCGAGGCTCACCGCCGGCGCTTCCTCGACCACCGCGACGCCCGCGAGTCGGACGCGCCGGGTCGGCTAGTCGAGTACTTCCGCGCGAGCCCTGGGGAGGAGCCGTCCGAGGAGCCGACCGTCGTGCACGTGCCCGAGGCCTCGCGCTACGAGCTGCGCGACGGCGACCGGATGATCGGCGAAGCGGCCTACCGGCGCCGGAACGGCCGGCTCGCCCTGATCCACACCGAGGTCGACGAGGCGCTCGAGGGCCGCGGCCTCGGCAGCCGGCTCATCGCGACGGCCCTCGACGACGCGCGTCGTGAAGGGCTCGAGGTCGTGCCGCTGTGCCCGTTCGTGGCGTCGTACATCCGCCGCCATCCCGAGTACCAGGACATCGTCGCCGCCGACTACCACAACCATTGAGGAGGCCGACATGGTGAAGATCACCGACAAGACCGACTACAGCCGCTTCTCGCGGCCGACCGACGAGGACGAGGGCATCTGGCTCGACCACCTGGAGGTGCACCTCGTCACGCATCCGGCCGGGCAAGTGAAGGAGACGCACGTCCACAACCCGCCGCAGGATCACGTGATCACGATCCGCTCCGGGCGAATGCGCTGGACGGTCGAAGGCGAGAGCCTCGATGCCGGGCCGGGCGACGTGATCGTCACGCCCGCCGGAACTGCGCACTCTTACGTCGTGCTCGGCGACGAGGACGCGACGGTGGTCTGCGTGGACGCTCCGCCGCTGCCGAAGCCCGCTTAGCGCCCCCAACTTGCGTGGGGCTCGCGGCGGCCCGGCTCCATGTGCCAGTAGTCGCGCGACTCGACGACGAGCCCTTGGTCGTCGAAGCGAAGCATCGAGCACCCGGCGATTGCGAGCTGCTCGCCTTCCGGCGTGACCAGCGTCGCCCACCACTCGACCGCGCCGCGGTCGCCCTCCTCGACGGGCTCGCCGAAGCGGACGTCCTTGGCCTTCGCTTCGGGATACACGCGGCGCGTGTACGCGATCGGCGGCTCCGGCTCGCGGAAGGGCGCCGAGCGGAAGAGGCAGTCGGGGGCGTAGAGCGCGGCGGCGGCATCGGGGTCGTCCGCCTCCCACGCGGCCTGGTAGCCGTCGGCCCAGCGCTGGGTGAAGCCCACGGCTCGACTCTAACCGAGCAGGTCTTGCAGGCTGACCCCGCCGCGGACCAGCTTGCCGAGCGGCGCGCGCTCGACGATCCCGCGCAGGGCGGGCGCGAGGAAGCCCGGCACGTCGCCGCGCTGGACGGCGGCGTCGACCGACCGCAGCAGGCCCGCCCGCAGTGCGACCTCGATCGTGTGCGAGTCCCACCGGCGTGTGCCGCCGAGGCCGCTGCCGCCGAGCGAGAGCACCAGCTCCTCACGCGTCGTGTGCAGGCGGCAAGCGGCGCCATCGAGGCCGTCGAGCACGATGCGCTGGATCGTGGTGTCGATCCCGCCCGTGCGGCCGGCGCGCGGCTGGCAGGGGTCGGCGATCTTCGGCGACGGCTCGTCGAGCGCGCCTTTGCCGAGCTCGACGCCGACGAGCACGGCGCCGCTCACGAGCAGCGCGACCAGCACCCAGAGAGGCGGCTTCATTCGATCCTCCGGCGAAAGCCGACGGCCACGAGCAGCGCGAGCGCCGCGAACCCCGCGCAGACGAAGAAGGCGGGCCGCGTGGCACGCGTGATCGTCGTCTCGATCGCGCCGGCCAGGTCGTCGCGCACGGCCGCGAGCGCCGAGTCGTGCGCCGCGCCGTGCGCATTGAACGGCTGCTTCAGGTCGGGCGTCTCGCCCGCCTGTGCCTTGGCGAACGCCTTGCGCAGGTCGAGCGCGACCGGGACCTTCTTGTCCAGGCCGATCGGCGCGTCGAGCAGCACGGCCGTGCCGCGCAGCAGCGCTTGATCGCCGGCCGTCGGCACCTTCGACGCGAGCAGCGGCGCGATCAGCGCAAGCGCCAGCACCAGCCCGACGTGCCGCGCGCCGACCGTGAGCGTGCCGCTGCGAACCAGGCCGGCGTCGCCTTCGAGCGCGGCGTTCGAGAGCACCGGCACCGCGAGTCCTAGGCCGGCACCGCAGAGCGCGAGCGACCAGACCATGAAGCCGACGCTGGCCGTGGGCAGCAGCGCAAGCCCGACGAGGCCGATGCCGAGGAGCGCCGCGCCGCCGCAGACCGCGGGCAGGCGCGAGAGCCTGAGCGGCCGCACGGCCACGGCGGCCACGGGCAGCGCGCTGACGATCCCGGCACCGGCGATCGGCGAGTAGTCCCAGACGGTGATCACCAGCAGCACGGCCAGGAAGAGCGCCCCGACGAGCGCGCCGAAGAGCAGCCCGAGACAGGCGTTGACGGGTAGCTTGCGGACGAGCGAGCGGCTCCAGCCTTCGTCGAGCACCGAGCTCAGCGGGGCACGCGCGATCCCGACCAGCGCCACCGCGGCGAACGGCGCCTGGGCGACGAAGATCGCGCGCCAGTCGAACGCCTGGGTCAGCACGCCGCCGAGCGCCGGGCCGAGCGCAAGCCCGAACGTCCCGGCGGCGGTCCAGCTGCTGGCACCGAGCACCGGCAGCGCCGCGGCGAGCAGGAGCGCCGCCCCGACGCCCTGAACCGACCGAGCGCCAATCAGGAAGTACTCGCTCCCGGCGGCCGCGCAGGCGATCGACGCGGCGAGGAAGACGATCAGCCCCGCCGCGAGCAGCAGTCGGGTGCCGACACGGTGCACGAGGAAGACCAGCACGAGTGCCGTCACCGCGACCGCCAGGTTGTAGGCCGTCACGACCCAGGAGACACCTTCGAGCGACGTGTGGAAGTGCGTGTAGAGCTCGGGCAGCGCGAGGACGACGATCGACGAGTCGGCGAACGCGATCGCGACGGCCGCCGCGACGGCGACCTCGCGGCCGCGGCTCACGGCTCCAGGTCCTCGCGCACGAGCCCGTAGATCACGCCGTCGGCCCACTCGCCGTGCCGGTCGTACGCCTTTCGGCGTACGCCTTCGCGGACGAAGCCCGCGCGCTCGGCGTGCCGTTGCGCGCGCTCGTTGAAGCCGTAGATCTCGAGCTGCAGGCGGTGGAAGCCGAGGTCGAAGATCAGGTGCCGCTGAAAGAGCCGCGCGGCCTCGTCGGCCACGCGGCGGCCGCGGAAGTCCGGATGCACCGCGAGCGAGCCGAGGTTCGCGATCCGGCTGCGCGCGTTCGCAACCTGAAAGCCCATCAGCCCCGCCGGCTCGCCGTCGACCTCGATCACGAAGCGACCGTACTCCTCGGGCTCGGCCCGCGAGCGCTCGATCTCCTCCAGCAGCCCCTCGCGGTCGCGCGGGCGGACAACCGCCATGAACGGGTCGACGTCTTCGTGGGTCATCAGCTCCAGCAGGAAGTCGACGTCGCCCGGCTCGGCCCGCCGCAACGTCACGTTCACGGCGAAGGCGCGGCGACCGGCTCGCGCCGCGGGAAGCGCACCGCGCCCGATCCGAGCGCGACGCCGCCGAGGATCAGCACCATGCCGACGAGCTCCTCCCAGGTCAGCGGCTCGCCGAGCAGCAGCACGCCGTAGAGCAGCGCGGTCATCGGCAAGAGGTAGGTGACCAGGCTGACCCGCGCCGCGCCGTCGCTGCGCAGAACCCGGTAGAGGATGATCTGCGCGAGGGCCGTGCCGATCACCGCGAGCGCGATCACCGAGCCGGTTTCCTTCCAGCCGGGCACCTCGCTCGGCAGCTGCCAGAGCCCGAGCGGGAGCAGGACGAGCAGCCCGCCGAGCATCGAGCTCGCCGACAGCACGAGCCCGCTCGTGCGATGGATCAGCCGCTGGCCCCAGAGGCTGCCGACCGCGTAGGAGACCGAGGCGACCACGACCGCGATTGTCCCCGCGACTCCCCACCAGCCGCCCTGCGGGTGAACCCCCGCGAGCACGCCGACACCGACGAGCCCCACCAGGAAGCCGGCCAGGCGCAGCCCGTGCACACGCTCGCTCGGCTGCCAGCGGATCGCGAGCAGCACGACGAAGATCGGCATCGAGGCGTTCGCGATCGCAGCCACGCCCGAGTCGATGTACCGCTCGCCCCAGGCGATCAGGGTGAACGGGATCGCCCCGTTGAAAATCCCGAGCGCGAAGCCTTGCCAGCCGAGTGTCCGCATGTCGGCGACCGTCCGGCCGAGGCCCCGCTGTGCCGCCAACACGACGAGCAGCAGCGACGCCGCGAGCGCGAGCCGCAGCATGATCATGGTCGCCGGCGCGAACGCGCGGTCGGCGACCTTGATGAACAGATAGGACGCGCCCCAGAACGCGGCCAGAAGCCCGATGTAGACCACGTACGAGCGGCTCACGCGGCTGAGGCTACCGCTGGGCTCGCGTCCAGCGAGAGGACGCCGGCCCCAGTCACATTACCCCGCCTCTACTCAGAGTCGTTGCGGTTTCGGAGCTCGACGAAGCCGGCCACGAGCAAGTAGACGAAGATGAGCACAAGGGCGATCAGCAGAATCGTCTGCACGACGCTCCATGCGCCATGCCAATCGCCGAGGAGCCAGCCAAGGATGACGCTCGAGCCGATCAGGAACACCCACCACCACAGCAGACCCCTTAGCCAGCTGTGGAATCGACGCACGAAGCGAGCATAGGCCGGAGCTACCCAGCTGTGACGAGGATCCGCGATCTCAACTGGATGCAGCTCGAGACCTACCTGCGGAAGGACGACAGGATCGTCCTCCCGGTGGGCTCGACCGAGCAGCACGCCTACCTCTCCCTCGAGACCGACAACATCCTCGCCGAGCGTGCGTCTGTCGAAGCGGCCCAGCCGCTCGGGGTGCCGGTGTTGCCGGTGGCTCCGTACGGGGTGACCGGCTTCACCGCCTATCCCGGAAGCCCAACGCTGCGCGCGTCCACGCTTGTCGCAGTTCTCTCAGATGTCGTCGACTCGCTCCTGCAGCAGGGGTTCGCAAGGGTGCTCGTCGTGAACGGTCACGGCGGCAACAGCGGGCCCGGCAGGGACTGGGCGCGGGGTCGAGCTCCCGGATCGGTCGTGTGGCACGAGCTGTGGGAAGGCCGGCCGGACGAGATCGCCGCCGCGATCGACCCCGACTACGACCATGCCTCGTGGTCGGAAAGCTTCCCCTGGACGCGACTGCCAGGTGTCGCCATCCCCGAGCGGCGCAAGCCTCCGGTCGAATGGCCCGAAGACGGGAATCCGGAGACGTGGAGGGAAGCTCTCGGCGACGGCTCCTTCGGCGGCCTCTATCAGCGCTCGCCCGAGGACGAAGTCCGCCTCTGGGAGGCCGCCGTGCGGGCGATCCGCGAGCGGCTCGAACGCTGGGACGCGTAGCGGCGCGGCCGGGCTGCCGGCATCGGGCCCGGACTCCGCCGGCGGCGATGAGTCTGGTCGTCGCGCACGGTCTGATCCGTGAGACCACCGAACACTGCGAAAGGACTCGACTTGTCGAAGATCGTCCTCTACACCCTCGTCTCGCTCGACGGAGCGACCGAGGATCCGCACCGCTACTTCCCCGAGACCGGCGACCGGCAGGGCGCGCCAGTCTTCGACGAGGAGCTGGCACGCCTCGAAGCGGAAATGCTCGCCCGGCAGGGCGCCGTTCTGCTCGGCCGACGGACGTACGACCAGTGGTCGCGGTACTGGCCCACCTCCGACGAGCAGCCCTTCGCCGACTTCATCAACGCGGTTCCGAAGTACGTCGTCACCTCGACGCGGCTCGCAGGCGACTGGACCAACGCGCAAGCTGTCTCGGGCCCGCTGGCGGAGGTCGTCGCGGACGTGAAGGCGCGCACCGACGCCGACGTCGGCGTCCACGCCAGCATCACGCTCGCGAAGTCGCTGCTCGCCGAAGGCCTGGTCGACGAGCTCTGCCTCGCCGTCGGACGCGTCCTCGACCCGGTCGGCCCACGCCTCTTCGCCGGGCTACGCGAGCTTCGCGAGCTGGAGCTCCTCGAGGCGGCGCCGACCTCGAGCGGCAGCGTGTGGCTGCGTTACCGGCTCTGACTCACACCGCGACCGTTACGCGAAGGAACGTTGCCGGAATCGACGTTCGCCCCTCGTCGGCGCTCGTGTTCTGGCTGGTGAAGAGCTCGTCGAGCTCGGCCTTCAGCTCCTCCTCGCGGCCGTTCGCAGCTGCTGCCTCGAACGCGTTCATCGTCGGCCCGTAGTAGGCCCTGAACTCGGCGACGAGCTCGGCCGGCGGCGCCTCGAAGTTGAAGGTGTAGGTATCCCGCTCGAACGAGATCTTCTCCGCTGGCACGCCCGCCGCCGTGAAGCGCTCGGTCACGTCGTCCTCGACGCCCCAGGTCATCGGGCTGACGAAGCCTTCAGGCGGCGGCGGCGTGTAGGCGGAGCTGATCGTCAGGATCCGGGCCACGAGCGTCGGGTCGCCGGGGATCCAGTTCCCCATCACGATCCGGCCGCCGGGCCGCGTCACGCGGACGGCCTCCTTGGCCACCTCGAACGGCTTCGGCGCGAACATCGCGCCGAAGATGCTGACGACGAGGTCGAAGCTGTCGTCCTCGAGGTCGCTCAGGTCGGAGGCGTCGCCCTCCTGGAACCTGATGTTCGTGAGGCCGAGGCTCCGGGCTCGCGCATTGCCCGCCTCGACGAGGTTGCTGGCGATGTCGACGCCGAGGACGTTCGCGCCGAGCTGCGCCTCCGGGATGGCCGTCGTCCCGTCTCCGCAACCGAGGTCGAGGACGTCGAGCCCGTCGGCGATCCCCAGGGTCGCCACGAGCGCCTCGCCGCTCTCCCGCATGCTGGCCGCGATGCGGGTGAAGTCGCCCTTCTCCCAGAGTGCCTTGTTCGGATTCACGTGATCACGCCTTTCGAGGTGGAGGGTGCGCGATCGTCTCAGCCCGCCGCGCTCGCGGCAAGGCGTCAGAGCGGCTCGACGGGATCGCCGAGCCGCACCTGCCCGGCTTCGGCGACGGCCGCGTGGACGCCGAACGGCAGCGGCTCGGTCGTGTCGACGCCGCGGCGATAGGCCGCCAGGGTCTTCAGCGTGTCGAGGTCGGGCTCGCCGGTCTCGGGATTCTGCGTCGTCACGGCGCAGCGCCCGACGTTTCCCTGCGGTACGACCACTGCCTCGCCGAGCCGGACGCGCCGGCCGAGCCACTCGTCCTCCTCGTGCTCGTCGAGGCCGTCGACGCCGAAGTTCATCCGGAACCGGCGTCCATCGACGTCGTCGACGCCGAGCGTGCGCGCCATCGCCCGGAGCGAGCCGGTGCCGAGCAGCGTGGCGGCGCCTCCGCGCATGCGGTCGGGCGCCGGGCCGGGGGGCTTGACGAGGCGCAGGCTCCGCCCGGCGAAGTCCGAGATCGCCTCACTCCACGGGCCCTCGACGACGTGCACCGGAACGGCCGCGCCCCAGAACTGCGCGTCGAGCGCCCCGTCGGTGCGGACCTGCTCGGCAAGAGTCGTCCCGTCCGGAAACGCGAGCGCAAGCAGACCCTGCTCCTCGTCATAGCTCGGAACGATCTGCTGCAGCGCGCCGAGGCCCTTGGCGTTCACGAGCCGGCCGGTCTCGTCGACCAGGAAGAAGAGCCGATCGCCGGTCACCCCCGCCTCGGTCAGCTCGCAGTCGTCGACCTGACGGAGCGCGAGACCTTTGACCGGGCTGACCGAGATCCAGGCGACGCGGCCGCTCACGGGCTCAACGGTACGCGAAAATGCCTCCGATGCAGGTGCCTCTCGAGGTCGACCGGCGGCAGATCCTTGCGTTCCGGCGGCGCGTCGGCTCGCTCGACGAGCGGCTGCCGCTGAGCACGAAGTCGTTGCGCCGGGCGGCCTGGGCGGGGCTGCAGGACAGCATGCCGCGAGCGGCGCTGCTCTCCCTGCACGCGCGGCTCGAGGGGGTCGAGCCGTCCAGCTGGGAGCATCGCTCGCTCGCCCAGCTCTGGGGCCCTCGCTACCAGGTCTACGTCGTGCCGCGGAGCGACTTCGCCCTGTTCTCGCTCGCGCGGCTGCCCGAGGACGAAAAGGGCCGTCTCCGCGCGCAGCGGACGGCCCAGCGGCTGCTCGCGCATCTCCGCGACCGGCGGATGACCGACCGCGAGCTCGGGTCGGCAGTTGGCCTTGGCAACGAGCTCAGGTACGCGACGACCACCGGCACGCTCGCCATCCGCTGGGGTGGCGCGCGAGCCCCGGTCGTCTGGGCGGTCGACGCTCCGACAATCGAGCCCGCGGACGCGCGGGTCGGACTGGCGCGACGCTACCTCCACGTCTTCGGGCCGGCAACGGCCGACGGATTCGCCCGCTGGGCCGGAATCTCGCGGCGATCTGCGGCCGGCACGTTCAGCTCGCTGGAGGGATCGCTGCTGCCGGTTCGCTCGCCGCTCGGCGACGAGTGGCTGCTCGCGGAGGACGAGCCGGCCATGCGCGCGCCGGAGACGGCGGCCGCGCCCGCGCGGCTGCTGCCGAGCGGCGACGCGTACTTCCTGCTCTGGGGAGCCGACCGCGAGCTCCTCGTGCCCCGCGAGGACCGGCAGCAGCTGCTCTGGACCTCCCGCGTGTGGCCGGGTGCGCTCCTGGTCGAGGGCGAGATCGTCGG
>Ga0163163_10006263_pt1 | contig 10385 bp, 8 predicted proteins | sample S65metaG_FD_119766 | JGI IMG/M metagenome (GOLD analysis project Ga0163163, IMG submission 119766) | Switchgrass rhizosphere microbial communities from Kellogg Biological Station, Michigan, USA - S6-5 metaG | ecosystem: Host-associated > Plants > Roots > Rhizosphere > Soil | place: USA: Michigan... | reverse complement strand
CGGCCATTTGCGGGGCGACCGCTTGCGCCGCGAAGAACTGGTGACGCAGGTTCACCGCCTGGTTGTTGTCCCAGTATTCGGGGGTGACGTCTTCGAGCTTATGGCGATCGTCCCGCGCCGCATTGTTGACGAGCACGCGGATCGGACCGAACGCTGCCGCCGCTGCCGCGATCGCCGTGCGGAGCGCCGCGATGCCGCGCACGTCGCAGCGCCAGTAGCGAACGGACGCGCGAACCGCCGAGCCCAGCTCGAGAACGAGCGCTTCCGACGGCGCATCGGCGATGTCGATGAAGGCGACGTTTGCGCCCTGTGCCGCGAATGCGCGCACGAATGCTGCGCCGATGCCGGATCCACCGCCCGAGATGAACACGGTGCGTCCGGCGAGATCGGGATAATGCGCCGTCGCTCCGCTTCCCGGCATCCATCGACTCCTTGCGCGTCTTTCCTATGCTATATATCACAACGTTCTCGAGGAGGCAGCCATGGATCTCCCAGCGAATCTTTTCAAGCGCGCGATCACTTCGGGGAAGGCGCCCGTCGGCACGTGGCTCATGAGCGGAGCGCCGTCCACCGCCGAGGCGCTCGGATGCGCGGGATTCGACTTTCTCGTCGTCGACATGGAGCACGTGCCGATCGACGTCGCCGGCATGATCGAGATCCTTCGCACCATCGCCGGAACGCCGGCCCAGGCGATCGTGCGGCCGCCGTGGAACGACACGGTGATGGTCAAGCGAGCGATGGACGCCGGCGCGCAGTCGTTGCTCTTTCCATTCGTGCAGAACGCCGACGAGGCCCGCCGCGCCGTCGCGTCCACGCGCTATCCGCCCGCCGGCATTCGCGGCGTCGCCGCGACGCATCGCGGAAGCCGCTACGGCACTGTCGCCAACTACCTGAAGCGCGCCAACGACGAAGTGTGCGTGATCGTGCAGGTCGAGACCCCGGCGGCGCTCGATAACCTGGGGGAGATCGCTGCGGTTCCCGGCGTCGATTCGATCTTCGTGGGTCCGGGTGATCTCTCCGCCTCGATGGGGCACATCGGCGACATCGGGCACGCCGACGTGCAGAACAAGCTCGCTGCGGCGGCCGCCGCGTGCCGCAAGCTCGGCAAACCGTGCGGCATTGTGGGACCCACGCCTGAAATGGTCGGGAAATTCTTGGACTACGGCTATTCCTGGGTTGCGATCGGCTCCGATGTCGGGATGATGGTCGGTCGAGCGCAGGAATATCTCGGCAAGGTGCGCGGGATCGCGCCGGCAGCGCCTCCGCCTCAAAGCGCGTATTGAAGAAACCGCTGCGTTGCATGACGCCGCGATGACCGACTCGCTGTCTCTCTCCGCGGGCACGGCGCAGGTGGAGATCTCGCCGCGAAGCGGCGGCGCGATCGCCGCGTTCGTCCTCGACGGGATCGATGTCATGCGAAGCACGCCCCCGTCCGAACGCGCGGCGGGCAATGTCCGCGCGCACGCGTGCTATCCCCTCGTTCCGTACTCGAACCGGATCGGGCACGCGAAGCTCCGCTTCGCCGGGCGCGATTACGACCTCGATCGCAACTTCGGCGACCATCCGCATTCGATCCACGGGGTCGGTTGGCAACGACCGTGGCATGTTATCGCGCGGGACGATTCAGCGGCGCTGCTCGCCTTCGAGCACGCCGCGAGCGGAGCCGGCGTGCGCGCCTGGCCGTGGCCTTTTCGCGCGGCGCAGGCGTTCAGCGTGCGTGCGCACGAGGGCGGCGCGACGCTGACCGCGAAACTCTCGCTCGTGAACACGGGCGATCGACCGTTCCCGTTCGGCCTCGGCTTTCATCCGTTCTTTCCACGAAGCGCGACCACGGCGCTGGATCTCGATGCCGAATCCGTGTGGGAGAACGACGACACGCAGATGCCGATCCGCAGCGTCGCGGTGCCCACCGGATGGCGGCACGGAATCCTGTCGGCACGGCGCGACCAGGGCATCGACAACGTGTTCAGCGGCTGGAGCGGCGCCGCGATGCTTCGCGATCGGTCGCGCCCTTTCGACACCGGCGTCGTTGCGGACAGCAGCGCGTCGTTCGTTGTCGTGTACACGCCGCCCAACGGCGACTTCGTCGCGGTCGAACCCGTGACGCACATGACCGACGCGTTCAACCGCGCGGAGCGTGGCGAGCAAGACACCGGCACCCGTATTCTTGCGGCCGGCGCCGGGTTTTCTTGTACGATGCAAATCTTTGCCCGCGCGCGCTCATGACGGTCTCCACCACTTCCGACGCGCTTCGCTGCGTTCTCGACGTCAAGGCGAGCCTTGGCGAGTGCCCGACGTGGTGTGCCGCGGAGCAGGCGCTGTACTGGGTGGACATCAACGCGCCTTCGCTCAATCGCTTCGACCCGGCGACCGGGCACAACACGGTGATGCCGATGCCCGAATCGATCGGGTGCTTCGCGCTGCGTCGTTCCGGCGGTTTTGTCGTTGCGCTGCGCGGCGGCATCTGGCTCGCGCAGCGCGACGGCACGCTGATCCGCAGGATCGCCCCCGCGCCCTACGATCCCATTCACCATCGCTTCAACGACGGGCGTTGCGATCCTCGCGGCCGGCTGCTCGTAGGGTCGATGAATGAGAAGCGCGACGCCGCCACCGGCGCGCTGTACCGGCTCGACGACGATTGCACGCTGACGCGCATCCTCTCGGACATGACGATCAGCAACGGCCTCGCGTTCAGCCCGGACGGGCGCACGATGTACCACGCCGACACTCCGGCGCAGGTGATCACCGCACACGACTACGACGTCGAAACCGGCACGCCGTCGAACGGCCGCGTGTTCGCCCGCTTCACCGATCCGGGCGATCGCCCGGACGGCGCGGCCGTCGATGCCGAGGGCTGCTACTGGACGGCCCAGTACCGGGGACGCAAGGTGAAGCGCATCGCGCCGGATGGCCGGCTTCTGACCGAGGTTCCGCTGGCTGCGATGTGCCCGACGATGTGCGCCTTTGGTGGCCCCGATCTCAAGACGCTTTACGTAACGAGCGCGCGACAGCAACGCGATGAAGAGGAGCTCGCACGGTTGCCTCTGTCCGGCGGCATCTTTTCGATGGGCGTGAGCGTGCCGGGATTGCCGGAACCCTTGTTCGCGGGCTAAACACGCAAGCGCGAGCAACAACCTGAGCCATCGCATGACTTTCGACGCAACCGCCTTCGTTCGGCTCGACGCGATGCAGGGCCTCGATCGATCGGCATCGGGCCTGTCGCTCGCGACGTCGACGGGCGACATCCTCGAGGTTTCCTGCTACGGGCCCGGCGTATTCAGGCTCCGCGTCGGACCGAGCACGCAGCCCGATTACGGGCTTCTGGTGGGGCGGAGCAAGGCATGCACCGTCGAGCACGCGGACCGCGCATGGAAGTTCACCGCCGGCGACTCGGCTCTGGAAGTAACGACTACCCCGTTGCGCTTCAGGCTGTTGCACCGTGGCGCCGCGGTCGTGGAATCGATCACCGACGAGCATTTCCGCGGATGGACGCGATTGCCCGCGTTCGGACGGCGGCGTCAGGGGGGCCATTGGACGGCGGCACTCGCGCTCGTGTCCGGTGAAGCCGTTTACGGCCTCGGTGAAAAATTCGGCCCGCTCAACAAGCGCGGGCAGCTCGTCCACTCGCACGTCGAAGATGCGCTCGGCGTCAACACCGGTCTTTCCTACAAGAACGCGCCTTTCGCGTGGAGCCCGGGCTGCGGCAAAGGCGCATGGGGGCTTTTCGTTCACACCACCTCGTCCGTGACGCACGGCGTCGGCCATCCCGACTGGTCGCACCGCTCGTACGTGCTCGACCTGCAGGACGAAGCGCTCGATCTCTTCCTGTTCGCAGCCGACGCCCCCGCCGGGATTCTCGATCTCTACACGCAACTCACGGGGCGCGCCGCCACGGTGCCGACGTGGAGTCTCGGGTTGTGGGTTTCGCGCGCGTATTACAAGACGCCGAAGGAAGCGGCGGACGTCGCCGCCAAGCTCCGCGCGCACCGCATTCCGTGCGATGTGATCACGCTCGATGGCCGCGCGGCGTGGAACGTCGACACCCGCTTCGACTTCGAATGGGATCGCGAGCGGTTTCCGGATCCCCGCGCCGCGCTCGCGGCGATCAAAGAGCACAACCTGCGGATCTGCGTCTGGGAATATCCGTATGTGTCCGTCCATTCGCCGCTCTTCACCGACCTCGCCTCGCGCGGCTATCTGCTCACGACGAAGGAAGGCGAACCTTACGTCTTCGGCTGGGACACGACGCCCGGCACGAGCCCGTTCGGCAAAGTGCTGACGCCGCTCCCCGAAAGCGGCATCGTCGACTTCACGCACCCGGGCGCGTACGTCTGGTGGCGGGATGCCCACGAAGCGTTGTTCGCCGACGGCGTCGATGTGATCAAGAGCGACTTCGGCGAGCAGGTGCCCGAAGACGCCATCGCCTTCAACGGCGACAGCGGCAGGCGGATGCACAACGTCTATCCGCTGCTCTACAACAAGTGCGTGTTCGAGGCGACCGCCAAGTATCAGCACGACAGGACTTCAGCGCCGATGGTCTGGGGACGCGCGGGCTGGACGGGCAGCCAGCGGTACCCGATCCAGTGGGGCGGCGATCCGCAAAGCGACTGGGAAGGCCTCGCGGCGTCGATCCGCGGCGCGCTGTCGTGGGGCATGAGCGGAGTGCCGTACCACAGCTCCGACGTCGGCGGCTTCTACGGTGCGCAGCAGCCATCGGCCGAGCTCTATCTCCGCTGGCTCCAGGCGAGCGTGTTCAGCTCGCACATACGCGTGCACGGCATCGGGGAACGGGAGCCGTGGGCGTTCGGCGCCGAGGCCGAAGCGATCGCGAGGAAGTGGCTCGCGTTCCGCTATCGGCTGATTCCGTATCTGCAACAGACGATCGCCGACGCGGTCGCCACCGGCATGCCGGTGATGCGCGCCATGGCCCTGGCGTTTCCCGGGAGCGCGCTCACGCGCGGATACGAGACGCAATTCATGTGCGGCGACGCGCTGCTCGTGGCACCCGTGCTGCAGCCGGGCGGCGAAGTCGAGGTCGCCCTTCCGCCGGGCGCGTGGTACGACTTGATCTCGCGGCAGCGCTTTCCCGGACAACGGGTTGTCCGGTACAAGGCCGCACTCGATCAGTTTCCGGTGTTCGGCCGTGAAGGTTACGCGCTGCCCATGGGCTTCGCCGTTCAGCACACGGGCGAAATCGACGCGGACAAGCTTCTCGAGCAGCTTTGGGTGTTCGGCAAGCCAACCCGGCCGTTCCACGGATCGTTGCAAGCCAACATCGTCCCGGCATCGAACGGCGCGTTCGTGATCGGCGCGATGCCCGACCTACGGGTCGAGCTCTTCGGCGACGCGGCGACCATCCCCGTCGCGAAATTGTCCGCGTAGACCGCTCCTGGCGCGGCGCGCGGCGGCGATCGAAACCGCAACCTTCACGCGATTCCAGCGTACCGGCATGAAAGAGACTCCCGCGATCGCCATCACCATGGGCGAGCCTGCCGGCATCGGCCCGGAACTCGTTGCGATGCTGGCAGAGCGTCATCGCACGCGGCCGTTCGCCGCGCGACTCGTGCTCGTGGGCGATCGCGATTTGCTTGCCGCGCGCGCCGAGCGCATCGGCCTTCCGCCTCGATACGCCGATTATTCCGCTGCGCCGCATGCACCGGGCGACCGCTGCGTGGAGGTGTGGCACCAACCGCTGGCCGTTCCGGTGACGCCCGGCCAGCTCGATCCCGCGAACGCGCACAGCGTGCTCGCGCTGCTGCGGCGAGCGTGCGATGCGTGCGCGACCGGTGCGTTCGCTGCGCTTGTCACGGCGCCGGTCCAGAAGAGCGTGCTGATGGACGCGGGCATCCCGTTCGTCGGACACACCGAGTTTCTGGCGGAGCGCACGCACACGCCGCGTGTGGTGATGATGCTGGTCGGCGGTGCGGACGCTGCGCCGCTTCGCGTCGCGCTCGTCACGACGCACCTCGCCCTCAAGGACGTGCCGGCCGCCGTGACGGCGCAAGCGCTCGACGAGACGCTCTCGATACTCTGCGTCGACCTGCGCGCCAAGTTCGCGCTCGCAGCGCCACGAATTGCGGTCTGCGGCTTGAACCCGCACGCCGGGGAGGGCGGACACCTGGGACGCGAGGAGATCGACTTGATCGCGCCGGCCATTGCGCGAGCGCGCGCAGCAGGCCATGACGTGTCGGGACCCTTTCCCGCCGACACCGTGTTCGTGCCGGACATCGCCCAGCGCTTCGACGCGATCGTCGCCATGTACCACGACCAGGGCTTGCCGGTCCTCAAGGCGGCGAGCTTCGGCCGCGGCATCAACGTGACGCTCGGCTTGCCATTCGTTCGCACGTCGGTCGATCACGGGACGGCGCTCGACCTCGCGGTCGACGCGACGAAGGCGCGCGCAGCCGATCCCGGAAGCTTGATCGCCGCCGTGGACCTCGCGATCGCGCTTGCGACGGCCGCGAGGCCGCCGGCTCCGTCCGCACCCGCTCTCTGACGCGCCCCCGGGTGTCGCGCCGAAACGCCGCGGCGATGCAAGGCCACCATCCCCGGAAGCGCTTCGGCCAGAACTTTCTCGCCGACACTCACTACGTCCAGCGAATCGTCGATGCCATCGGCCCGCATGCGGGCGAGCATCTGGTGGAAATCGGTCCGGGGCTTGGCGCGCTCACGCGGCCGCTGATCGCGCGCGCCGGATATCTCATCGCGGTCGAGATCGACCGTGACCTCGCCGCGCGGCTTGCGGCCGAGTTCGCGCCCGACCGGTTGACGCTGCACGTCGCCGATGCGCTCGAGTTCGACTTCGCGGCGCTCGGTTCGGGACTGCGCGTCATCGGCAATCTTCCGTATTACATCAGCTCGCCGCTGCTGTTTCACCTCGCGGCTTACGACGCGCACCTCACCGATGTCCACGTCATGCTGCAGAAGGAAGTCGTCGATCGGATGACGGCGCAACCGGCGACGCAGGACTACGGGCGCCTCACGGTGATGCTGCAGGCGCTCTTTCGCATAGCACGGCTGTTCACCGTTCCCGCCGGAGCGTTCCGTCCGGTGCCGAAGGTCGACTCGGCCGTCGTGCGTCTCATTCCCCTGCGCGAGGCGAGGCCCGCGATCACCGACGTCACGTTGTTCGCCCGCGTCGTGGCGGCCGCATTCGGTCAGCGGAGGAAGACGATGCGCAACGCACTCTCGACCGTCTGCGACGAAGGTGCGCTCGAGCGAGCCGGCATCGATCCGGGGGTGCGCGGCGAGACGCTGTCGGTCGGCGATTTCGTGCGCCTCGCCAATGATCTGGCCGGACGCCCTGCTTAGCATGCTCTGCGCATTCTGCGGGAGTGGCGTCCGAGGAAGCCGAAAAATGTAGCACGAGGCAAACGAGGCACGCCGTTATAAACTCTGCGCGACCATCGCTCGCCCAGCGTCAAGCCGTGCAAGCTGGCGTGTGGACGCCCCCTCGCCCGTGACCGTGCCGGAAACCGATCGCCTTCGCGTCTCCTCCAATCCGCGCGCCGCGCCCCGCGCGGAGCTCTACGGCACCGAACGCGGACGGATTCTGAACGAAGCCGGGTTTGTCGCGGCCGAACGCGAAATACGGAGCTGGCCCGGCTATGCGGAAACGCCGCTGCACGAGTTGGATGGGCTTGCGTCACGACTTCGCATCGCCTCGTTGACCTACAAGGACGAAAGCGCTCGCTTCGGGCTCAAGAGCTTTAAAGCCGTGGGCGGCGCTTACGCGGTGTTCCGATTGCTTGCGGCCACGGTCTCGACGCGCACCGGTATCGAGCGCGTCCAGTGCCGCCGGATGATCGATGGCGAATATGCGGCCATCACGAGCTCCGTGACGGTCACGTGCGCGACCGACGGCAACCACGGACGCTCCGTCGCGTGGGGTGCGCAGCTCTTCGGATGCCATTGCGTCATCTACATCCATGAAGGCGTGAGCGAGGCAAGACGCGCGGCCATTGCACGCTACGGCGCCGAGGTGATTCGCGTTGCCGGCAACTACGACGATTCCGTCCGTCATGCAGCCACGGAGGCGGCACGACGCGGCTGGACCGTCGTCTCCGACACGAGCTACGAAGGCTACCGCCACATCCCGATCGACGTCATGCACGGCTACGGCGTGCTGGCGCGCGAGATCGTACGCCGCATGTCGGATGCGCCACCGACGCACGTTCTCGTGCAGGCGGGCGTCGGTGGTCTCGCGGCTTCGCTCTGCGCGGTCTTCTGGATCGCATGGGGTGCGCGGCGGCCAGATGTCGTCGTCGTCGAGCCGACCGCTGCCGATTGCCACTTTCAGAGCGCGAAAGCCGGCGCGCCCACCCGGGTTCGAGGAAATCTCGACACGGTGATGGCGGGACTCGCGTGCGGCGAAGTATCGCCGGCCGCGTGGGAAATTCTCAAGGGCGGCGCGAGCGCCTTCGTCGCGATCGACGATTCGTTCGCGCTCGACGCGATGCGCGCGCTCGCGAGGCCGGCGCCGCCCGATCCCGCGATCGTCGCCGGGGAGACCGGTGCGAGCGGCCTTGCCGCCTTGCTCGCCGCGAATCAATATGACGACGTTCGGGAGGTTCTCGGGCTCGACCGCTCGTCGCGCGTGCTGCTGATCGGCAGCGAAGGCGATACCGATCCCGAGATCTACGCGCGAATTGTGGGAACCGATCCCCTGGAGGCGAGGAAATGAACCCATGGAGTGCGACCGCGTGCGCGGCGACGCCTGCGCAAACCCGCAACGTCGCCGCGAAGCCGGCCTCCGATCTGCGGATCGATCCGGGGCGCCTCATGTCGCGGCTTTCGGCGCTTGCGGAGATCGGTCCCATCGAGGGCGGCGGCTCCTGCCGGCTCGCCTTGACGGACGACGACAAGCAAGGTCGCGACCGCGTCGTGGGCTGGATGTGCGAGCAGGGACTGCAAGTGTCCGTCGACCGCATCGGCAACGTGTTCGGATTGCGGCCGGGCACGGAGGCGCTGGCCCCGGTGATGACCGGGTCGCACATCGACACGGTCCGCACCGGCGGCCGTTACGACGGCAACCTGGGCGTTCTCGCGGGACTCGAGGTGATGGCCACGCTCGATGCCGCCGGCCTGGCGACCCGGCGTCCCCTGGTCGTCGCCTTCTTCACGAACGAGGAAGGTGCGCGCTTTGCCCCGGACATGCTGGGCTCGCTCGTCTACGCCGGTGGCCTTTCGCTCGAGGAGGGCCTGGCAGCGATCGCCATCGACGGCAAGGCCCTGGGCGCGGAGCTCGACCGCATCGGCTACGCCGGAACCGCGCCTGTGCCCCTCTACCGTCCGCACGCGTTCGTCGAGCTGCACATCGAGCAGGGCCCGGTCCTCGACGCCGAAGGCATCACGATCGGCGCGGTGGAAAACCTGCAGGGCATCTCCTGGCAGGAGCTCACGATCGCCGGCCAATCGAATCACGCCGGCACCACTCCGATGAGGCTTCGGCACGATGCCGGGTACTGTGCGGCAGCGATTGCCACGTTCCTGCGCGGCCTCGCCCGCGACATGGGCGGCGCCCAGGTGTGCACCGTCGGCAGGATCGACCTCGTGCCGAATCTCATCAACGTGATCGCGGCGCGCGCGACGCTCACGGCGGACCTGCGCAACACCGACGAGTCGATGCTGCGCGCGGCGGAGGGCCGGCTCGACGATTTCCTTGCGACGCTTGCTCGCGACGAAGGCGTCACGATCCGCGCGAGACGGCTGGCCCGATTCGAGCCGGTCGCATTCGACGGGCGAATCATCGGCTGCATCGAGCGCGTCGCGTCCGCGCTCGGTTACACGTCCCGACGCATGACGTCGGGCGCGGGCCACGACGCCCAGATGCTCTCGCGCATGTGCCCCACCGCGATGATCTTCGTGCCCAGCGTGAAAGGCATCAGCCACAATCCCGCCGAGCACACGGCGCCGGCGGACCTCGCGGCGGGCGCCAACGTGCTGCTTCAGACCATCCTGGAGCTGGCGGATGAAAACCAGGCACCGGCCGGAGGGCGCGCATGAGCCGCATCGTCACCGTCGGCGCCGCCCAGCTCGGCCCGATCGCGCGCACGGAAAGCCGCGCGAGCGCCGTTGCCCGGATGATCGCGCTGCTCGATCGCGCGGCGGCGCATGGCTGCGATCTCGTCGTCTTTCCCGAATGCGCGCTCACCGCGTTCTTTCCGCACTGGTATTACGACAGCGAGGAGGAGCTCGAGGCCTACTTCGAGCGCGACATGCCGAACGCCGCGACACAGCCGCTGTTCGATCGCGCGCGGGAGCTTGGTGTCGGCTTCTACCTCGGCTATGCGGAGCTCGATGCGGCCGGCCGATCGAAGCATCGCTACAACACGTCCATCCTCGTCGACAAGAGCGGCCGGATTGTCGGCAAGTACCGGAAAGTT
>Ga0163163_10006260_pt1 | contig 10389 bp, 13 predicted proteins | sample S65metaG_FD_119766 | JGI IMG/M metagenome (GOLD analysis project Ga0163163, IMG submission 119766) | Switchgrass rhizosphere microbial communities from Kellogg Biological Station, Michigan, USA - S6-5 metaG | ecosystem: Host-associated > Plants > Roots > Rhizosphere > Soil | place: USA... | reverse complement strand
GTCCGATATGCGGAACGGCGGACAGCCATGCGAGAAACGCAGCCGCTTCAGTAGACGAGATCAGAGAGATCTCCACATCGGGATTCTCGATGTTCACCGGTTCATTGCTGGCGATGCGCTGTACCTGGACAAGGAGGCGTTTCGTGTAATCGTCTGGTCCGAGAATGATGGGAAACCTCACGGCGACGGAGGGAAAAGTTGCCCCGTGGAAAATTACCGCTTCAGCCTGGCGTTTGCCTTCGGCGTAGGAACTGCTGGACCGTTCAACGCTTCGAACCGGATATACGGAAGGATCGAAGGCGTCTTCTCGCGCATCGACAGGATTGGTGTAAACGGCACCGGACGAGCACAAAACATAGCGGCCGGTTTTTCCTGCGAGTACTTCGACGGCAGTGGATGCATCGTCAGCGGAAAAGCAGATTTGATCGTAGACGATGTCCCATTGGCTGTTGTGAAGGGCGGTCGCAATGGAATCCTTGCTGGACCGATCCAGCTTCAGCCGCCGAACGCTGTTCGGGAATGAAATGAGGGTCCTTCCACGCGATCCAACCGTGATGTCATGTCCTTGATCGGCAAGCAAGTGAACCAGCCGTTTGCCGACGAATCGCGTTCCGCCCAATATGAGTACTTTCATTGAATGCCCCACCATCTCCCGACGGGAGAAGGTGCTGCGCATCTTTATGATGCGCAGCGGGTGAGGGGTACAATATCCGAATTCGGGGGGAGGTTTACCATGTTAAAGCTTTGCAGCCTGATTCTCGTTCTTAGTCTGATTTTCACAAGTCCCGCCTTTTCGCGGGATATCAATCGCGCCCAGCTTCAGCAGGTCACGAAAATTGAACCTGCCCACGTATCCTTCCTGCTGCCTCCACAAGGGCAGTCGGCCGCAAGCACTACGCCGAAGCCGACTGGCACCAGTCACAAGAAACGAAACATCATTATTGCTGTCGTTGTTGCGGCCGTTGTCGCCGGGGTCATTGTTGCCGCAAATAACGGTGCATACGGCTCGTCATCGAATATGGGGACGGGATATTAGTGCCTGGAATTCGGAATCCGGACTCTGGACAATTCAGGATTCGTTCGATTTCGAAATTATCCGAATTCCCGATTCCGCCAGGTCCTCCGCCTGAATTTGGCTGGCGATAGGGCTGACAGAATTTTACAATGGGAATATCGCTGTCTCTGATTTTAAGAAGGTTGTAACTTTGATTGATCCATCCCAGCTGACGGAATTCCTGGTATTTATCACGGTTAAGCATGGCCAGGAGGCCGCATTCCTTCGAGCCGCCGCTGCCAATCGCGCGGGCTCGATCCAGGAGTCGGGGAATCTCCGTTTCGAAATGTATCAAAGTACCGAAAGTCCGCAGGATTTCCTGTTCGCCGAGAAGTATAAATCCCTCGAAGCCGCGACCGCGCATCGTCAGACACCGCATTTTCTCGAATTTCTCAAGGTACTCGAAACGGTGCAGGCGTTTCCTCGCAGAAGAGAGCCGGGAGATGCCGTTCCTCACAATTACAAACCCATACCTCACGCATGATCACGAAAGCCGGTCTCTGGATAATTGCCACGATTGCCGTCGCGTCGGTCTCGTACTCGGTGACGCAGAATCCTTCACCGGCGCCGGCGCAGACCGTGCCGGCATCTCAGACGGCACAGGATCCCGGCCAGGTCACACTGAATCGGGCCTGCACGGTGTGTCACACGCTCAGTGAGGTGACGAAATTCAAAGGCTATTACGGCAGGGACCAGTGGGCGGATGTCGTCCGTACCATGCGCGCGGATGGCGCGCAGCTGAAGGACGAGGAGGTGACGCCGCTGGTGGACTATTTATTTAAGACCTACGGGCGTGTCGATCCTCCCGCAGTGGACGGGAAAAAGTTATTGGAAACGTCCTGCACGGGGTGCCATGACCTGGATACCGCGACTGGTACGAAGCGAACCAAAAGCGACTGGGAAGACGTTATCGGCCGGATGATTGCCCGAGGCGCTTCGGTCGACGATACTCAGTTTCCGATACTTGTGGATTACCTGACGAAGAACTTCGGACTCCCGTAAGGCTCAAAAAAAGGGGTCTGACGGGTCTGTCCCCCTTTTCCCTTAGCAACTCTTCCGTACGAAAAGGGGTCAGACCCGTCAGACCCCTTTTTTGCATTACCTGAGCGTCGCGGTGATATTGCGCTTCGGATCTTCGCCGACCGGAATCCGCGCCACTTCCTTTCGCGTTGCAATATCAACTGCAGACACGGAATTTGCACCACCCGTCGACACGTAGACGGTCTTGCTGTCGGGTGAGAATGTAATCCAGTCCGGTCTCTTGCCCACCGGCACTTCTCCGAGAAGCTTCACGTCCGGAAGCGAATACGCATACACCCTTTGATTCGTGCGGCTCGTGACCCACAGCGTTTTTCCATCCGGCGCAACGCCGATGCCATGCGACGGCGATCCATTGAACGGACCGGGATCGCGTTGCGCTTCCGGAATGTCCGGCAGAGTGACGCGGCTGAGTTCCTTGTGTTGCGCAAAGTCCACGATCACAAAGCCGTGGAAATCCGAAAGCTGCACGAACAGTCGTTTCGTGGAGCCATCCGGATTCTTTTCAAACGCAATCGGCCGGACGCCCTGATCGAACAGCGACCACAGCTGTTCGTCTGTCTTTGTATCGAACACGGTCATGTTCTTTCCGGCGACGGATCCGGCGATCAGGTACTTCCCATCCGGCGTCACGTAGACGTTATGCTCGCCGCCCTTTGTCGGGATGCTTTTGATCCGGGCCAGCTTGACCGTGTCGATCACATCCACTGCGCCGGGTTCCGACACAATCGCCACATAGACCTTGCTTCCGTCCTTGCTGACGAAAATATTGTTGGGACGGCCGCTGAGCTTGATTTTGCTGGTGATGGCGAAGGTTTTGCTGTCGACAACATCCAGCGTCTGATCGGCCTCGCTGCTGAAGTACAGCTTCGTACCGTCTGGCGCCGCTGCTGCTCCGTGATTGATGGGAATACCTTTTATCTCTCCGACGACCTTGTTGGTGGCCGGATCAATCAGCGAGATGTTATCGCCCCCGGAGTTGGTCTGAATGATCCGGACCTGCGCCATCGCATTCAGGGAAAGCAAACCAACAAGGGCACCAGCGGAAAGCAGTGTCAGTAGTGATTTCATAGATGGCGGGGATTATAGCCGATGCGAATTCCTTTTGGAAAATGTCTTGGGAGCAGGCCGGGTGGGGGTCAGACGGCAGTGAAGTAAAGCCGGTGGCGCTCCAACCAGAATGACGACATCAATAGCCCAAAGTCATGTAACGCCCGGTTCAATAGTTAGCATCCGAGTGCCGGTTTCCAGTGTTGCCATCGTTCCAAGCGGAAAACTAATCGGGTTAGGCCCATGTCCGACAGGAAGCCCGCCGAGCACAGGCACTCTCAATTCGGATAGTCGATCATACAAAACATCGACTACCGACCACTTGCCTCTTCTGGGCTCGGCAGAACGTATGAACTGGCCGACCACGACTCCTTTCACTCCATCCAGACAGCCGGATCGCTGAAGTTGAGTGAGAGTTGCATCGATTTCGCCGATGTAAGTATCGATGGCTTCAATGAACAGAATTGCGCCGGCAAAGCTCGGGCAAGCCCAACCAACAGCTTTTCCGATGCAACTTAGATTTCCACCCACAAGGATTCCTCTTGCCGAGCCTTCAATGACAACCTGCGAAGTAAGCTCGCGAGGATCCTGGTGGATAACGATCGGTTCCGGCTCCATGAGTGCTCGCCGCAAAAGGTTTGCGGCCTCCCTGCCGTAGTAGTGGCGATCCCATCCCACGTGTGGCCCATGAAAGCCGACAAGTCGACATGCGTTCCATAAAGCCAGATGTAGAAAAGTGATGTCGCTGTAACCAATGAGAGGTTTCGGATCCTGTCGGCAGATTGCAAAATCGAGTGCGTGGGCGATTCTATAGGCCCCTTTGCCTCCTCGAGTAGTGAAGACGGCACGCACATCCGGGTCGCGCAGCGCCCTGTTCAAATCTGCTAGTCGGTCGCGATCTTGGCCAGCAAGATAGTGACCGTAGCAGTCAAACACATGCGCCCCTAGTTCAACTTTCAGTCCCCAACTTTCGAGAAGCTTCACGCCATACTCCACGTTTTTGGGATCGGGCGGGCTCGACGGGGAGACAACTATTACCCGGTCCCCCTGATTCAAGCGGGGGGCCTTTAACGCGGACTGCTTTGATTGGAGATTCCCATTGAGCATTTGGATTTGGAAATCCTGGATTCGACAACTTTCGCAATGGCGACCGTTCCGGGCATTTATCATCCGTTAGCGGTCGGCTGATCTTAACACTGTCGAAGAGCAGCCGCTTTCGTCAGTCCCGAGTTGCCCGCGGAATTCCGGAAGATCTTGAGCAACAGAATCAATGAATACGGGCGTGCCACTGCACGCCCGTATCGGATTGAACCCGTAAATCGGGGCGAGAGGATTCGAACCTCCGGCCTCCTGCGCCCAAGGCAGGCGCGCTACCAAGCTGCGCTACGCCCCGATAAACAAGAGATTCATTGTGCCAGCTTTGACATCCCGCTTCAATAGCGGGTCCGTATGTGTCGTGTGCCGTTATAATGCCGTGATGGGTATCGTCTTGATTGTCTATGCATTCATCGTCCTGAGTGGCGGTGTTGCGGGTTTCCGATTGGCCGGGAGCCGCGCATCTTTGATGATGGGCTCCACAACAGGACTCATGCTGGCGGTATCGGGCGCCCTTGTCCTGCTTGGAAACAAGAGCGGTGCCTACTATGGGCTCGGTGTGAACCTGGCGCTGATCCTGGTCTTTGGTTCGCGCTATCTGCGGACGATGAAAATGGTCCCGGCGGGTTTAATGTTGGCGGCGTCAGTGATCGTCGCAGCAATACTCTACGCGCAGTTGTTTACCTGATCCGTGTACCTGGATTACGGCTCGAGCGGCCGGTCGAGAACGATTTCCAGAGTCGAGCCGCGGTCCAGCACAATATCTTTTCCACGAGTGAGCAGAACGGTCGCCAGTCCGACTCCGGCTCCAGCGGCTGCTCCAACTCGGGCGCTGTGCTGTCCATTCACCACGCCTCCGATCACTGCAGGTACAGCCGTCGTCTTTGCGATCGTTGTTGCGTCTTCGCCCACACTGGAGTCGCCTTCAAGCTTGCCTTCTGCTGTCGTCACTGCGTCGCTGGACCCAGCCAGCGACGCATAAAGAGGAATCGTGGAGCCGCTGGGCAGGATCAGCGTTTGAAACGACAGCGCCAGTCCGGCCTTTCCCTTCATCTTCCCGGGCCGCTGAACCTGAGTGACTTTGCCTCGGATATTCGATCCCACTGGAATAATGATTTCATTGTTAATGGTGATCGGAAACACCGTCATTCCGTAGACTCCATCTCCCTCTTTCAATGTCTTCGTGGAAATCTTTGTCAAAAGCTGAATGGGGATTACGGTTCCCTTGGGGATGACATTCGGTGGCGGGACGATTGCAATCTCGGAGAGCTGCAGGTTTGCAGGTCCCTGAACCATAACCGCCAGTACGATGGATCCGGCTAATGCAGATATTGCCGACATGGAATCTCTCCTCCGAAATCGCTTTGCATTCCACTACTGACGCAACGGGAAGGCAATCGTCTCAAGGCATTGACAGGAATCGTTTCAGTTCGTTTAGTGCCTTCCCACGTGCGCTCCAATGATTCTTCTCCTCCGATGTCATCTGAGCAAGTGTTTTTCGTAGTCCAGGTACCAGGAAAATCGGATCAAACCCGAATCCGAAGTCGCCGGCGGCTTCCAGAGTGATCTGTCCGTCAAGCCGTGTTTCCGTCGTCCAAACAATCGATCCTGATCGGGCTACCACGAAAGCGCAGTGAAATGCCGCTTCGCGATCAGCGGAAGCCGCCAGTTCTTGCAAAATACTCTGGTTTCGAGACTCCGGCGTAGCGCCGCAGCGGTCGGTCCAGACGCCAGGCCGGTTCCCCAGCGATTTCACGCACAGTCCGGAATCGTCGGCCAGCGCGATGCCTTCCACAAATCGGCTATAGTACGCCGCCTTCAGCGTTGCGTTTTCGAGGAATGTCGTGCCGGATTCGTCAATTTCCGGAATTCCAGCAGGCAGCGGATCGATTCTCCACCCGGGAAGATCCCGCAGTGCCAGCCGAACCTCCTGGATTTTGCCGTGGTTCGTGCTTGCAATGGTGAGGGTTTTCACGCGTCAAGAGTACTCCGCTGGTGGACGATCAACTCCCGTATTCCCTTGCGTCCAAGAGCGAGCAGGTCGGCAAGAGCGGAGTCGCCAAAGGGATTGCGTTCGGCGGTGCCCTGGATTTCAATAAACTCCCCGCCATCGGTCATCACGATATTGAAATCCACATCGGCAGTAGAGTCTTCGGCGTAATTGAGGTCGAGCAAGGGAACACCGCCGACAATTCCGACACTCACGGCCGCGACATGGCTGCGCATGGGGGTGGATGCCAGTTTCCCGGATTTCAAAAGACCGTTTACGGCAAGACTGAGAGCGATATATGCGCCGGTAATGGATGCCGTACGGGTGCCGCCATCGGCTTCAATGACGTCACAGTCCATCCAGATCGTACGTTCGCCCAGTCGGCTTAGATCAATGGCCGTTCGCAGCGAGCGTCCAATCAGCCGCTGAATTTCATGCGTGCGTCCGGAACGCTTGCCCGCCGATGCCTCGCGCTGGGTGCGCGTCGAAGTCGCTCGGGGAATCATGGAGTACTCGGAGGTGATCCAGCCTTTGCCACTGTTTCGCATGAATGGCGGAACAACTTCTTCCACACTGGCCGTGCAGATGACGCGGGTGCGCCCCACCTCGATCAGCACCGAACCTTCTGCCGATGTGATGAAGTTGGGCGTAATTTGTATCGGACGCAGCTGGTCGGGCATTCGGCCGTCAGTTCGCATGAGTTCCTTCTTCGTCACCTGTTATTGAAAGATCCATCTCCAGCGGAAGCAGCAACAGACAGTGGCCGGCGAGCGTTTCCTGTTCGGTGCCACCGATCAGGATTTTCACCTGATGAATTTCCGGCAAGTTGTAGAGAAGGGAATCGACAATCGAGTAAATCGTGGCCTGCTCATTGACCATCCCTCCCGGATGATTGACCGATATCGCGCTTGAGAAGTCCACAAACAATACGCCGTCTTTGGACACGAATACTTCCTGAAGCTTCGCATCCGTGGGAATGGCTCCCAGCAATTCTTTCGAGACAGGCCCATCGATGATGAGCTTCAATAGCTGCTTGGCACGATTTGTGAGTTCGCTGGATTTGAAGATGGTCCGCTGTTCCGAAGACAGTATCGAATGACCCGAGGCCGGAGGATAGAACAACTTCACGGCAAGGGGCGGGTCCGCAGATGAAAACAACGGCTCCGTCGATGCGACAAAGGGATTGGTCGCCTCTTTCTCCGGTTCGCGAACCATGCTTCGAATGCGGCCGACAACATTTTCGAAATAGCCGAACGAGACAACTCCGGCAATCACAATCAAAATCAATCCGATTTTCAGGTGACGCGGAATGGTGCTCATTTGCTCTCCTGCCGCGGTGGAGCGAATCGTTCGATGGCGTCGGCCACCGTGGCGCCGAACTTCGATTGAAAGGTGTCGTCAAGCAAAGCCTGGGCGCTGGCAGGATTGTTGAGGTTGCCAATTTCAATCAACACCGCCGGCATGATCGTACTGGCCAGCACGCCAACCGGTCCCGTGCGCACGGGAAAACTCCAGCCCGGCAGAGATTTGCTCAATTCCTTGCTCAGGATGGAGGCGGCATTGACGCTCGATTCCCGATTTGTACGATATCCCAGGTACCACGGTTGAAACAGCCGAGGCGTCTTTTCCGTGGCCGGCAGGATTGAAGCGGCGAAGTTATCCTGAATGACATACACCGAAGATCCAAGTTCCGCCTTGTTGGCGGAATAACCGACGTGCAGGCTGATGAATAGATCTGCCCGGTTGTTATTTGCAACTGCAGTTCGGGCCTCACTGGTGAGCGCCACATCCGAATCGCGCGTGAGCAATACGGTGGCTCCAAGGCGGTTTTGCAGGATTGTCCGAAGCTTTCGCGCAATGGCCAGCGCGATGTCTTTCTCCAGTGCGCCGGTCGTGCTCGCGCCGGCATCGATCCCACCGTGACCTGGATCGATCACAATCACACGGACTCCGGTTGTGATTGCCTTCGCGGGCGGTGCCGCGGGTTCCTGCCATTTCACCGCTGCGGCTTCGCCCGCAGTGCCGACCGCCGCAGGCGGAGAAGGCGGCGGTGCTGCCTCTGTCCATGCTGTCACCCCTCTGGATGAGCCGTGTATTTCCGGCACGTGCAGGAACAGGATGACTGCAAACCCAGCCGACAGAACGGCAATCCATGCCGTCGTAGCACATATGACCTTCATAAGAAGCTTCTCAGTCTACGATGGGGAAGCCGCGGAGCGAAATAATGCTTTTGCAGACGGATTCCTGCATTCCGTAGTCAGGAGAAGTGGGGCATTCAGCAGGGCCGCTCCGACTCCGCTTTGATGACGATTCGGAATCTCTTATTGCTGGGAACACGGCCAGGGGGAGCAACTACCGTAAACTCATTGATCCATGAAGCCGGTTCGAACGTGATAACTCTCTTCCACCGGCATGATATGAATAGAACCGTTATTGGCTTCTCCGGTGCGAGCAGTCTCCACAACGATCCGAATGATGTCATCCACCCATGTGTCATCGCTGACAATGTCGAGCAGGACACGAGGAAGCAGAGTTTCGTACTCCACTCCCCGGTACACCGCGTGCCACGAGATTCCAGGGCCGCAGCTTCGAATTTCATGGGCCGTCATGCCGGAAGTGACAGGTTGAAGCGCCGTGACCAGCTGGTCGAGCTTTGCCGGATGAACGATGCATTGAATCAGTTTCATAGTGCGTCTCGGATGTACTTTCCGAGATTTTATCAGCTAATAGAGTTATCCGAATTCGGGAAAGCAAGAAAGTCATAAAGAATCGCGAATAATCAGAGGGTTTACCGGGGTCCGGATGGTTGTCTCAACGCTGCTGAGTGTAGGATATGCAAATGCCTGACGGTCGTCCGACACCTGAAGACCTTCTCAAGCAGATTGAACGCGAAGAGCAGAAGAGTCGCCGGGGCCGCCTCAAGGTATTCCTCGGATACGCCTCTGGCGTTGGAAAATCGGCGACGATGTTTGAAGAAGGAATCCGCCGTCGGGCGCGAGGGGAAGACGTCGTTGTGGGAGCGGTCCAGCCCAGGTCATCGGAAGAGATTCAGCAGCTGTTCTTGAAACATGAAATCATTCCCGCGCGGAAAGTGGACGGCCGGGACGTCATTGACCTGCAGGCCATATTTTCCCGTCGTCCGCAGGTCGTCCTCATCGACGGACTCGCCTATGAAAATCCACCGGGAAGTGCAAATGCATACCGCTGGCAGGACGTATCCGCCCTCATCGATGCCGGAATTTCTGTGATTACATCCGTGAATCTCCAGTACGTGGGAGAACTTCAGGATGAGATTGCAGCGATTACCGGCAAACGCACATCGGACATCGTGCCGAAAAGTTTTCTCGAACAGGCCGACGAGATCGTCGTTGCGGATGTCCCCGCCGAAGAAAGTCTTCGCCACATGGGAGGCGGAGAGGATGAAGAACGCAAGCTGTCGCGGCTTCGCGAAATGACGATGCTGTTGGCCGCCGAAGTCGTCGAACGGCAGTTGCAGGTGTATCTGCACTCTCATGGTATCGAAGAGGTCTGGGGCACGCAGGAGCGCATCCTGGTGTGCATCACACCGCGATCGAACGCCCGTCAGGTTCTTGAAAGCGGAAGACGCAATGCCGATCGATTTCACGGCGAACTGTTTGCCGTTTATGTCCGCCAGCCCAGGCTCTCGGCCGAAGACCAGGAGGCGCTGGATAGAAATCTCGCGCTCGCACGCGAGATCGGCGCGCAGGTGGAAATGCTGGAGGGTCCGGATTCCGTGGAAAAGCTGATCCAGTTTGCAAAGGAACGCGGTGTGACGCAGATATTTATCGGCCACAGCAAAAGACGGGGATGGTGGAATCAGCTGCGCGGCAATCCCGTTGAAAGGCTGATCGACGTGGCCGAAGGCATCGACGTCCGCGTGTTTCCTCAGGAACCTTCGCGGTGACCAGGCCTCGGGAACCCCATCGTGGCCGCGGCCGACTGAAGGTGTACCTGAGCTATGCCGCCGGCGCTGGAAAAACATATCGCATGCTCGAAGAAGCTCAGTATCTCCGCGAACGGGGAGTGGATGTGGTTATTGGATACTTCGAACCACACAAGCGAGCCGACACGATTTCGAAAACTGAAGGCCTTGAAACGGTACCCCGGAGAAAGGTGGAATACCGCGAAACGGCCTTCGAGG
>Ga0163163_10006258_pt1 | contig 10390 bp, 10 predicted proteins | sample S65metaG_FD_119766 | JGI IMG/M metagenome (GOLD analysis project Ga0163163, IMG submission 119766) | Switchgrass rhizosphere microbial communities from Kellogg Biological Station, Michigan, USA - S6-5 metaG | ecosystem: Host-associated > Plants > Roots > Rhizosphere > Soil | place: USA... | reverse complement strand
GAGCAGGTCGCCCATGATCGTCGGCGAGAACGCGGCGAGGTGGTCGGGGTCGATCTTCGTGTAGGTCGCCAGCGAGATCATCACGTACTCGCTGCCGGCATCGATCGCCGCGGCGAAGGTCCCGAGGTACGGGTCGTCGATCGTCGTGACGTCATCGATGACCGCCGCGGTGTTGTCGGTGTTGCCCTCGACCCGGCCGAGTCCCGGGAAATGCTTCGTGACCGTGGCGATCCCGGCCTCGTGCAGGCCCGAGATGAACGCGACGACGTGGCTGCTGACCCGATCCACCGTCGACCCGTACTCGCGCTTGAGCTGGCCGATCGGGGCGTTCTGGCTCGCCGTGCCGGCGGGCACGACATCCGCCACCGGCGCGAAGTCGACGTTCAGGCCGGCGTCGGCGAGCTGATCGCCCCACGTGCTCGCGTTCGCCTGCAGATCGTCGGTCGACCAGGTGCCCTGGATGACGGCCGACGGGATCGTGTCGAAGCCCGGGCCGCTCAGGCCCTGGATGAGGCCGCCCTCCTGGTTCGCCGAGATGAGGAAGCCGACGCCCGCGGTCGCGTCAGCGGTTGCCAGGGCCTGGATCTGGTCCGAGACGGTCCGGAGCGCGGCCGTCCCGAGGGTAGAGCGGTGATACCAGAGCGAGCCGAGGTGATAGGTCCGGATCGCGGCCCTGTAGCCCGAGGTGAGGGTGTTGTTGTCGAGTGCCACCATGAACAGCTGGCCGACGCGCTGGGCCTCGGTCATCCCGGCCAGGACCGACTGGGCGCACGAGGCCGTGGCCGTTGCCTCGGGCGTCGCCGAGGGCCCAACCGTCGGCGGGTTCGACGTTGCGACGCTCGTCGCGCCCGGCGTGCCCGCGATGCCCGTCGGGCCGATGGTCGGCGTCGTCGAGGAGCAACCGATGAGGGCAATGGAGACGGCCGCGCCGACGAGGAGCCCGCGAACGGGGGAGCGGCGCCTGGTCATCCAACCTCGCATCGCGGCTTTTGACGGACCGGCAAGCCGGGTGTGATGCGATGGTACAAGATTCACGTTTACGTGAAGGTTAGGTGTAGACTGTCGTGGTGACTGCCGAGACGACCACGCCGACCCAGCCCCTCCGGATCCAGGAGGTCGCCGCCGAGGTCGGCCTGACGACCCGCTCCGTCCGCTACTACGAGGAGATCGGGCTGCTCGCCCCAGCCCGCAGCGACGGCGCGTACCGGCTCTACGACCGCGAGGACGTCGAACGGTTGCGGTTCATCAAGGGCCTCCGCGACGATGCGGGCTTCAGCCTCGCCGAGATCGGTCAGCTTCTCGAGGACGAAGCTGCCCGCGCCCGCAACCGGGCCCGATTCAAGGCCACGGACGACCCCGCCGAGCGGCGCGCGCTGGCCCTCGACGGCATCGCCCGGGTCGATCGCCAGATCGAGACGCTGCGCGGCAAGATCACCAGGCTGCGGGCGATGATCACCGACGCTCGGGCCCGACGCGATCGCCTCGCTGCTCGGGTCGAGGAGATCGACGCCGGCTCCGCCCGGACGCACGTCCACATCGAGCGGCCACGACCCGACCCAACCGCGGCGTCATGATCGGGTTCGGCTCGGCCGGCACCCTGCCGGCGCTGCAGCATCGGAACTACCGGCTCTTCTTCGCGGGCCAGGGCCTCTCGCTCGTCGGCACGTGGATGACTGCCGTCGCCCAGTCGTGGCTCGTCCTCCAGCTGACCGGCAATCCGTTCGACCTCGGGCTCATCGGCGTGTTCCAGTTCACCCCGGTCCTCATCCTCGGGCTCTTTGGCGGGCTCATCGCCGACGCGCTCCCGAAGCGCTCGACGATCTACGCGACCCAGATCGTCGCCATGGTCGTGAGCTTCACCCTCTTCGCCCTCGCCGCAACCCACACCGTCCAGCTCTGGCACGTGTTCCTCCTCGCGGTCGTGATGGGCATCCGGAACGCCGTCGACATGCCGACCCGGCAGGCGTTCGCCGTCGAGCTCGTCGGCCGCGAGGACATCGGCAACGCGGTCGCGCTGAACTCGGCGATGTTCAACGGCGCCCGCATCGTCGGGCCGGCCGTCGCCGGCATCGTCATCGGCGCGTTCGGGGTGGCCCCGGCCTTCTTCATCGACGGCGTCAGCTTCCTCGCGGTGCTCGTCGCGCTGTTCGCGATGGACGCCGCCACGCTCCGGACGCCGCCACCGATGGAGCGTCCGGCGAGCGTCGGCGCGGTCGCCGAGAACCTCGTCGAGGGCCTGAGCTACGTGCGCCGAACCGGCGTCGTGTTCCTCGCGGTCGTCGTGGTCGGGGTCGTGGCCACGTTCGGGATCAACTTCTCGGTCGTCATCCCGCCCCTCGCCGCGACGACCCTCGGCGTCGGCGCGGTCGGCTACGGCTTCCTGATGGCGGCATCGGGCGCGGGGTCGCTCCTCGCGGCGCTCATCATCGCGTTTCGGGGTACCCGCCCGAGCCGGATGCTGCTCGGCGCGGTCGTGCTCGGGGTCGCCGAGATGATCATCGGCGGCAGCCGCAGCTACCCCGCGGACCTCGCGCTGATGTTCCTGGCCGGCGCCGGCGCGATCACGATGATGGCCACGGCCAACACGACGATGCAGCTGGCGGTGCCTGATGGCCTGCGGGGGCGAGTGATGTCCGTCTACACGACCGTCTTCGCCGGCTCCTCGCCGGTCGGCGGGCTCACGATGGGCGCGCTGGCCTCGAACTTCAGCGCCGCGACGGCCCTCTTTGTCGGCGGCCTCGTCTCCTTCGTGGCGGGCCTTGCCGGTGTCGTCTGGTATCGGGCCCTGAAGGCGTCGGGCGGCGTTCCGGATCGGGTCAACTCGGGGCGCGTCCGGGGTCGACCGGTGACGCCGTCGGACGCGGCCGCGGCTGCGGCAGCGAGCGGCGTCGGCGCGACAGCTGCGCCGGGAGCGCCGCCGCTCAGCCGGTGATCTCGGCTCGCTCCGTGAAGCCGAGCGCGACGACCAGCGACCCGACGAGCCAGACCGCGACGAGCACGAGCGCCGTGTCCGCCGAGAGCGCGCTCGCGGCGCCGGGTCCACCGCCGCCATTGGCCGCAGCCGCGGCGGAGCCGCTGACCGCGACGGAGGCCCGGGCCACCGCGAACGGCAGGTACTTCACGATGTCCGGCAGGAAGATCGTCGCAAACGTCTCACCGAAGTAGAAGGCGATGCCGGCGCCGATGCCCGCGAGCTGGCTTCGGGCGAGCGTCGCGATCGCGAAGCCGAGCGCGGCCTCCTCGGTGACCGCGAACCAGCCGCGCAGGAACTCCTCGGGCAGGCGGCCGAGCGTCGCCGCGTCGTTCAGGCCGGTCGTCGGGACATTGGCGACGGTCGCGCCGACGATCGCCGCGCCGACACCGATCACGAACGTGAGGGCCAGGCCGACCGCGACCATGACCGAGATCGCGGCGAAGGTCAGGAGCATGTAGCGCGAGCGGCTCTCGCCCCGCGCGACCGCGTTCTTCAGCGTGCCCCAGCTCCACTCCGAGCCGGCGATCGCCGCGCCGTAGATGACGGAGAACAGGCCGCCGAGCCCGAGGATGAACGACAGGATGATGTCGTAGGCCCCCGGGAACGTCACGAGCAGGAGGGCCTCCTGCTGGGTCCGCGGCGACCCCGACCGCTGCGAGACCGTGGCCGTCGCGATGATGATCAGGACGAGGAGCCCGGCCAGCAGGCCGACCGTCACGATCGACGCTGGTCGCCCGAGGAGCTTGCGCAGGCCGGCCCGGAAGATCCTCATGCGCGGATCCCCTGGAACGTGCCCTCGGAGCCGGCGTGCGGCTCGCCGCCGGTGAGCTCGAGGAAGAGGTTCTCGAGGTCGCTGCCGCCCTCGAGGCCAGAGGCGTAGATCCCCGCCTCGGCGAGCGCCCGGTTCATCTCGCTCGCGCGATCCGGCGTGGCCTGCACCCGAAGCCAGGTGTCCGCGCCATCCGGCTCGTTGCCGGCCGCGGCGGTCGCCGTGGTCGGGGCAATCGAGGTCAGGGCTGCGATCGCGGCCTCGACGGAGGCCTTCGGCACGCGAACGCGGACGACCGCCTCGCTCGCGAGGAGCGTTTCGAGGCTGCCTTCGCGCACGAGCTTGCCCGCCGCGATGATCCCGACGACGTCCGCGAGGACCTGCACCTCACCGAGGAGGTGGCTCGAGACGAAGACGGTCTTGCCGGTCGACGCGAGGTGCCGCAGCGTCTCGCGCATCGCGACGATGCCGGCCGGGTCGAGGCCGTTCGCCGGCTCGTCGAGGAGCAGGAGCGTCGGGTCGCTGAGCAGGGCGGCCGCGATGCCGAGCCGCTGCTTCATCCCGAGCGAGTAGCCGGAGACCTTGTCCTTCGCCCGGTCCTTGAGCCCGACGAGCTCGATGAGCTCCTCGACGCGGTTCCGGGGCACGGGCGCGCCGGCAGCCGCGAGCTCCCGGAGGTTCGACCGTCCCGAGAGGTACGGGTAGAACGAGGGTGACTCGATGAGCGCCCCGACGTCGAAGAGCCGGCGCCGGTCGCCGCGGGCGAAGGGCCGTCCGAGCAGCTCGATCGAGCCGGCATCGGGATGGAGAAGCCCGGTCAGGAGACGCATCGTCGTCGTCTTGCCGGCACCGTTCGGCCCGAGGAAGCCGTACACGACTCCGCTCGGGACCGAGAGGTCGAGGCCATCGAGGGCAACGCGGGCGCCGTACTTCTTGCGCAGGCCGCGCGTCGCCAGGGCGAGGGTGCTGGGGGAGGCCGTCACCGTTCGAACGATAGCCGAGAGACGCGAAACGGCCGCCGGTGATCCATCGGGATCGACCGGCGGCCGTCGAGCCGCGGGCTTGAGGCGCGCCGAGGGCTAGACCCAGGGCGTGGCCAGCGGCAGCTGGCGCTCGCTCCGATAGCTATCGCGAGAGTCCGCGCCGAGGGCCACCGAGAGCGTGGCGAACGCGGCGAGGGCGGCGAAGATGAAGATGAAGAGCTCCATCGGTGGTCTCCTTTCGCTCCCTGATTCAGCGCATCTGATGTCCCCATCTTGGTCCTTGACCGGTTCTTTGCTAAGGTCCAGTTCGATGCCGCGAAACCGGACCAGTTACGCACAGAATCTGCTTGTTTCGATCGATCACGAGGCCGCCGGACCGATGGTCCGCCAGCTGGAGGCGCTGCTGCGCTCAGCGATCCGCGAGGGCCGGCTGCGGGCCGGCTCCAGCCTGCCCTCGAGCCGCACGCTGGCCGTCGAGATCGGGGTCTCACGGGGCCTCGTCGTCGAGGCCTATGAGCAACTCGCCGCGGAGGGCTATCTGACGAGCCGGCCGGGGAGCGCGACCCGCGTCGTCCGAACCGCAGCCCGTCGGGGAGTTCGCGCCGTGCCCACGACGCCGGCGGACTACCGCTACGAGTTCCGGCCCGGTCGCCCGGACCTCACCGCGTTCCCGCGGGAAGCCTGGCTGCGGTCGTTGCGGCGGGCCCTCGCGGGCGCGCCGGCGAGTCGCCTCGGCTACCTCGACGGCCGGGGTCTCCCGGAGCTTCGAGCGTCACTCGCCGACTACCTGAACCGGGTTCGCGGGACTGCCGCCCGGCCCGACGACGTCGTCGTCACCGTCGGCTATTCACAGGGTCTCGCGCTCGTCGCCGCGGTCGCCCGCGCCGGAGGCGTCCGCCGGTTCGCGGTCGAGCAGCCGACCCACATCGAGTTCCGATCCGTGCTCGAGGCCGCCGGCCTCCAGATCGTCGACATCCCCGTCGATGCGGAGGGCATCCGGGTCGACCTCCTGGCCCGGGCCCGGGTCGGTGGCGTGCTCGTGACGCCGGCGCATCAGTACCCGACCGGCGTCGTCCTGTCAGCCGACCGCCGCAAGGCGCTCCTGGCATGGGCCGATCACCGGGACGCGCTCATCGTCGAGGACGACTACGACGCGGAGTTCCGGTACGACCGCGCGCCGATCGGCGCGCTCCAAGGCCTCCGTCCCGAGCGCGTGGTGTACGCCGGATCGGCGAGCAAGGTCCTCGCGCCCGGGCTGCGGCTGGGCTGGTTCATCGCGCCCCCGGCACTTGCCGACGAGATGGCGGCGATGAAGAAGGCGACTGATCAAGGCTCACCGGCACTCGACCAGCTCGCGTTCGCGGACTTCGTGGCGCGCGGCGAGCTCGACCGGCATCTCCGTCGGATGCGTCCGATCTATCGCCATCGGCGAGATCGTCTCGGCGAGGCCCTGGCCCAGCACCTGCCCGAGCTCGCGCCGGTCGGCGCGGCGGCCGGCCTGCATGTGCTCGCCTGGCTCGAGCGCGATCTCGATCCCGAGGCGATCGTCGAGGCGGCGGCGTCCGCGTCGATCGGCCTCGCGTGCGTGCCCGCGACGGTTGACCGGGGTGGGGGCCTGTTGTTCGGCTTCGGTGCGATCCAGGACCGCGACATCGAGCCCGGGATCCGGCGCCTCGCGGAGATCGTGCGAGGGGTGCCGAAAATGTTCGGAGCGGCTCCCGAAGGAGCCGCTCCGATGCTGTCCCGGTGAAGGTATCCGCCGAAACGGATGCTTCTGCCACGCGTCAAGGGCATCTATCACGTCGGCTGTACCGACTACCCTGACCCAACCTACCCATGACCTTGCCGCTGGGGCAGCGCGCGCCGAGCGAACTCAGTGCACCGTGAAGTCTAGTCGGGCTGAACTCGAAAGCCAAGGGTTTTCGTCGCGAAGTTGGTAAAAAACCCTTAACGGTTCACGCTCGGCCACGTTGCTGGAGCATTACAGCCCCATTACACGCCCGCAGCAGCGGCTTCCGTCTAGCCCTCGTGAATCGTGACGCCGGTGATGGCGACGGGCTCATCGGGCAGGTCGCGCGAGTTCCGCGGGGCGTTCGTGATCTTGTCGACGATGTCCATGCCCTTGGTGACCTGGCCGAACAGCGTGTAGTTCTTCGGCAGCTTGCCCGTGAGGTCGGCCTGGCAGATGAAGAACTGGCTGCCGTTCGTGTTCGGGCCGGCGTTGGCCATCGCGAGCGCGCCGCGGGCGTAGTCGCCCTGGATCGGCTCGTCCTCGAACGTATAGCCCGGTCCGCCCGTGCCGACACGGCTCGCGTTCAGCGTCGCCTTCTTGCCGTGCTGGCCGTCGCCGGCCTGGGCCACGAAGCCGGGGATGACGCGATGGAAGATCACGTCGTCGTAGAAGCCCTTCTTCGCGAGGTCGATGAAGTTCTGCGTCGCCTTGGGCGCCGCGGTCGTGAACAGGTCGAGCTCGATGTCGCCGAGCTCGGTCGAGAGGGTCGCGGTGGTCATGACAGCTCCTTGTCTCAGGGGGTGGCGACGGTGACCGAGACCATCTCGATCGGGTTGGTGGGGTTCTCCTGATCCGCGTCGGACGCGATCTTGTCGACGGTGTCCATGCCGCTGGCCACCGTCCCGAAGATCGCGTAGGTGTTCGCCGATGTGAGCGAGCTCTTCGCGTCGTCAGACAGGACGATGAAGAATTGCGAGCCCTGGCTGTTCGGCTTGGCGCTCCGGGCCATCGCCACGGTGCCCCGGCCGTAGGTCGCCGTGACCTTCTCGTCCTGGATCGTGTAGCCGGGGCCGCCGCTGCCGTCGCCGTTCGGGTCGCCGCCCTGGATGACGAAGTCGGGCACGACGCGGTGGAAGACGAGGCCGTCGTAGAAGCCGCACGACGCGAGGGCCACGAAGTTGCCGGCCGCGATCGGCGAGAGGTCGGCCTTGACCTGGATGACGATGTCGCCGTCGGTCGTCGTGATCGTCACGGTTCGGGTCTGGCCGGCCGGCAGGGCGGCGGGCTGGCTCGTCGGACAGTTCTCGCCTCGGGCCGTGATCGATGCCGCCGGCGACGGCGAGGCCGATCCGCCGAGGCCACCGCCGAAGACGAAGACGGCCGCGACGATCGCAAGGACAAGTGCCACGAGCCCGCCGGCCACGGCCGGGGTGGCCCACGGCGACCGCCGTGGCGGTGGTGGCTGCCGTCGCAGCCCGGTCTTCGGGCGGATGGGATCCGTCGAGATCGGGCGAACCACGCGACCGGGGTTCTTCGCCCGGCGGCGCGATCGGCGCGGATAGGATCGGGGCGGCTGGGTCACCTGGCAGCCTCGCTGGCGGTCGTGTAGTCGAGCGCTCCCGACAGGAGCGCTTCGCCGAGGATGATCGCTGCCGCGCCCGCATCGCGCACGCGACGGATGCCGGCGGCATCGCGTGCCCCACCGGCGACCACGAGCTCCGCATCGACGGCGCGGGCCACGGCGGCGAGCGCCGCCACGCCCTCGTCAGCCGTGGCGTGGGACAGGACGAGGCGGGCGACACCGCGACCGGCGAGCTCGGAGGCCAGCTCCACCAGGGTCGGCGGCTTCGCCCGTCGCCACGGAAATGCGGCCAATCGATCCGGCCGGGCGTCGAGCCCGATCGCGAGCCAGTCGCCGGCGACGGCGAGGCACTCGCGCAGGAGGTCGGGCTCGTCGGCGAGCGCCGTCTCTCCGACGACGCGCGTGACGCCCGCCGCGAACGCGAGCCGGATCGCGTCGGGCGAGCTGATGCCGCCCGCGAGCTGGAGCGGCGTGGCGACGTGCGCCGCGATCGCGCCGATGACCTCGAGATTCGCCGGGCTGCCCTGCCGGGCGCCGTCGAAGTCGACGAGGTGGATGACCGGCGCACCCTGGGCGACGAAGTGCTCGGCGATCCGATCCGGCCGATCGGTGGGCGCGCCGACGCCGGTCGAGACCCCGGGCCAGAAGACGAGTCGGGAGCGACCGCCGGCGATGTCGATCGCCGGGATCACCTGCATCGATCGACCGTCACCCCGGGGCGACGCCCGCAGCCGTGGGCGTCTCCGCCAGGGCGGCGCGGACCGCTGCGACGGTTGCGTCGATGTCCTGGGCCTCGATGCCGTAGTGGGTCACCGCCCGGACCTGGCCGTGGGCGTAGGCGTCCAGGAGGACGCCGCGATCCTTCATCGCGGCGAGAAAGGCTCGCCGGTCGCGATCGACTCGGAAGATGATGAAGTTCGTCCGGACGCGCCCGGGATCGAGCGGCCCGAGCTCGGGTTGGGCGATGTCGCCGGCTGAGCGGACCCCGGGGAACTCGGCGAGGGCCTCGGCCAGCCGGCGGGCGTTCGCGTGGTCATCCGCGAGGCGTTCGATCATTCCCTCCGGCCCGTCGCGGAGGGCGATGAGCCCCGGGGCGGCGATGACCCCGACCTGGCGCATGCCACCGCCGAGGAGCTTGCGGGCCCGGCGGGCGCGCCAGATGAAGTCCCGAGTACCGACCACGACACTGCCGATCGGACAGGCGAGCCCCTTCGAGAGGCAGAACGAGACGCTGTCGGCCGGACCCGAGAGCTCCGTTGGGCGGACGCCGAGGGCCACGACCGCGTTCCAGAAGCGGGCCCCGTCGATGTGCAGCGGGACGCCTCGCTCACGCGCGATCGCGGCGACCTCGGCCGTGTATTCGGGCGTGAGCGGCTGGCCCATCGTGTGGGCGTTCGTATTCTCGAACGTGATCAGGCCGGTGATCGGCTCGTGCGGGTCCGTCGGATCGCGGAAGGCCGCCTTGATCGCCTCGGGATCGAGGGTCCCGTCGGGTCGTTCAGCGAGGGTCCGGATCGAGGCGCCGACGACGACAGCGTGGCTCGCGGCCTCGTCCATCACGACGTGGGACTGGCGGCCGGCGATCGCCTCCTGGCCCCGGCCAAGGTGAGCCATCAGCGCAACGAGGTTCCCCATGGCGCCCGACGGGACGAACAGCCCCGCCTCCTTGCCGAGGAGCTCGGCCGCCCGGGCCTCGAGAGCGATCACCGTCGGGTCGTCGCCGAAGACGTCGTCGCCGACCTCGGCCGCGGCCATCGCCCGGCGCATCTCGGGCGTCGGCTTCGTGACGGTGTCGGACCGGAGATCGATGGGGGACATGGGCGGCGAGGATATCGCGGGTGTACGGTGCGGGCCGATGCCGACGGCGGAGGAGCGGGACGAGCAGGACGCGCAGGATCCGTTCGCGCGCTCGCTGAAGGAGCCGGGCTATCGGGTCGCGGCCCGGATCGAGCGGCCGGCCGATCGCCGGCCCCAGATCGTCACCGGCCTCGTCGCCGCCACGATCGTCCTCGCAATCGTCATCGCCGCGCTTCGCATCCAGGTCGACCAGACCGCCGCGCTGCCGACGCCGCGCCCGCTCGCAAGCGGGCTCGCCGGCCTCGCGACCCAGCTACCGGCACTCAGCGTCCTCGGATCGGCCGGCGCGATCGCGCCCTTCCCGGTCCTGTCGGGCGGGCTGCGCTGGCTCGATGCGGCCACGGGCACGATCAGCGGGCCGCCATTCTCGGGCGCGCGCGGCTGGATCTTCGGCGGCTCGGACGGCGGCGCCTGGTGCATCTGCTTCGACTCGCCATGGTCGCCGACCGGAATCGTCGAGCGGACGACGATCGTTCGATACGGCTCGACGGGT
>Ga0163163_10006256_pt1 | contig 10391 bp, 9 predicted proteins | sample S65metaG_FD_119766 | JGI IMG/M metagenome (GOLD analysis project Ga0163163, IMG submission 119766) | Switchgrass rhizosphere microbial communities from Kellogg Biological Station, Michigan, USA - S6-5 metaG | ecosystem: Host-associated > Plants > Roots > Rhizosphere > Soil | place: USA: Michigan... | reverse complement strand
TGCGAAATGAAATGAGCTGCGCATAAACACCCTGACTCCAAATCATGCCCGACCCGCACTGGGAAAAGCTAAAAGAAATGTTCCATGCTGCGCTGGCATTGCCCCCGCAGGAGCGAGCTGCCTATCTGGAACAAGCTTCTGACGGCGATTCAGAGTTGCGTCAGGCCGTTGAGGCACTCCTCAAATCACATGAAGAAACGAATAGCTTTGTCGACACCCCCGGCTACCAGGCAGTTGCGGAAATGCTTCTTGCGGATAACGACTTCAAAGCCAACGAGTCAGTCGCACACTACCGCATCATTTCGTTGTTAGGTGAAGGAGGGATGGGCAGAGTCTATCTGGCCGAAGACACCAACCTACACCGACGAGTAGCACTGAAGTTTTTGTCGCGTAACTTCACGCAAGATCAAGAACGCTTGCGGCGCTTTGAACAAGAAGCACGCGCCGCCTCAGCCCTGAATCATCCGAACATTCTAACCATCCATGAGATAGGTGACTCCGCAAGCCATCGTTATATTGCAACTGAATTCATCGAAGGTGAAACACTGCGCGAACGTTTGCGTGCCGGAGTTGACCTTGATGATGCGCTGGAGATCGCAATTCAGATTGCCTCAGCATTGGTAGCAGCGCATCGAGTCGGGATTGTTCATCGCGATATCAAGCCCGAGAACGTCATGATTCGTCGTGATGACGATCTGGTGAAAGTACTTGACTTTGGTTTGGCAAAAGTGTCTCCAACGCCGGCTCCTGGCAGCGAAAACGCCGACCCCGACGCACCAACGCAGTTCAAAACCGGTCCCGGTGTTGTGATGGGGACGGTTGCCTACATGTCGCCTGAACAAACTCGCGGTGAGACGGTCGATGCCCGTACTGATATATGGAGCCTTGCGGTCATCCTGTACGAAATGATTGCCGGCTCCTCTCCGTTTATTGCCGGCAACTCGAATGAAATCATCTCGGCAATTTTGGCGAAGACTCCTTCTCCGCGGTTGTCGCGTTATGCGCCTCAAGTGCCAATCCGTTTGGAAGAAATCGTCGAGAAGGCCCTGAGCAAGAACAAGCAAGAGCGTTACCAAACAAGCCAGGATCTATTAATTGATCTCAGACGATTGAAACAATCTTTACAGGGCGGGCCCGGCATAGAACTTAGCGAAAGAGATGGAACCACTTCTTCGTCAGGAAATCGTTCGAAATCAACCGATCCTCTAATCGCCACGACGCGACCAGCTTCGAGCGCTGAATACATCGCCCAGCAGGTCAAGGCACACAAGCGTGGTGCCGTTGTGATGATGGCGATGGTTCTTTTAGTACTTGTAGGGAGCCTGGTGATTTATCAGTGGCGGACAAAACATGCTGCTGCTTCTGCTGCGACGGTGCCCTCACAAATCAAGTCGCTCGCGGTGCTACCACTCAAGTCATTCGATAATGGGGAGAGTCTTCTGGGACTCGGCATCGCCGACGCAATCATAAAAAAAACCAGTCAGACCGGAGAGTTGACTGTACGACCGACCAGCGCGGTACTCAGATATGCAAAAACTGAGACTGATAGTTTGGAAGCTGCGAAGCAACTTAGTGTTGACGCGGTTCTGGAGGGAACCACACAACGTGTTGGCGACCGTTTACGTGTGAGTGTGAATCTATTGAGAACGCGCGATGGAGCTTCACTTTGGACGGACAGTTTCGACATGCCTGCGGCTGACATCTTTGCGATTCAGGACAAGATCTCGCAGCAGGTGGCCACGCGATTGCAGCTTCACCTTGATTCTTCCCACCAAAGCGAGCCGAACAGATACCCGACCAATACGATCGCTTACCAGCTTTATATCAGGGGCACCTTTAATCTCGACGAGCGCGGCTACGACGAAGTCGGCAGTATGCGACAGATGGCGATGACGATTGATTTGTTCCAACAGGCCATTAAAGTGGATCCAAATTACGCGCCGGCTCATGCGCAGTTGGCATTCGCTTACGCATGGACCGCGTTATTTATAGAACCAGGAAAACCGAATTGGACTGAGCTCGCCAGGGAAGAAATCAAGCGATCTCAGGAATTGGGTCCAGATATTGCTGAGACTCACCTGGCTAAAGGCATGTTACTCTGGAGCGCTTACGAAGGCTACAAGAACGAAGAGGCCCTACGTGAGCTATTCCTGGCTAAACAACTCAATCCCAATAGCACTCACGGTGAGCTGGTTGGGGTTCTTGCTCATGTCGGATTGGACGATCGAGCAACGCAAGAACTTCAGCGAGGACTTCAAATTGATCCGACCAGCCAGAGTCTTGCAGACCTCACAATGATCTTGCCCTACCTTCGCGCTGATGCTGACGCATGGTTGGGAGAGCGGCAGAAATATGGGGACGTACCTACCCTCTTGCCTCCGTGGTATTACATTAAAAAGGGTCGTTTCAACGACGCTCAAAAGTCGCTCGAGCAACGATTGACAAAGGCACCGAATGATTCTGGCCTGCTTAGCGAGCAGGCGTTGCTGTTAGCACTCAGGGGCGACTCCAACGAGGCTGAGGAAAGGTCAATGCGAATCCTTGCCAATATTCCACTTGCCTCCGAAAGCCGCCATCACATTACATACAATGCTGCCTGCATCTATGCCCTGGGAGGCAAGAGCGAAGAGGCAGTAAAGTGGCTAACAGAGACAGCGAACACAGGCTTTCCTAACTACCCGCTCTTTGAGCGAGATCCCTACTTGAATCGGATCAGAACCTCACCTCAGTTCATTCAATTCATGACCGAGCAAAAGGTTCAGTGGGAAAAACTTCGAGCAGAGTTTGGTTCATGACACCGAGAAGCCTGCCTTCAGACGTTACCTGATTTGGCACCAGCAGATGACAACGACTTCATCCAACCGGCTAACTCCGAAACTAACGACATCGGTGATTCGTTGGCTGCTTGATTCTGACCCTTCGATCCGGTGGCAGGTGATGCGGGACCTGATCGGCACTCAAGAGGACGAAGTCTCGGCAGAGCGCGCGAAGATCGCGACAGAGGGCTGGGGCTTCCAATTACTTTCCCAGCAGAGCCCAAACGGTTACTGGGGCGGAGCGGCGTGGAATCGCGGGTGGAACTCTACCATGCACGTCCTGATGCTGCTTCGTGACCTTGGTCTTGATCCCGCAAGCGACCAGGCGCGAAGCGCGGTGGACCTCGTTCGTGACCGCGTGACTTGGAAAGGATGTGGTCCACAGGAGTGTGATGACAATCCTTTCTTCGCCGGCGAGATAGAACCATGCATCAATGCGCAGGTTGCGACGGTCGGCGCCTACTTCTGCCAGGACGTCCAGAGCATCGTCGATAAACTGCTTGCCGAGCAACTGCCCGATGGCGGCTGGAACTGCGAGGCCGCCAACGGCTCAACGCGGTCGTCCTTCAATACCACCATCTGCGTGCTTGAGGCGCTGCTCGAACACGAACGGTCTATCGCGGCTAACTCGAAAGCGACCGCCGCCCGTCTTCGCGGGCAGGAATACCTACTCGCGCGCCGCCTCTTCCGACGGCTCTCGACCGGCGAAGTGATCGAGCGAGATCGCAAAGGCGACGCCTCGTGGATGCGCTTCGCCTTTCCGACGTGGTGGCACTACGACGTACTGCGGGGGCTTGACTATCTGCGCAGCGCTGGTGTCGCGCCCGATGAGTGCGTGACGGAGGCGATCAACTTGATCGCGTCGAAGTGCGACGACGATGGCCGCTGGCGACTCGAGAATCAGTACCCCGGCACAATGCTGGTCCAAATAGACGAGGGCGTGGGACGGCCGAGTCGTTGGAACACGCTGCGGGCCTTACGAGTTTTGAAATGGTATTCAGGAGGAGACTAACACAGCCGCTCGTGGGGATTGAGAGGCAAGCCAATGTGGACCAACCTAAATAATGGCGCGAAACAAATCGACCTACTTCCTGCCACCGCTACTGTTTTCCGTCACCCTTTCTATAAGTGCCGGCTTACTGTTTTGGATTCAACCGCTGATTGGCAAAACTCTGTTACCACTTTTAGGAGGGGCTCCGGCAGTTTGGAATACGTGTCTACTCTTTTTTCAGACTATGTTACTTCTCGGATACGTTTATGCACTCGCATCGACCAGATGGCTTAGCCTGCGGGCACAAGCGGCAGTGCACGTATTTCTTATTCTGCTAACGGCGATCTACCTTTTCCGATATCCTGTTCACGCCCCGGTTCTAACCGCATTACAACAGCAAAACCCTACGCTCTGGCTCTTGGAAACTCTTCTGTATTCAGTCGGGCTTCCCTTCTTCATTATTTCAGCGAGCAGTCCTTTACTGCAGAGTTGGTTTTCAAGATTGCGACATCACCGGGCGGTTGATCCGTATTTTCTGTTTGCAGCTAGCAATGCAGGAAGCTTGATAGCACTCGTAGCATTCCCGTTGGCGCTCGAACCGAGTCTTGGTTTGAGTCAACAGCATCAGTTATGGCGCGTTGGGTTTGTCGTTTTGGTTTTGCTAACGTGTGCGAGTGCCTTGTTTCTTTTAGTTTTCAAATCGGGGTACTCCCAAAGTTCGGCAACTCAGAGCGAGCAGAACAAAAAGTTACCTGTGCTTCGCCGCCTTCGCTGGCTGGCACTATCGTTTGTTCCTTCAAGTCTGATGTTGGGAGTCACAACTTACATTACTGCCGATGTAGCCGCAGTGCCGCTGCTTTGGGTTATACCTTTAGCTCTTTATCTGCTCACTTTTGTTTTGGCGTTTTCCAAAAAGCAGTTTGTATCTACTGCATTACTGAACCGTCCGATGATTGTGGGAGCTCTTGTCGTGACATTGATCCTTTCCTCGGGCGCGACAGAACCTGCGTGGGTCTTGATCCTGGCCAATCTTGGCTTTTTCTTTGTTGCCGCACTGGTGTGTCATACGCAACTAGCTAACGATAGGCCGGCAGCCACGTACCTTGCGGAATACTATCTCTGGATTGCGGTTGGCGGTGCGTTAGGTAGCGTCTTCAATGTTTTGATTGCGCCGGTAATGTTTTCTTCGATTCTTGAGTATCCGTTAGCAATAGTAATAGCCTGCATGTTGCAGCGCGGTGAACGAGGAAGGAGCGTCAAAAGTAGTTACCTCGATATGATTTTTCCCCTGTGCCTTTATGTCATTACCCTAAGCCTGGCGATGCTGGTCACTCACTTACCCACAAGCTCTTCCATCATTAACCTATTCATCGTTGTAGGTGTTCCGTTAATAATCATCAATCATTTTTTTAGAGAGCGACCGATACGCTTTGCCCTGGGCCTCTCGGCAGTCATGCTCGCGAGTGTTTATTACACTGGAGCTACTGACCGCACGCTTCACGTTGTGCGGAACTTTTTCGGAACAACGCGCGTGGCAACTGATTCGATGGGCGCGATTAATAGCTTATACAGCGGCAATACTGTCCACGGCAGGCAGTTTGTGAATCAGTCCCGGCGCTGCGAGCCTCTTTCTTACCATCATGAGAATGGACCGTTGGGCCAGGTAATGGCTGTTTTCAATGCTGCTCCTGCAAATCCGCGTGTGGCAGTGATCGGGCTCGGAGTTGGCGCTATGGTCTCGTACTCCAAACCTGACCAGCAGTGGACGTTTTACGAAATAGACAGGGACGTCATTAACCTCGCTCGCAACTCGCAATATTTTACTTACCTCCAAAACTGCGCCGGTGGATCAGTCGGAGTGATTGAGGGTGATGCGAGGCTGAATTTGCAAAACGCTCCGGCAGGCAACTACGGGTTAATTGTCTTAGACGCTTTTAGCTCCGATGCAATACCGGTTCATCTTGTTACTCAACAAGCGCTTGATCTCTACCTATCAAAGTTGGCCGATGGTGGGATTCTAACGTTTCACATCTCTAACCGAAGCCTGGACTTGAAACCAATCCTTGCTGACCTGGCCGAGAGCCGGAAACTTATCTGCATCGGCTTTGACGACTTGAAGCCTGGTTCCTTTGAGGGCAAAGATCCGTCTCAGTGGGTGGTGATGGCGCGTTCGTCCACAGAGATTAGCAATTTGTCGATCAACTCCCAGTGGGAGCGAATCCCCGGACGAAAAGGAACGAGAGTATGGAGCGACGATTTTTCGAATATCCTTCGAGCAATCCGGTGGCAATAACGGTTGGCTTTAACTGCTTTTACTTTAATTAGTCCGCTCGTTAGAATTCGTGAGTTCATAGGACCAATGAGTGAAAGGAAAGTCGAATGAATAAAATCAAGGCTACACTCATCGTCGTAGCGCTGTTGGTTGGACTAACCGGCATCGTCCGCATCGTTCAAGCGCAGGCCGTCACTCTTTCATCACCCAATGGGTTAGTGGCGGATTTATATAAAGTTCACAATCAGAAGCGTGGGCCATTTCACCCTGGACACGGCGCTTTGCTTTACAAATATTTCGAGAAGCACCACGCCGACATGATCCACAAGGACGCAGTTGTCTCAGCGGCAAAGCACGACGTGGGAGTGATCGATGGCGATCCGCTCTACGATGCGCAGGACATGGAGATTAAGAACTTTGCTATAGGTCAGGCGAGTGTTGAAAACGGTAAAGCGAAAGTGCCGGTCACCTTTGAAAACCTTGGGGACAAGAAGACGCTCATCTTCACACTCGTAAATAGTTCCAGTGGATGGCGAATAAGTGACATCGATTACGGCGAGGGAAGAACTCTGGTTGGCGAATTTAAGGAAGCCAAATGACGAAATAAGAGACTGTGTCAAAACTCCGAATTGAAGAAGATAAACCACCAAGATACAAAGACATCAAAACACGAATTAGGAGAATATCCTCCTTCAACACTCTGAGTTTGTGACTTCGTGTCTTGGTGACTTGGTGGTTTATCTCTTTTCAGTTCCAACTCTAGATCAGCGTGGCCCAATGATTCGCAAGGTGGAGACTCGGATGGCGTCACACCTTCAAAACAGATCCACCTTGAACGGCCTGAAGATAAAGAATCAGAACGACCAGTGCGTAAGCGGCCCCAAGAACAAGGACGGAGGCAGTTTGCCAACTTACATTCCAACTTTCTTTCTTGGCGATTAACCAGGCACCTACGGGCAGTACTTGCAGAGCGTGCAGACCCACAAAATGAGCTATCCGTAAATCGCCGCCTGTAGTACTCCAATCCATCAGAGGTAGTCCGGGACCTCCATCCGCAACGCCTATGGAATGGGCTCCGTTCACGACCATCACGACTCCGATAAGAGAGGCGCCAAGGAAAATGGCGAGCCCTAATCGGATACTCCAAAGGGACGGACGCGTGACGTCGTATCTCGCCAGGCAGGCAAGAATCAGCAACGCAACGACGAAAAGACCATTGATCGGATCCATAAGGTCCATGATGATGGAGATCGTCGCATCTGTGCGGGTGGTGAAGTTGAAATGTGAAGTGGTTCCCCGAGCTGCTTGAATCGTGATGCAAACCATCTGTGCGAGTACACACACCGAGACTCCCCAGCCAATCAGTTTCTTTCCCCAATTCGGAAGACGAAGATATTCCAGCAACCGAGCGATAGTGTAGACATATAAGGCAAATGAGATTGCAAACTTCATCGGCTTGATCCAGGGATTCATGCCCATCACCAGACGCGAGTCGAACGGCATGACCACGAGCATGCAAACCAACAGGAAAAGGTTAAAGGCGACCGTCAAGGCAAGAACCTTGTCTCGACGATAGAGCCCAAAGACATGCTCCCGCCAGTTGAGCCTGCCAATGCCGTTGAACGTTGTCGGTATCGATCGTTTCACGCTTGGCCCCCTGTTTCTCCTAGTCGAAGACTACTGTGCGCCCCTTATGAACGATGATCTTCCTGCTGATGTGACTCCGAATAGCCCGCGACAGAACCACCCTTTCGAGATCGTGGCCAAAGCGGATCAGGTCCTTCACCGAGTGGCGGTGAGTCACGTCCTACTCAATAATTGGACCGGCATCGAGTGTCTCGGTCACATAGTGACTCGTGGCTCCGATGATTTTCACACCACGCTGACGTGCAGAGTGGTATGGGCGAGCACCGGGAAACGCGGGAAGGAATGCATGATGAATGTTTATGATCCGATTCGGGTAAACCTCCACAAATTGTGACGTCAAGATCTGCATGTACCGCGCGAGGACAATGAGGTTGATCCGACGACTCTGGAGGAGGGTCAATTGCCTGCCCTCAACCTCGCTCTTGTTGTCTTTCGTCATTGGAAAGATCTGGAACTCAATCCCGAATCTCTTTGCTACTGGTTCAAGATCCGGATGGTTGCTGACGATGATCGGAATCTCGACTTTCCACTCGCCGGACTGACTGCGCGCGAGGATGTCGTAGAGGCACCACGGGTCCTTTGATACTAAGACCGCCATCCTGTCGACTTCATCCGAGTAGTGGAGCCGCCACTCGGTATCAGGCCCACTGGCGATCAGAGTACTGAGTCTTTCAGTCATCGCCTCCTCTGTCATGGAAAAGCTGGAGATGTCCCACTTCAGGCGTGTGTAGTATTGGTTGCTTTCAGCGTCTACGCACTGGTCGTGGTAGAGGATTCTTCCGCCATGAGTGTAGATGAACTGGGTCAGGCTCGCAGCCAGACCGAGACCGAGCGGACAGTGCAACAAAAGGATGACTGAACGTGATTCCGTTGGTTCAACTTCGGGAGCCATTCATTCCGTTCCCAAATTGATTAATGTACGTTGCAGCTTGACTATTTCTATTCAAGGCTACACCCGGTAGATAGTGCGAACAAGTAATGTCCGGCCTCGCAAGATGAAGACTAGATCTTACCGTGACGTCGCAAGGTCCGTTTGAGACGTTCCGTCTCCCGCTTGCGAACTATGGGATTTAATCGGACGCCGAATACGTCTTGCGCAACCATATTCAAAAGGGCAGCGTTATTGGCCTTGGGATTAGTTTGCTTCAGACGATCCCATGCTTCCACCATCTTTTGGACTTTTTGTGTCGGTACACCTTTAGGCCGACCACTTCGACGGGCAGACGCAGCCCGAGAAGAAACAGGTTCAGTGCTCATGGCTTTCCTTAAGGGGAGAGCACTATTAGTTTGTCGGTTCTTGGGAAGAGGCCGGGGTAGTCGCTTAACGCGCGCGGTTTGCTCAGATACTAGTTACGCTGAATTGGTTGCAAATAAACTTGATGTAGTGCCGTAGACCGACTGTTACGGGGGTCTCTGAAAAACCCAATAGAGCCCTCCTTGACAGTCGGGCTACAGCACCGGATGTAGCTAGAATGAAAAGTCGTGTACGAGTCGCACACTCTCGACTGTTAACGATCCCAAACCATAAGCTGCTGCTCCAATTGCAGTACCAGAGCCGGCTCCGATCGTTCCATCAGCCTTGAGAGCAGCTTCGATTGTTAGCGTGTAGACTCCAACGCCTACCTTTGGAAAGATCAGGTTAAAAGTGTGTGCACTGGTTGTTTTCAGAATGAGTTGGATAGTCGAATCGAAAGTGCACGTGCCGGTAGTAGTTCCTACGTTGACAACACAATCGCTAAGGGACTGGCTCAGAGTTTGGACGCGTGAGTCCAGAACCACGCCGAATTTACCACTTCCATTGTTTTGACAACCCAGGATGTCGTCAGTACAGATGGCAACTGGATAACCGATCGCAACGACATTGTTCGATGAGTCTTTCAAGACTCCCCGCATATAGACGCTGCCCATCGCAGTCACGGTTGAAGTGCTGCCAGTCGTAGTCTTTGTTTTAGTGCTTGTGAAGAGGCCTGTTACCAGTGAAGGGGAAACGAACAGAGACTGGCTATTCGAAACCTTAACAGTTGTCTTCATAATCTCAGCGAAGTTGTCGGGGTCAACAACAACGGGGTTACCGGTAAAAATGTCATGGCAATCCACTGGAATGGTATCGCCTATGTTCGTGCTTCCTTTGACGGTGCAGGCCACGGAAGTGTTGATTGCTGCGGTCGCCTTAGAACTTGGGGTTCCTTGAGCAAAAGTCGCAACTGCACTAAATGCTACGACAGCCAGGATGGTAGACAGACGAAGGGTAAATCCTTTCATACCTTGTTCTCCTTTTAGATCTAATTTTTATCGAATTTTGTCGGGTGAGTGATCCGGTTTGTATCGCGTGCGGAGTCTAATCGACGTATCGTATCGGCGGTCTTGCGCCGACATTAGTTTTAGATTGCGATTTGAAAACAGATTGGCGAACAAACAAGAACGGCCGCCATAACGGTGGCCGTTCTTGTTCTGTGAGATGGTTGAGGATCTTATTTAGTGAATCACTATGCCAGCACTGAGGCGCAAGTTATCCTGCCTCATACCGGGTATGACGAAAGGCGACCCCACTGTTTGATGTGGCGTTGGCACGAGGACAACCCCTGTCTGCTGATCGCCCCTGTTGATGATGTTCCAGTCTACCTGGACTGCGCGAATATCAAAGCGATGATTAAGTTTGATGTCG
>Ga0163163_10006250_pt1 | contig 10394 bp, 8 predicted proteins | sample S65metaG_FD_119766 | JGI IMG/M metagenome (GOLD analysis project Ga0163163, IMG submission 119766) | Switchgrass rhizosphere microbial communities from Kellogg Biological Station, Michigan, USA - S6-5 metaG | ecosystem: Host-associated > Plants > Roots > Rhizosphere > Soil | place: USA: Michigan... | reverse complement strand
TGGTCGGGACGCAACTCCGCCGAAGGAGCCTTCGTCATCGTGGACTTCGGGATCACCGGCCTTAACGAATTCACGTAAGAAGAGATCTTGTAGACCATCGTCTTCGGGACGTCGGAAATGACAGCTAGACCGCCGGCCATGTCGCCATAAAGCGTGCAATAGCCAACACCGAGTTCCGACTTGTTTCCGGTGCTGAGCACCAGCGCTCCAAACTTGTTCGACAAGGCCATCAGGAGATTGCCGCGGATGCGGGCCTGGATGTTTTCCTCTGTGACGTCTTCCGGAAGTCCAGCAAAGACACCCGAAAGCGATCGCTTGTACTGATCGAATATTTCTGCGATCGGTATTAACTCGAAGCGTATTCCCAGATTAGAAGCCAGTTCGCGGGCGTCGTCCACGCTTCCCTGGGACGAGAATTGGCTCGGCATACCGACGCCCACAATATTCTCTTTCCCCAAGGCCTCAGCGGCAATGGCCGCGGTAAGAGCCGAATCGATTCCGCCGCTCAGACCGACAATTGCCTTGCTGAATCCGCACTTATGAACGTAATCGCGAGTTCCTAACACCAGGGCTGCGTAGGCGCTTCCTTCGGCGCCAACCACGCGCTCATGAACATCACCTTTGAGAGTTGCGGTATCAAAAAGTACGAGATCTTCTTCAAAAGATTTCGCCTGCGCAAGCACGAGTCCGTCAGGTCCGACCACAAAACTCGAGCCGTCAAAAACAAGACTGTCATTGCCGCCGACCTGGTTAACCATTGCCACCGGCACCCCGTAATGCGTCGCGATCGCGGCCAGCATCTCATAGCGAAACTCCCGCTTATTGATATGGAAGGGTGACGCAGAAATGTTCAGGAGCACTTGCCCGCCAGCTCCCAGCAGTTCGGAGACAGGGTCGACACCATACAGTTGACGATCCCAGAAATTCTTATCGTTCCACGCGTCTTCACAAATCGTCAGTGCGACCTTGGAGTTATCGAACTGAAAGACCTCCTGCCGCTTGGCAGGAGCGAAATTCCTTGATTCGTCAAAGACGTCGTAAGTTGGCAGGAGTCGTTTAGACTGCACGAAAACAATTTTGCCGTCGCGCAACAACGCCGCGGAGTTCATTACGGACTTGCCCGTCTCTGCCTCAGCTGGGCTCGGAAATCCCGCGATCACCGCTATGCCTTTTGTGGCAGCAGCAACCTCACACAATGCCTTCTGGCTGCGCGCAAGGAACTCCGGCCGCTCGACGAGGTCGCGCGGTGGATACCCGCAGATGCTGAGTTCGGGGAACAAAATGAGGTCTGCGCCGGCGCTGCGCGCACGATTGGAGAACTCAACCATTTTCTCGACGTTGCCGGAAAAATCTCCAACCGTCGTATTGATCTGTCCCAGGGCAAGGATCACACTTCCAGTTTAAAGCCCGCACTCGATAGTCGCCAACTGGGCGCTTCAAATGCGGGCTGTCAAAACAGGTGCTGGAGCAGATTTAGAGTGGCGGACGGCCACCGGAATCTGCGCCGGGCATGCCGCCGGGGATCGTGGGAGGAGCACCGGTTGGGTCGCTTCCGGGCATGTTAGGCGGCTGTCCCGGTGGCGTCGAATTTGGACCTTTCTGGCCGCCCGGCATCGGTGTGCGATCTGCCGTTCCGGGAGTCGCAGTGACTGTCCTTTCGCCCGGGCGCATCAGGCTCGGCCCAGTCTTCTTCTCATCGGCTTGGTCGTCAGTCTGCTTCTTGGCGATGGTTTGACCTTCATGTCCGGCATCGAGATCTACTTCCTTGGCGGTTCGGATCTCCTTTTCGCCATCAACTTTCATGGTTTCGATGCGCGTGACCCGGTCGCCCACAAAGCGAACGAAGCTCACTTCTTTCGGTGGCTCGCCGTAAATCCACTCTTCGTACTCTGTGGTTCCATCATGATCGCGAACCTTTTTCGGAGCACGCCCCATGGCATAAACCACCATGTCGCGGTCCATGCCTACAAGCGCCCGATGATTCTTGATTGCCTGCTGAACGACAGGGGGTAGAGCTTCAGCGTATGCCTGGGCAGCGTTAGTCGCATTGAAGTCAAAGACCGGCTTCAGCATCGTCTTGATCTGGTCGCTTGTCAGCGTCGGAACATATTCCTTGAAAGCCAACGCAACATAAGATCCGCGATTGTTCACCTCAAGGCTGGTCGGGTCGCCACTGCGATCCATGGGCGCAACTTCTCCACCCATTCCGCTCACGGAGACGCGCTCGTACCATTTCTTCTTCTTAACCGGGCCACCGTTAATTTCGAAAAGAATAGCGTTGGACTTAAAGATCACGTTTGTAATTTTCACGCGATCACCCGGCTTTGCGGCAGGACCCGAGTCCGCTATCAACTGCCGAAGTGCCAGCGCATCCGGCGAAACCTTGCCCGTTTCGTCGATCTTGATGCCTATCTTGCCCAGGGGAAAATAACTACGAACAAAGACCACTTCCGCGGTGAAGTTGCGGATGATCATTGCTCGATTTTCATCGGAAAGCTTTTGTGCCTTCTCCTTGTCTCCTGCAAAAGCCACAGCAGCCGAAAGGAGCAGCGCAGCAGCCAGAACTGCTTTGCGGTGCGGGTTCATCAGAGGCCTCGATTTCTACCCGTGTATGCCTGCATTATAAGCCCGTTCCTGCACACCCGGCCGATCTGTTACGGGGCTCGGCAAGCAACTCACACATTTAGATGCTCGGCTGCGGCTCCTGGCTTTCAACGGGTAGGATTTCAGTCCGGGGCTTAGGTGCCCACGCAACCAGCAGAAAACCAAGCAGGATCACGATCGCCCCGGTCAAACTGGCCTCCACACCGTAGGCACCGCCGGTCAACAACTTGGAACCTCTCGCCGTGGTTCGTACCACAATCGAGAAGTCACGAATTCCGCTTACCGGAAGCCCATAAACAACACCGAGGAAGAAATTCCAGCCAAAGTGAATGCCAAACGGAAGCCAGAGGGTCCGCGTTCTCAGGTACGCGTATGCGAAGAGGGCTCCAACAACAATCGTGTTGAAGAAGCCCCAACTCAGGAGCCCGCCAGCATTCGGATTTCCGAGATGGATGGCGCCAAAAATCGCCGACAACACCAGGACCGCTCCCCAAGTCCCGACCGCTTCCACCAGGCGCTGGAATGGGTAGCCACGGAACATCAACTCCTCGAGCATTGCTCCGCCTATCAGGAGGACGACGATCAGTATTTCGTGCGATAGCGCCGCGGCAGAAAAATTAGTTGCGAACGATAGCTGGCCGAACACTCCAATGATGGCCACTGCCACGGTGATGAGAACGCCGCCGATCGCAACTCCGATCAATGCCTGCCGCCCTGCGCTCTCGTTCCCGGGCAATCCGATGTATTCCCACGGATCACCGCTCCAGCGATCAAGCAACCGCGCAAAGACGATGAATCCCGCGACGAGCACCGCCGAGGTTCCCCATCGATAGATGGTATCGGCGAGGGTGGGGTGCTGCTTTAAAGCCACGAACGACATCAGCCCTACGGCGATGTTCGCCAGGACTACCAGCACCACCGATATCAGGAATCTGAAGATCGGATGGATCGGTTTCGGCGGTACTACCGGCCGAGGTTCGAGAGGTAGTGGTTCGTCTGGAGTCATCGCACTCTCTGGGATGCGGATATCACCTCAACCGACAATCCTTCTCGGGCCACTCGGAACGGAAGTATCGTGGCTTTGGCCGCCCGCAATGCCTCTTCCACACGCTCTCGGGCGCCTTCTTCCGCCATGAAGATCACGCAACCACCTCCACCGGCCCCACACACTTTTGCGGCAACGCCACCGTTCTTACGCGCTACCTCAATTAACTTATCGACGAACGGCGTGGTGATTCCCGGGGCGTTCGTCTTACGCAACTTCCACTCCTCGCGGAGCAGTCTCGCGACCTCGTCCCATCGAGCATTGCCGAGTGCATTGTGCATGGCCTGCGCGATTGCGGTGATGCTGTCGAAATTTCGGTGGACCTTACGGTTCCCATCAATGTGGGCCTTGAAGACTTCCCAGTTATTGATGCCGGACTGGCGCGGCGCCCCGGTGTAAGCGAGTACGAATCGGCTGTCGATCTCTTCCAATGGGACAGGTATGGCTTCCCGATGCACCCCGTCAGGGTCCAGGCGAATCGCGCTGGCGCCGCCATACAACGCAGGATAGTAATCCTGGCAGCCTGTGGGAACCTGAATCAGCTGTGCTTCAATGTTCTGCGCCAACACACGCGTGTCTTCCAGTCCCATTTCTCTGCCGGTAAAATTCGCGAGCGCTGCTGTCGAGGCGATCATCAGCGCCGACGAACCTGATATCCCAGCACCCGCAGGCGATTCCGAATTCGTCTCCATGCGGAAGCCGCCCTCGGGAGCGAAGAATTTGACCAGGTGAGCGGCTAGCGGATGCTTGAACTTCGTTGCCGTGCAGAGCTCGCTGAACTTGGCGAACCTCTCTTCCCTTCCCGTATCGAGCGACGTGAGATGAATCTGCTTTCCCGCAAGCGGAGTTATGCGGCAGGTCGTCAGCACATTCACCGCAAGGTTCACAACCACGGCACCGGGATGAAATAGATAAAGAGGCCAGAGATCGACGGTTCCGCCAGCCAAATCGACGCGGCAGGGAGCCTGCGAAAAAACTATATCTTTATGATTTCCCATGTTCGGCATGTCAGCAGTGTTCTATCACAACGCACCACTCGTACACAGTGTCGATGAACCACAAAGGCACTGCTGCTATAGTTCCCGCGCAATCCGTAATGTCTCCGAGATGACGGCCTCGACGTCCTTTTCGGTGCTTCGATGGTTAGTGATGCATGCACGCAACGCGAACTTGCCGTGAATGACCGCGTTCGAGAAGAACACGTTCCCGGCTCGCTGGGAGCGCTTCACGATCTCCGCGTTAAGGGCATCCAGCTCCGCATCCGACTTCCCCGCCCCCTTGTAGCGGAAACAAACCGCGCTCAACTCCACCGGCGCGAGCAGTTCGAGTTCCTCCTGCTCATCGATCCGGGACGCCAGATGCAACGCCAGCCTCAAGTCTTCGGCGATGGAATCGCGAAACGCGTCCGCACCGTGATATCGAAGTGACAGCCATATCTTCAAGGCGCGGAACCGGCGGGATAACTCCATCGACTCTTCGAAGAATGCAAAGCCCTCGATGGGATCAGTCGATAAGACCTTGGTGTATTCGCCGCTATGCGAGAACGTGTGTTGTGCGGCAGCAGGATCACGATAAAGCAAGCATCCGCAATCAAGTGGCTGGTAGAGCCACTTGTGAGCGTCGAGCGAAAGTGAATCGGCTTGGGCCAGCCCACGGAACTTGTCAGGCGCTGCCGAGGCTGCGAACGCCCCATAAGCGCCGTCCACGTGGAACCACAAATCGTTTTGTCTCGCTATGTCGGCCAGACGGTTGAGAGGGTCGATGCTCCCGGTATTCGTTGTTCCGGCGCTGCCAACAATCGCGATTCCTCGCTTCCCAACTGCCCGATCTTCTCGAATCGCAGCCTCTAGTTCGTCGACACGCATCCGAAACATCTCGTCGACTCCGATATAACGGACAGAGTCGTATCCCAAGCCTAATAATGCCGCGGCTTTGGGAATCGACATGTGCACCTCGGTGGAAGCGTAAATAGTCCCGGGCTGCGCGCCGTGATCATTGGCTGGAGCTTTCGCCTCGCGGGCCATCGCCAGTCCCATCAGGTTTGCCGAAGATCCTCCGCCTGCAAGGCTGCCTGCAAATCCCGTACATCCGATGAACTCCCCAAGCCACCGCACCACAGTTCGCTCGATGGTGGCGCAAGACGGTCCCGATCGCCAGGAAGTCACGTTCTGGTTCATTACACTGGCAACGAGGTCACCGACCGCGGCAACTGGTTCCCCGGAACCCAATACGTAGCCAAAGAAACGGGGACTGGGTGGTCGTGACATCTCCAATACCTTGGCAAGGTCGTCGAAAGCTGCCTCGCCCAAACCCTGCGCTGCTAATGGGCGATCGAAAGCCGCGGTGGAATCGTGTCCACTAGTCTCGGGAAAGGTACGCATCCCCGGAAGGTGCTGGAGAAAGTCGGCGGTTAGATCGGCGGCACGGTGTGCCAGCTTGCGGTACTGCTGGGGGGAGAGTTCGAGTCGAGTCATGGTCTGTGGCCATAGAACGGCCCAGACATGTTATCAGCCGAGGGGAACCGAGGGATGTGACTTGTTGGGACTTAACGAAGCTTTGCTTCAGCGTTGGGATCGGTGCTTCCATTTTCGCCGGCCGACTTGAGCATCAGTAACTTCGATCTGCCCTCACGGCCGCCGGGAAAGAACACCAGCTTGTGTTCCGGATCATAAGCGACCGAATAGCCCTTTACATCCGTGGCGAGCTCATCCAGTGCATGCAGTCGACTGTCGGCACGCATCACCAGCAACGATCCGCCAGCCGCGCCATAAAGTACCCGCGAGTCTTCGTCGAGCCATAACCGATCGATGCCGCCGTCCGCAGGAACGCGAGACAGTTCCGCGCCATCTCCGGCATTCAATGACAACACCGCATAACGGACGGAAACATAGAGCCGATCCAGCTTGCGGTCATAAACGATGCCTGTAGGCTGAGACGCATTCAGCGCGATGCGACGTGAAATCTGCAATTGGCGATTCAAGGTGACGACCTGGCGCACATCTTGCAACGTCACGCAAAGAAGTCCGCGCGAAGTATCGAAAGCAATTCCGTTCGGCGTTCCCGCCAACGGCAATGCATTGGCCTGCTGCCGGCTACGCACGTCAACCAGCATCAACTGCTGGCTCACCGGGTCGGTCGCGGCGATCATGCCCCAGGCTGGAAGGTACGCAATTTCTGCAGGTGCCCCATTCAACGGAATGGTCCCTGCTACGTGCCAATCGCCGGCCGCAAGAATCACGATATTCTTCGCGCCATGATTCGCGATAAAAATCTGGCCGCCATCGTCGTCAATGGCAATGCCACGCGGATCCGACATATCCTTTACGTGCGCCACCAGGCGACGCTTAACCGGGTCGAAGATGTCCACCGTGCCGGCGCCGGAGTGACTCATCAGAACCATTCCGCGCACCACGGCTATGCCGTCGAACCCGGGCTTACCCGGAATATCGAGCATGGCGATCTCGCGCACGTTCTGCGCTGCGGCGAGGGCACACCACAGCACAACCAGGAGCATCGGGACTAATCGACGTGGGGACATTGATTTTCGAGCGCAACCAAGGCTACCGGCTGCGCACAATGTGGGATGCCGGGCATGCCAGTGATGCTGCCTAGGCGGGCCAAGAAACCCACCGATGCGTTTTCCACAAACCCTGTGAAATTTGCCGTTTCAAGGCTCCCAGGGATCGAACGGCCGATCGGCTAATGGCTCCGATCCCATACGCAGTACGTTCCCAGCGGGGTCCTTCACATGGATCTCCAGCGCCCACGGATAGTTTCGCGGCCCCTGCTGGATGGTGGCGCCCTTCGCGAGAAGTTCTTCGTGCACCTTCGCTGCATCGCCGACGCCGATCCATGCCCAGCTACCAACGGTTCCCTGCTCTCCCTTAACGAGATAGATACCAGCGTTGTCGCGTTTAACACTGGTGAAATATTCGCTTCCCCATTCCGCCTGCTTGAAGCCGAGCACGTCTACGTAGTATTGGACCGCGATAGACATGTCTTCCACTCGAAGAATCGGATTCACACATTCGAAATACGTAGGACTTGTTTCACTCATTCGCGTTCCCCCGCGCCTAACGAAGTCAGATATTCGACGACATCTTTTTGATTGTTGTACGTAGCCCAACCTAGTGGAGTGCTATTGTAATTCGGATCGTGCGCGTTGATGTCCGCCCCTAGTTCAATCAATAACTTTACCAACTCAAGGTTCCCCATCCACGCCGCATTGTGGAGCGGAGTGGTTGCCAGATACATGCCAACGTTGTCGTGCCGCGTTATCCCATTAATCTCAAATCCAAGCTCAGCCATCAGGCGAATACCGTCCAGTCTCTTTCCCTCCACCGCTCTGTGCAGAAGTTCGATCCGCCTGTGCAGGCCGACTCGACTAACGATCTCCGGATCTTGCAGCAGCATCGTTCGCACCTCTTCCCGCCGGCCATTGATGCATGCTGCGGCGAAGGCCTCTTCCGAGCTTAGATTTGTTGGCTTCGAACCATGCTCCACGAGGTAGTCGGCAATCTCCAGGTTTCCGGCACGCACAGCCGACTCGTACGGAGTTCGTCCGTCTCGACATCCTGGAGTGTTTACGTTAGTCCCATGCTCAACCAGCAACTTCGCCCTCGCGAAGTAATTCTTTCGAGCTGCTGACCAGAGCTCTTCCACCAGCATCTGCGACGGAGTTTGTAGTCTCTCGCCAAGTCTCTTGAACCACGGCCCACCCTTGTCTTGTCCGAGCCCGAACTCGAAAAGCAGATCGAGGTGCTCGTCACTTTCGTTGAAATGGCGGTTGTAGAGCGTCTGCCCGTCATTTGGATCGGCCCCAGCTTCGAGCAGTATCCGCGCCAGCTCTCGCCAGTGCTCATGCTCCGGCTCGTTGCTCCCCGCTTCTCCGTTACCGAACGCACCGGTCAAAGCGGTAAACGGCGGAATATTCCCCTTCCACAAAAATCCAGTGTTCGGATCCGCCCCAGCATCGAGCAATATCTTCGCAACCTCAAGAGTCGAGTACCCCGTACCTGTGTCCTTCAATCGCGAATAGCACGCATAAAGCAGTGGCTCCCAATGGAGCGGCCCGCCGCGCCGATGCACGATTGCGGGATCGTTGCCGATTGCTTTCCTCGCGCTCTCTACATCCCCGACCGCGGAGGCTACATAGATATCCCCGCGAGCAAGTTCGGGATGCTCCTCCAATAACTGTCGCCCCCTTTCCGCATCCGGCGGTCGCCAAGCTCCGTCATACGCCAGGCACGAAAGACGAATCAGTGCTTCTGCGGGCGTCTCCGAAGCCTGCGAATTGTCTTCTCGTGGATTCCACTCAAACTGTTTCACGACTTCAAGGTGTTCTTTCAGTTTTGCCCAGCTTGCGAATCCGTAGGAGCGAGCAACGACGAGTTGCGCATCGTTCAAGGCAAACTCACGTAACGCTTGCTCGCCTCGCGGGTGAAATTCTTTGACTTGGGCTGTTACGGTTGTGTCGCCTGCCCGGACATCTTTCTTCAGGCGCTTGGCGAGTTTCCTCAGGTTTTCGAGCGAAGGGCTTTCTGGAAGTGTTTTAGTCGGCATCGCGACCTCCTCCCGCACGTCGGCGGGCTTGTCGCCTGTGGTCCGCCGCACCAGGCTAGGAAGTGCGCTTGCCCAAATTGTTGGGACTACTCGGGGAGGCTTGGCCCTTTCCGCGGACTGGAGGCGCCCCGTGCGCTCGCCCGGTAGTCTAACAAACTTCCCGAGGGCGTAAACGCACCACGTGAGATTTTTTTGCAAACAGAAAAGCCGGATCCTATGAACCCGGCTTCTTCGCAAATTGATCCGTAATCTATTTTTCGATGGTTTCTGATTCCAGATTCAGCGCGCGACGGAATGATCCGCGCTCCTTCTGAATCTTCTCCTGCAGCAGCGTGATCGCGTAGATCAACTGCTCTGGACGTGGAGGACATCCCGGAACGTAAACATCGACCGGGATATATTGATTCACTCCCTGGACCAGTGCGTAGTTGTTGAACACACCACCAGAGGTGGCGCAGGCGCCCATGGAAATGACCCACTTGGGCTCGGGCATCTGGTCGTAAAGCTGTTTGATGACCGGCGCCATCTTTTGCGAGACGCGGCCGGCAATGATCATCAGGTCAGACTGCCGCGGTGACGGCCGGAATACCTCGGCTCCGAAGCGTGCGATATCGAATCGCGAAGCGCCCATCGCCATCATTTCAATAGCGCAGCAAGCCAGGCCAAACGTCATAGGCCAGATGGAATTCTTACGGATCCAGTTCACGGCATTGTCCAGCGTGGTCAAGATCAAACCTTCCTGCTCGTGACTGCCGCCGTATGCCAGATTGGCGATCCGGGTCGGGCTCTGCGGATCCCCTGCTAAATTGTCGAAACGCTCGGTACCATTCATCGCAAACCTAGTTTATCGGACCGGTGAAGGTTTCGCCTAGTGGCTTAGATGTCGACCGGCAACAGGAAGCTTCTTCAAACAAAATTGCCGGATCCACGCTGGAATCCGGCAATTCGTAAATCCGCTTATTCGTAAATACCCTATAGCTTCTTCCTGTTCTGCACCGTAATCGGCCCATGCTGCGTCGAGAGGTGGATCACCGCGTTCGAGCCGCCCAGGGACAAATGATGACCGTTCATTCGTACGTTATCGTGGCAAATGTCGGCGTTGCAGCTCATCGGCGCGTTGTAGTTCTCGACCTCCACCCCCGAGCTGAATTTCGCTGGAAGCAGCAATTCGATCGGACCATTG
>Ga0163163_10006247_pt1 | contig 10397 bp, 13 predicted proteins | sample S65metaG_FD_119766 | JGI IMG/M metagenome (GOLD analysis project Ga0163163, IMG submission 119766) | Switchgrass rhizosphere microbial communities from Kellogg Biological Station, Michigan, USA - S6-5 metaG | ecosystem: Host-associated > Plants > Roots > Rhizosphere > Soil | place: USA... | reverse complement strand
TCATAGAGCCGAGCGAAAGCAGCATTGGTGGCGACCATCTCGGCCAGGCGCCTGTCGAGGAGGCGGATATCGGCTTCAAGTCGTGTCAGTCGGCGTTTGCTGAGCCGCCTGAGCATGGCATCTTCGAGATGAGCCGCCTGGTTCTCGACGGCGACATGCTCGTCACACAGCTGTCGCCGCATGGTCACGATCTCGGCGAGCCTTTCGACCGCGTCGTCCCGCTGCACAACTCGCGTCGGCATGATGGCGACATATTCTGCGATCAGTCGCGCATCGAGGCGATCGTTCTTGGCCAGGACGCCGCGAGCGCGGGCGAACTGACGAAGCTTGTTCGGATTGATACGTCGCACCGACAGTCCGGCCGCGAGCAAGGCACGGATGATGCCACGCTCGTAACCGCCGCTCGGCTCAAGGCCAATTGCGGAGACTGCGAGTGGGTGCAACCTTGCGACCAGCTCGGCCCAACCGGCCGCGTCGTTACTCACCGAGCAGAACCGGCCCTCGGGCAGCACCACCACGTCCAAGCGGTCCTTCGACACGTCGATACCGCAGAAAGAGAGTATCGCCATCTTCGTATCCCATCCTTGCTGATACGGGCTCGAGCCCTGGCAACTGTGCGGGTATGGAAGAAGCGACCGGAGCACCAAGCTCATTCACGGTTTAACATCCGAGGAGGCTGCGGGCTTCCCGTCGCGACGAGGCCGAAGTCATGATTCGACCCTCGTCACCCCTCACAATGCTCCTTTCTCGACATACAAGAAGGCGCGAGTTCATCGCAGGACTTGCCGGCGCGGCGGCGGCGTGGCCGGTCACGGGGCGGGCGCAGCAGCCCGCGATGCCAGTCATTGGTTCCTCAGCAGCACAACGGCCAAAAAATGGAGCGCGCCTTTAGGCGCATTCCTCGAAGGTTTGAGCGAGGCCGAGATTGTTGTGAGCCGGGATGTGACGATCGAATACAGTTGGGCCGAGGGTCAATACGATCGACTGCCCGCCTTGGCAGCCGGATTGGTTCAGCGCCAAGTCTCCGTTCATCGCAGCTCTGACCACGCCTGCTGCGGTCGCAGCATGGGCTGCCACCGGGACGATACCAATTGTCTTTTCCACCATCGGTGATTCGGTGCAGCTCGGGCTCGTCGACACCTGCGACGCCCAGGGGGCAATATCAGGGGGCGACCTATCTAAACGTGAAGGTTGGATGGAAGGCAAATCAGGTGAGGAAATTTGTCTTTTTGTACGAGACGAGCAGACTGGTCGCTTCTTGTTCAATGCAACGGCGATGCAGACATTGGGATTCGACCCGGCGCAGATGCAGGAACGCAGCTACTTGTTGAGGAGCCGCCAGAGGCGCGGGAGGCGGTGAGCGCGAACAAGCGCGATCAGGTGGCCTGATTGAGTCCTTGACCGGATCAGCCGCCAAACGCGCATACCTCGCCGTCGTCTGAACTTGCATATGTCCGAGCAGCTTGCCGCGTCGGGCGCGCCCGAAGTTGACGCCAAATAGGAGCCAAGTCCACGGCTTGCTTTTGGCGGGCACCGAGACCCTCCTGGCAAAGGCAACCGCGTCGGCTCACGCCCGCGAACCAGGATCCCGACGGGACACGGACGGGACACTGGCAAATTTCTTAAATGTAAGTTGTTGATATTATTGGCGCTCCCTAGGGAACGGGACATCTAGCGGCGCGGCCCTGGCAAATTCCTTGACAAAGAAAGCCCCATACAAGGGCCTCTGGACACGCTTTGCGGCCAATGGCGACGTTAAGCGCTGTTTGTGCGCGTAAGTCTTTGATCTGGCGGCAGTTGAATGATTTTGTCGTCGTCTGCCATTGCACTTTTCCCTAGTGCGACCACGCTTGCCGCTTCTTCATATCAACTGCTTTCGCGAGAACGCCGCGTCTGCGAGCTTGAGTGCTTGCGGGTTCAGCCGGCCGCCGATGCACAACGGCATGCCGAGCGGGGCGATGAACCCGAAGCACCTGCCGCGCTCGTAGTCCCACGAGTCCTCGTCTGGATTAAACGGCAGCCGGCGCGGACCTCCGCGAGCCCGCGCGCGAATTCGGGATTGGTGACGATCTCGATGGTATCGATTGTGTCCGCCTGCTTACGGCTCATGGCGCGCCCCCGCGAACGGGTGGCGCTGCTTTTCGCTGCCGGTTACAAACAACGATCAAGCGTTTGAGATTTAATCAAGAAACCGACGAAGGAATCAGGGCTCAAATGAACCCAGGACTCTACTCATCGGCGGATGAAGTAGGGTTCAGGTCACCAGCAATGTGGCCATCCCTGGACATTGGGTAAAGCCGATACGCCCGCATGGTCTCGTAGCGGGCCCGAATGAAGAAAATCCCCGCCAAGCGGGGCCACCCGCGGCGGGGTTCGACTAAAAAGCACGGAGGGAGGGTCACCCTCAGGCCGACGTCGATGCCCGTTACCCTACGGTAAAGCGCGCACGCTTGTCGGTCGGGGACCCGACGTTTTCGACCAGAATTCACAAGAGATGCGCGTCCGGGGTGTTGAGCACACTGGTCACATAAACGCATCTTGGACATTCGAAAGCGATCAGTCCCGGAGCGGTTCCAAGCGGGGCTATCCTCGCCACTTCGCTCATCGTGGCCTTGCATCGAGGGCACAAAAACGCGTCGGCGCATGTGCTTCCCGTCTGCTCCAACATAGAAGTTACCTGTCGCTAGGACGTTTCGGCAGCGCTTCGTTCATCGGCACAAATGTCAATGTTCCGCCGCGCTCATCGGCGATGACAACCGCGTCAGCACCGAGCGGTTTGCCCGATCTAATTGCGTCTGCCCACAGTTCTCGGGCGGACAACAATGCTTGCAGGCGGGCAGCATGCGCCGTCGGGAGCTCCGCGCCCTCCTGATCTTTGATCAGGTCTGCCCCGTCCTTGATGTGGAAAAAGTAGCGGGCCACGGAAAACCCTTTCGCAGGCTCAACGCGCGCCATCGCCTTTAGTTCGTCGGGAATGCCGCATAGCGCAAAAATATTCCTGAAAAGTCAATCAGCCTTCCGTTCGGATGCCTTCCCATCAGGGGACCAACCAATCAGTCGCTGGAAATGCGCATTAATCGCCCCATAGCATTCGCAGCAACTGTCCTGGAGGCCCTCGACATCGAGAACATGGATGCGACCGCGTCGGTAGTTGATAAGTCCGGCCTCCTGGAGCTTGCGCGCTACCAAGGTCACGCTGCTGCGTTGCACGCCCAGCATCTGCGAGAGAAATTCCTGGGTCAGCGGCAGCGTGTCGCTGCGCAGCAGGTCGCGTGTCTGTAACAGCCATCGGCTCAACCGCTCTTCAAGCTCATGGAGCGCGTTGCATGCGGCCACCTGCAGGGTCTGCGCGGATGCTGATTGATCATTGCGAACCAAGGCGGTGCGGAGCGTCTCGCTTTCCTTCACAAGCCGTTTCAGCACCGCCGTTTCGGCTGCCATACCGGCGCTTCCGACCTGCGCGATCGCTCGGTTCAGGGCAATTGCGCCATCAAGCGGCGCAGCCGCGCCGATCACGCTGTTGCGCCCGAGCATGCCGGCTTCAACGAACTGCCCGGTGGTCAGACCAACAACAAGCGAAATGACCCCTGTGTGAGGAAAATAGACCCGCTCGATGGTGTCTTCGGCCCCGTAAAGTACATTTCCTTGCGGGAATTGTTCAGACTTCAAATGAGGATAAAGAAGTTCGCTGTCTTGCGCCGAAAGAGAAGCCAAAAAATGATTGGGCGAATTTAGTAACGGCATCAGTGCGCTCCGCGGCCGCGAGGGCGGGGGAGCACAATTGGTCTCTCAGGCGTCGATGTCCGAGGGTGTGGTTACCGACGATGCACCGTAGCTAATCACAAAACAAGAAATAGCAACAAATTTATGCGGCCTGCGTCGGCGACCACACCGACAAAGTTACCTACTCGAGCGCACATTAAAATCACGGGAGAGACGTAGGAGCGGCAGCCATGCTTACTCATCATACTGCGTTTGATCCAGAAACTGTAACTTTGCTAACCGAGGTTCTTGACCGTGCCGCGGCAGCGATCCCGGGAGCGCAACGCAGCAATGAATGCAAGTCGCGCTTAGCATCGAATATTCTGGGCGCAGCGGCGGCCGGCGAACGCGATCCAATTCGGCTGTATGCAGCTGCACTCGCAGTCGGTCCCTAAAAATGAACTCACTCGACTGCAAGCTCCGCGCCGCTGAATGTGAGAGGTTGGCGGAAGGAGCTCCAAATCCCCGAGTACAAGCCACGTTAAGGGATATGGCGCGCACATGGACTAGGCTCGCGCTAGAAGCCGAGCAGAGCCTGAAGCATAGCCGTCCGCCACTGCAGCTCATTTACCCCAATCCTCTTCCGCCTCCCGCCTCACAGCAGGAGCCTGCGGGTTCTTGAACTAGGTCAACGGTTACGTTGGGTTCCCGACATAGGAACGGACAGCGGTTGAACGCATTTTACAACTGCTCGACGCGTATTATCGGGCTGCGTTAAGTGTCTGGTCAGGTCCTGCGCGGTTGCGGCTCCGACCGGCCTGGGCCGGTGTGCATGCTTCGAAAACGACACGCAAGGCCGACTGCTTGACCGTTTTGTGCCCGAGCACCCAAGGCTCGATCCGGACGACCATAGCCACTGACGTGCGGACGCTCACCAAAGCGTGGCATTCCAAAATTAAGGTGGCATGCCCGCACTGCAGTGAGGTTCAATTACAGAGTGTGTGAAGCGTACGTAGAGGCGGCACTTTAAAACGCGCGCCTTAGAGGGGAGCTGATAATATGAGGTTTTAAAGAAGCGTCTCGAGTCCGCTACCGGACGGTAAGTCCGCCATGGGCCCACAGGGGTCGGAAGCTCTCGAACGCTAAATCACCGCCCCCAATTTTCCTCCGCCTCCCCGTCTCACTGCAGGAGAAAGCCTGCGGGTTCTTGTACCTCGGCCAATCCGGTGACCGGCCAGGCTAGCCGCGAGGCAGGTTCGTGTAGCGTGCGAAAAAGGTCACCCGGGGGGCAGATGAGGCGAAGCGGTTTTCCGGGAATACCATCGTAAGCTGCCGGTCTGCTGAGCCTCCGCCTTCCGCGATGCTCGCCCCGACCGCGGACCTGTGCCTGCGACCGGAACCGGCGTCTCTCGGGTCACCGTGGCAGCGTTCAGCCCGATTGCGGATCGCGCTGCCGGTCAACGACAAATCGCGCTTCCGCAGGAGCAGGATGTGTCGCTGCATCGGCATTTTTTGGCTGGGCCGGAAGCTGCAACACGGACGCGCGCTGGCCTTCGCGAAGATGCGTGACCAGCACAATCTGGCCGTCGGGAAATTCCAGCGCATCATGATGGGTGCAGGGGTTATCCATGTTCACCTGCCGGAACCGGGCAACTTGATGCGGCAGAGGCTTGGTCCTCCTGAACAGAAGGTGGAAGCCGGTGAGATGGCGCTTGACCTTGTTCTCGAAGGCGACCTCGGTGCCCGGAAGCAGGCAGATGGCTACTCTAGGTTCGTCCCCCGCGGAAAAGCCGCGGGTGGTTGTATTCCAGAATTGCGTGGTGACCAGCTTGTCTCCGACCCTGGCGGGCCTGGCCGCAACGCCGTGCAGGCTGTAGTCGCACATGGCAAAGAGCTCCGGTTCGTACAGCGCCCCTGCAACCCGCAACGATGCTAACAAAATCCCGGTTGACCGAGGAGTGTCTTGAACGCATGGGGCTTATCCGACGCCGTGAAATTTCGCTGGCCACCGCATAATACTGACCGCCGCGTGACGCGTTCGCCGCACCGGGCCCTACTCGCCGGCTTACACTTCGCTAAAAGCCTCACCGAAGCCGCGGCGCACGAGCTCGTTTCACGAATTCGCTTGTGCCACTCGAACCGTTCCTGTTTGCGCGTTTGAGGCAAGCGGCACGTCGCCTCGTTCAGATGGCGTCTACGGTCGAGGCCTGGGCGAGCCTTCCAGCCTCCGCCATTTGGCAGATGCTCTTCACGGAATACGATAGCATTGGAATCGACTGGCATCGCGACGAACCGAGCTGGAGGTGAACCGTGCATCTCGTTGAAATCCTGTTGCCCGTGGCGAACAATGAAGGACAGCCCTTCGATACGCAAAAATACGTGGTTGTCCGGGAAGAGTTGTCTCGCCGGTTCGGCGGCATCACCGCTTTCACCCGGGCTCCCGCGGAAGGCAGCAGCCTCGCCAAGGGCACTGCGGTACATGACGATATTATCGTCTTCGAAGTCATGACGGATACCCTCGACCGCCCATGGTGGGAGGCATACCGGCAACACCTTGAGCAAAGCTTCTCCCAGGATGAAATCGTCATCCGCGCGGTTGCCATAACAAGGCTCTGATCCGCCAATTGCATTCCGCGATTTCGTCAGCCAAGAGGCGCCGGTGGAGCCAAACGACCCCTTTGAGCGTTATTCCGGTCAAAGCGCGGAGTGTCATGGCTACCTTCGACGCACAAGCCGTCGCCCAGCTGCTCCGGGAGTTTGCCGGACGCGCCTCTTTGCGTGGGGGAAATCCTTACCGGGCCAAGGCCTATGCCCGCGCTGCCGACAGCCTCTCCGCATTGGTAGTGCCGTTAGCGCAAATTGTAGAGGCAGGACGGCTCACGGAAATCCCGGGCATCGGCGACGCCATCGCCGATATCGTCACAAAACTGCACCGTACGGGAACGCATCCAAGCCTTGAGGCCATGCGCAAGGAAATTCCGGGAGGTGTCCTGGAAATGCTCGCCGTGCCTGGCCTGCGGCCTGACAAGGTGCTCAAGCTTTATAAGACCCTCGGCATCACCTCCCTCGCCGATCTGGAACAGGCCGCGCGCGAGGATCGCATCAAGGGCGCGAAGGGACTTGGAGGCGCTCTGCAGACAAAGATTCTCCGAAGCCTCGAAATGGCGCGCAGCGGCGAGGGCCGTCTTCACATGCACCGCGCGGCAATTCTGCTCGAAAACGCAGTACGAAGCCTGCACCAGACGCATCCGGAGCTAAAGCGCGTCACAATCGCCGGTGATTTGCGACGTGGTTGTGAACTGGTCGCCGATCTGGCTCTCGTGGCCGAAGCCCCGGCGCTGGCGGACGGCCCCGCGACGCTTGCGTCCGGCGGCGGACTTAAGGTCCATCTGACCGACAAGCGGCGTTACGGCATCACTCTCCTGCTCGCGACCGGTTCACCGCAGCATATCGAAGGATTACACGCGCTTGCGACTCACAATGGCCTGAAGTTAGGTCCTGAGGGCCTGCTGCGCGGGCGCAAGGTGTTCGCATCGGGCAGCGAAGAAGACATCTATGCAGCGCTTGGCCTGCCATTCATTGAGCCCGAGCTGCGGGAGGGACGCGGCGAGATCGAGCGTGCGATCAAGGGGAAGCTGCCGGCCCTCGTAACTGATCGCGATGTGCGGGGCATCCTGCATGCTCATACCGACCTGTCGGATGGCGTGGACCCGCTTGAAGTGATGGCGCAGGCCAGCCGGGAGCGGGGGCATCAGTACTTCGGAGTCGCCGACCACTCCAAGTCCGCCCATTATGCAGGCGGCTTATCGGTCGAGGAAATCATTCAGCAGCATCAGGACATCGACCGATTGAACGGATCCTATGGGAACGACTTTCGGATTCTCAAAGGCGTCGAATCGGATATTCTGGCCGAGGGCTCGCTGGACTATCCAGATGACGTGCTGGAGCGGTTCGACTTCGTCGTGGCCAGCGTGCATAGCCGCTTCAAGCTTGATCCCAAAAGCCAGACGGACCGCATCCTCCGCGCGGTGGCAAATCCTTACACCACTATCCTCGGCCATATGACCGGGCGCCAGCTGTTGCGGCGGCCGGGTTACGAAGTTGATATCGAAAGCATTCTCGAGGCATGCGCCGCGTATGGCGTCGCTGTGGAAATCAATGCGAATCCCTGGCGCCTCGACCTTGACTGGCGCTGGCACCAGCGGGCCCTTGATCTCGGATGCATCATGAGCATCAACCCCGACGCGCATTCGACCCGCGAGCTCGACCTGACCCATTGGGGTGTCGAGATGGCTCGGAAGGGCGGGGTGCCCGCGAAGCGCGTTCTAAACTGCCTTACGCTTACACAGCTGATGCAACACCTGCAGAAACGCGGGAAGCGCCGCCGCATGACCTCCGATTTCTCAGGTCTGAAAAGGGATAACCGCAATGCCGATGCTCGAAGACGCGAAGAAAATCGCGGAGAAGGTCACCGGCTGGGCGCGCCCCTCCCGCGCTAATCTCAGTGCCCTCGTCCGCGAACGGAAGGCGAGTACATTTCATTTCAAGGACGACGGAATCATTCCCAACCACCCGAAATGGCCGCTCGTCATTTATCGCGGGGCAGTGCGGCTTCCGAAAAATCTTGATCCGGCGGCCGTATTCGAAGAACTGTTCGAAAGCAACGGGTGGGGCGATTCCTGGCGTAACGGCATTTACGATTATGTGCACTACCATTCCCGCATTCATGAAGTGCTCGGCGTTGCCCGCGGTGAAGGCAAGGTGCAATTCGGCGGACACCTCGGTCGTACCTTAAAAGTGAAAGCAGGCGACGCTGCCATTCTGCCCGCGGGAACAGGGCATCAATGTCTTTCCGGCAGCAAGGATTTTCTTGTCATCGGCGCTTATCCGCCGTCTGGCAAATACGACGAATGCACCAGCAGCGAAGACCATGAGCGGGCCGTGAGCGCCATTCCAAAAGTGGGGCGGCCACGCAAAGACCCGGTCTATGGAACCAAAGGACCGCTTCTCAAAGCCTGGCTATCGATGCGGTAATGACCGCTATCGAATTTTCGCTGCAAGACATCGGATCACTTCGATTTCTCTTTGCGTACCAGCCGCTCCAAGAGTCCGAAATCCTTTTCGTCGCGGTATGGCGTGAGGTCCAATGTCCGGGGGATACGGACCAGCTTCTCTTCTTCAATCTCCTTTTCATGCTTTTTCATGAAGGACTGGTACGCCCACCACGAGACGCCTGCCGCTTTGACCGCGTCGCGTTCGGCCCGCATCGCGATCTGATGGGCATGAAGGTAGTGGAGCCGCAGTTCGTCCAGCAGCGCCTTTTCGACAATCTCGTGCGTGAGCAAAAACGGTTCGACCCGGACCGTTTTCAGCAGCCAGCGAATGGTTCGCGGAAGGTGCCGGTCAATAAAAATGGTTTTGCCATCGACGCTATAACCGGCGATGTACGGAATATCATAATCGTGGCTGACCCTCCGCACCCTACGGCGAAGGGCTTTGACTACGTCAAGAAGCACCGGATCGTCGATGTCTTCGGATTTGTGGCGCAGCTCTTTCTGCAGGTTCATCAGCCGGCCTATTCTGCTGGGCGGTCAACCACGATCCGGATACTCATCGGAGCCCTGAACCCACAGAAATGACTGAATGTCGATCATATCGCGCGGATGCAGATCGGGCAGGTCCTTTCGAACGGCACGCGCGAGCCGCAGCAATTCCGCATAGGTTTCCCAGTTGGGTCGCGAACGATATTCGAAAGGAACGACGAGTGCTTCCGCCGCTCGCCGTGTGACATTTGGCTTGAGAAAAATGTGACTGGCCGGCGCTGCAATGAAGCCGAAAACGGTGACGACCGGCCATGTCAGAACCCGTGTCTGCCGGCGCGGAAGCCCCGCCACCACCTCACACCAGCGGGAGAATCGCTCCTCCATGTCGCGTGTGCCATGAATGAAATCGTAAAGACCTTGAGCAAAGGTCCTGGCTCCCGCAGACGACTTGATCCCGTCCCTGAGTGCCATCTTTTCGAATGAGAAAAGCAGGTTTGTGCGCGCTTCGATCGCGACCGCCTGTGCGGCGATCTCACGATGTTTCCCGGCCCTCAGGAGCTTTCGGAAGGAAGCTTGGTCAAGCGTCTCGGTCCACCGCTCATGCGCGGCCCACTTGTAACCGCGCTCCCAGTCTTCATAGAGAGGATCGCGAAATCCCTTCGGGAAGTAGTGGAGGAACTTGGCGCGGCCGTGTCGCATGCCCTTGGTCAACACGGTCCGGCCATTTCGTATTTGAGGCGAACGCCGACCCCGTGATGCGGGCGTATTTCGTGTTTGAGAAGAGCTGGTAGTCGACTTTTGGTGAGGTTGCGCCATACCGTTCCAATGCACGGAGCGCAGCAGGAGTTCCGGCCGGGAGTTGCCTCTCGGTAGCGCTATTTCTTCGCCGTCCCCGGCGCAGCCATTTCAGAATGCTTCTTGGCCAGTCTTTCAGACGGGATCACATGGGCGGCCGCGGCCTCGAGCTTGTTCTGCCAGCCGCTACCACTCCTCCTTCGCCGGACATCATTGCCTTGAAACCGTCTTTTGCAACATCGGCGGGATCGTCCTTCTTGTCGGTCCCGACTTTCGTGTCGAGCATGTCGGCTCGGCGGAAAAATTCTGTTTCAGTCGCTCCCGGCATGAGGCAGGTCACTGTGACGCCGGTGTCCT
>Ga0163163_10006246_pt1 | contig 10397 bp, 5 predicted proteins | sample S65metaG_FD_119766 | JGI IMG/M metagenome (GOLD analysis project Ga0163163, IMG submission 119766) | Switchgrass rhizosphere microbial communities from Kellogg Biological Station, Michigan, USA - S6-5 metaG | ecosystem: Host-associated > Plants > Roots > Rhizosphere > Soil | place: USA: Michigan... | reverse complement strand
AGCCGCAGATCACGATCGGGTAGTGAGTTGCACCACGGAGGGTCGCGGGGCTCCCTGCGTAACGGGGAGACGAACGCCTGGCGTCACACGTAGTGGCGACATCTCATCTGCTGCACATCAGGCGAACGCCCAACCTCGGTGAAGGCAACTCCACCACCACAACATGGCTGATGTCGGCAGACGACGCTGGCACGATGACGAGGCGGGCTGTCCGGGTCCACGCCGGTCTGCTGCAAAATCGGGTCATTCGAGGCGTGCGACGTCCACCCCGACTTGCGGGGCGGGCTAGCGGCGCGGCCGGCCGCAGCCGGCCGCGACCGTCGGTTCCACGCCTTGCTGGGAGGAACCTATGCGACGTCGGGATCGCGACCTCGGCGCCCCTGCCGACCCCGCCCGCGGCTGGGTGTCGATGGCCGACCGCCAGGTGGCCTCGTGGGTCTGCTGACCCGATTCGGCTCCTCGCGCTCCCCAGCCCGAGGCACCGCGCTCGACGAGGGCGCGTCCGTCACGATCACCGAGCCGGAGCCGGGTGCGCCGCTGCGTCCCCGCGACCCGGCCTTCGTCGGTTCGTACCGGATCCTGCGCCTGCTCGGCGAGGGTGGCATGGGGACCGTCTACCTCGGCGAGGCGGTCGACGGCCGCCGAGTAGCGGTCAAGGTCATCCAGTCGGAGTACGCCCGGGATCCGGAGTTCCGCGAGCGGTTCCGGGCCGAGACCGCGCATGCCCGCCAGGTCTCGGAGTTCTACACGGCCGAAGTGGTCGACGCCGATCCGGACGCCGCGCTGCCCTACATGGTCACCGAATTCGTACCCGGCCCCACGCTGCGCGCGGCCGTCACGGCCGGCGGGCCGCTTGGCGCCGACGACCTGGCGCGTCTCGCCGTGGGCATGGCCGCGGCACTGACCGCCATCCATGGCGCCGGGATCGCCCACCACGACCTCAAGCCGGACAACGTCCTGCTCGGACCGTCCGGGCCGCGAGTCATCGACTTCGGCATCGCCAACGGCTTCACCGGCCCAGCGAGCAGCCACCACGGCCGCGGCGGCGGGCGAGGGCGAGGCAGGGGACGCGGCCGGGGCCACGCCCACGATGCGGGCCAGATCGGCACCCCCGGCTATATGGCGCCGGAACAGGCGCAAGGCGAGGAGGTCGGCCCCGCCGCCGACGTCTTCGCCTGGGCTGCGGTCATGACCTTCGCCGCGAGCGGCACACCTCCTTTCGGCGACGGCTCGCCCGAGGAACTCCTACGCCGGGTGGCACGTGACACCCCTAACCTGAGTTCGCTTCCTCTCGACCTTGCCCCACTCGTTCGCAAAGCGTTCGCAAAGGACCCTCAGGACCGGCCGTCCGCCGCCGACCTCCTTCTCACGCTCATGGGCGAGAAGTCGACCGAGCACACCCCAGCTCCCCGACCCGTCGAGCGGCACCCAACAAACGTCCCTTCCCTGCCACCGGCGCCGACGGAAGCGCTGGCGGATCGGACGCCGAAGGCCCTGCCCGCCGGGCTGGTGCTCCCCGCCCCGAAGGCTCTGCCTGCTCCGCCAGCCCTACCCGCTCCGGCAACGGCGCCGCCCGCCTTCCCGCGGCCACTTCCGTCGCTCCCCGTTCCGCCGCTCTCGCTGCCGCCTTTCACACCGCCTCTGGCGCTACCGGCCGTGGCTGCTTCCGCTTCCGCTGCCGCCGCCACCGCAGACGGCCCCGCCGCCTCAACGCCGAGCGAGGATCCGCAGCCGGCAGTCCAGCGGCCGACCGAGACCGCACAGGACGCGACCACGGCGACCACGGCGACCACGGCGACCGATAAAATTGCCAGCCACGACGACATGCAGGACGCCGCAGCCATGGCGCCCATGCCAGACCGTCCGTCCGCAGACCTGGGCCAGTCCGCAGACCTGGGCCATCCGACGGACGAGGTACGCACCGACGCCGCGGCACCGGCCGCGGACATGGCACTCACCGGGGATGTGGCACCAGCCGCTGACACGGCGCCCAACCCGCCCACCGCGCCGGCCGGTCCAGCCGTGCCCATCAGCCCTGCGGCGCCGGTCAGGATCGGACCGATTTCGGTGCGGTCCACCCGTGGCGGTTTCCCGCTCTGGCCGCCCAGGCGGGACGACTGGGTAACAGTCACCTCAATCATGGCGAACGGCGCTCCCACCACATTGGGGGGCGATGGACCTGCGGACCTGTCCACCGATCACGCCGCTGACATCCTGGCCACCGCCGCCGTCCCGGAGGCGAACGTCCCGGAGACGAACGCCCCGGAACCGGACGACTCGGCCGAGACGCATGGCCCGACCGCGCATGGCCCGGAGACGCACAGCGCCATTGCGGCACCGGCACCTGTCGATGCCGCGGCGCCCATCAACGCCGAGACAGCGGTCGATGCCGAGTCGCACGACGACGTCGCTGATTCGGTCCCCAGCGGCGATGTCGACGGTCTCGCCGCCGTTCGCGCGAGCCAGGACAACCTGCACGACGTGACCGGCGTCGACCTGGCCCGTGTCGATCAAGCAGACATGGACCTCGTAGACGTGGGCCTGGTCGCCGTCGACCTGGTCGACGGCAGGGACGGCGTTCGCCCCCATTCTCGCAGCGATTCGCCGGCCGAGCAGGGCGAGGCGGAACTAGCGGTCGCGACCATCACCCCCAACGAACCGCTCGATGTCCCGACAATCTTGACGCCCGCCGACGACACACCACTCCCGAGCATGGACGCCGCCGACACAGGCGCCGCCGACCTGGTCGCGGAGGACCCGCGGGAGTCACTCGCCCACACGCTGTCCCTGCTCGACCTGTCGATTCCCGCCGGCTCGACGGCTGATGTGCTCACGGACTCGGTACCCGCGGACTCGATACCCGCGGACTCGGTACCGACAGTGCCGTCGCCGACGCCGTCGCCGACGCCTGTTCCCGAGGCCGGCATCGTCGCCATCGTCGAGCTCGTGCCCGCCCGTGAACCGACGATGGGCAGCGCCGACGGTTCGACAGCGGTCAGTACGGACAGCACGGACAAGACGGACGACGGAGTCGACGAGGTCGCCGCGGCGCAGCCCACGCCGGCGATCGTCGACGCCGCCCCGGAACGACCTGAGGACGCACCATCCGCTGGCGCGGCGTGGGCCGCGGCAGCGCCCGGCGAGACGGTGCCGAATGCCGTCGACGTCCCCGTGCCGGCCGCAGGGTTTGCCGAGTACACCAACTACTTCGCCGGCGGTCTGTCGGCCGACGATCCAGACATCGACATCCTGCTGAACATCTCGCCGACGGATCCGCTGGGCCTTGGTGATCTCCTCGGCTCGCTCTCGGAGGCGCCGACAGCGACGGAGGCCGTCCCCGACGGCCATGCCACGCCCGAGGTCGCGGACACACCCCCGGTTGGGGACACACCCCCGGTTGGGGACACACCGCCGGTTGGGGACACACCGCCGGTCGCGGCCACAGCGGCGGTCGCGGCCACAGCGGCGGTCGCGGTTCCGGACGCACCGGACAGGTCCGCCATCGAGGCCGTTTCCGACGGCGAGCAAGCCGATCTCGACAGCGAGGACTACTCGCTTGCCGCAAGTGGCACCGCCGGCGTCCGGGATGAGCCGGCCATGGGCCTGTTGGGCCTGTCGGACCTCGACGGCCTGCTGTGGCTCGACGACGCCGCAGACCCCGACGATGCCGCGGACCTGGACGACGCCGCAGACCCCGACGCCACGGAGCCCGACGACGCCGCGGAGCCGTTCCCGGATGTGGTGTCGGCCCTCAGGCCGACCGCCGAGGATCTCGTGGACGTGGTACCGGCGATCCTGGCGAGGCGAGACGCGTTCGCCGGCGCGAAACCGCTTGCGGACGTCGACATCGCGATCGATGACTTCGACGACGACCTCCCGAACGTTCCCGAGATCACGCTGACGGAGGTCGCGGCGGCCCGGCTCGCCGTCGCGGACAGGAGCGGCTCGTCTGCGGCATCCGCGCCGGTCGCGGACCGCGTGCCGATCGCGGACCGCGTGCCCGGCGACGACCGCGTGCCCGGCGCTGCCCCGGCAGCCGCCGACGGCCGGTCACAGGGCGACCTCTTGACCGAGGAGCCGGCCCTTCTCGACGTCGCCTCTGCAGCTGCCGGGGCAGCGCCGGCCGTGCTCGATCCCGCGAGCACCCCTGGCGCCGCGGACGCGGGCGCAGAGTTGGTGCTCGCGCCACGTTTCGATCCGGTAGCAGCCATCGCCAAGCTGCTGCCCCCTGACGTCCTCGCCGCTCGGGCCGCCCAGACGGACATCGACATCGACGGCGTGATCGACGTCGGACCGGGCTGGATTCAGGAGACCGGCGGTAAGCCCGAGGCGGCGCCCCCACCCATCAAGATCGCCGATTTGCACGCGCTCTGGGACGACGAGGTCGATCTGGATCCGGCGACCAGCATGCCGGAAACGCCGACGGAGACCGCCCTCGCCGTCCGGCCGGACATCCCCCTAGCCGGCCTCGCAGACCCCGCCGGCCCCGAGACCCGAACTGGACCCCCTGGTACGGCGACGCCGGCTGGGCCGACGGTGCCGACCGAGCAGGTCGGGCGATCCGGCAAGCCCTCGGCATCACCGGCTCTACCAGCTCCACCGGCTTCACGGGCCTGGCCGGCCGTCCGGGAGACCTCGGCCGCCCTCGCGCCGCTGTCCCCGCAGACGCCAGCATCCAGTCTCAGCCGCAGCGACTTCGGGCCGGTACCGCTGGCCATCACGGCAGGCCCGTCGGCCTCCGGCACGACCGGGAAGCCAGCCGACGGACCGACCGGGGCGGACGCCTCCGGCTCGGAGGCCGCAGATGCCACAAATGCTGCAGATGCCACGGACGCCGCAGATGCCACGGAGACAGCCGAGATCGCGGGCCGAGCTACCGGGGCGCGGGCGCAGGCGCGGGCCGCTCGGCGCGGCGCCCGCCGGCGGCGGACCGTCACGATCGTCGTCGCGGCTGTGGTCGCGCTGCTGGCCACGCTGGTTCCGCTCGCGCTGCGCTCGACCGGCGATGCCACGGCGGCGGACACGACTGGTGTGGTGCAGGGCTCGTTCGCGCCCTCCGCCACACCCACCGCCGGTGCCACGCCCGCCGCGGGCGCCGGCGGCGTGCCGGTGGCCGGCGCTCCGACGCCGACGCAGGCGGCGCCGGCCCCACAGCCGGCTGGCGCCGCCACCGCCCCGGCCGTGGTGGCGCCCGCCGACCCGAACGCACAGCCCGGAGTCCCAGGGTTGTGGCTGCAGCCGGTTCCGGGCGGCGTGGCCGTCACGGTCATCGCACCGTTCGACGGCGGCCAGGTGACCTCCTACCGGGCGACGTCGACCCCTGGCGGCGTGCGCAACCTCGACAAGCCGGGGACCTTCCAGGTCTCGGCCAACGGATGCGCCGAGGTCAGCGTGACCGTGCAGGCGACCGGCCCCGGCGGCTCGTCGGCGCAGTCGGCACCGATGAAGGCCCTCAGCTGCGTGCCGCCGAGCGAGCCGACCGGCGTGCTGGCGGTCCCGGACGGCAAGGGCCATCTCATCATCAACTGGGATACACCGACGAACGTTGGCGGAAACCAGATCAACTTGAGGTACGTACTGACGATCTACCGGACGGGCCCGTCGGGCGTCACCGCGGAGACAGTCAATGTCACCGGCCACAGCTACACCAGGACGGCGCCTGGATCGTCTGACCCGTACTTCCGGGTCACGTTGGCCGCCAGCAACGCCGCCGGCGTGGGCGCAACCGTCCTCGCGTGGGGTCAGTAACGCCTACCGCGCGCCGGGCTGGCGAGAACCATCGGCTGTTGGCCCCGTTGGCAAAGCTTCCGGCGGGGCGGGGCGGGGCTGCCAGCGGACGCCGGTGGCCCCGCTGGCAGCGCTGCCAACGCTGCCAACGTGAGCAGCTTTCAGACGGCGCCGCCGGCGGGGTTGCGGGCCGCCCCGCCGCCGCTGACGGTGCACATCGAGCCGCGAGGCGACGGGTCTACACCGGGATGTGACGGGCATCCAGGGACGGATTGGCCTGAATGTGGCCGCCCGGGACCTCCGTCGCTGGGCTGTCAGGCGGGACACTGTGGCGATGCCGGGACTGTTGCTGCCTCTTTCTGCCGGTTTTCCCGTCTATGGCCTGACTTCCGGACTGCTCGAGCCTCGCTGGCTGGAGCTCTGGGACACTCGACGGCCTCGCTCGGAGCAGGTGTGGCGGGTCGGCCTCGGCCATGGAGACGCGACCCACGCGGGGCCGCGGGTCATCGTGACGACCGTGCCCAGGTTGCCCCCGATGCAGGTCGGCGACGTCCGCTACGGCCCGACGGTCGCCGACGACGCGATCGGCTGGGCGCAGCAGAGCATGCTTCACGCCGTGGCCCCGGATTTCCCTGCCGATTCGCCGGACCGTCAGGAGTGGTGGCGCTACCAGCTGGAGCTGGCCGGCTGGCTGTCCGGCAATCTGGACGCGGAGGACTGGGCGACGGTGTCGCTCCCCGTCGACGGGAGGAGGTTGCCGTTCCAGGTTCGCAGGGAAGGCCCGGCCTGGGCGGCGTTCACCGAGACAGACGCCGGTTGGATCGCCCTGGACGGCATCCACCTGAGGATCACTGATCTCGCGTTGAGCACAGTCCACGTCGCCGATTACCAGCCGGTCGACGTCTCGTGATCTCGATCTTGCAAACGACGACACCACCGGACGCGCGATGAAGACCACGTCTTTGGCTCTCTACAGCCCGCGGGATGCCAGGTCCGTGGGGCTTCCAAGCGCACCCGAGGCGACGCCAGGACGGCGCGTCCGGCACGCCGGCCTCGCCCGCGGCGAGCTGCAACCAGCGGCAGTGGCAATGGTCAGCAGGGCTGGCAGCGCCAGCAGGGCCAGCAGGGCTGGCCAACCAAACAACCAGCGAACGCGATCGGGCGACGCGCCTGAGCGCGCCGCCCGTCGTCCACGTGGTGCCGTGCTGGGTGGCAGACCAGCACGGCGCTTCGCCCGGTCCAAGGGTCGGGCCGGACGGGCCGTGCGGGTCACGCCAGGTTGATCAGAATCAGGGACAGGAACGGGGAGTCGGGTGCCCGGCAACCGGCCATCGCCGGGCCGGGCACCCCCTCGAACGCCTGATGGTTCGCAGGCCGCTGAAGCGCCTGCCGGCGCCCCAGGGTCCCGCCGATCCGGCTGCCGGAAGCGGCAGCGCAGCCTGGCCGGGCAAACCCTGACGAGACCCACGGATCGATGGGACGGGCGAGTCACCGCCGGTACAGCACGCCGGATAGCCCGACGGCCCGGCCCCCCTGGCCGGGGTCGTCGGTGCTGGCAGGTCGACGTGCCGTACCGGATACCCACCCCGTCGGTACACGGCTTGCCTGGTGTCACACGGGTTAGCGGGAAGCCACCCAAAGGTGCCCACCAGGACACCGTCTACCGAACTGGTCAATGCGCCTAAAGGTCACCACCCATACTCGGGACCCCCTTCAGCAGGGCACGGACCTCCGCCTCCCGGTAGCGCCGATGGCCACCAAGAGTGCGGATGGACGTCAGCTTCCCAGCCTTAGCCCACCGGGTGACTGTCTTCGGGTCCACCCGAAACATCGTCGCCACCTCGGCCGGAGTCAGCAGGGGCTCGGCGTCCGGCGTTCTCGTCGTCATTGCGTTGGCCTCCCGTCACAGAGCGTCGCTCCGTCCCATACAGATCGTGCATCCTTCGGGGGCATTTCGGACATGGCACGTCGGGACCATCTGCTGACTAGTCACAGCTCGTCCGAAGCGGGCGGCGACGCAGCGTTAGCAACGAGACCGATCAGCTCGCGGATTCCCTTGTCTGCAAGGGCCGCCACCGGACCAGGACACGCTCGTAAGCCTCTGCCGCCCGGTCTGTTCGCCCTTGGCGTAACGCTCTGACCGCCTCGGCGAGGTCCTCGACCGAGCTGTCGCGCCGCAGCACGTCGTCCTCGATCAGCTCGACCAGTCCGTCGTAGTCCAGCTCGACCCTGCTGCGCGGGTGGAAGGACTCCAGCCACCGGGCCAGCTCCGTCACACCGTCGGCGGCGAACGTGTCCGGCATCGCCGAACGCATCGCCGTCAGCGTCTCCACCGCCTCGGCAACCCGCCGCCGAGCGAGACCGATCTCGGTTCGATAGATCATCGACCGCTCGGCGGAGTCGCCGGTCATCAACAGCCGCTCAGCGGGGTCGAAGAGCAGGAACCAGGCCGTCGGGACTGACCAGGTCGAGGACTGGATGTGGACCTTCAGCTCAGGCCTGCGGGTGCGCCAGCGGTCCAGCTCGGTCTGGGCCGGGTCGACGATCCGGCGCGGCAGGAAGACGTCGGCGATCCGCTCCGGCATCCCGCCACGAAAATCCAACGCCGCCTGCCACACCCGCAGCTGCGTCGACCAGGGGCAGACGAACATCAACCCGTCGACCATCTGCACGAACGCGGACTCGCCGGCGATGTCCAGCGTCGGCCGTACTGTCGCGACCAGGGCCACCATCCGCTCCCGGCGGGCACCCGCACGCCGGGACGGCGGAGCCGTAGCGGCGTAGCGCTGCCAGCGCAGCCGCTCGGCGGGGGAGAACGCGGCAAGCGGTTCATAAACCCGCAAATACGCCGCTGGAGACACGACAGGCACCGTTCCAACCCCCTCCCCGGCCGGACCCGCCGACGCGAGGCTATCCCGCGATGCTGGGGCACTGGGCGGCGCTGGTGCAGACAAAGCCGAGCACCACGGCGGCGTTGGCGCCTAGTTGGCGTCTGACGGCTGAGCTCGTGGGGTGCCGGCGGAGCCGAACCCTACGACCCGGCGCCGCGCCGTAGGGTTCGGTTATGACAACGGTGTCTGCGCCGTCAGCCGGGACTGAGTCGTCAGCCGGGAGCGCGGGGCCGGGGAGCATCTCCTCGGTCTTCGACGCCGGCGCCGAGCACGAGCAGGTGGTCTTCTGCTCCGATCCCGCCTCCGGTCTGCGCGCGATCATCGCCATCTACTCGACCGCGCTGGGGCCGGCGCTGGGCGGCACCCGATTCCACCCCTACCCCAGCGAGTCCGCCGCTCTCACCGACGTCCTGGCGCTGTCCAGGGCGATGGCCTACAAGGCCGCCTGCGCCGGCCTCGACCTCGGCGGCGGCAAGGCCGTCATCATCGGTGACCCCGCCAGGGACTCCTCTGAGGCGCTGCTACGCGCCTACGGCCGGTTTGTCGCCTCGCTGGGCGGCCGGTACATCACCGCCTGCGACGTCGGCACCTACCCGGCCGACATGGACATCGTCTCCCGCGAGGCTCGGTGGGTCGCGGGCCGTTCGCCGGTGCACGGCGGGTCCGGCGACTCGGGCGTGATGACGGCCTACGGCGTCTTCGAGGGGATGCGGGCCTGCGCCGCACGCCTGTGGGGCAGCCCGAGCCTCGCCGGCCGGACGGTGGCCGTGAGCGGCGTCGGCAAGGTGGGCGCCCGGCTCCTGGGACACCTCCTCGAGGACGGCGCCAAGGCGGTCGCGACCGACGTCAACCCGGCCGCACTGGCGCGTGTGCGCGATCTGTACCCCGAGGTCAAGATCGTGGACGACCCGGACGCCCTCATGGACGCGCCGGCCGACATCTACTCGCCGTGCGCCCTGGGCGGCGCCCTCACGGAGGCGACCGTGCGCCGGCTACGCGCTCGAGTGGTCTGTGGCGGGGCTAACAACCAGCTGGCCCACCCTGGAATGGACAAGCTGCTGGCCGAGGCCGGGATCCTCTACGCACCCGATTTCGTAGTGAACGCCGGTGGACTGATCCAGGTCGCCGACGAGGTCGAGGGCTACCGGGCCGACCGGACCAAATCGGCGGTAGCTCGGATCTTCACGACGACCCAGAAGGTCTTCCAACTAGCAGACGCCGAGGGCCAGACCCCCGGCGCCGCCGCCATAACCCTGGCCGAACGCCGAATCACCGACGTTGGCCGCCTCCGCCGCATCCTGCTGCCCTGAGGGGATGTGTTTCCCGGTCCAGTCGCGAACACGAGACGCCTGAACGTCCCCAACTGGGGAGGACCGCACGGGCTCGGGCGGTTAGCCCGGAGCAGAAGGTTGTTTCTGGTCCGCTCCGTCCGGGCGGCACGCTCCGGCCCCTTACTCGCTTCGCTCCCAAGGGACCTCCGCGTGCCGTGTCCGCACGGAGCGGACCAGAAACAGAGGTTGGCGTGTCGGCTGACCCGCGGTCCCTGTAGTCTCGGTAGGCACGAGACTGTTAGCACCGGGGCGGGTCCCCGTCGTCATGTTCGAGGGGGTCGAGCCATGGGGCGCGGCCGAGCGAAGGCCAAGCAGACGAAAGTCGCCCGCGAGCTCAAGTACAACTCGCCAAATATGGATCTCGACCGACTCAAGGCGGATCTGGGCGTCTCTGGATCGACCACCCGGGACACGACCGAGGATGACGATCCATACGCGGACGATGAGT
>Ga0163163_10006243_pt1 | contig 10400 bp, 9 predicted proteins | sample S65metaG_FD_119766 | JGI IMG/M metagenome (GOLD analysis project Ga0163163, IMG submission 119766) | Switchgrass rhizosphere microbial communities from Kellogg Biological Station, Michigan, USA - S6-5 metaG | ecosystem: Host-associated > Plants > Roots > Rhizosphere > Soil | place: USA: Michigan... | reverse complement strand
TCAACGGATCCGTAGCCGCGATTGAACAACATGTTCAAGGCGGTGGCTTCTGTCTCTTGCCGCGCCAGTGGCGCAACGATCACATCCGCGCGTTCGCCTGGGGCCAGCACCAGAATGTCCAACCGAGTCGGAAATTCCTGAAGTCCGCCATCTCCACCGACCTTGGTGAATGTCGTTTTCTCTCCAAGCATCATTGCGAAGTAGCGGCTCTTCGCTGTGTTGACGATCCGCCAGCGTTGCAGCGCTCCTGGCCGCGCCATAAGCGTCGGCTCATTGCGCCCGTTGACTAGCAGGACATTGCCTTCTCGGCCAAACGCCATTCCCGTCGATCCGCCAGAATCCGGGGCCGACAATGATCCATCCTTTTCGACTCCAATGTCGCTCAAGACCAGGACCAGCTGATCCATCGGCGGAACCGGTTCTGCCGGATCCTCGACCAGAAGGGCGCCGTACAGGCCATTGCCCACTTGCATGGCCGATTGAACGTGCGGGTGATACCAGAACAATCCCGCATCCGGTACGATGAAACTGTAAGTAAAGGACTCCCCGGGAAGAACCTCCGGCTGAGAGATGCCCGGCACGCCATCCATCTCGATGGGTACGCGAATACCATGCCAATGAACCGTCGTACCTTTGGGCAACCTGTTCGTGAAGTGCACGATCAGGCGCGCTCCAACATTGATACGAATGAGCGGGCCGGGCAAGCCGCCATCATAGGTCCAGGCCTCAACTTCCTGCGTTGCGGAGATGCGGGTTCTCGCAACTCGGGCTTCGAGGTTGATCTCGACAATGCTCGGGTCGGGGTTCAAATCGACGGCTTCCCGCAGTTTGATTTGCGAGTCCCAGTCTTTTGGTTGCTCAAAGGGAACCACTGGCGCTGCCCCTGCCATTGAAAGGGACAGGACAAACACTGATAAAAGCTCGAGAAGTCGCATACAAGAATCCACCAGCAGGCCGGGTGCCGGAATGCAGGCTCGGCCCGCCGGAAACAGAATATCTTAAGAATCACGAACGTACGGAGGACTGTCAGTCGAGTCCGCCAGGGATCTTTGTGCCGTTTCGGCGTTAATGACACGTTACGCGCCCGACTCTTTGACGATTTGTCAACAGTGACAAGCCCTCCGTGTCGTTTGCAATGAGGATTAGACAGTTTTTAGAACTTGAACACCACGCGTCCACCGACCCCGCCCTTTGGATTGATCAGCGGCGCTACGCTAACAGTGCGGCCCCCTTTGCGCTCGTAGAGAGTCTTGTTGGAACCGATTGCGGCGTCGATACCAATACCGGCGCCCAGGCCCAACCCAATCGGCACGAGAGCCATCGCCGCGTTGCTCCCCTCATTATCGGCATATGACGAGAGGGCGACCGAGACCGGAATCATGGAGCCGGCTCCGATGACAGCGCCTAGCAGTACGCCATTCTTCCTTTTCTGAACTTTCTGTATCTGAACTGCGTCGACGCTCCTGGGGCCATCTTTCAGCTGTAGCACGATCCGGTTTGACGAAACTTCGAGCAGTTGTCCTTTGATCTTTTCCCCACCGATAGTAGTCAGCGTGACCTTGTCTGTCTGCTTCAGGGTGCCCTGGAGAGCTGTGAAGTCCGTCTTGTCCTGCGCCAATGCTGTCGTACTGACTCCGATTACGATACCGAGTGCCAATGCTGCGGCCGACCGGGTGTGTTTCATAATGCCTCCTACCGTTAAATGCGCGATTTGAGGCCAAACACTGCAACGAGAATTGGACTTTCAGGAAATAAATGAGCCGTCATCAAGATTTGTCATGGATGCATGACAAACATGAACTTTACCCCGACGATTGGTCTTTATACGATCGCTTCAACACAATCCTCTCCAAAGACCGGAGGTTCCATGTTGAGACGTATTCAGATCCTAACGGCTTTTGCTCTTGCAGTTCTTATTTCATTCCGAACATCCGCTGCGACGGACAACCTCGATAAGAAAACAGAACTCACGGTTCACGAATGGGGGACATTTACTTCCATCGCGGGAGAAGACGGCCGCGCCGTCGAATGGCTTCCCTTTGGAGGGCCGACTGGGAGAAGCGATCTGCCATGTTTTGTGGAACGCTTTGACGAATTCCCCGAGTGGTTGATGAGTTCGACGGTTCGCATGGAAACGCCTGTCCTGTATTTCTACTCTCGACGCCCCACAACCGTTGACGTGCGTGTTCGGTTTCCCCAGGGACTCATGACGGAATGGTATCCCCGCCCTACGGAAAAAGACACAACGGTCAACGAAACCCTTGGTTATTTCGACGGCATCACCGGGCTGACCTGGCGCGGAGTAAAGGTACTACCGGAAGCCGCTCGTGCTTTTCCGATCGAGTCCGATGCAAGTCACTATTACGCCGCACGGGAAACCGGTGCGGCACCCATTCGGATCGGCGACCAGGACGAGAAGTTTTTGTTTTATCGAGGCGTCGGAACATTCCCGGTGCCCATTGCGGCGAGACTTGAGCAGAACGGGCGAGTCACGGTTCGCAAGATCGGTCGAAACGATATCCCGGCCGTGATTCTCTTTGAGAATCGCGGCGGTAAGACAGGTTTTCGTGCGATCGGAGCCCTGAAGAACGAAATCACATTGGATCCACCGGAACTCCAAAACAATTTTGCCGCGTTGCAGCGTCGTTTGAACTCGCTTTTGATCGAGAACGGCCTTTATCCCAGCGAAGCGCAGGCGATGATCGCGACATGGCGAGATTTGTGGTTCGAAGAAGGAACCCGTGTGTTCTATATCGTGCCACGGCACGACGTTGACAAGGTTCTCCCACTGAACATCGATCCTAAGCCGGTGCAGTTGGCGCGTGTTTTTGTCGGGCGAATGGAAATCGTTACCACGGCGACCGAAGACCTCATAGCCACGGCGATTCGAACCGGCGATAAGACCACGCTGCAGGCATATGCCACGTTTCTCGGGCCCGTCACGAAACGTCTGCTTGCGAGGAGCACAACCAACGACGAGAAGGCCCAACTGGAGGAGTTCCAGACGAGCTCGGTAAAGTCGGCGGCGTATTTGCGGACCACTTCACGGTGTGAGGCACGACCCGAGTAGAATTCTAACGTCCCCAAAAGCCCAGTTTGTGAAAACTCTATTCCACTTTTCCGAGGACCCAAACATCGAAGTGTTCCAACCTCGTGTCGCGCGAACCTCTAGCGAAATTGAGCCTTTCGTCTGGGCATTGGATCAGGAGCACGCTCCAAGCTACTGGTTTCCCCGCGATTGTCCGCGGGCCTGTTGCTGGGTTGGCAAGACAACACCAATCTTGCAAGCTGGAGCCGCTCTGCTCGACTCCGTGGGATGTCGGCTGCACGCGATAGAAGATGCCTGGCTGGAGCAAGTCCGGTCGTGTCGGCTGTACGCGTATGAGTTCGATGCGGCGTTCTTCCAGCCAAAGGTTACTGAGGCGGGTTATTGGGTGGCACGTTCCGATGTGACGCCTCTGGCAGTTTCGCTGGTGGGAGACTTGCTTGCCCGACACGTTGAGGCGGGAATCGAATTACGTGTTGTGGAGAATCTGTGGCCTATCATTGACGCCATCGTCGTTTCGGGACTCGAGTTCTCCATAATCCGCAAGGCGAACGCCCGGCCACGCCTGGCGGCGATGTAAGACCTCCCGTCACAGCGTGCGAACCGATAGCTCCATGGCATCGCCAATCGGAAGCGTGACCGAAATATATCCGCGCTCGGGTTCCCGCACATACGCGAGATAGTCGCGCAGCACGTCGGGAAATAGATCGAGGTCATCGGCAACAACGATCGCGCCGGGCTGCAGCGCCGATTCAATCCTGTGAAGAAACGGCAAGTAAAGATCCTTCCAGCCATCGAGAAATGCCATCGACACACCGCTTGTCAGATCCTTCAACGTTTCGAGCGCGTCACCGATGCGCAGGTCGACGACGTCAGCGAGTCCTACCGACGCGATGTATTCGCTTGCACGCGCGGCCTTACCCGCGTGCATCTCCGTTGTAATGACTCGGCCTATACCGCGATCGCGTACCGCCGCCGCGAGATAGATGGTTGAAATGCCGAATGACGTACCGAACTCCACAATCGTGCCCGGTGCTGAGCCGCGCGCGAGTACGTAGAGCAGGCGACCGGCATCCGGTGACACAGGTATGAACGCATCGCCGAGCATCGCTGCTCTCTCCGCGCCATGTTTTCCGCGCGCTTTCTCGAGCAACGGCGGGTCGTTGCGATCTGCTGTTGCATGCATATCATCAAGCACGCGCCGAACGCGTGGATCGTCAAGTGAGGAGTGCATGACTCAGTTCCTGCACGCAACTACGGCATATCGCGAGCCCACAGTCACGGCAGCAGAGGTCAACTGCACGTTTGTGGAACTTCCCAGAAACGCTGCGATCGCGTTGGACGTGTCAGTTTTCGAATCCATCTCCCAGGATCTGCACTGCCAGGGTTTCTGCGCCAGAACAGTAGTTTCGCCATATCCGGCCATGAAGTATCCGGCAACAAGACCAGCCACAAACACAGTCGCAACCATTGCTCGTTTCATCGTCATCTTGCTCCTTCCCGAATGTGCTGCCTGCTCTAACGCCAACGGCCGTCCGAAATTTCGGTCCGCGCGTCGATTCGGCCTGCCGGCGGCGACATAAGTATGAAGGTGAGAGATTTGTATCGCAGCAGCATTAATTTCGATTCGGCCGGAGGCTCCAAAGGCGACAGTCGTTTCCCGACTCACCAATGCACTGGTCATATGCGATACTCGCCAGAATGTTGAGAGAAAAAGTGATCACAGCGACAGAATTCAAAGCGAAGTGTCTCAATATCCTCGAAGAACTCGATGCGGGAGGGATTGTTGTCACAAAACGAGGTCGAGCCATTGCCAGGGTACTGCCGATCAATGCCGGCGGGAACAGGCATCTGATCGGCTCGATGAAGGGGAAGATCAGGATCACGGGCGAACTAATGCGGACGTGGGTAAACTGGGATGCTGAATCTGGACACACACATCGCCGTGTCGCTATTAAACGGCGACCTAAGTGACTCAGAAGAGCAACTGATCATCGGAGACTTTCTCGCCACCTCCGACATCGTCCTTTGGGAACTCTCCAAGCTCGTAAGTTTGAAGCGTCTCGATATGGATCTGGCCGCCGCTGCATTTACCCGCTTTTTGCGCTCGACGATCGTCTTCCCCATTACGATCGAAATCGCACGGAAAAGCACGAAGTTGGATTTTGCTTCAGATCCCGCTGACGAAATTATCGCTGCCACCAGCATTGTCGAAAATGCACCGTTGATCACTCGCGATCGACGAATTCTCAAGTCGAAGCTGGTGCCGTTCCCGACTCTCTCCGCCTGAGGCGGAGAAGACTTCACGGCTATGGCACAAACGACGGTGGTTTCACGGCGATTTTGTCTTCACCCATGATCAGTTCAGGCGCGAGATTGTTCTCCTGGCAGACGAACTCGAAGCTCTCGCCCGGTGTCCAACGGAAGTAAAAGCCGCTGGTCCAGGGTGCGGTGTACGCGCCGGGATCCTCAATCGTGATTTCGTATTTGAGGGTGCTGTAGTTCGTACGGGTGAATTTCTCGATTGTATGCAGGCGATCCGTCGTGGGCATTCCCAGGTTATCGATCCACGCCTTCTCGTTGAAACCGATCGTATCGACAATCAGCGTGTCGCCTTCCCAATGCCCAACCGAATGCCCGCGACTGCTGGGTGCAAGCTTTGCGGGATGCGGGCGGCCATCCATATAGACCGTTCGGAAGCTGTGCGCGCCACCGGTCTCAATGATGAAGAACTGTTTCATTTCTGGCACTTCGAGGAGCTGAGTTCCGTACGCAGTCGCAACTTGCCGTGCCCCACTCGAGGGCTTGCACCGCGTGTACGGCTCCTGCCGCGCCTGAACGCGCGAGGCAAAAAGGCTACGCGCCCACGGTTGAAAGGGAATCTGGCTGAGCTTCGGTTTGGCGGCAAGGAAAGGATCGGTCGGCTCGGACATGTCGGCGGCGAATAGACCGAAGTCTGATGCGACGTCAGCGCGCGCCAGTGGGATCGAAGTCGGCGTTGCATCCCACGAGCCCATTTCGGATCCGGGCACCGCACCCAGATTGATGTGGCCATCAGGCCATCGTGGCGCGGGCCGCGTATCGGGCGCGCCCCCGCCACGACCTCCGCGACCTTGCGCGAAGGACAGGGTGTCAAAAAACGAAAACGCCAGGAGAAGAACGACAACGTTGCGAAGAAACATGCGAAGAAAGGTTTTCATCATGCTCTGTTGTCCTGACAGTAATACGTCGGTAGATCCTCCGGCACCCATTGCAACGTCCAGCCTGCATTCCAGGTGCGTGTATACGCGCCCGGATCCTCGATCACAACTTCATACTTCAATGTGTTCGCGTCGGTACGCGTAAATCGCTCAGTCAGGTGAAGCTGATTTGTATGCGGCAGACCGCCATTGCTGAACCAGAACTTTTCGTTCAAACCTCGCGTATCGACGATGAGCGTGTCGCCCTGCCACTTCCCTACGGCGTTTCCATAAAAGAGAGGATTGTCGGCGTTTCCGCGGCTGGCGCCTTTTTGCTCGCGGCCATCGGTGTAGATAAAGTGCCAGTCGTGATTCCCGCCGCCATTCATGACGAAGATGCGCTGAAACGGTTTGTCTTCGATGAACTGAATACCGAGAGGCATTTGAAACTGACGCACTGCGCCTGGCGGGTAGCACTCGAGAAACATAGGGTCGTCCTGCAGGAATCGCTGCTGTCGCAGTATGTAAAGATCGCGTGCCCAGGGCTGGAATGGCGCGACCTTCGCCGCGTCACTGATGTTTTTCAGTAAGCCATGACTGTCCATTTCCACATTAATGCCTGTTTCCGCAAGGCTTACAGAGCCCGGTCTCGCCCAGTAACCACGCTCACCCGGCGCGGGGCCCAGACGAGGCGTTCCGTCCGGCCAGCGCGGTGTGGGGCCTGCAGGCCGGCCATTGGAGGCCGGCCTGAATGAAGCGAGAGCTTCCGGCGTCATTTGAAGCACGCGGCGGTTCGTTGATGTCAGCGTGATGGACTCGCCCCACAATTGCGAACTTCCGTCTCTCGCGACCGGCCCCTGCACGGTTATCGCCTCTCCGGGCTTCAGCGAATCTGCATTCCATCCGCTCCGTTCCAACTCGAGCTCGCTTTCCAGCTCGACGGCCCAGTTCGCCCTTTGTCCGCTCTCCTGAACGTACATCAGGACATGAACATGCGGATTCGACCAGTCGACGCGGGTAACGACACCTCGCAGCGTTCGCTTCTTATTCAGGTCAAACTTCGCCGCAACCGGATGGTGCGCCAGCAAGGGGAAGGTCAGCAGCGCGGACAGAAGAATTTTTCGCAACATGTCAGAAGAGCATATCGCCGAATCGCCGATCGCACGATGGCGAAAACGCCGCAGTCCCCGCCGCCGCGAATTCGGATCCGAGGGGGCGCCCGCTAAAAATCTTTCTCCGGCATGACAGTTTTCGACGCGAAATTTCGCCTGTATGAGTAGAATGCCTCCACATTTATACAGGTCCGCCGGGAGAGCGCCATGACGCCGAAGGCTTTTGCTCTTACGTTCGCGCTCCTACTCATCCTCCAGTGTTTCACTCTCGGCCAGGGTGGCGCTGTCGAATCGCGCGGCTTACGTCTGAAATGTGCCGATGCGAGCCCCGGCTACACGCTGTTCACTCCGATGAGTTCCACTCTGACGTATCTCATCGATTCTGGTGGACAGGTGGTCCGGACGTGGAGGAGCGCCTATTTACCCAGCGCGTGGGTGTACTTGCTGGACAACGGGCATGTCCTGCGAGGCGCCAGCGATCGGGGCACTTCCATCTTTTCGGGCGGCGGGCAGGGAGGCCGATTTCAAGAGTTCGACTTCGACGGAAATCTCGTCTGGGACTTTCGCTATAACGAAACTCGCCTTCCGCACCACGATGTCGCGGTTCTTCCGAACGGAAACATCCTGGCCATCGCCTGGGAGTCCAAGAATGCTGCCGAAGCGCGCCGAGTTGGTCGCAGGCCGGCAGCCGTTCCTCCGGGAGGGATCTGGCCCGACATGCTGATCGAATTCGCGCCGCAGCGGCCGGACAGCGCAACGATCGTCTGGGAATGGCATCTATGGGATCACCTGATTCAGAATCTCGATCCCACCCTCGAGAATTACTCCGATCCGTCCGCTCACCCGGAAAGAATCGACATCAACGCCGACGATGGCGGACCGGCTTTCTCACGCGACGTTTTTCACACCAACGCCGTCGTCTACAATCCGGAGCTCGATCAAATCCTGCTCAGCGTGCCGACGTTCAATGAAGTCTGGGTCATCGACCACAGCACCACGATCGCAGAGGCGGCTAGCCGTACCGGCGGCCGCTACGGCAAAGGCGGCGACCTGCTTTACCGTTGGGGAAATCCTCGGGCTTACGGACGTGGCGCCGCTGCCGATCAACTGCTCGGCTTTCAGCACGACGCGCGTTGGATTCCTCCGGGTCGCCCGGGCGCCGGACACATGACGGTCTTCAGCAACAGGACACCCACGCCGGGCGGCGCCACCACCAAGGTTTATGAATTCGTCCCACCCGTCGATTCGGGAGGTAATTATCCGCTTCCGGACAGCGCCCCCTTCGCGCCCCCCGCGCCTCTGTGGACGTATTCCAACAGTTCGCTGCAGACAACAAACTTGTCGGGAGCGGAGCGATTGGAGAACGGCAACACACTCATCAGCTCGGGGCCACAAGGGCGGCTGTTCGAAGTGACTTCGGCAGGCAATATTGTCTGGGAATACTGGTCTCCTTATTCCGGCCCGACGGGTAACAGCGGTAACGCCTTCTCACTGTTTCGCGCTACCAAAGTGCGGCCAGACCACCCAGGACTTGCCGGACGTGACCTGCGACCGATGGATCCTCAACCACCCATCAGTTCGTTCGCATCTGTCGGAAGTCTGGTAGGAGGTGGACCCTGTGTGGAACCACCGCCACCACCGCCAACATTGACAGATATTCAACCCGCACTTGGTGTGCAGGGCACGAGCGTCGGTGTGACCCTAACGGGCATTAACCTCGTTTCTCCGACTGTGAGCGCCAACGGGAACGGAGTTGCGATCACGAACGTTAAGCTGGACACTGACGATACCGTTACTGCCACCTTCACTATTGCGCCCGATGCTGTGCTGGGAGTTCGAGACATCACGGTAACAACACCAGGCGGGACGACAAACCCTACGCCGTTTACGATACGGCCCCCTCCCCCAACACTGACTCAAATCACACCCGGCATCGGAGCTCGCGGCGCAACGGGCCAGGTCGATGTGAAGTTAACGGGAACGAACTTTGTCCCGGGGCTGGTTCTTCACGGGGGCAGCAATATCACCGTCAGCGACGTCCGGGTGATCAGTTCAAGTGAAGCCACCGCAGGGTTGATGATCTCGGCTGCGGCATCGCTGGGTCCGGTCGGGATGCGCGTCACGACGATCGGAGGGACCAGCGATGCGGTGTCTTTTCTGATCGCCGATCCTTTTCCGGACTTGTTGATCGCCAGCTCGCATACCGGCAACTTCGGAGTGGGATTCAATGAAACGTACACGGTCACCGTCCGGAACGTAGGAGGAGTGCCCACAACGGGCACGATCACGGTGACGGATTCGCTTCCGGCTGGTTTGACTTTCGTTTCAGGCTCCGGCGCTGGCTGGACGTGTTCACCATCCGGTCAGGTTGTGACCTGTACAACTCCGACTGTCCTCGCCACCGGCGATTCCATTCCATACGTGCTTACTGTTGCAGTGATTGGGGGCGCGCCGGGAGTGACCCATACCGCAGCGGTTGCCCTTGGTGGCGACTTGAATGCCGCCAATAACAGCAGCTCCGATGCAACAACCGTTGTGATGCCATCACCCGTTTTTGCATTCACACCGGATCCCCTCATTCCCGGACAACAGGCGAACGTTGATGTCACGATGGCAACGCCGTTCCCGCACGATGTCACCGGCTCGATCTCATTGGCGTTCGCTTCGAACGCGGTAAACCCGTCGGACGATCCAGCCATTCAATTCGCCACCGGCGGCAGAACTGCGGCATTCACGATTCCTGCGAATGAAACGCAGGCTCATTTTGGCACTGACGTTCACCGCGGCCCGTTGCCCTTTCAGTCCGGAACGGTTGCAGGAACGTTCACATTCTCCGGAGCGATCACGGCGGGGACGATGCAGGCTAGCTTCTCGCGATCCGGAACGGACGCGCTCACGATTCCGCTGCGCCCGCCTTCGCTTCAGCGCATACAAACGAGTACTGAGGGCGGCTTTTCCGTCTCGATGCTGTTGTTCTCCACGGCGCGCGAAGTCACGCAATTGAGTCTCGCATTCAGCACGACCCCCAAGGTTCGTCTCCGCTGCGAGGCCATTCCAGGTTGC
>Ga0163163_10006242_pt1 | contig 10400 bp, 7 predicted proteins | sample S65metaG_FD_119766 | JGI IMG/M metagenome (GOLD analysis project Ga0163163, IMG submission 119766) | Switchgrass rhizosphere microbial communities from Kellogg Biological Station, Michigan, USA - S6-5 metaG | ecosystem: Host-associated > Plants > Roots > Rhizosphere > Soil | place: USA: Michigan... | reverse complement strand
TATTTTCTGATTGCCCTGGCTTGATTACGAAATTAGGAATGACATCCTTAATCCTTGACAAAACAACTGTTTGTGCATCGGTGGTGTGACTATAACCAAGCGTAAAACTCATACTCTTCATTGTATAACTTAGTTCGTACGACCAGGTCATTTGTGGTTTCAGGTAAGGATTGCCGGTACCATAAATTGTAGGATCTATCTGGAACAGGAATGGATTCAGCTGGCTGTAGCCTGGACGATCAATTCTTTTGCTTATTGACATTCCCAGCGTTTGTTCCGGCCTTATTTTATAGTTAAAGAATGTACTTGGAAAAAGACGGAAATAGTCGTTCTTGTATTGTTTATCTCCCTGCACCTGTCTTGTCCTCACGTTTGTTTGCTCCCCGCGAAGTCCAAGTTGAAAATTAAATTTCTTGTACTCTTTGCTGAAGTTGAGATAGCCCGCGTTATTGTTTTCATCATAAAAGAAACGGTTGGTTTTTCCAGAGTCTACTTCAGATCCTCCAGGAAGAACCTGCCAGAATTTGGCATCATTATCAGAGGAGACGAAACTGGTTTTAAAACCGGCTTCCAGTTTTGCCCCTTTTTTCATTGGATTCACATAATCCACCTTACCTGTTTTGAATCTTAAATCCCCTTGCTGATCGCCATCAAGAATATCATCTTCTGCTTTTGAGGTTCCGTCAATATTATAAAAGCTGCTGGCTGTTCTGGTGATGGAAGATGATTTAAAGATTCCATAGTCTAGATCGGCAGTCAGCTCTCTTCCTGTACTATCGAATGTATGTTTGAAGTTGAGGTTACCAACACCATTTTTAAAATGATCATCGTTGGTACCCAAAGAAAGAAATTTGAAATCCGACTGCTGTTGTGCGTTATTTACTACTGTCGTGATGTTGGCATCTCTTTTAAAACCATTGAAGCTCCCATTGACCACAAAACCTATGGTAGTTTTTTTAGAAGGAAAGAAATCGGTTCCGAAACGTAAAGTATTTGAATGAAAAGGCATCCAGGCATAATTGTCTTTGTCGTCAGAACCTTTGAAAACTCCATTGTCATAAAAATTCCGATTGATGATAAGGTGATTTAAATTTTCCCTATAGGCGTAGTTGTAGTTGCCAAAAATGTTTAGCTTTTTATTTCTATAATTGAATGTAGTGCCGGCATTTGCTTTTGGATAAACTCCCTGTCCAAATCCTGCGGTCAGTGTGCCATTGGCACCGAGGCGCTGGTCTTTTTTCATTCGAATGTCAATGATACCGGAGTTACCTGATGCATCGTATTTGGAAGATGGGTTAGTGATAATATCAATTCTATTGATAGCACTACTTGGTAAGCTGCGTAAATAGTTGGCCAGGTCCTGTCCCGACATTGGCGTTGGCTTTCCATCGATCATAATAATTACTCCTGCTCTTCCCCTTAAGCTGATGTTGTCGTTTTGGTCGATAGTAATACCAGGTGAACGTTCCAAAACTTCAATAGCCGAACTACCTGCATTCAACATGCTGCTTTCCACATTCACCACAATGCGGTCATTTAGTTTTTGAATGAATGGTTTTTTGGCAGCTACTGTTACATTTTGCATTTGAACTGCCGGTTTTGCAATCAAGCTTATTGATGGTAATTCCATTAATGCCTGGGATTCATTTATAGTAAATGAATTTGAGTAACCGGTTTTCAGCCCAACAGCTGTTGCACGAATGATGTACGAATTGAAACCAATATTTTCAAACTCTGCGATTCCTGACTTATCTGTTAATGCAATTTTCACCAGCCCTGAGTCTTTGCTTCTTAGTAATTCCACAGTCGCATTTTCTACTGGTAATTTTTGGTCGTCAAATATGGTAAGAGATATCTTTCCTTTTTGCTGGGCAAGGGCAAACATTGTTGACAAAACACACAACACAAACAGGGTAAAATTTTTCATTAGTGAGATGATTTTATTCAAAACACGAAAGAAAAAACCTGATTAAAGGGACAAACTTTATCAACAGGATTTGCCAAACCATGAATGGATAATCAGATATGTATACGAAAAAACTCGTGTCAGATTTTTACATGAATTAATAATGAAAGTTAGATACTCATTCTGCATCTTTGAACGATGAAATATAATGTGGAAGAGATTAATCAGTTAATAAGAAACAGGAGGTCAGTATTTCCTGATCAATTTGTAGCAGGTAAGCAGATACCCAACGAAATTGTTCACCAGATTTTAGAAAATGCAACATGGGCTCCTAATCATGGACAAACAGAACCCTGGAAATTTATAGTGTTTACCGACCAGGGTTTAAAAACACTTGCCGATTTTCAAAGTACACTATATAAAGAATCATCGGTAGAGAAATTTAAAGAACCCACTTACCAAAAATTACAAAAGAACCCATTGCTGGCTTCACATGTAATTGCTCTATGCATGAAAAGAGATCCCAACAAGAAACATCCTGAAGTTGAAGAAATTGCGGCAGTTGCCTGTGCTGTTCAAAACATGTATTTATCTGTTACCGCATATGAACTGGGTGGTTATTGGACAACGGGCGGCGTAACGTATAATCAAAAAGCAAAGGCTTTTTTTGGACTTGAAGACGATGACAAGCTCCTCGGCTTTTTTTATTTGGGTTATATAGCGGTTCCTTCTCCGCAGGGAAAAAGAAAACCCATTGAAGAAAAAGTTGTCTGGATTAAAGATTAGGCACCCGTTTTATTTGCGCACCTAAAGCTTGTAAACGTGTGTCAATATATTGATAGCCCCTGTCTATCTGGTCAATATTTTGAATGATGCTTCTCCCCTCAGCACTTAATGCAGCAATTAATAAAGCTACACCAGCACGGATGTCGGGAGAACTCATTCGTATGCCACGCAGCTTTGCTTTTCGCTCCAACCCAATAACTGCGGCGCGATGCGGATCACACAAAATAATTTGTGCTCCCATTTCGATTAGTTTATCGACGAAAAACAAACGGCTTTCAAACATTTTTTGATGCACCAGCAGGGAACCTTTTGCCTGGATGGCCACTACTAACACAATGCTTAATAAGTCAGGTGTAAAACCGGGCCATGGATGGTCGTAAATAGTTAACACACCTCCATCTATATAGGATTGAATTTCATAGACATCCTGTGCCGGAATATGAATATCATCTCCTACAAAATCGATTTGAATTCCCAGCTGCCTGAATTTTTCCGGAATAATACCTAAATACTCCACACTTGCATTTTTGATTACCAGCTCACTTTGCGTCATGGCTGCCAGACCAATAAAGGAACCAATCTCGATCATGTCGGGCAAAATGCGATGTTCGGTGCCATGTAATTTGTCGACGCCTTCAATTACTATTTGATTACTACCTATTCCGCTAATGTTAGCGCCCATTCGATTCAACATTTTACACAATTGCTGAACATAGGGCTCACAAGCGGCATTATAAATAACTGTACATCCTTTAGCCATCACAGCGGCCATAATAATATTGGCGGTACCAGTTACAGAAGGTTCATCGAGCAAAATATATTTTCCTTTTAATCCGTCTGTCGATAAATAAAAAAACCCATCGTCGGCGAAATGCGTGAATTCTGCACCCAATTTTTCAAAACCAATGATGTGTGTGTCTAAGCGTCGCCGGCCAATTTTGTCACCGCCGGGCTTTGGAATGAAAGCCTTTTTAAAACGAGCCAGCATCGGGCCTGCCAACATCACCGATCCCCGCAATCTTCCGCTTTTACTTTTGAATTCATCACTCCGCAAGTAATTAAGGTTAACGTTGTCAGCCTGGAATGTGCACGTATGGCGATCGACACGATTAACTTTCACATCCATTTCCTCGAGCAATTCAATTAAGTTATTGACGTCAAGAATATCAGGGATATTGGTAATGGTAACTTTTTCCTCGGTAAGTAATACAGCACTGAGGATTTGTAATGCTTCGTTTTTTGCGCCTTGTGGAATGATTTCACCCTTTAATTTATTCCCGCCAAAAACTTCGAATGATGTCATTTGTCTTGATTGAGTTGATTATGGTTTCAATGCAAATTACTGGCAAAAAGAAAAAGGTTGACAGTTTCCCATCAACCTTTCAGTATTCGTTGTTAGCTATTAAAATCTTTTCTTTCCAAATTTGCCACCACGTTTATCATTACGCCCATTTCCACCACCGCCGCCACGTTGTTGAAACTTTCCACGTTGCTGTTGCCTTCCGTAACCTCCGCGATCACGTTCACGTTCCTGTGACGGACGGTAGGCCTTTACATAAGGTGTATTGGTAAATTCCAATTGGCCCTTAGTTATGTTGGAAAGCTCGCTTTGAATGGCATCGTCATGAACAACGTCTTTATGCCAGTTGTTGTAGGCAAGCTTCATATAATAAGCAATGGCATTGGCAAAGCCCTGGCGCTTTTCCGGACTTTCTTCCTGCAAGGCCTTAGTGATCACCAGCTCAAGGTTCTTACCCAGGTGAGAATACCTTGGATAGCGTTTTGGATAAGGAAGTGCTTTGGGTTTAGCCTTATAGGTTTCTTTTCTTGGAATGGGGTATGGACTTTCAACATCCATCTTAAAGTCACTCATATAAAAAAGGTGGTCCCAAAGCTTATGGCGGAAGTCTTCTACATTCTTAAGATGGGGATTTAAGAACCCCATTAACTCAATTACCACGTGAGCCTGTTCTTGCCGGTGTTCTTTATCCTCAATTGTTAGTATATGCTCGACCATTTTTTGAATATGGCGGCCATATTCACGCATGGTCAGATAATTTCTGGTTGTATTATACTCCATCAGGACAAATGTAATCACTCATTACGCAGAACCGGCACATTTCACATATTTTTTTACAACTTGAAATCTATGGAATGAAAAAAGGGCTTCAAGGAGCCCTTTATACTGATTTTTGTATGTTTCTTAATAGCGACCGTTCTTTTTATCTATCGTACGGCCAATCCCGTATCCGCCTGCAGCACCAACAACACCACCAATCACTGCACCGGCAGCCCTGTTCTTTTTATTAATAACTGCACCACCTGCCGCTCCGGCAACACCACCAATCACTGCTCCTTTAGCCGCACTGCTCCATCCTTTTTTCTTGGTTGTAGTTGCAGTACCTGACGACCCTGACGAAGATCCTGAAACTCCTGACGATCTGGATGTGCCTGAAGATTTTCTGGCACTACTGACCGGATAATACTTTACCACTTCGCGTGTAGGCTGCATAGCAGTATTTTCCTGGGTATTTACAAGCTCATTTTGCGCTTTCCATGCCTGGAACTCAGCAAGCCCTGCCGTATCCACTGTAGGGGGAATAGCTTTTTGAGTTGTACTGGAATCCGGGGTGGTGTTACATGCCGTCATTGAAACAGCAATTGCAAACACAGGTATCATTATTCTTTTCATAGCGTTCAATTTGGGTAGCTTTTGTTTCATAGTTGATGTTTTATGATTATGCCCAACTATTTGCCGAAACCATGCCACTCCCATAATTGATTTGTTAAAGGATTTTCGACAGTGTGTCATTAACAGAACCTTCTGGATAGTTGAGGTCGTTTTTTGTGGTCCGATGCACAGCTATTAATAATTACTGATTTTACCCAACAAAAATATTCAGGGCCATAAAATTGTGTGGCCTACATTTGTCCCGTAATTGGTTTCTCCACCTCAGGTGGAGGATTAAAATGGGAAGCCGGTGTAAGTCCGGCGCTATCCCCGTAGCTGTAAGGAAGCAAGTAAACGTTCTTGCAGAGCAAATAACCACTGTCTCGCCTAAGGCGAGATGGGAAGGTGCTCAAAATTCCAAGCCAGAAGACCTGCCGGTTACAATCACTAAAATTTGCTTTCGGGTGAAAAGCAGGGATGATAATAACTTATCTTCTCTAATTTATTTTCCGGAAGCAGTCACTTAAAAATTTTAACCGTTATGAGAAAAATTTTTGTTGTGGCTGCAATTATTATTAGCAGCCATTCGCATGCACAGGTATTTCAGCAGAAGAACAATGATTCATCAATTGTACTTAATACCGATGAATTTCCCTTTAATCAAATTCTTGACAAAGTTGTAATCACGGCTAACAAATATCCCAGGAAACAAAGCCAGACAGGAAAGGTGGTTACAGTCATTGATAAAACTACCATTGATAAACTGGCAGGTCATAGCCTTGGAGAAATTTTGAATACAGTGGCCGGCGTTACCATCAATGGTGCCAACAATAACCTCGGTACCAATCAACGAATAAGCATACGTGGATCCTCTGATGGAAATGTACTATTGCTTATAGATGGCATACCGGTAAACGACCCTTCGGTAATCACCAATTATTTTGACCTGAATTTTATTAATACTTCCCAGGTAGAGCGAATTGAGATTTTGAAGGGCGGTCAGTCCACATTATATGGCTCGGACGCAGTTAGTGGTGTGATCAACATCATCACCAAAAAAGTACTGAATAAAAAACCTGACATATATGGCTCCGCTGGTTTTGGCAGTTACTCAACTTTTAATGCACACGCAGGAGCGAGAGGACAAACAAAAACCTTAACGTATAATGCGCTTGCCTCAACCATAACATCACAGGGATTTTCCTCGGCTTATGATTCCACAGGACAAAATCATTTCGATAAGGATGGCTATCGTCAATACATTTTGCGGGCGGAGATTGGGATTAAGCTAACCAACGATCTGCAATGGAATTTCTTCGGCAACTACAGTAAATACAAAGCCGACATAGATGCTGCTGCTTTTACTGATGATAAGGATTTCACTACAGAGAATAAGAACTGGCAAACCGGTTCAGCTATCTTTTGGAAACATAACAATGGTGGTTTGCACATAAATTATCATTTCAATTATATCAACCGTTTCTACCTCGATGATTCTTCTGATAAAGCTTCATTTGCTTACTATTCTAAAAGTACTTACACAGGCAGAACACATTTCGCCGAACTCTATGAAAACTATAAATGGAAACATTTTGAATTTTTAGCAGGATTGGATTATCGTAAATACAATACGGACCAGGTGTATAACTCAATCAGTATGTTTGGACCTTTCGATACTGAAATGGATGATACGCTGGCAAATATGCAGCAATCCAGTGTTTATGGTTCCGTTGTTTATAATAACTACGGATTAAATATCGAGACAGGCGGAAGATTTAATCATCATAATGTGTACGGAAACAACTCCACGTATACGTTCAATCCATCTTTTTTAATTCAAAGGAAAATTAAACTTTTTGCGAATGTTTCGTCAGCGTTTAAAACACCGACACTATTTCAGTTGTTTGATGTATTTAGCGGCAATGAAGACCTTGACCCGGAAAAATCAACCATATTAGAAGGTGGTGTAGAAATTTATCCGACCTACAACACTCGTATCAGAGCCACAACCTTCCATCGCACTACTAAAGATGCCATTCAATATATTATTACCAACCCTACAACGTATGAAGGTCACTATTACAATACAAACGAACAGGAAAATACTGGTGTTGAAGTGGAATTTAATTATGAGACAGATAAATGGCACGTGTCGTCTAATTATGTATACACAAAAGGTAAAGTAAGTTCTGCGTTTTCAGAAAGTGGTGAGTTGTTATCAAAGGATACCACTTACAAAAATCTTTATCGTGTTCCCGATCATGCCTTCAACAGTTTTGTTAGTTACAACTTTAGTAAGGCATTATCGGTAAGTACATTATTAAAATACGTTGGAAAAAGACTGGAGCCTGTATATGCTGCAGCACCAAAACAGTTGGAAGATTATATTACAGTCGATCTAGCTGCTCAATACCAATTCAGCAAAAACATAAAGGCGTTTGTTGACTTTAAAAATATCACCAACAAAAAATATTTTGACGTGCTTGGATACAATTCAAGAAGATTCAATTTCAGTACAGGAGTAGGCCTAAGTTTTTAACCTTTGTACTTTTACGTAAAGAGAACACATGGATTTGAATGCAAAGGAACTATTGACCGTAACATTCACTCTTTTCGCCATCATTGATATTATTGGTTCTATTCCTGTTTTGATTTCCCTTAAATCCAAAATGGGAGGAATCAATGAAGTCAGGGCCACTTTGATTTCAGGAGCGTTGATGATTCTTTTTTTATTTACGGGCGAACCCTTATTGAATTTGTTGGGGTTGGATGTTCGTTCGTTTGCTGTTGGCGGTTCTATTGTGATTTTTATCCTGGGTTTAGAAATGGTACTTGGACTGGAGTTTTTTAAAAGTGAAAAAGACGTTCGTGCCGCTACGGTGGTTCCCATTGCTTTTCCCTTGATTGCAGGATCGGGAACCCTCACAACCATAATTTCGTTAAAAGCCAACTACACTCAAACAACAGTGTTGGTGGCTATAATGATTAATCTTATCATTGTTTTCATTGTATTAAAATCGTTAACGCTTTTAGAAAGAGCTCTTGGACCTGCCGGTTTAATTGCGGTCCGGAAATTTTTTGGTGTAGTTTTGCTCGCCATCGCCGTAAAGATCTTTGCTTACAATGCACACGGTTTGATAAGATAATTAGCTGATTAGCTGATGTGCCAATTAGCTGATTATTTCATGTTTTCATTAGCTAATTATCCAATCAGCTAATTAGCTAATCAATTTGGCCTCGTAGTACAATGGATAGTATAAGAGCCTCCGAAGCTCCAGATGCAGGTTCGATTCCCGCCGAGGCTACAAATGTCCGTTTTGGGCAGAAACGGGAAGGTTTGGGCAGATTTGCAACGGTAATACTCAATAACGGTGAAGAATCATCTTCTGAGCGTTCGATGTGATACGATCTACCTTCCTTTAATTCATCTCTTCTAGCGCATTTGCTTATGCCTTCTTATTAGCGTTTTGTAACCTTTTCCCCGACTAAACAAACTGATACCTTCGTGTATGCAATCTCGAATCAATCGTGTAAAATTCAAAGCAGGACTTCCTTTGGAAATTGAAGTCCTTCGGATTGCAGATACAGTCGCAAAACACCATCAAACAATTACCACTCCTCACAGGGCAGAGTTCTACCACATCTTTTGGGTGCAGAAGGGAAAGGCTGATTACCTTATAGACTTTGAGCCGGTAAAACTAAAAGCAGGTTCCTTTCTCTTTGTCAATAAGGACAGAGTGCAGGCAATAGACCAGCGTAATAAACATGACGGCAAACTTTTACTCTTTACCGACAGCTTCTTTTGCAAGTCTGAAGAAGATGCTAAGTACCTGCACAGCTCAATTCTTTTCAACGACCTGTTAGATATTCCTGTCATTGATGTAAAGGCAAATTCTTCTTTACAAACTATTTTCAATGCCATTGAAACGGAGTTGACAAAAGGTAATGACCCTTACCATTATGACCTTTTACACAACCTGCTTCACAACTTGCTTTTATTGGCAGAACGGGAAAGAAGGCTCCAAGGCTTCAGGGAAATAGCCAAAGGTGCTGACCTTGACTATACAGTTCTATTCAGAGACTTGCTTGCGTTACAGTTCAAAACACTTAAATCAGTCAGTGGCTATGCTTCACAAATGAATGTTTCAGAAAAAAGGTTAACCAATGCTGCTGCTAAAACAATGGGCAAGTCACCAAAGACAATCATTGATGAAAGGGTAATGCTGGAAGCAAAACGTTTATTGATACACACCAACCTTTCAATTAAAGAAATAGGTTATGACCTGGGCTTTGAAGAACCTACGAACTTTATCAAATACTTCCGCAAGCATACAGACAAAACACCCATCGAGTTCAGAGAAAGCTATCTAAAGGGGTGAGTTCCTAAAAGTATCATTCTTAGTCCGGTTTCTACCTTTTCCAGCCTGCTTGGTTGTGCCACCTTTGTGTCAACAATAAAGCGAAAATGAAAGCATTGAAAACAACAGTAGCAATAGCGGCAGTGATTGGCTTTGCATCATGTTCACCAAAAATCACCAACACATCACAAGTAAAAAATACAACTATGAGCACAAAAAAACAGCAGGTCGCCAGTCTTTTAAAAGCAATTGAAACAGGTGCAGCAGAACCAATTGCTGTCATCAATTCGAACAGATACACCCAACACAACTTAGGTGCAGAAGATGGTTTAGCAGGCTTCGGTAAGGTGCTTCAGCAACTGCCAAAAGGTTCAGCCAAAGTAAATACAGTTAGAGTATTTGAAGATGGCAATTATGTATTTGCACATACGGATTACAACTTCTTTGGTCCTAAGATTGGTTTTGACATCTTCCGATTTGAAGATGGTAAAATCGTTGAGCATTGGGATAACCTACAAACAACAGCCGGACCCAATCCAAGCGGTCACACCATGACAGACGGCACAACAACTATAACAGACTTGGATAAAACAGAAGCCAACAAAACATTGGTAAGAAACTTTGTTGACGACATTTTGGTTAACGGTAAAATGGAAAAATTAGCAGATTACTTTAACGG
>Ga0163163_10006235_pt1 | contig 10403 bp, 13 predicted proteins | sample S65metaG_FD_119766 | JGI IMG/M metagenome (GOLD analysis project Ga0163163, IMG submission 119766) | Switchgrass rhizosphere microbial communities from Kellogg Biological Station, Michigan, USA - S6-5 metaG | ecosystem: Host-associated > Plants > Roots > Rhizosphere > Soil | place: USA... | reverse complement strand
TACTCCACGACAGAACGGCCGGTCGCGCGGATCCCGAAGTCCCAAGCGCAGCATGACCTGACCAGACTGTCAGGGCGCCAACGTGAACAAATGCGATTGCCCGCCTTACGCATAGAACATCAGCATGAGATAGGAAAAGAAGAGTACGAGATGTACAACTCCAAGCAGCACGTTGGTGCGCACGCTCGAAAAGGTCAGGATGCTTAGGACCAGAGTTATCGCGAGCAAGGTGATGCCCGTGGGCTCAAGACCGAGGGTAATGCGGTCTCCATGAATCAGGCCGTAAACCAGGATGGATGGCGTCGTCAGGGCGATCGTCGCCAGAGCCGAGCCCATAAGAACGTTGACCGCGCGCTGAAGGTCATTAGATATAGCTGCCCTGAACCCTGCCCATGATTCCGGAGAAAGGACCAATAGCGCCAGGATGAAGCCAGCCAGCGCGGGAGGGGCGCCCCCCGATGCGATCATGAAGTTGATCGGAACCGAAAGCCCTCTGGAGATGGAAACAACGGGAATTATGTAGGCCACGAGCAAAACGCCGTGGACCCATGCCGCCCCCCTCACCGTAGCTGGCTTTGATCGGTCAATTTCCTCTGGATTTGGACTCCAGAAGAATGACTGATGGAGCGAGGTTTGCATGGCGAGAAAGACTCCATAGAGGGCGAGTGAAACAATCACAAAAAAAATCGCCTGGGGTGTGCTGAAGGTAGGGCCCGCCGAGGATTGGGTGAAGTTGGGAAGGACCAGAGTAATGACCGCCAGTGGCGCGATGACTGAAAGAAATGCCTGCGCCCCTTGCAGATTGAACGCCTGCTCCCGGTGCCTCAAGCCGCCGACCAGAAGACACAGCCCGACCATTCCGTTCAGCACGGTCATCACGACCGCGAACATTGAGTCACGGGCCAAGGTGGGGCCAAGCTTCGAACCTGACATGGCCGCAATGATGATCATGACTTCGATGCTTGTAACTGCCAGCGTCAGAATCAGGGTCCCAAATGGCTCGCCGAGCCTGCGCGCGACAACCTCTGCGTGTCGCACCACGCCGAAGGCGGAAAGCAGGATGACGAGCAGTAGCCAGACCAGAACCAGCAGAAACCGAACGGGATGCGACATGTCGGCGAGCACGGACTGATTCGACATTGCAAATATCAGCGCGGTCGCGGCGCAAGCAGGAAGGCTTCCTCTCTTAAGAAACCAGGTTATCCGCTTTATTCGAGGCATGTTCGTCGCTGGATCAGGTAACTGGCCGGGTCACGGCGGGAAGCCTCAAGCTTTTTTGCGAACACGTTCTGCAGCAATGGCCTTGTCCAGCGAAGGCCGGCCACCAGGCGGGAGGTAAAAATTGTGCCAGATTTCTTTACCTCACATCGGTTCGAAATTCCGGGACGGCTTCACGGCATTGTTAGGGTTCGTGCCGCCGTTCACTCCGTCCCGTGGCCGCTCTGTTGTAACTCACAAGAGCGGCTCAGGCCCGCGGCTCACCCTGCGCGTTGACAGTCACCGTGGGTCCCGGCGGGGCCGTCACCTGCATGCGGTGTTCCTGGCCCCGGAAGGTGTAGGTCACGTCCCAGAATTGCGTGGCGGCCTGGCTGGGCACGCTTTCGCAACGCTTGACATCCTGCGTTTCTGCCGGCTGTCCGCCGCTGTTGCGGCCGATATTGGCCCCCACCACACCACCGGCTACAGCTCCGCCGACCGTGGCCACGTCATTGCCTCGGCCGTTGCCGACCTGGTGGCCGAGAATGCCGCCGATCACAGCACCCGCGATGGCGCCGGGAATGGCGTTGTTTCGCGAGGGGGCAGCGGCCTGCTCGCGGTCAATCCAGCAGCGCTGTTCGGGCGGCCCGACCACGGCGCGCACCGAAGTGACGGTGGCCTCGTACAGGCGCTCGTCGTTGCGGCGGCGATAGTCCGCGGCCACGGGGGCCGGTGCATAGCGGTAGTCGTCGATGCGCCGATCGCCCGAAACGATTCTCACCGATGACACGCGGTCGTTCAGGCCCATGGCGCCCAAGGAGGCATACTGCCCCGGACGCAACACCACGCAGCGCCCGTTGAAGCCGGCGTTTTCGCAAATCTCCCACCGTTCGCCGGTCACCACCACTGACGAGGCGCGATCATTGAAGCCGAAGCGCTCGAAATTGGCGACCTGTTCTTCCGTGCTGAAGGAGCGTCCCTGGAAACCTTCGCGCTCGTAAAAGGTAATCTGTCCTTGCGCGCGTGGGGGCGGCCCGGGATAGCGGCTGTCGTCGATGCGCGCATTGCGGTCGATGGCTCGGACCGATGAAATGCCGTTGTCCAGGCCCATCGACGCCAGGGAGGGATAGCGGCCGGGGCGCAATACCATGCAACTGCCGCCGAAGCGTACCTCTTCGCAAACCTCCCAGCGGTTGCCCTGCACCACCGCCGACGCGGCGCCGTCGTTGAGGCCGTTACGCCCGAAATTGCGGACGTCCCGCGCCGTTGTGAACGACCGGCCCCCGAATCTTTCGCCTTCGTAAAAGGTCACCTGCGCAGCCGCTTGCGTGGCCGCCGCCAACCCGGCCAGCGCCAGCATGATTTTCAACTTGGTGTTCATTTGTACCCCCGGAAGAATTGCGTGGTGCGCGTGAGCGCGCTCCGCCCGCATTGGTTTCGAACTGCCCTAACCACCGAGACGATACGTGGCCAAGTCGGCCCCGCTCCGTGCGCCAGCGCGCATACGCTGACCTATTTCGGCGCGGGCAACGGCCGCAACCCAGGCCGTTACAATGCGTTGCAATTTGGACTGTTTCCGTTTCCGTCTCCGGCCGTTATTCGGGGTACAACCGCCATCGCCATTCGGCGCCGGCGCGGAAAAACGGAGATTGAAATGAAAGTGAAAGCCCTGACGTTTGCAGCCCTCCTCGCCGTGACCAGCGTCGCGTTCGCGCAAGCCCCGGCGCCCGGTGCCGTAAAGGCCGATCGCGAAGCGGTCAAGCAGGACCGCCAGCAGGTCAACAGCGACAAAACCGCCGTCGCCGCCGACAAGGCCAAGCTCAAGACCGACAAGGCCGAATTGAAGACGGATAAGAAGACCCTCAAGGCCGACCGCCGCGCCGCCCGCAAGGCCAAGGCCGCCGCCGCGGCTGCAGCGACCCCGGCCACGCCTGCTGTTCCCGCCACCCCGGCGAAGAAGTAGTCTCGCGCTCCCGCCCGGTCACATTGGCCGGGCGGAAGCAGCAGCGCCAAGGCGCGCTTTCCCGGATGTGCCAGTGACGGGTGCTTTAGCGGACCCCGGCATGCTGAACGCGCGCCGCGACACGATCTGTGCGCCATCGAACATTGGCTCGACGGCTTCCATCGTCGAACCGCAACGGCACAAAGCGTGGCAACGTACATACCCGCCGCAAAAGGCTCGTCATACTCGCGGCTCGCAACCTCATCGTCTGGAGAAATACATGAAGAAGTTATTCTTGGCGGCCGCTGTTTCGTCCGCCTTTTTCGCCCTGCCGGCATCCGCGCAGTTGTACCTTGGCGGGGGCGGCGGAGTCGCCAAAACCGACACCAACGAAACGGCCTGGAAAATGTACGGCGGCTACCAGTTCAACCGGACCTGGGGGCTGGAGCTCGGCTACACCGATCTTGGCCGCTATCGCGGTTCCGATATCCAGGCGCGTTCCCTGGCCGCGACGGCCACGATGCCTTTGAACGAGCGCTGGTCGCTGCTGGGCAAAGTGGGGGCCACGTCGAACCACGCTGAATTCGCCGGCGCCAGCAACCATTCCGCCCTGCTGCTGGGGATCGGAGCCGGCTACAACCTGACAAAGAACGTCGGCTTTCGCCTCGAGTATGAGGACTTCGGAAGGCTGTCGAGCAGCAGCGTCGGGGGCGATTCAAACGGCCGCGATCTGACCTTGAGCGTGAAGTACACGTTCAACTAGGCAGCCTAAAAGCGAGAATGGCGCGGTTGAGACCCGCGCCATTTTTTTATCCCATCGCTGTAAGCGCCGGGAGGCCCGACCCGATCAGACTTTGAGGCCTTCGAGCAACGAGGCCAGGTCGTCGGCATGCTCCTCTTCCACGGTGAGAATCTCCTTCAGCAGACGCTGCGTGGTCGGGTCGGCCTCCGCCAGGTAGGCCACCATCTCGCGGTAGCTCTCCACGGCTATGCGCTCGGCGATCAGGTTCTCGGTGATCATCGACTTCAGCGTGTCTCCTTCGACGTATTCGGCATGGCTGCGCCCGCTCAATCCGTCCGGCGAGAAATTGGGTTCCCCGCCCAGCTCGATGATCCGCTTGGCCAGTTGGTCGGCATGTCCCATTTCCTCATTGGCATGCGCCAGAAACTCGCCCTTCACCGGATCGGCATGAATCCCCTTCGCCATGAAGTAGTGGCGCTTGTAACGCAGCACACAGACCAACTCGGTTGCCAGCGCCTCGTTCAACATGCCGATGACCGCCTTGCGGTCGCCGGCATACCCTTCGGTCACGGCGCCCAGGCCGATATTCTCCCGCGCGCGGCGGCGCAGCGTCGCGATGTCGGACAACGGCGCTTTACCGGCAGTGGCCGCTGGTTGTAAAATCGCGCGCGATGATAGGCGTTCAGCTTGTTTCATGATGGTCCTCTTTCGATGTGGATTGAACGCGCGGTCGTTCGCTCATGCAAGATTGCGCGCCGACTATCGTGCGGTGGGGCAGAGCCGTAATTCAGGAGACCAGGAGCTGGCCTCCCTCGCCTTCCCAGACTTCCTCCTGATCGTGGCCGGAAACGCCGAAGCGGCGGCCCGCCTCTTCCCAATCGACCGCCGGCCACCATGCCTTCAGGTATTCGGAACGCCGGTTTTCATGGCCCAGGTAGTAGGCGTGCTCCCATACGTCGTTCAGCAATACCGGAAAAGAGCCGTGCATGGCGGGATTGTCGTGGCCGGAGGTGGTCAGCACGCTGAGTCGGCCGGCGTCCTGGCGGTCTCGCGCCAGCCACACCCATCCGGATCCGAACAGCTTGGTCCCGGCCTCCTCGAAGCACGCCTTCATTTCCGGCAGGCCGCCGAAATCGCGGTCGATGGCGTCCAGCAGCGCTCCCGAAGGCGCGCGCGGCCCGCCCGCCTGAGCAGGCTGCATGCAGCGCCAGAACAGGCTGTGGTTGACATGCCCGCCGGCGCTGTGGCGGACCTCGAGCCGCGATTCTTCGGGTACCTCGTCCAGATGGCAGAGCAGCCAAAGCGCCGTGCGCTCCTGCAGGCCGGGCAGGTTTTCCAGCGCCGCGTTCAGGCCGTCGACGTAGGCGCGGTGATGAACATCGTGATGCAGTCGCAGGGTGCGCGCATCGATACAGGGCTCCAACGCATCATGGGCATACTCGAGTGACGGCAGCAGATGCTTTTTCACAGTGATCCCTCAAGGTGGTTCTTGTCGTCGACATGGCCCTTATCGTCACTTGCTCTCAAGCGACCAGTGCAGGCTAATGTTCGTTGCTCTCGGACGTCTGTGCGTTGGCGTACAGACCGCCTGCGCATGGCGATCGACACTGCGTCATCGCTTGCGCCCGCGGGCGTCGCCACCACTGGAGAACAAAATGATCAAGAAACTCATAGCGCGGCTATTGGCCGCCGCCTTACTCACCGGCAGCTTCGCCGTGCTCGCCGGCTGCAACACCATGGCCGGCGCGGGCCAGGACATCGAGCGCGGCGGCGCCGCGATCAGGAACGAGGCGAACGAAAAGAGATAAGTCGCACCCGAGATTGCCGCAAGGCCCGGACCAGCCGTACCGGGCTTTTTCTTTTTCGTGACCCTATTGGATGCCATGCGTTCAGGCCGCTCAGGTTCGCTATCGGCGCTGCTGTGCATTGCCGCTCTCAGCGGCTGCGCGATGCTGCCGCCGGGTTCGGACTATCCGCGTACGGTCTCCACGGCATTGCCGCCCTCCGAGGCGACGCACCTTGGAAAACAGTTTGCCGAGTCCGCCCGGCAGCACGGCGGCAACTCCGGTTTCCGCATCATCCCGGCCGGCGTGGACGGGTTCCTGACCCGCATGCAGATGATCAATGCCGCCGAGAAGACGCTCGACCTGCAGTACTTCATTTTCCGCGGCGATGAAACCGGCAAGCTGCTCACCGACGCGGTGCTGCACGCGGCGGACCGCGGCGTGCGGGTGCGCGTTCTGATCGACGATGGGGAAACCGCGTCGGGCGACGAGCAATTGGTGGCGCTGGTCGCGCATGCCTCGGTCGAAATCCGCATTTTCAATCCCTTCCTCTACCGCGGACACAGCGCGCTGCTCCGGGCCGCGGAATTCGCGTTCAATTCCCGCCGCCTCGACTACCGCATGCACAACAAATTGATGGTGGTGGACAATGCGGTGGCGCTGATGGGCGGGCGCAACATCGGCGACCAGTATTTCCAGGTCGATCCCGCTTCGCAATTTGCCGACGATGACATGTTTACCTGCGGCCCGATCGCGCAGCAGTTGTCGGCCAGCTTCGACGAGTTCTGGAACAACGCCTTGTCGATTCCGGCGCAGGCGCTGTCGAGCGCAAGAACGTCGCCCGCCAGGCTGGACGAGCACCGCGAGGCGCTGGAGCAGAAGCGCGGCGAGGTAAAAGCCAATGGGGTCGACTACGCGACACAGGTGGCCGCCGGGGAGCCGCTTCAAGGCATGATCTCCGGCCGCCTGCCCCTGGTGTGGGCGCGCGCGCGCCTGGTCTACGACAGTCCGGACAAAAAGAAGGTGGAGAACGGCAGCATGGTCGGCAGGCTGATGCACAGGGCGGTGGCCGATGCCACCCTGGCGGTGCAGTCCGAGCTGCTGATGATCACGCCTTACTTGATACCGGGCGCGGAGGGCATGAACATATTCGATGCCCTGCGCCAACGCAGTGTGCGCGTTCGCATCCTGACCACCTCGCTGGAGGCGTCCACCGTGCTCCCGGCGCAGTCCGGCTACATGCACTACCGGCTTCCTCTGCTCGAGTTTGGCGTGGAGTTGTACGAGATCCGCTCGCTGCTGGGCAACGCCAGGGGCAGCGGCCAGACGGCGGCGATGTCGCGCTATGGCAACTATTCCCTGCACGCCAAGATGTTCGTGTTCGACCGCCGCAGCCTGTTCATCGGCTCGATGAACTTCGACCAGCGCTCGATGCACCTCAACACCGAAATCGGCCTGATTATCGACAGCCCCGAACTGGCGCAACAGATCGCGACGCGATTCGAGGCCATGGTGCAGCCGGTCAATGCCTATGCGCTGGCGCTGCGTCCTGCCGCTGCGGGGGAGCGCCCGCGGTTGATATGGCAGACTCAGGAAGGCGGCCAGCCCGTGGACTACAACATCGAGCCGGCGCGAAGCGACTGGCAGCGTCTTCAGGTGAACATCCTGTCGCTGCTGCCGCTGGACAGGGAGCTGTGATTCCGCGCAGCACAAACTAACGCCGCCGGCTGGTTTGGCCAGGCGGCGGCGTTGGTGTGGGACGGAATGGCGGGCGAGACTAGCTGCTCTTGCGTACCTTGATGCTGTTCTTGACGGAAGTCACGCCTTCGGTGTCTTTCGCGATTGAGGCGGCCGTGTCCGATTCAGCCTGGGTCTTGACCTTGCCGCTCAGGACGACCATGCCTTTGGCGTCGGTGTCGACGTGGATCTTCGCCAGGCTGCTCATCTTTTCCGCGGCCAGCTTGGCCTTGACCTTGGCGGTGATGGCGGAATCCTTCACGAAAGTGATGGGATGCTTGCGGTCCGTGTCGCCATCGGCGGCGTGAACCACGGCCGAGCCCAGCAAAGCGGCGGCGACAATACAGGTGGCTACGAGGGTGGTCTTCATGATCCAGTCTTTTTCAGTGGGGAATGAGAGCGCCCATGATCGGCCCTCCCGCGCAACACGTCGGTGCGTTGGCGCACACAGGGCCGGGCGGCTTCGCAGGCCAGCGCGGCCTTCAGCGCGCGAGCAATTCGCCCACGGGCTTGAGCGACTCGACCCGGTCGCATATCACCTTGACGATGGCCACCAGCGGCGCGCCCAGCAGCAGACCCCAGACGCCCCACAACCAGCCGAAGAACAGCAGCGATATGAACAGCACCGCCGCGTTCACCCTGGCGCCGCGGCTTTGCAGCCAGGTCGTCAGGACCAATCCGATCAGCGCGGCCACCAGCAAGGCGGCGCCGGCGGCGGCCAGGGCTGGCAGCACGGACTCGAACTGCACAAACGCCGCGACGCCCGCGCCAAGCACGACCAGCGCGGGCCCAAGGTAGGGCACAAAATGCAGCACCCCGGCCGCCACGCCCCATGCTCCGGCATGCTCCATGCCGAGCGCCGCGAAGGCCAGCCCCGTGCCCACCCCGACCAGCGTGTTGGATATCAGTGTGACTAGCAGGTAGCGCTGCACCTGCACATCGATTTCCTCGAGGATTCGCACCGCATCCTTCTTGCGCGACAGAGAAGGGCCCACGAACTGCACCAGCTTGCGCCGGAAGTGCACCCCCGAAGCCAGCAGAAAATAGGCCAGCAGCAGCACCATGGGAGCCTGGGCGGCAACGCTGAGCAGCTGCGCGGTTTGCCCAAGGGCGTAGTCACGCAGCCAGACGGAGGGCGAGGGGGATGGGTCCGTGGCCTTGGCCGGGGCCGGCTTCGCGCCGGGCGCAAGTGTGGCATCGGCCGCCGCGCCCTGGATTTCATTGGCCGCTTTCTGCATGTTTTGCAGCGCTGTGCTACCGCCCGCGCGCGACTCGCTCAGCGTCGCGCGCAGCTTGAGGGCGGCCTCGGGAAGCTTCTTGATCATTGCCGCGGCGTCGTCGCTGAACGCGTAGCCGACCAGGCCCAGACCGCCGCCGAGCAGGCTCAACACCAGTGCGGCTCCGACGGCGCGCGGTATAAAGCGCGCCCGCAGCCATTCCACAACGGGGCGCAGCGCGTAGCTCGCGAGAATGCCGATCAACAGCGGCACAAAAAACGCGCGCGCCAGGTACAAAGCGGCGACCACGGCAATCAGGCAGAGCAGGCCGGGCGGCACGCCGGCGAGCCAGTGGCGTTCGCGCACCGCGGCCGTGGCGCTGTCCGCCGGAGCCTCCGCCTCCATTTCGCGGGTGCCCAATATCGCTTCGTGCAGCGAAGCCATGTCAATCCGTGCCGGCAATGATAATGACCCGCTGTCCTTCCCGCCAATTGACCGGGTGCGCATTGGTGATCATCCGGGTCGATCCGTCACGGAACCGCACTGTGTAGGCGTAGCGCCCGGCGGACTCGCCCGGCGCATCAATTTCCTGCGTCGATACGATCGTTCCGCATTCGGAGCAGCGACTGCGGGCGCCCCTCATCGATATGCCGGGCGCGGCGGCGGCACGCGATTCGGCGCCTGCGGGCGCCGGGTCAGCGGAAGCAGGAGTGTTTTGCCCGGTTTGCGCGAAAATCTCCAGGCACGCGAGCGTGAAGCCAACGGCCACGGTCGCCGAGAAGCCCCAGATCCACGGGGACCGCGGCCGCAGTACGTGCGCAAAAGTGTTCATTTGGGCTTTCTATCCAATCCAAGGCGGCTGGCGCGCCATGAACCGCGGGTGGCGGCCATCGATTCATCTTGCCCTGGGCGAGCGCGGCATTCGGTGCGCTGGATCACATAGGCATATCGGTCGGATCGTCCTCGCGCATGCCCACCAAATAACCCCGAAAAAACCCTGCAGATGGCCAATCATCCGCTACACTTTCATGCATCGTCTTGATCCCGACCACAGGTGCGCACATGAACCCGACAAGAATAATCGGCATCATCCTCATCATCGCGGGCTGCCTGGGGCTCGCCTATGGCGGATTCAGTTACAACAAGGAAACCACGGGCCTGAAGCTGGGTTCGTTCGAGGTCAAGGTGCAGGAGAAGGAAACGGTGACCATTCCGCTGCTCGTCAGCGGGGCCATCGTGGCGATTGGAATATTCCTGCTGGTCGCCGGCGGCCGCAAGTGACCTGCAGCCGAGGCGATGCGCCATCAGCAGCCTTCGATCATCGGTGGGCCGCGAGCCCCGCCGGCCTGGGCGGGGCTCGCCTAGCAGGCCGATAGGCTATTTTTTCCCCGCCTGTTTATAGGGTCCCGGCTTTCCCTGCGACAGCAAAGCGGACACCGCCACAGCCGGCGCCTTCTTCGCCTTCTTTGGCTTCTTCAGTTCGCGGTTCCCGCGGAGTTGACTCTTGGCCATGTCAGTTCTTCCTCGTCGATACGCTATGGTCGCGATGGGTTCGGGTTTTTCAGCGGCTCAGGAATACGTCCAGGATGACGCCGGTGGCAACGGCCACCAGAATGTAGTCGCCGCCGGTCTGCACCCAGTGATAGCCCCGCGGCGGTCGCCTGAGTTCGTGGCCGCGCCAGTCATCGACGACGTAGTATCTATGGCGGTATTCGACCGGCAGGCGATCGCCACGGTAAAAGGCGTGATTGGGACCGGCACCGCGCCCTTCGCGGCGCTCGTCG
>Ga0163163_10006231_pt1 | contig 10405 bp, 7 predicted proteins | sample S65metaG_FD_119766 | JGI IMG/M metagenome (GOLD analysis project Ga0163163, IMG submission 119766) | Switchgrass rhizosphere microbial communities from Kellogg Biological Station, Michigan, USA - S6-5 metaG | ecosystem: Host-associated > Plants > Roots > Rhizosphere > Soil | place: USA: Michigan... | reverse complement strand
TACGCCGTGACCCGCGAGATCCCCCCCGGTTCGACGCTCACGTACGGCGAGGTCGCGGCGCGGCTCGGGATGCCGGGCGCCGTCCGGGCGGTCGGCCAGGCGCTGGGCCGCAATCCGGTCCCGATCGTCGTGCCGTGCCACCGGGTCGTGGCCGCTGCCAGTGGCCTCGGTGGCTTCTCGGCCCCCGGCGGCACGGCGACCAAGCGCCGCATGCTCCAGATCGAGGGCGCCCTGCCGCCCCCGCCGCCGACCCTGTTCGACTAGCGGGCCGCGAGTACTCCGCGACTGCCCAGGTATCCGAGTGCCCTGGTGCCCTGGTGCCCTGGTACCCAGGCATCCCGGCGGAGTGTGGTAGGCGTGTCCGCGCGGCGGCCGCTTGCTGGCGTGCCGGGCTCGAACGGCGTCAGGGCCTCGCCTGTCGGTCTCGGGCGGGCCTGCCGATGAGGGCACGGGCGACGCCGGAGGCGGTCTCGCGGATCGGTTGCCAGACCGTTCGGCGAACCCAGCGCGTCGGCTGGACGACCAACACTCGCAGCGTGCCGGCCACCAGGCCGGCCGCGGGCACGACCAGCATCCGCCAGCACCAGACGACGGGGATGACGACCAGAACGTGTAGCGCCTTTCCGCTCGCCCGGCCGGCCGGGGCCACCACCGTCCGCCAGCACCAGACCAGCGGCACGGCCACGAGCAGGCGCAGGACGACCTTGGTCGCCTTCGCGGCCCAGGCCAGCGCCGCCACCGCCACCCGCCAGCCCGGCGCCAGCACCGCCCTGCCCAGCCAGCGGCCGGGCCGCGCGACGAGGTGCCGGGCCGACCACACCAGCAGCCGGCCGAGCGCGCGCAGGCCCACGAAGATCGCGATCCAGGCCTTGACCTGCACCCACATCACCGCGCGCACCGCCGGGGCCAGCACCACCCGGACGAGCCAGCGGACAGGACGGATCAGGCAGCGTGCCACCGCCTCGATCGCCCACAACGACACCTCGAGCAACGCCCGGAAGAACACCCGCAGCGCGCCTGCGACCTTTGCGGTCAGCCACCTCAGGCCCGACCAGACCAGCCGGAGCGGCGGCAGGCAGACGCGTGCCCAGAGCCACGCCAGCGCTCGTCCGACGGGGCACAGCACCCAGTCCCACAGCGCGGACAGAACGACCCACAGGGCCTTGAAGAAGACCTGCACTGTCTTGAGCAGGAGGCGCAGCGCCGGGCGCAGCAGCCATCCCCACGTGGCCCTTACCAGCCAGCGCAGCACCAGTGCGACCAGCTCGTAAAGCATCCGCAACGGGAGGAAAACCGCGAAGGCGACCACGCGCGCCGGCCAGACGACGAGTACCTGAACCGGCCAGGCCACCTGTGCCTCCGCCGGACTCGCCGCTGTTGCCGTTGCCACTGTCGTTGCCGTTGCCACTGTCGTTGTCGTTTCCGCCGCCGGCGTGGACGTCGGCGGCGTCGGCTCGTGCGGTGGAAGCTCGGGCGGCAACGACGGTTCCGCGAGCTCCGGCCCCGTCATCAGCCTCGCGCCCCCTTCATCAGCGTTGCGTAACCGTCCTAGGGAAGCACGAACCGCGCCCTATTTGTCCGGTCCTGTCGGCGGCCGGACCACAACCCTTTCGTCGGCTGCGCAAACGGCGCGGAAGGGCGCTGGAACGGCGCTGGAACGGCGCGGAACGGCGCTGGTCGCCGGAGCGGTCGGGTGGGCCGTCGCGGTCGCGGATGGTCGCTGGCCGTGACGGCACCGGCTGGGCGATCGCGGACCGGCTGGGCGATCGCGGACCGGCTGGGCGATCGCGGATCGACTCGACGGCGGGGACGTCACAGATCGGCGAGCCGGCCGGATCGAGATTTAGTTGTAGTCTGCTAAATATTAGACTTCTGCAACGATTCTGGTGATCTCTGTGGTGACCAGCTCAAAGATCGGAGAGCCGATGGCGACGCCACCCACGCCAGCGGCACCAGCCGGCGAGGCGGTGGCGGCTACGCCACTGAGCAAGAGCCGGCGCAACCTGGTGCTGGCGATCTGCTGTTCGAGCCTGTTCATCGTGGGGCTGGACACTACGATCCTCAACGTCGGCCTGCCGTCGTTGAAGGACGACCTGAACGCGCCAGACTCCGGCCTGCAGTGGACGATCGACGCCTACGGCCTCGTCATCGCGAGCCTGTTGCTGTTCTCCGGCTCGATGGGGGATCGTCTCGGCCGTAAGCGGGTTTTTCGGACGGGGCTCACGCTCTTCTCCGCCGGCTCGCTGCTGTGCAGCCTCGCGCCCAGCCTCGGCTGGCTCATCGCATTCCGGATGATCCAGGCGGTCGGTGGCTCGATGCTCAACCCGGTGGCCATGGCGATCATCACGAACACCTTCACCGGACGGCGGGAACGGGCCCGTGCCATCGGTGTGTGGGGCGGTGTGATCGGCCTGTCCATGGCGCTGGGCCCGGTGCTCGGCGGGCTGCTGGTCGACGGCGTCGGCTGGCGGGCCATCTTCTGGATCAACGTGCCGGTCGGCCTTGCCGCGATGGTGCTCACCACCCGGTATGTGCCTGAGTCGAAGGCCCCCCGGGCCCGCCGATTCGACCCGCTGGGCCAGGTGCTCGTCGCCGGCACCCTCGGCACGCTCACCTACGCGATCATCGAGGCGCCGGCGAACGGCTGGGCGGCGACGCAGACGATCGTCCTGTTCGCCGTGGCCGCCGCCGCGCTCGTCGGGCTGATCGTCTGCGAGTCACGCCGGGACGACGCGCTGCTCGACGTGCGGTTCTTCCGCAGCGCGCCGTTCGCCGGCGCCACCGCCATCGCCGTCTGCGCGTTCGCGGTGATGGGCGGCTTCCTGTTCCTCAACACGCTCTACCTGCAGAACGTGCGCGGCTACTCGGCGCTGCACGCCGGGCTGCTGACCCTGCCGATGGCGGGGGTGACCGCCATATGCGCTCCGATCTCCGGCCGTCTCGTCGGCAGCTACGGCCCGCGGCCACCGCTGATCATCGCCGGAACCGCGCTTCCCGCCAGCGCCGTGGTGCTGTCGTTCATGACCCCGCACACCAGCCTCGCCATGCTCGTCTGCGCCTACGTGCTGTTCGGGCTGGGCTTCGGCATGGTCAACGCGCCGATCACCAACACGGCCGTGTCCGGGATGCCGGTCACACAGGCGGGAGTCGCCGCGGCGGTGGCCTCGACCAGCCGGCAGGTCGGCATGGCGCTGGGGGTCGCGATCTTCGGCTCGGTCGCGGCCAGCCAGGTCGCCGGTCAGGCCGGTCAGGCCGCGATCGACCCGACCAGCGCCGTCGCCTGGTGGATCATGGTTGGTTGCGGGGCCGCCATCGGCGTGCTCGGCGTGGTCACGACCGGCCGCTGGGCCCGCGGCACCGCCGCCAGCACCGCCGCCCTGTTCGTCACTGAGCAGCCGCCTACCACCGAGCAGCCGCGTACCATCGCGCAGCCGCTCACCACCGCGCAGCCACGGCCCGCGCAGCCCGACGCCGCCGTCCCAGCCGTCCCCGCTGTCCGATCGTCAGGCTGAGCGCGTCACGGGTGACGCGGATGACCTGACGGTCCCCGACCTGCAACGAGACCTGTCCATGGCTTGCGGCCATCCGCGCTGGCCACCCGGGCTCAGGCGCGGCGGAAGGCGCGGGCGCGAGCCCAGAACTCGTCGAAAAGGGCGTACGAGGCGGTGCGGGAGGCATCGGAGCGCCGGGCGATCTCCTCGCGCAGCGCCGGAATGTCGACGCCCATGGCGACCAGCTCCCGATCACGCCGCTTGGCTTGCCAGATGGCGGCCCAGGTCTCGAACACGGTCGGGGTGATCTCGGGGTGGAACTGCAGCCCGAGGTGCGGGCCGAACCGGAACGCCTGCTCGGCGTCCTGCGTCCAGGCGAGCCGCTGGGCACCCGGCGGCACAGTGAACGTGTCCCAGTGCGACTCCATCCACGGACCGGCCGGGATCGCGGCCTGGTCGGCCGTGGTGACCGAAAACCAGCCCAGCTCGTGCCGCGGGGCCCGCCGGACCGTGCCACCGAGCGTACGGGCGAGGACCTGCCCGCCGAAGCAGATGCCGAGGACGGGCGTGCCGACCCGGACCGCCACGCGAAGATAGGTCAACTCATCGGACAGCCACGGGATCGTGTCGTCATAGGCGGACTTGTCGGAACCCATGATGACGATGAGATCGAGCGTCTCCGGGGCGGGGAAGAGCTGCTCGCCGGCGGTGATCAGGTCGAACCGGATGCCGTGCTGCGTCATCCGGTCGCCGATCGTACCGAGCTCGCCAGCCGCCGCGGCCCCACTGACGTCGTGGACGACGATGACCGCTCTGGGATGGTCGCCGCGGCAGCCAGGGCCCGAGCCGTCGCCGGGGCCGCCGTGCTCGACCGGGCCGGGGCCGACCGCCATCGTCGTCATACTCCTCCGTTCGCCCCACATCGGCGCAAGGCATCAGGACGGATCGTCCTATCCCGTGCGCGCGGCGGCTAGGGAACGTGACGCCTCCGACTGCTTAAGACTGTGTTACCTGGTCGTTACCTGGTCCGCTCCGTGCGGGCGCGGCGCTCCGGCCCCTTCCTCGCTTCGCTTCGGAAGGGACCTCCGCGCCGCGTCCTCCTCCGCGGACGTGCCCTCCGGCGACCTCCGCTGCGGCCCAACCCACGTCGCTTCGCTCGTGGGCCGGGCCTCCGCGGAGGCGCGCCTGCGGGCCAGCTCGGTTGCGTTGTGCTTGGACGTTGCGAACTGAACTGGTCTTTGTAGTGGCCCGAGTGGCGTTAGCCAGTTCGTGACATACAGCGGCACGTACCTGAGGTGGGTGCGGAGGCGCGCCTGCGGGCCAGCTCGGTTGCGTTGTGCTTGGACGTTGCGAACTGAACGAGCAAGGAGCCGGAGGGCCGTGCCCGCACGGAGCGAACCAATGTCACAGCGTGATCATCAGGAGGGGGGCCGCCAGGATGGCCACGGCCGCGGCGTAGGCGGCCGCCGGATGCCACCACGGCACCGCGGGCGGCTCCAGCAGCCGGACGATGCGCGCGATCACCGGCGAACGGGACGGCGGCCGCGCGCTTCCGACCCCCGTCGCTCCCGCGAGCGCTGTCGCTTCGGCGTGGTGTCGGGCCCCGGCCGGCGTGGCTGCCGATGCGGTCGCCGGTGCCGGTGCCGGTGCTGTGGTCGTCTCGGTGGTCGCCGCGGGCCTGGCGGGAACGGGGCGGCTGGTGGCTCGCGCGGCTTCGTCGTCGGGCTGGGGGCTGCCCGCGATGCCGAGGGCGCCCGCGGGAACGAGCGAGCGGGTCACACCCAGCTGCGCGAGCGCCCGGGCGAGCACCTTCCCGTTCGTGCGGCGGGCAGCGGCGTCGTCGGCGAGCATCTCGACGAGCAGTGACACGGCCGCCGTCGCCTCCCACGCCGGGCGCAGGAACGGAAAGGTCTGCTGCCAGGCGATGAACGGCTGGATGACCAGGTCGTGACGCCCGGCGACGTGGGCGTCCTCGTGGGCGAGCACTGCCTGCAGCTCGCGCCGGCCGAGCGTCGTGAGCAGGCCGCGAGACACCACCACCCGCGCCTGCCGGACCCCGGGGACGCAGTAGGCGACCGCCACTGGATGATCGAGAATACGCAGCCCCACATGGCCGCACAGCTCGCACTGCGCCTGCTCGTCGGCACCCAGATGGCCCGGCTCATGACGGGGCTGCTCGGAGCGGGGCCGCAGCGGGCGGGACGGCTGCGGGCGAACCACGGCGAGCGGGGTCCAATCCTGAATCCGGCGGGCGCGGCGGCCCAGCCCGACCCTTTCCTGGGTGTCGGCGTAGCCGCGCGGCCGGGCGTCGCACGCGGTCGGCGGATGCTCGCGGCCGGTGAGGTCGACGAGATAGCGGTGCCGGTGCCGGCGGCGCAGGGTGGCGTAGGTCGACGACAGGAGCACGCCGAACAGCCGGCCGGCGAGCGCCGCGACGGTTACCAGGCCGACGACGCTGAGCCAGTCGAGCCCGGACAGCGGCCGGCCGGCCGTGACGTTATGGATGTGGCTGGCGATCGCCCGCGGCGTCGAGCCGGCGAGCGGCGCCACCGTGAAGGCGACGGCCGACAGCAGCGCCGACACCCCGCCGGCGAGTCCGATGGCCTGCCACAGCACGATTGCCGCCCGGGGAGAGCCGTGCGTCCAGCGGGCGCCCGCCAGCAGCCGCGGCACCGGCCACGCCAGCATCGCGGCGAACAGCGCGAGAGCGGCCGCCGTCGTCATGTCGACGCAACGTTACCGCCAGTCGCCTTATCGGGCGACGATGACGAATCGTGTTCACCCGCCCGAGCCTCGGCGACACTGCCGGTGATTCCGGCACCTTCGGCACTCTCGGCGGCGGTCTCGAGGTACGAGGTGTCGCTGCCGTGGTCGGTCGTCGCAGAGGCTTCGGCCTCGGCCGGCGTGGCGAGTGCCCGGCGAAGGACCTCCGCCTCCTCGGCTGACACCGCGCCGACAAAGCGGACCAGCGCGGATCCGCGGTCGTCGGCCGTACCTAGCGCCTCGAGCATCGCATCGGCGACGACCGCCTCGCGAGCGTCGGATGCCCGGTACCGGTGCGCGCGAGCCGCGCGCTGGCGGCGGACGAAGCCCTTCTTCTCTAGACGCTCGAGGACCGTGAGAACGGTGGTGTAGGCAAGGTCGCGCTCGTGCTGCAGCCGGGCCGCGACCTCACGTGCCGTCAGCCAGCCGTCAGAGTCCCACAACACATCCATGACCGAGCGTTCTAGGTCTCCCAGGCGCGCCATGATCTCAATTTTACGCCGTGTAGAAGATCAGGCGTCGAGGAACTGGTAAGCCGATTGCCAGATCTCGTCGCCGCCCCCGCCGTCGCCGCCTTGCCGCTGTCCCTGCTGTCCCCGCTGTCCCCATCGTCCCGTCGTCGCTGTCGCTGTCGTCACGGTCGTCGTCGTCATCGGGTCCGGGCCTGGGGGTTCCACGGCGGGCGACGTTAACGGGTGCCTAAGGCCCATGGGCTACGTTCCGGGAATGCGGCCAGGGATACGTCCGCGCGTGAGCGTGGTTCGAGCCGCCGTCGCGACGGAGCCCATCACGACGGACTCCGTTACGACAGACTCCGTCGCCGCCGGTGCCGTCGCTACGGACGTCGCCGACGCGGACGCCGGAGCGGTCGGCGAGGAGCCGCTGAGCCGGCGCCGGCTGGTGGCCGAGATCTGGCTGCTGCTCGGTGTTTCGCTCGGGATGTCGGGCCTGTTCGCCCTCATCCGCTACATCGGGGCGGTGACCCGCGGCCCGGTCCGTGGCCAGGTTGCCGTGCTCAACGGGTCCGCGGCACCCGGGCGGCCCTGGCTGGATCTGGCGCTCCAGCTCGCCGGGTTGCTCAACGCCATCGTCCCGGCGTTCCTGGCCGTCTATCTGCTCGCCCGGCACGGCGGCGGTGCCCGGGCGATCGGGCTGGACCGTCGGCGCGCTGGGCGTGACCTCGCGTTCGGCGCCGCGCTCGCGGCCGCGATCGGTGGCACCGGGCTGGGGTTCTACCTGCTGGCCTGGCACAGCGGGGCGAACCTGACGGTCGCGCCCTCCACCCTGCCGGACGTGTGGTGGCGGATCCCCGTGCTCCTCGCCTCCGCGTTGCAGAACGCGGTGACAGAGGAGGTCATCGTCGCTGGCTATCTGCTGGTTCGGCTGCGTGAGCTCGGCTGGGGCGACCGGCGGGCGCTGGCCGCCAGTGCCCTGCTACGCGGCTCTTATCATCTCTACCAGGGCCTCGGCGGGTTCTTTGGCAACGTCGCGATGGGCGTGCTGTTCGGCTGGATCTTCCAGCGGCGCGGCCGGGTGCTCCCCCTGATCGTGGCGCACGCCCTGATCGATTCGGTTGCGTTTGTCGGCTATGTGGCGTTGGCTGGATCGGTTTCCTGGTTGCCAACTCCTGGATAACAATGGGGGAACAAGCGGTAAACCATGGCTGTCGCGTCGTTGCGGCCCGTGAGCCGAAGGGCGACCGGGGCGGATGCTCCGAGGGGAGACAACGTGGGCGGTCAGCTGGAGATCGAGCGCAAGTTCGCGGTCGGGGCGGACTTCGTCCTGCCCCCGCTGGGCGAGGCCGGCCGGAGCGCCGGCGTCGCGGCCGCCACCGAACCGGAGGTCTTCACCCAGGAGGCCGTCTACTACGACTCCGAGGACCTCCGGCTCGCTCGCGCGAAGATCACACTACGCCGGCGCACCGGCGGCACCGACGACGGCTGGCACCTGAAGCTGCCGGCCGGCGGCGGTGCCCGCGAGGAGATCCACCGGCCGCTGGCGGCCGGCGAGCCGGACGAGCGGGGCGTCGAGCACCGCTCGCCACCAGCCGACCTGCTCGACATCGTCTTCCTGCAGCTGCGCGGCGCCCAGGTGAACCCGGTCGCCCGGCTGGTCACCACCCGGGGTGCCACCCGGCTGCTCGACGCCGCGGGCAGGCCGCTCGCGGAGGTCGTCGACGACCGCGTGCGCGCCCAGACGCTAGGCGACCAGACCGTCCTGACCCAGTGGCGCGAGATCGAGGTCGAGCTGCTCGCGGCGGCCAGCTCCGCGCCCCGGGGCGACTCCGGCGACTCCGGCAAGAACGGCAAGGAACGTAAGAACGGTAAGACGGGCAAGGACGGTAAGACGGGCAAGGACGGTAAGGCCGGAAAGGACGGGCAAGCCGGCCCCGGCGGCCCCGGCGGGGAGCGGCTGCTCGACGAGGTCGAGGCCGCCCTACGCGCGGCCGGCGCGACCGACGCACCGCACGGCTCCAAGCTCGCCCAGGTACTCAGCCTCGCCAACACCGCGCCACCCGAGCCCAACACCGCGCCACCCGAGCCCAAGCCCGCGGCGTCGTCGGCGCAGGCAGCGCGGCCGTCGCGTCGTGGCGGCCGTCGGGCTGCCGCTCCGACCGCCGGCGAAGTACTGCGGGAGTACCTGTCCGCGCAGGTGGACGCGCTGATCGCGGTCGACCCTCGGGTCCGGATGGACGAGCCCGACGCGGTGCACAAGATGCGCGTCGCTACCCGCCGGATGCGCAGCACGCTGCGAACGTTCGCGCCGCTGTTCCCGACCGACCTGGTCACCCACCTCGACCAGGAGCTCGGCGACCTGGCGTCGGCCCTCTCGGGCGCCCGCGACAGCGAGGTGCAGCTGGAGTACTTCGACGGCCGGCTCGCGGCGCTGCCAGCCGACCTCGTCCGCGGCCCGGTCGAGGAGAGCCTGAACCAGAACCTCGCGGCCGGCATGTCCCAGGGCCGGGCCGAGGCGCTCGCGGCCCTGCGCGACGAGCGGTATCTCGTCCTGCTGGTCGACCTCGCCGAGCTGGTGAGCGCCCCGCTGACGGGGCGCGCCCGCCGCCCGGCGGCCACCGAGCTGCGCGATCTGGTCCGCAAGGCCGACGCCAAGTTCGCTCGGAAGGTCGCGACGGCGGCGGCGCTGCCGGTGGGCCATGACCGTGACGAGCTGCTGCACTCGGCCCGTAAGCAGGCCAAGCGGCTGCGCTATGCCGGGGAGGCGCTAACGCCGGTTTTCGGGGCGGACGCCAAGGCACTCGCCAAGATTTCCGGGGAGGCGCAGGAGCTGCTCGGCATCCACCAGGACGCGGTGATCGCCACCGGCCTGCTGCGCACCTGGGGGATCGCGGCCCAGGAAGCCGGCGAGGCGACAGCGTTCACCTTCGGCCTCCTGCTCGGCCTGGAGGAGCTGCGGGCCCGCCTCGCCGAACGTGACTTCTTCGACGCCTGGCCGGAGCTGTCCGCGCCCCGCCATCGCCACTGGCTGAAGGGGTAGCCCGTTCGGATCACCGAGCCCGCGGACCGGCCGACATCACCCGTCCCATCGAGGAGATCGCCGCCGCCGGCGTGGATCTCGGCCTCCTTCGGCTGTCCATCGGACTGGAGGAGCCCGCGGACCTCGTCGCCGATCTTGCCCGGGCCCTGGCGGCTACCGCCTGACGTTCGGCCATGCGCCGCGGCCATGGGAACGCGGCCGGCGAGTGGGCGGCGAGTGGGCGGCGAGTGGGTGACGGTCGCGGAAGTCGGCGGCGGCGGGGTGGCTGGGGCGGTGGGGCGGTCGCCTCGCCGGGGTCGCCTCGGGTGACTCATCTCACCTTTCGGTCTGGGGCCGCTTTGCTTCTGGGCGTGTCGTTTCGACATGCCCGCGCCGCGGTCTCGACCGATTGCGGTGGATGGGATAAGGCATCGACGCCGGGCGACGTCCGCTTGTTACCGGCGGATGAAGTGGACTTCCTGGCCTGGAGGGCTCCCGCGGGCGCCTCTCGACGTGTACCGTCGTGCCTGGCTGCAGTTCGGTCCGTGTCTCAACCGAGACGCTGCGGAACTGAACCGGTGATGAAAATTATGTCGCCGGCAATTTGGCCCGGGGTCCGTGCGGTGCGGGCCCTGACTGCACCAGCAGGGAGAACGGCACGTGGCTCAGGGCACGGT